>VFSW01012463.1_pt1 | contig 11869 bp, 9 predicted proteins | sample 5358111 | NCBI WGS metagenome assembly VFSW01 (sample SAMN11554181, study PRJNA540505) | mine drainage metagenome | isolation source: sediment from site ElyBrook_90M | place: USA: Ely Copper Mine, Vershire, VT | collected 2017 | reverse complement strand
TTGTTGTTCAGTCTGCACCCGCAGAGTTCGCAGAAGTCACTGAATTATCAGATCGGGAGGTACCACTGGCCAAAGTCAGATATTGTTCCGGCTGCCGCAGCGGCCACGGATTGGGACATAAAAAGGGGCACATCCTTGTGTCCTTTCTGTGTCCCTTCGGTATCTTTCGGGTCACATTAAGTCTTTTGGAGTTTGTTGGGGGACGACGGGGCTCGAACCCGCGACCTCTGCCGTGACAGTCTACGCCCTTCCGGTGTTTCAACAACTTACAGCACCGCGAGGGCCACCCAAGCACGCGGAAGTCGGTTAAGACAAGGAGTTTTGTGGAATGGGTTGTGGGGGCGTTTTCTCGTTACCAGCTCCAAACATTCACTGGAGCGACAGGAACGCCTTCCGTCTCGGGTATATTGCCGTCTATGTATTCCGCTTGAGCGAACAGGTAGTCACGGGAAATGCCTTAAAGACGAAGCACGGAGAGGGGCCGCCTGCCACAGAAGTTGTATCGTCGGTGTGCCAAATCATACATACAACGCGGCTCGCTCCCGGCCATGCTTATATGAGTAGAGTGCCGAAGCCCTCTGGGGTTGCCTATCTGTCTGTTTCCTGCCTTTCCCCGCAACTTGTCCACCGTCTTCCGGATCGCTCCCTTCCTGCGATTCTTCCGGCGGCCTCGGACGATTGCCTGGATCACCATACTTGTCATCGCCGGGCCTCTGACTCACTCCCAGCAGCCAGGCGATCTTACACAAAAAAGCCTCGAAGACCTGATGAACATCGAGGTAACTTCTGTATCCAAAAAAGCGCAGAGGACCTCTGAGGCTCCTGCAGCGATCTTCGTCATTTCCCGTGAAGACATACGCCGATCCGGAGCACGCAATATCCCCGACCTGCTGCGCATGGTTCCGGGCGTTGACGTAGCCCAGATCGACACCGGCAAATGGGCCATCAGCGCTCGCGGCTTCAATGGCCAGTATTCCGATAAACTGCTCGTTTTGGTTGACGGCCGCACGGTCTACACTCCCATCTTCGCCGGTGTTTTCTGGGATTCTCAGAACATTCTTCTCGACACGATCGAGCGCATCGAGGTAATTCGCGGGCCTGGCGCGGCAGTCTGGGGCGCCAACGCCGTGAATGGCGTCATCAACATCATCACAAGATCTGCCAATGACACTCCCGGCGGCTATCTAATCGCCGGCGCCGGGAACGGCGGCACGGGGCCGGAGGCAATTCGTTACGGTGGGAATGCTCGCAAACTCGGCGCGTGGCGGGTCAGTGCGGAAGGCTTCCATTACAACGCCCTTCCAGCACTTGACGGACTCAACGGCCACGATGACTGGCGCGTGATTCGTGGCGGATTCCGAACCGACTCGAAGCTCTCCGCGAAAGATTCCCTCACCACCGAAGGAGAAGCGTATCGGAGCAATGCGGGAGAGCGGGCCAATACGCCAGTTTCACTGGAGCCGCCGCAAAACGCTGTCCTGGCTCTGCGAGACCGATCCTCGGGCTGGAATGTGCTCACCCGGTGGAATCGCGTTATCTCGCCGCGCTCGCAGATTTCTCTGCAGGTCTACTTTGACTGCACCAATCGCGGGGATACTACCTACAGCATAGGGCTGAACACGTTCGATATTGATTTTCAGCACCATTTCACCTGGAATGCGCGACAGGACATCGTCTGGGGACTCGGCTATCGCGTGAGCGCGGACAACACAGAGCCCACCCTGCGAATTTCTTTCACGCCACAGAACCGCAACACCGATCTCTTCAATTTGTTTGCGCAGGATGAAATCGCCATCCGCCCCAGCAGCCTCAAACTGAGCCTGGGCGCGAGGGCCGAAGACAACGATTACACCGGCTTTGGGCTTCAACCCTCCGCACGCCTTGTCTGGATGCCTAACAGCAGGAGCATGTTTTGGGGTGCAATTTCCGGAGCCGACCGCACTCCCTCCCGCAGCGACACCAATATCCGCGTGAATTACACAGCCTTTTCCTCTCCCGGCGGCATTCCTGCCCTTGTCAGCCTTTTCGGGAATCCTAGCAAAAAGAATGAGCACCTGACGGCATTCGAGGCAGGATACCGAAACACCTGGAGCAGCAGATTCTCGCTGGATCTAACGGTGTTCTATAACCGCTATCGCGATCTGACCTCCGTGGAGCCGGGAATCCCACGCCTTGAGGCGAATCCGGCGCCACCGCACCTGCTCATTCCCAGTACGTTCGGCAGCGGGCTGTATGGTGAAACGCACGGCATTGAGGTCTTCGCGAACTGGAAGGTTGCGAGATTCTGGACTATGAGCCCGAGTTATAGTTTCTTCTCCGCGCATCTGCACCCATTCGCCGGAAGCCAGGATTTCACAGACCCTGCTGTAACGGAAGGCAGCGCACCGGACCATCAGGCACAGTTGCGTTCCAGCGTAAGCCTGCCAGGGAATGCCCAGTGGAACACGGCGGCTTACTTCGTTAGCCGTCTGCCCGCCGTCGGAGTTCCTTCCTACACCCGCCTTGACACCAGCTTGATCTGGGATGCCGGTGAGCATTTCTCGTTGAGCTTAGTCGGTCAGAACCTTCTGCGCAATCTACACCCGGAATTCTCAGGCTACGGCGGAACCGTGCTGCCCGGGCTGATGAGGCGCGATGCCTACGCCAGATTTACATGGTCCTTCTGAGCGGGAGGCCGCAATTGGAGCGAAAGGACATCGATTCGACGAAGGGCATGCTTTACTGGCGGTCCAGCAGCTTCGCGTACCGTGGCGCGATTCTCTGCTTCCTCCTGCTCGCTTTGGGAACAACGCAGTATGTTCGCGGACAAACGACCGTCGAAGAATCTCAGGTGAAGGCCGCGTTTCTTTTCCACTTTGCCCAACTTGTGGACTGGCCTGCGGACCCCAACAGGGACGGAGATCATTCCCTTATCATCTGCGTCTTCGACGATGACCCGCAACGGCACGAACTCCAGAGCACACTGGATGGCAAACTCATTGGCGAGCGCCTATTGCACGTCCGTCTCCTCAGCGAGCCCAAGAATATCCCCGGCTGCGACATCCTCTTTCTCAGTCGCGACGAAGGCTCCCGGCAATCTGCAATCCTGCGGGACCTGCGCGATCGGCCTATTCTCACAGTTGGCGAAACCGAGAGTTTTCTCTCCGACGGCGGGATGATCCGCTTCCACCTCGAGGCAGACCGAATCCGCTTCGACATCAATCTCGCAGCGGCCGATTCGGCTCATCTGAAAATCAGCTCCAGACTGCTTCTTCTTGCCACCACGGTGACGGGCCATCGGCCGACGAACTGGAGCAGATGACCCATGCAGTTCAGGAACCTCTCCATCCGTTTCAATCTCGCCCTTCTCACCCTTTCTGCCAGCGTCATTGCGGTCCTGCTTGCTTCCCTTGGGTTCGCCATCTATGAACGCCAGAGTTATCGCGCAAACGCCGTTCGCGAAGCTACTGCTCTGGCCGGCACCCTGGGCGCAAACACGGCCGCTTCGCTGGCGTTCAACGATGAGCGGGCCGCCGGGGAGATGCTGAGCGCCCTCTCGACGGAACCGCATGTCCTCGCCGCCTGTCTCTACGACGAGCAGGGGCACATTTTTGCAGAATACCGCAGGGCGGGCAGCCCATCTGTTCCGGTTTTGCCTGCCAGACGCAGCGACGGCGCGTACTTCGGCCGCGAGTCTCTCATCTTCTTCCGCGGCGTCCTTCTCAACGGGGAACGCACAGGGTCCATTGCTGTGGTTTTCGACCTGCGCGAGTTTCGCACCCGGCTTCTGGAATACGCAGAGATCGCCATTGTTGTCATTCTGATCTCTCTCGTGGTCACGTTCCTGGCCTCTCTTCGCCTCGCCGCCTCTATCGCCAATCCCCTTGTGCAACTGGCCGCGCTGGCGAGCCGCATTTCGAGCGAGAAGGATTACTCCGTCCGCGCGAAGATCCGTGCCGGTGGCGAGGCCGGTCTTCTCATCCGCGCATTCAACGAAATGCTTTCACAGATCGAATCTCGGGAACAGGCGCTCCGTGACGCGCTTAAGTCGCTGCAGGAGAGCGAGGAGCGCTATGCACTCGCCGCGCGCGGGGCCAACGACGGCCTGTGGGACTGGAACCTCATCACCGACGAAATCTACTTCTCTTCCCGCTGGGGCCTCATGCTCGGCAATTCGGAGAATGAAAGCTGGTCCAGCCCCGAGGACTGGTTCGCCCACATTCACGCCGATGATCGCCAGCGTGTCCGCGACGAGATTGCCGCGCACTGCGCGGGCAAGACGTCGGAGTTCGTCAGTGAGTACCGTATGCGCCACAAATCCGGCGGCTATATCTGGACTCTGAGCCGCGGGATTGCTGTCCGTGATTCGTCGGGTAAAGCGCTCCGCATGGCGGGCTCGCAAACCGACATCACGGAGGGCAAGATCGCTGATCCCCTCACGCATATCCCCAATCGGCTCTATTTCGTCGACCGCCTCGAGTCCGCCATCGAGGCGGCACGTCAGCAGGACGGCGGCCCGTTCGCCGTTCTGTTCGTGGATCTCGATGGGTTCAAACTGATCAACGACAATCTCGGGCATGCGGCGGGCGACGAGATGCTCATCGATGTGGCCGCACGCCTGAGCGCCAGCGTTCGCACCAGCTCCCGCCGGAGCGCGTCCAGGCAATCCGCTGTTTCGCGCATCGGCGGAGATGAGTTCGCTATCCTTCTCATGAATAGCCAGCAGGAGAGCGACGCCGCAACCGTCGCCGCACGGGTCCTCGATCGGCTCAGCGAGCCCTTTAATTTTGAGGGTACCCGCATGTTCGTCTCGGCCAGCATTGGAATCGCCCTTAGCTCAACCGGGAGCACTCCCGAAGAGCTTCTTCGAAACGCCGATACCGCCATGTATCTAGCCAAGAACAACGGCAAAGGGCGCTTCGAGTTCTTCAACGAGGAACTACGCCAGCGGGTCGACAATCGATTTGAGACCGAGACGGGATTGCGTAAGGCGATTGACGAGGGGCAACTGGTCCTTCATTATCAGCCCATCGTGTCGGACTCCAATGTCCGAATTCATGGCTTTGAGGCGCTGGTTCGCTGGAATCACCCCAAGCGGGGACTCATGGCCCCCGGTGAATTCATTTCCATCGCTGAGGAGAGCGATCTCATCCTTCTCCTGGGCCGCTGGGTGCTGCGCGAGGCCTGCGTACAAGCAGCCGAATGGCGGCGGAGGTTCGCTTCGGATCCCCCTCTTACGGTGAGTGTGAATGTTTCTTCGCGTCAACTGAGCTATCCCCACCTTGTAGAGGACGTGGAAGCGGCCCTGAAGCAGGCCGGACTGAGGCCCGAATTCCTGGCGCTCGAGATGACCGAAAGTTCCATCATGGAAAACGCGGACCAGACCCTGATCACCTTGAACCGTCTGAAGAACATGGGCGTGAGGCTCGGAATCGATGATTTCGGAACCGGCTACTCATCGCTCAGTTATCTCCAGCGCCTTCCCTTCGACACACTCAAGATCGACCGCTGCTTTGTTCGTGAACTGGATGCCGGAAACGGCAGCATAGATATAGTAAGGGCCATCTTGGAATTGGCTATTTCTTTCAAACTGGAAGTTATCGCCGAAGGTGTTGAGACCGAGCAGCAATTATTCAAACTGCGTAAGTTGGGCTGCGCTTACTTTCAAGGTTTTCTTTTCTCAAAGCCAGTCGACGCCACGGCAGCTGAGCGCCTCTACAGACAAACTCGCGATTCCGGTTTCTTCCCCCTTGTATCCGAAGGGCGACCGCCAGCAGATTCGAAACAGCCGCTGTTGCTTGCGAAATCCTAGTAACTTCGCTTTCGTGGGTTCCATGGAGTACACTCGCGCGTTGCTGTGTGCCCTTGGCCCATGGACGTCGCGTACGTGATCCGCGAGGGCGAAATTGTCTTTGTATGGGCTCGCCCCGATAGGGTCTATTCCAATGGACACCTTCGGAACGGGTTAGCATCATCGGTTTACCAGCAGCGCTGAACGGAAGGTACAGCGCAACGGCGCAGGCTGTTAACCGAGTCGGTCCTGGGGCTAATCTGCTGCAAGCAGGGTGATGGAACTCCTCGAACACGACCCGGTCATTTGCGCGCAACAATGGAACCGCTGGCACTTTGAAATTGCTAGAATGAGGGATGTGATGTCAGATCGCCCTGATGGCAACCGATTGCGTATGGCGGAATAGCCGAAGGACTAAGTTGCTTTCCCTGGCACCCTGCGTGCCCTCTGCGCGGCCACGATTCGCGCACGGCCTGCAGCACTCACCGCGTACTTTTTCATGGCTGGCCCGGCCATAATCTTCTTGGGCCGTGAAGGAACCGCCACCGACGACGGTGAGCCACGAAACTACCAACGAAGCGGTCTGCTCAACCCGGCTTGCATTTTATGGAGGACGCTCAAATCGAGCGCGACGGTTTACCAGCCGGAAGGGGAGGCCTCCGGCTCCTCCAGAGCCTCTTGCAAGATGGATTTGCCCGTAGTCAGCCGTTAATTGCATTCGAACCGCTTCCTGGGCCGTCAACTTAATCGCTGCCCGCGCCAGCCGTGGACTCGATTCCAACATCGCAATGACCTGGTTCACGGAAATAAAGCCCAGCTCCGAATCTTCGACCGCCTTCGCCGTTACGTTGTATTCCCCGCTCAGCGCCGCGGACAAGCCCATGATGCTCCCTGGTCCCAAGGCGTCCATCGGATACACATGATCCAGCCCCATCCACACCAGCACAATCTTGCCGCTGCGAACGACGTATACAGCCGATACCGGAGCCCCGCATCGGAATATCAGCGATCCCCGGCCCACAGGCATCGAGATGGCGAGTTCGTCCAGCTGCTTGACCAGGTTAACTCGCATTCGCGCGACTCTCAGGCATGCGCCTGCCACGCGTCCGTGGCCACGCTATCACAGAATGCGGCTCACAGTTTTCCAGACGCTGGAGTAGGAGGGCGCTCTCTCGCATGGTCTCGATCGTCAGCTGTTCCAGATCAGGTACTCCGTTCTCGACTCTCAGCGGCATAGACTGAATCGCGGCGAAGTCGTGCCTCCTCACAGCTTTCGCCAGCTCTAATAATTCGGCATTAACGTCGGAATCATCCATCACATATCTTCTCCTTCTCGACAGACGTCCCTGATAGGGTCAATGCTGCATCTTCTTCGGGAGTGGAAGATGTCACATAAGACACAAGCGAGTACAAAACACCGGAACACCTGAACCCAACTAGTCAATCCCCGATTCGGAGCGCGTCAGGCCTAGAACGTCTTGAGGGTCAGCCGGCAATCGAGCTGGTTGAAAAGAATGGCCCGCTGCTCTTGACGAACAGCGGGCCGCCAGTATGGGAGGACATGCGTTGCTATTCCAGAAGCATGGCAGACAGCGTGCATGCCGTATGTAAGATTTAGCACACGGGAGGATACAACTTTTGTGGCAGGCGACGCGCTTCCATGCTCATCTTTAAGGCCCATCCATGAATACCTGTCCGGTCACGCGACATAAGATAGTCGGTAGTACCCACAATGGAGAGCGTTCGTGTCGATTGGCAACCGGCTCTCAAAAAGTGCGACGTTGTGGATCGGTCAAGCTGGCCGAGTGGCGAGGACTTTGATGAAAGGCGCGCATCCGTCTGTCGACGGCGATCCGAGGAGCCGCGAGCGAACTGACAAAGTACCGGCAAGTGAGAGCGCGAATGAGAAGCGCGCGTTGCTTCGATTGAAGCTCGACCGGTTTGCGGGCGGGCTGGGTCGGCCGATACCGACGTTACCTAAGACTCGATGGCGATCATTGTCGAAGGCCAATATAAGGTTCTTTTGCAATGACCCGGGGGTTGGGGTGCGACCGATGGCAAGACGCGGACATCTGCAAACGTAAGCCAAGACGCAGATGAGTCGTTCCGGCAATGGCTGGCGTTGCAGCGCCGGGAGGCGCGCCTTGATTAGGAGTCGCCCGGAGGAGCGAGGAAGAAGAGGGGATTTGCGGGGATTTGTTCGGGTAGCTGATCCATCAGAATTAGATTGAGCAGGGATTTATGTACGCGGATGCGGCTGTTGTATTCAATCAAGCCGAGCTTCCGGAAGCGGTTCATGAAAAAGTTGACGCGGGAACGGGTGGTGCCGATCATCTCCGCCAGGGTCTCCTGTGAGATTCTGGGAATCAGGCTCTCCGAGCGACCTGGCTTACCGAAATCCGCCATTAACAGCAGAGTGCGTGCCAGGCGCTTTTCGCTGGAGTTGAAAAGCTGGTCGACCAGGTCTGCCTGTGTGCGCATACCGCGGGCCAATAGAAATGACAGGAATAGATCGGAGAAAGTATGTTCTTCGTGCACCACTCGAAACAACTCCGCTTTCTCGATCCTGAGCGCGGTACAGCCGGTTATGGCGGTGGCTGTCGCCGTCCGAATGCCGGTCCCCGCAACCAGCGACTCCTCTCCCACAAAGTCGCCGGGATGAAGAAGCGTGATGGTAGCTTCTTTACCTTTCATTGAGACAACAGTCAGCTTCGCCCGACCCCTCTGAAGATAGAAGATGGCCTGGGCGGGGTCCCCCTGCGAAAAGAAGGGCAGCCCTGACCGTACATGGACAATTCTTCGCCCCTGTCCAGAACTCGCCAGAAAGGCGCCGCTGTCAAATTCCAGTTCCTTCGGCTCCGCCATTTGAGTTGCCTCCTTCCGATCAACACGATCGTCGGAGAAAGATGTAGGTTAAGCTACGCCGGCCGCCGAGCCCCGGACCACACGCGGCGAGTGGTGTTTAGACCGTGACCGCGATCCTGAACCAGCGATCCGCACGGCCGTCCGCTGCCTGACAGCACTGCGAAGCAGCACCGCGAGGCCATACTGAGTGATCGCGTCTTGATGGACGATCCCATGATAGTCAGCCTGGAGTATCCAGTGCCCCGACAGCGAGTGTCTGTTCAATTGTGAACATATATCGGTCATCATGCGGAGGCCAAAAGCCGCTTTCTCCTCGACACGAGGATCTTATCGATGGCATTATTGCTGGCGTGGCATACCATTGTTCAGGTTGAGGTATCTCCACGCAATCCATATACTTAGCGAACACCAGTTTCTCAGGTAGAGACCTCGATCCAACCCTGTCGTGCGGCGTCTTCAACGGCCCAGCGCTTCAGACGCAACAAGCGGACCAGCGATGGTTCCGCAGTCCGGCGGGACTCTACTTGGTAAATGATTGTTCGAATAGATCCCCCCCTTCCGCCCTCCCAGGATTTTATCAAGCTCACCCCCGGCGCATCCTGCAGGTCCACAAGGCAGCAGCGTCAGGGGCCGGTCCGGAGCAGAGTGCATCAGTTCCACACGCACCGCGCCCAATGCCTCACGAAATGCCCAGCTCCTTCATGGGCCGGCTCACGCTGTACGCTGCTGTTGCCGAACATCATGCGTGCGAAGGTCGTGTGATCAGAACCATTCGGGCGAGTGCGCATCGTCTTGCGAGGTCAGCTCCCCCCCTGCGGGCAATTGATTCCGGCTACTTGCAGATAGCCAGGAGCGATTGTCCCGTATACGAAGCCTTCGGCGCAGCCGTCGCAGTCCGCCAATCGAAGGGATTCGCGGGTCACACGTCGGCAGGCTGGCGCTCGTTGTCCTCGAACGCCGCCCTGGGCATGGTCTGAAGAAAGAGATTGGCAGAACGGCGCAAAGACTTTGCCTCGCAGGCCAATTGATTAGAGCGGGGGCTAACCTCGTCTATCCACTGTGTTTACGATAACTGGCCAGATTGCTGGCCTGCCGGTCGTCTCGAACGGAGCATACAGCCGACCGAATGGGCACAGTCTCTCACCCCGAAGTACTATGTTATTCGGTTACCAAACGTCTTATCGTCAGATTATCAACCAGATAGATACCGATTCACCGTGAGTTGCCGGCCTTAGCCTGTCTCTGGACAGCCTCCTCATCGCTGACAATCCATTTTTCGAGCCGCGTCGTACGACACGACGCCAGCGGACTTTCTCGTCCAGTGGCAGAGTCGCCGCGGAAACTGAACCCAAAGAGCGCTCGAATTTCCCGTCGCAGTTACGGGACTCCTGGCGCTGCGCATGTGGCACGTCTGTCATGGCCAATCGTTCACGCATGAAGGAGCTGTATGAAAACTTTCCGGAAGCTTTCCCTAGCCTCGACGCTACTGATATTCCTGGCACCCCACGCATTTGCCGCCGTAACCGTCAGCAGCCCGTCCAATGGATCCGATGTGACAACCCCATTCACCCTCGCTGCTTCTGCTTCCAGTTGCTCGTTGCAGGCAATCAGCGCTATGGGCTATTCGCTCGATAACAGCGCGAGCACGACTATCGTGTACGCTGCTTCTCTTAACGCCAGCGTTACGGCAGCGGCAGGCGCGCACACGCTGCATGTTAAATCCTGGGGTAATCAGGGCGCTTCGTGCGTCACCGATGTCGCCGTCACTGTCACGGGTCCACCGGTACCTGGCGTTGTCTGGAATGGGGTCAGCGTTAACAACCCGTCCAGCGGTGCGAATGTGACGTCACCGTTTGCTCTCACGGCGAGTGCCTCGTCCTGCGCCGGCAACCAGACCAGCGCCATGGGCTATTCGTTCGACAACAGCACGAGCACCACCATCGTGAACGCCGCGTCCATCAATGCCTCCGTTACGTCGCCCAATGGCGAGCACACCCTGCATGTTAAGGCGTGGGGAAGCGGTGGAGGTGCGTGCGACACCGATGTCGTCATCACCGTCACCGTCCCGGCGAACGTTGCCGTGGTGTCCGCTGGCGCCATCAGCGTCAGTGCCATCCAGGCCCTGAACTACTGGCAGGCTGTGAACGACACCGGCGCAGCCGGCAGCTCCACTGGCAGCGATGGCCTCGTCGGCTCGCCTGCATACAGTGGCACCGCCCGCCAGTTTGTGACCACTTTCACCAACGGAGGCAATGAACGTTATTACGCCTCCTTTGCCGACGATACCGAATCCACGAACTTCCTCTACGACACCTGGGTGTACCTCGACGGTTCCTCCAGCGAACTCGCCAATCTCGAAATGGATATAAATCAGACGATGCCCAATGGCCAGACCGCGATCTTTGGTTTCCAGTGCGATGGCTACAGCAGCACGTGGGACTACACAGCGAATACGGGAACGCCCCAGAAGCCTGTTGACGCGTGGATGAAATCGACTGCATCCTGCAACGCGCGTAACTGGAGCATAAACGCCTGGCACCACATTCAAATCAGCTATTCGCGCGACGACTCCGGCGACATCACTTATAAAGCTGTGTGGCTCGACGACGTTCAGCAAAATATCAACGCCACGGTCAACTCCGCCTTCGCGCTTGGCTGGGCTCCGGCACTGCTGACCAATTTCCAGGTCGACGGTCTGGGCTCCAGCGGAACCGTCACAGTCTATATGGATGACCTGACCATTTATCGCTGGTAAACCTGGTATCTCGGGGTCGCGCTCCCTCTTTGCGTTCTTGGTCGATGAGGGCACATGAATAATGGTCGCGTCCACAATGGTACCGGTCGCGATGCGGACGTCGCGGCTGTCCAGATAATGGTTCACCGTGTCCAATATGGCCCCGCCCAGATCGTGTTTTTCCAGCAGGTGACGGAACTGCAGAATGGTCGTCTCGTCCGGCGCCGGAGCCCGCCCCAGATCCACGCCCGCAGAGCGCCGCAGCACCCGCGAGTCGTACAACGCCTCTTCGGCCGCAGGATCGCTCAGGTAGGACCACTGCTGCAAAGTGAATCCGCAGCATGATGCCGAGGCCCATCGGCGGACGTCCGTTTGCTCCCTTCGGATAGTAAGGCCGCACCAGCGCTTCTAGCCCCGCCCACGGCACCACCCGCTCCATCTCTTCCAGAAGCTGTTCCCGCCGCGTCTCATTCCCTCATCTCTCGAACCCGCTCTGCGCT
>VFSW01012462.1_pt1 | contig 11869 bp, 8 predicted proteins | sample 5358111 | NCBI WGS metagenome assembly VFSW01 (sample SAMN11554181, study PRJNA540505) | mine drainage metagenome | isolation source: sediment from site ElyBrook_90M | place: USA: Ely Copper Mine, Vershire, VT | collected 2017 | reverse complement strand
CCTCGCCCGTTTTGTGCTGCCTCCGTCTGGTGGTTTCTTGCTTTGTTTGGGTCTGTCCCCCCGGCCCCCCCCCCCCCCCACCACGTCTGCCATACATCCGCAACACGCGGGCCGTCGTTACGGCGCGACGATCGGCGGACTCGCGCAATAGTGAGGCGCGGTGGTCAGCCAATGCAACGCATCGACGTTGGAAGACACCGGGTTGCCATGCCCGTAGGGCGCGGGACCGGTGGGCGAGCCCCAATAGTTCTGCTCCAGGCTGAGCGTCGGGCCGCTGGCGCTGTTGTCCGCGCCATAAGAGCGGTTCCCCACGATGCAGTTCTGCGCGCCACCCTCACTCGCGTGCGAAGAGTGGATCTGCGCTCCCAGAATGCCGTACTGGAAGAAGCCGACATAGTTGCCCGTGAGCGACACGCGCGCGACGCTGGTCAAGTCGTCGAGCCAGACGCCGGTCGTGCCGGTCGCGGCGCCGCCAAACAACACGTTGTTGCTGACGTCGACGGTGTGCATGTGCCCCGCCAGCACGATGTCGTGGATGGCGGTCACGCCATTCGCCAGGCGACCTTGCTGGACGATTCTGTTGCCGGTGACGTGCGTCGTGCCCAGCACGTCGGTCAGAGTAATCAGATCCGCATTGCTGGGGTCAGAGATGTCGCCGTTATTCAGCGTCACAGTGTTGCCGGTGATGGTCAGGTTGCTGTTGTCGGTGTAACCATAGATCGTCTCGGTAAAGGCGCCGATATTCGTCGCGCCCAAGTGCGAGAACGTATTGCCATGCACCGTGAAATGCGACACCTGACCCAGCAGGTACACGCCAAAGGTCGATTCGCCATAGGGCGTGGCGGCGGCGGCATTGGGCGTGACAACATTATTGTTGAAGGTGCCGTTCTCGTTGAAAATGAACGTGCCGTTTTGCAGCAAGTTGTTGTCGATATGCACGGTGGCCTGCGTGTACGTGGGCAGCATGACTTCCGTGATGGCTTGCGAGCTGCCGTCGATCGTGTTGTCGGTGATCGACACGTTCGTATGCGCGAAGTCGTCATAGATGGCGTCGCCGCTCACCGGCAGGTTGATCGTCGTCGCGTTCGTGCCGAGGTTATTGAGAAACAGGTTGTGGGCGATCGTCAGGCCCGTGCCGCCGAACTCGATGAGGCCGGCGGTATTATTCTGGACGATGTTGTCGATGAAGCTCAAGCCGTCGAGCGTACCGCCGCCAGCGACGCCGGCAGAGATGCCGTTCTGGATGGTGAAGCCATTCACCGTGATGTTCGTCGTCGTCAGATAGAGGTCATAGCCAAAGTTCGTGTTGGTGTCGGGCGTGCCGTCGATGATCGATTCCGCGCCGCGCGAGCAGGTGCCGCATGTGCCCGCGTTGGCGCCGCGCAGCGTGACCGACTTGTTGACCGTAATCGGCGAGCTGACGGTGTAGGTGCCCGCATCGACGATGATGGTGTCGCCATTGTGAGCGGCGTTGATCGCGCTTTGGATGTCGCTGTAGGGGCAGCCGGTGTGGCACACGTGCAGCGACGCCGCGCTGGCTCGCCCGGCCAGCGTCAGCCCGGCGGCGACGGCTCCGGCGATCAGCACGGCCGCAACGCCCGCGCGCACCCAGGCATTGCGCAGCGGGTTGACAAACGAACGCCTCTTCGTTGGGGCGGTGGTTTCCTGACCATCCATACGGTCGCTCGATCCTTTCTGAAAAGAACAGTGGTGACGGCTCATGCCTTGCGGGCGTCGCGCGCCAGCACGCTTGAAGATCCGCTGAAACGGACCAGAGAAGAACAGCATCATCTGGCGCGACAGACTTGTTATAACGAAGATCACAACGATATGCGCATGTGCTCACCGATGTGCTCTCGCAGTGTTCCTACATATCTGCGTCTCTTTCTATAACGAGCGAACCGTCATGGGTAAACATTACATTTATGAAGAACATACCGTATCATTGCCCCAACAACCGGGCACAAGCTCACAGGGAGAGGCGCGGGATCTCGCAACGCCCCATGATAGTCAAGCGCAAACAGTGCCCCTGACGCCCATGCGCTCGTTTTAGAATAGTGATCGGTCCACTCTGGTGGGGCGAGAGATGCGCCCACCACCTGGCCCTCACGCCTATGCGACGGCGAGGGGGCGATCAGCTTCTTCAATTGCAAGCTCTTGCTTGTGAGAGCACATCAGGAGGGTGTGGTGCGTCAGAGCGCTCAGAAATCCGCCGCCGCGATGTTGAAGCCCCACGTGGCGCTGCCCGTCGCCGCTGGTGCCGTTTTAGCTGTGCTGGCCCTGGGAGGGTATGCCTTCGACTGGACCTGGACGGGATTCCCGGGCAATACCCTGTGGGATTGGTTGCAGTTGCTGGTCTTGCCCGTGGCGCTGGCCGGCATCTCGATCTGGTTTGGCACGGGCCGCGAATGGCGCCAGGAATGGATGGCCCTCTTGATCGGCATAGGCGCGGCACTGGCTGTGCTGGCGATCGGCGGCTATCTTTTCGATTGGACGTGGACGGGATTTCCCGGCAACACGCTGTGGGATTGGCTGAAGCTGTTGTTGTTGCCAGTGGTGCTGACCGGCTCGACCATCTGGTTCAGCACGCGTCAAAAACAGGCGGATGAGAGCGGCTAACTATGAGCGTCACCCGGCTGTTGATGAGTCTGACTCGCCATTCGATTTGAAATGCGATACAATGAGGGAGGAGCATCTGCGAGGCAAGCAGACCTGTGCACGGAGGCGCCAGGGATATGCGGTCTTTTTCGTATGCAGTGACCATCACGGCGCGGTCATGCGTGAGGCTGGTGCGTCGCACCAGCACAGCGAAAGGGCGAGGCGGATGAAACAACACAGATCCGGGCGCGCGCGCCGGGCCATCAAACGGGTCTGGCGGTGGCTTGCCCTGGTGGGCGCGCTGCCCGTGGTGAGCGTTGCCGCCTTTGGGCGCTCGTCACACCGCCGCTCGCGCCGCCTGGGCGCCAGCGCGCACGCGCAACGCGGGTCTGACGCGCCGCCGGTGAGTGACGAGCAGCGCTGTCAAGAGCCGCTCGGCACGGGGATCGCCTGGGGCCAGCTCGATCTGTTCGACGGCCGCTATCAAAACGTCCCCTATCTCCTCTCGCGCCAGTTCATCCTCATCGGTCGCCAAAATGATTGCGACATCATTCTGGATGACGATCGCGCATCGCGCTATCATGCCTTGTTGGCCTGGGATCACGGGCGCGGCTATGCGCACGACAACGGCAGCACGAACGGCACAAAGATCAACGGTCAGGCGGCGCTGGGGCCGATGCCTCTGCGGCACGGCGACATCATCGAGCTGGCCGGCTCGCAGTTCCGCTTCAGCTACTCGCCTGAGTCTGGTTTAGCCCAGGCCGAAGCGCAACCGACGGAAAAGATCGCCCTGCCGGGTATGCCGGCGCGCGACGCGCCAGCAAATCACGTCAGGCGCGCGCGGATCACCGCTCTGACTGGCTCCGAGCCGGGGCGCGCCTGGCCCATCGTGAATGGCGCTATGACCATCGGGCGCGGCAACGACAATCTGATCGTGCTGCACCACTCGTCGGTGTCGCGCCGCCACGCGCAGATCCTCGTGCAAGAAGCAGGCATTTACGCCCAGGATATCGGCAGCGTCAACGGCACCAGCGTCAATGGCGAGCCGCTCACAGCGCCGCGCCTGTTGCACCACGGCGATCATATGCAAGTGGGCGACGTGCTGCTCGTCGTCGCTATCGAAGATGTCGCCGCCACCAACCTCGAGGAGTTGCCGACGCAGCGCTTGCCCGTGACAGGCGGCTTGCCGGAAGCACCAGCGCCTGTCACACACAGCGATGCTGACGACCCCGCCACGATTGCCGCCGAATCGACACGTCCGTTGCCCGCCGCGCCGACAGTTCCGCATTCCCAATTCAAGCGACCGGTGACGCGCCCGGTCAGTGCGCCCGGCACGAATTCCGCGAGCCGGCTGCCGCGCTTTCGCCCGTCGTCGCGCCCTGATCGCACGCCTCCGCGCGAGTCGAACTCCTGAGAGGCTGGCCCATGCGCCTGACACGCTTCACCGATCCGCGCGCGTTTCAACAGGTTGCCGCGCCGTCTCTCGAAAAGCACGAGGCGGAACATTGCTTGCTGCTCGGCCTCGCGACCGATCTGGCGCGCGGCACCTCGCCCTATGGCGATCCCTATCTAGCCGTGGTCGAGGGCGACGACGGCGCGATTGTGGCTGTAGCGATTCGCACGCCGCCCTATCGCCCGACGCTCTCGATCGACGCGCCGGTTGAGGCGCTCGATCTGATCGCCGCCGATCTGCGCCAGGCTTTCGGCTCACTGACAGGCGTGAACGGCGAGCAAGCGGTCGCCGAGGCATTTGCCGCGCGCTGGCAGGCGCTCACCGGCCAGTCAGCCCGGCTCGAAATGGCGCAGCGCATCTATCAGCTCGACGCGGTGATTCCGGTGCAGAGCGTGCCCGGCTTCGCGCGGCGCGCCAGCGGGGCCGACCGCTCCGTGCTCTTCGACTGGATGAGCGCCTTTCAAGCCGAGGCTTTGGGGTCTCACGACACCAGCGACATCGACGAATATATCACGCGGCGACTGACCTTCGACCAGCGCGGCCTCTACCTGTGGAACGACGGCGGGCCGGTCGCGCTGGTCGGCTATGGTGGGCTGACGGCGCACGGCATGCGCATCGGCCCGGTTTATACACCGCCTGAGCGGCGGCGGCGCGGCTATGCCAGCGCGTGCACCGCCGCCGTCAGCCAGATGTTGCTCGACAGCGGGCGGCGCTTCTGCTTCCTTTACACCGATCTGGCGAATCCGACCTCGAACGCGATCTATCAACACATCGGCTATCGGCCGGTGTGCGATGTCGCGGTCTTTGCCTTCGAAACCTAGGGCCTGTTTGCTCATTCATCGCAACCTTACCGCTGGCAAGCAGGTCGCTCTGGTCTGATGATCGAAGGCGCGGCTTTAGCGGATGGGGACTTCGCCCGCTGCCCCAGGCGCCAGCGCCGCGCTGAGCGTGGCTGGCGGCACGCGCGCGAAGGTGAGCGTTTGATCCGGCGCGACTTCGACCACGATTTTGTCGCCGGGGCGAAACTCCTGGCGCAGCATGCGCTCGGCCAGCGGATCCTCGATGATCTGCTGCGTCAGGCGGCGCAACGGCCGGGCGCCATATTCCGCGTCGAAGCCGCGCGTGGCGATGAGATCGCGGGCGTCGGATCGCACGTCGAGCGTGATATGGCGCTCGCGCACCCGGTCGATGATCCGGCTGAGCATGAGGTCGGTGATCTGGCGCATATGATCGTGGCTGAGCGGATGGAACACGATGGTGTCGTCGAGCCGGTTGATCAGCTCTGGTCGAAAGAGCGTCTTGAGCGCCACGCGCACCTGATCGTTGAAGCGATCCACGCGCATCGTGTCGAGCGCGCCGGATTGTCCGAAGCCCAGCGCTCCGCGCGCCAGCGCGCCATGCGCGCCAGCGTTGGTCGTCAGGATGACGATCGTGTTGCGGAAATCGACCGCATGCCCCCTGGCGTCGGTCAGGTGGCCGTCCTCGAGGATTTGCAGCAGCAGCTCGAAGATGCGCGCGTGGGCTTTTTCCACTTCATCAAAAAGGACGACCGAGTAAGGTTTGCGGCGCACGGCCTCGGTGAGCTGGCCGGCCTGATCGTAGCCGACGTAGCCAGGGGGCGAGCCGACCAGGCGCGCCGCGTAGTGCCCTTCCATGAATTCCGACATGTCGAAGGCGATCACCGCGTCTTCGCTGCCAAAGAGCGTCGCCGCCAGCGCCCGCGCCAGCTCAGTCTTGCCCACGCCCGTCGGCCCGGCGAAAACGAACGAGCCGATGGGCCGGCGCGGATCGCGCATCTCTGATCGCGACCGGCGAATCGCCCTGGCGACGGCACTCACGGCGCGATCCTGACCGACGATGCGCCGGTGCAGCTCCTCTTCGAGGCGCATCAGCCGGGCGGACTCCTCCGCGTTGATTTTGATGGCGGGCACGCCGACCCAGCCAGCGACGACGGTCGAGATTTCGTGCTCGCCGACGACTGGCGTCTCGGCGCTTTCGTTCTTGGCGTGCCACGCGTTCTCGGCGACGATCAGCTCGTTGCGCAGCGTGCGCTCTCGCTTCCACAGATCGGTGGCGATGGGAAAGGCTTCATTCTCGATGGCGGTGTCTTTGTCGTCGCGCACCAACTCGATCCGCTCACGCAGCATGCGAATCGACGCCGGCATGATCGACCGGCCTACGCAGGCGCGCGATGCCGCTTCGTCGATGAGATCGATCGCTTTGTCGGGAAGCTGGCGGCTGTGAATGTAGCGTGACGAGAGCGCCACCGCCGCGCGCAGCGCCTCGTCGGTGATCGTGACGCTGTGGAACTGCTCGTAGCGATCGCGCAATCCCTGCAAGACGGCCATCGTCTCCTCCGTCGTTGCCTCGCGGATGAGGATCGTCTGGAAGCGCCGCTCAAGCGCGGGGTCGCGCTCGATCGTCTTGCGATAATCGTCCAGCGTGGTCGTGCCCAGGCAACGAAACTCGCCTCGCGCCAAAATCGGCTTGAGCAGGTTCGCGGCGTCGATCGATCCCTCGGCGACGCCGGCGCCGATGAGCGTGTGCAGCTCGTCCACGACGATGATCAGATTGCGCGCCGCGACGATCTCGGCCAGCACGCGCTTGAGCCGCTCCTCGAAGTCGCCGCGATATTTGGTGCCGATGGTGAGCAAGCCCACGTCGAGCGCCACCACGCGCTGATTCTTGAGATGGTCGGGCACGAGACCCAACACGATGCGCTGGGCCAACCCCTCGGCGATGGCCGTCTTGCCCACGCCCGCCTGGCCGATGAGCACGGGATTATTTTTAGTGCGGCGGCTCAAGATCTGCATGGTGCGCTCAAGCTCGTCCTGGCGGCCGATGAGCGGGTCGAGCTGGCCGGCGAGCGCGGCGGTGGTCAGATCGCGGCTGACCATATTGAGCGTCGGCGTCATCTGAAAGCGCGCGACGTGCTCCGCCGCATAAGCGGTGCGCTGATAGCCCTGGCGTTGCAGCGCGATCACTTGCTCGCGTGTGGCGTCGAGCGTCAGGCAAAAGCTTTCCATGACGCTGGCGGCAATGCCGCGCTGCTCGCGCAGCAGGCCGAGCAAGATGTGCTCTGGCCGCACGTCTGGCGAGCGCAGGTCTTGCGCCTCGCGCCGCGCGAAGTCGAGCGCGGTGTGGGCGGCCTGGCTCAGCATCGGCTCAGTCGGCCTTTCGCGACTGTCTTTGCCGATGACGAATTCGACCGCCTCGCGCAGTTGTTTGGGCGCGACATTCAAGTTGGCGAGGGCGGTGCCGACCACCACGTCGTTGATCTCGAGCAGGCCCAGCAACACATGCTCGGTGCAGGCGATTTTATGATGCAAGCGCTGGGCGCACAAACGGGCCTGCTCGACGACACGGCGGCTCTCTTCGCTCATCGCTTCAGGTGTCAACATGACGGCATTGCTCCCTTGATCGGCTTCATCCTCGCGCCGCGCCCGCGATCCGCTGGTCGCGGTCCGGTGGTGGCATTCCGACGCTGTGGAGAGCCACAAGCGCAAGTTGCGCGCCAGCGCATGATGACCGCCCTCGACCTGGCATCTGATATACTGCCTCCTGAGCCATTCATACGTGAGGGAGGATTGTAGCTATGCCACCAAAGGACGAACACTCCGTACTGGATCTTCCGTTGCGCGATCCACCCCCGCCGCCAGCGTCGCCCGACGTGGTGACACTCGCCCGGCGCACGTGGCCGGCGCTGCTCGTGCTGGTCTTTCTCGCGCCTTTTACCGCCGAGGTGCTGACTGATTCGACGCCCATCCTGGTGTATCTGACGAATCCGATCAGCTTCGTCTATCTGCCGCTGCTCTACGGCTCAGGGGCGGTGTTGATTCGCGAGGTCGCGCGCCGGCGCGGGCTGGGCTGGGCCAGCATTTTGCTGATGGGCGCGGCGTACGGCATTCTCGAAGAGGGGCTGGCTATCACCAGCTGGACGAACCCTTATTGGTCCGACGAATGCCGTGTCGTGAATGGCATCGGGCAAGGGCTGTGCGATTATAGCCGTGTAGGGGACGTCAATCTGCTCTGGGCGTTCTCGCTCACGATCTTTCACGCCGTGGTGAGCATGACTATTCCTATTCTGCTCGTCGGGCTGATGTTTCCTCAGCGGGCGGCGCGCCCTTGGCTCGGTCGCAAGGGATTCCGCACTTTCGTGGTGGCGCTCGCGCTGGCCTGGGGGATCGGGCTGCTGCTGTTTGGCATTCTGGTGTTTCGCAAGCAAGGGTATTACGGGCCGCCGCTGGTGCCCTATCTCATCGAGATCGCGCTTGCCGTTGGTCTGGTGGCGCTGGCGATCGCGCTCGGCGCACCTCACGTCATGGCACGGATCGATCGTCCTGCGCCGCGCTTGTGGCTCTTGCGCGTGCTCGGCTTCATAGCGATGTTTCTCTATTTTTTGGTGCCGTCGGTGATGCAGGGAGTCAAGGCGCCCTATCAGGCGACGCTGGCCACGCTCGTGGCGCTCACGGGGCTGGCCGCCTGGCGCGTGGCGACCTGGGCGCGGCGACGAGCGTGGGGCGAGCGACAGATGCTGGCGCTGGCGTCGGGCGTCCTGGGATTTTTCATGCTGGTATTCGATCCGATCTTTGAAGTGAATGGGCAGGTATCAGGTAAGCCGACGCATGGCACGCTGCTCATCACCCTAGGGTTTCTCATCCTGCTCATCGTCCTGGCGCGCGGGACCAGGACACGCGCGTCGGCCACGACAGACGCGCCGGCGTTGCCCGCAGTGGCGTGAGAGAGGCGTGCTCGATTCGCCTCACACGCCGCTGACGAAGCGACGGCACAGCGATGCGATGAAGATCATCTCGATGGCGAGTCCGACGATCGATTCGATGGCGACGCACACGCTCAGCGGGCCGCCAAGCGCGATGCCGCTCAAAAAGCCCCCGCCGTGAAACGACACCACACTCAGGATGATCGCGTTGATGAGCGTGAGCGACGGTCCCACCGTCACGCCCAGGATGAAATCGATCAGCCCAAAGCCAAGCACGAACGCGAGATAGGACCAAATGATGCTTCCCAGGCGCTCGCCATAGCCCGACACCAGATCGAGCACGAGCGAGCCGAGATAGGGCAGCCACAGTCGCCGCACGCGCAGCCATTGCCGCTGAATGCGCTGCTCGCGCAGGCGCAAGCGCGACGCCTCTGGCCCCAGGCCGCGCTCTTTGAGCGACACCGCCAGGCTGTGCGTCGCTAAAATGGCCGCGCGGCACGCCTGCGATCGCGTGGCGCGAGTCGCGGCCTGAGCGATGTCGTCTTCTTCGCCGACACGATCGACCGCTTGCCAGTCGATCTCGCCCAGGTAGTGCGGATTCCATCCGACGTCCCCTAATTTCGTATGGTTGTCGAGCACCAGGCTGGAGCAGATCGTACCGCCGTCCATCCGCAGCTTGCGCAGATCGGCGCCGGCGAGGTTGGCGCCGGTAAGCTGCACCTCACTCAAATCGAGTCGCGACAGGTTGGCTCCGCGCAGGTCGGCCCCGGCGAACGACGCGCGAGCGGCAAAGCAGCCGCGCAGGTCGGCATTCGCCAGCAGCGCGCCGTCAAACTTGCAATCGATGATCGCCGAGCCGGTGAGATCCGCATCGTTGAGCAGAGAGCCGCGCAAGATCGAGCCGCTGATCTGCAATCCTTTCAGGCTGACGCCGGTGCAGTTGGCTTCGCTCAGATTCGTCGTGGCCAGCAGCGCCATCGGAAACGACGCCCCACGCAGATCCGCGCGAATGAGGCTCGCGCCTTTCATATTCGCGCGCGTGAAATCGGCGGAGCGCAGGTCGGCTCCGGCGCAATTCGCCCCCTCGAGGATCGCGCCGGGGAAGCGCGCGCCGACAGCCACGACGCCCGCCAGATCAGCCTGAGTGAGATCGGCGTGATCCAGCCGCGCTCCCGTCAGATTGGCGCGGCTGAGCGCGGCGCCACTGAGCCTGACGCCGCTCAGGTTGGCGTGTCGCAGGTCGATGCCCTCGAGTGTGATGGGTGATGTGCCCGCTGGTCGCGGCAGCCCGCCGGCCATGTGCTGGTCGTCGAGAATCCACAGCAGCTCACCCAGAGTGACGATGCGCACGCCGGCAAACGCGGGACTGGCGTTGTCGATATTCGCCTGGAGCGCGCCGCGCAGCTCGTCTTGCCGCTCGGGGGAAGGATGCGCGCGATCGGGCGGATCGCCGTGAACAATCATCTGGCTGCCACGCCTCCAAAACAGGTTCGTATCCTGATCAAACAGCATACTCGCTCGCTTGTCAAGCAATGGGGGAGAAATGAATCCTCCGTTCCCCTCGTCATCCCGATGGGGAGGGAGAACATGCTGCGTATGAAGACGTGAGTGCGGGAGAAGGCTGGCGGCAAGATCGCGCCGAGCGAGACCGCCGGGGAATGAACCCCCCGAAAGCACCAGATCCGCCGGGTGAGACCGCCGGGGGAAAGATTGATAGGACTCTTGCCCCGGCTCGAAAAACAGAGCCGCTCCGGGCTGCTGCTGGGACTGTGACAGCCTTAGTACAGGGTATCATAGATCCGTTCCGCCTTTGAGCCGAATTAGCTCGACACGTGGTCCAAGACCCGAGCCTGCCGCCCATCTCGGCCAGTACCGTAGGCCGCTGGCTTGACTTGACGTCTCTTTCAAGCATAGCGGAGACTTGGGGTACCTGGCTCGCTTTTCCAACATCGTGTGGCTCACTTTTCCTTGACATTCACAGCTGTCGTGGACATACTCAAAATATGACAAATTTCCTCAGCATGCTTTTAGCCGCTAACGCCGTGCAAGCAATCATTGTCGGTGCTGTGCTGGCGTTTCTCACGGCACAAGTCATGATGAACGCGGCGATGAAAGCCATGACAACGACCGTCAACGGTTGGAGCACCACCTTGAAATGCGGCCAGCCCGGCAATGGCATCCTCCTGCGGGCCGCATGCGCCAAAATCCTGCCCGCCGTTAATGTGGCGCAAGAGGCGGCGTACTGGACGACGACCGTTGACAGCGCGGGGCGGACGCTGAACGGCCAGCGTGATTACATCCTGCATTTTCCTGTAGGACAACTCCCGCCGAACGATGCATTCTGGTCGCTGACCATGACCGATGTTGTCGGGTACATGGTGCATAACCCTATCAATCGCTCCAGCGTTGGCAGTCGCTCCAGCCTTGTGCCGAACGCCGATGGCTCAATCGACATTTTTATTCAGCGCACGGCTCCCACAGGGCACGATTCCAACTGGCTGCCCGCACCAGCAAGCAACTTCAAGCTGATGCTGCGCGCATATCAGCCCGGCCAAGCTATCCTCGATGGCGAGTACCACGTGCCGCCAGTCATGAAAGTGTGGTCAGATACCCCACGCCTGGAAGGCGGGGGCTTGTGAGAGCAAGCTCGGATCTGACCAGCCTCAGGGGGAAGCGATCTGTCAGCATCAAAACGCTGGTAATCCCAAAGGTCGTGGAAACCCTATGTTAGGAGCGATATGCTAGGCACCGTGGAATGACGTTCCAGTTCCACGCTCTGCGGCGGGTGGTTAAACAGGTCTGACGGGGTGAGGCCGGTGCTGCCCGTAAGCCCATTGGGTGAAAACCGCTCCATAACTTTGGCGAGGAAGACATCACCGCACCGGCAACGGTGCGAGTGGGTTGGCTGGCTCCCACCAAAAGCCAGCCCCTCGCAGGGGTCGCACCCCCGCAAGGGGCACACACAGAAAGGACGGTCCGCCCGCGAGCGGGGGGGGGGGGCGCCCCCCCCCGGCCAGGCAGGGGGATACGGGCGGCGCGGTTTTTTTTAGCGGGGGTTTGTTGTATAAGGGTTTAACAATAAGGTTGGGATAATGGGG
>VFSW01012461.1_pt1 | contig 11870 bp, 14 predicted proteins | sample 5358111 | NCBI WGS metagenome assembly VFSW01 (sample SAMN11554181, study PRJNA540505) | mine drainage metagenome | isolation source: sediment from site ElyBrook_90M | place: USA: Ely Copper Mine, Vershire, VT | collected 2017 | reverse complement strand
CCCCCACAACGACACTCTTATATTTTATGGAAATGGAATGTAAACTTATGAAATAAAACAAGATAGATAAAAAATGAATCAGAAAAACTACCTCAAATAGTGCTCATTTCCTCTTGAAATCCTTCCATTTTCCGTCCAAAAATCGCTTTTGTCTGTGCCATTTTCGTCCAAAATCATCCTGTTGAACTCAAATAACTGTCTCAATCCATCATTTATCGTCGATATTGTAAGTAGGAATCTAGTAGCAAACGCCATTCGTAAATTGTATTCACCACATCAGCCAATTAGAATTGGCAAACCTCTGATGTACGATTATCGTCACTCACAGGCGCGGAGGCAGAATGAATGTCTGCTCCAAATCGCTGCTCCTTACTCTGCTCTTGGCAGTTGCGCTCCGCCCTGCACTACTTACCGCTCAATCACGCGACGACACATGGAGCCTCTGTAACGACAACAATCCTGACCTTCGCATCAGAGCCTGCACCGCGCTGATTAACTCCGGTCAGGAATCAATCGACGCACTTGCCATAGAAACCTACAATCGCGGAAATGCCTTCCTAGCCAAAGATGATTTCAACCGCGCCATTCAAGATCTTGACCAATCCCTCAGTCTTAATCCCACCAACGCCGACGCCTTCTACACACGCGCCAGCGTCCATCTACTGCGCGGCAACTACGACCACGCCATCGCCGATTACACCGCCACCATCACGCTCCATCCCGACTTCTGGCAGGCTTACAACAATCGCGGCATCGCCTACTTCACCAAGAACGACAACGAACACGCCCTCGCCGACTTCAACCAATCCCTGCATCTCAACCCCGACAACGCAACTGCATACAAGAATCGCGGCAGTGTCTACAACCTCATGGGCGATGACAACCGCGCCATCGCGGATTACACCGAGTCACTGCGACTCGCTCCCGAAGACATCTACACATGGAGCTACCGTTGCCTCTCACGCGCTGTAGTCGGCCAACTTGTACCCGCTCTCGAAGATTGCAATCACGCTCTTGCCATGAAGCCGGGCGACACAGACACACTCGCTAACCGTGCCCTCGTCTACCTCAAGCTCTACAAGTTCCAAGCCGCCATCGCCGATTACAGCACCATCCTCGCGACTGAGCCCAACCACGCCACCGCACTTTACGGCCGCGCTATCGCCGAGCGCCTTACAGGTCACCCCTCCGCCGCTCAAGTCGACTTCGCCCATGCCAAAGTCTCCCAGCCAACCATCGCCGACGACTTCGCCAAATGGGGCATTCCTGCACCCACCCCCTAATCAAAATTACTCGCCCTTCACACCACGAAAACTGCTATCATCTCCTTCTGAAAACAAATGAAGAATCTCCCCATTCTCTAACGATCAAGAGGGAAATCCATGCATCTTTTGGCAAAATCGCTCGTATTGGTTTTACTTGGCACCGCGCCCATCCTTGTCGCCCAAACCTCCGATGAAAATTGGAAGCATTGCAGCACGGAAAATAATCCGGATGCAAAGATCGCAGGATGCGCAGTCATCATTCAGTCAGGCCAGGTGAAAGGCGCAGAGCTTGCCATGGCATTCAATAACCGCGGCATCGCCTATTCCAACAAGGGCGATTACGACCATGCCATCTCGGACTTTACCGAGGCCATCCGCCTTAAGCCCGATTTTGAAATGGCCTATGACAACCGTGCCCTCGCCTATATTGATCACGCCGATTACGACCACGCCATTCAGGACATGAATGACGCCATTAAGCTCAACGCCAAAGATGCGGACGCATATTACTTGCGCGCGACTGCCTATTACAAAAACCAGGATGCATTCCATGGCATTCAGGACTACACCCAGGCCATTCAGCTCAACCCAAAATATTTTGAGGCATATTACTTCCGCGGCTACGCATATTACGAATACGGTCATTTCGACGAAGCAATCCAGGACTTCAGCGCCGCCATCAAAATCAAACCCGATGATCCGCGCGCCTTCAAAAGCCGAGGGGATGCTTATGTGCAAAATGGCGATTACGAGCACGCCATCCCGGACTTTACTTCGGCCATCACTCTGAAGCCGGAAGACGCAAGTCTTTACGCCTCGCGCTGCTGGGCCCGTGCCATCTTCAATCAACTCTCCGATGCACTCGACGATTGCAATAAATCATTGCAAATCATTCCCAACAGCAACACCGCCGCATTGGACTCGCGCGGTTTCACTTATCTCAAGATGAAGAACTATGACGCCGCCATCACTGATTACAAAGCCGCGCTCACTCTCGATCCAAATCTCGCCACTTCGCTCTACGGCCGTGGCCTCGCAGAACGCCAGAAAGGCCGCGCCGCTGTCGCCGCCCGCGATATCGCCGCCGCCAAATCCCTCCTGCCCCAAATTACCGACTACTTCGCCAAGTGGGGCATCCCAGCGCATAAACCTTAGCGGTATCCGCCACATTTTTGGCAATTTTCCCTTGCTCATAACTTCGCGGCTTGCCTCGGCTATCATTTATTCAAGGATTAAAAATGAAGTTCTTGAAATTCGCTCCCGCAATTACATTCCTCGTTTTTCTCCAATTCCTCGCACCCGCGCCTTCTCTTCACGCGCAATCCTCCTCACCTGCTTCAGCTCAGGCATCCACATCAGACGCGCCAACTATCCATCAAGTTGCCATGAAGCTTCTTGAAGCCATGGGCACGCGTAAGGTTCTCGCCGACAACATCGACGCCATGATCGACAACGGCAAGCAGAAGATGATTCAGCAACACCCCGAGCTCGACCCAGCCTTCAGTGAGGAGTGGGCGCGCCGCATGCACGCACGCATCAATCTCGACGAATTTCTCAACGTCATCGCTGAAATCTACGAAAAGCACTTCAACACCAGCGAGCTCACCGAGATGATTGGCATGTACCACGACCTCGGCGAGCAACGCACTCCGCATGTCTCTGACGCGCTCAAGGCCAAGCTCAACAATGTCATGCCCGAGATTCAAGCCGACATGGGCGCAGGACTCATGGAGCTCAGCGAAAAAATTGGCAGTGAAGTTGCCATCACGGTCGCCAAGGATCACCCCGAGTACGTCAAGGCTCCGCCGCCAGCTGAACCTGCTCTGCAAAAATAATTGGTGACCGAAGTGTGATGCGTTTCTCTTCGCACTCCGGCCCACGCACGCCTCACCCTCTCAGGCGATACAATAAACACAGAACACACTCAAGTCTCGAAGGGAAATACCATGCCGCTCTCCGGTGAAGCCATCCGCCTCATGAACTACATTGATGACGTCTCCGTTACTCTGCGCCGCGTCCTCGCAGCCGTACCCTCACTTAGTCCCGAAGAACGCGCGCGCGTCTCTGAGTACCTCAAGGCCACCAAACCAAGCGCCGCTGAAGTTCTCGCGGCTCTCCAAGCTAAGTAAATCAGGCCAAGTAACTCCCCTTGCTCACTCTTGCCATCATCGGCGCAGGACCACTAGGCCGCTGGCTCGCTGCCCGCGCCGCCGAGGCCGGTCACACCGTCTTCCTTGAAGACGTCATGCCCCTCAACCTTCGCCACGCGCAAGAAGAACTGCGCCAGCGGCTCGGTCCAACAACACTCCCGCTCGTCTCCTTCGTCAACACCATTGAAGACGCACTCCGCACCGCCGACCTCGCCATCGATTGCGTCCCCGACGAGCTCGAATCCAAACTGGAAATCTTCTGCCTCATGGATCGCATGAGCCCGCCGCGCACTGTCTTCGCAACACCATCAACAAAGCTTTCCATCGCCGACCTCGCCAGTTGTACTTATCGCCCCGCGCAATGCGTCGCCATTCTGCGCACCGCCGCCAGCTTCACCAGCGCCGAGCACGCAACAAGTTCACTCCTGCCCATCGCAACGACCAGCAAGACCGCTGAAGCCACCATCAATTTGCTCAATGAATTCTGGACCAACCTCGGCTTCACACCCACCTTCGAACTCGACAGCGCCGAAGCCACACTAATCTAAATATTTTTTGTGTTTACTCACGATTAACTTCGTGTGCCTAGGATCTCACTTTTGAGTTCTGGGATTCATCAATCCAATAAAAAATCTAAATCGGCGGCATTGCATCCACGACTGGTACGCCGGCTGGCGCCACAAATTTAAACTCTCCATCCCCCAACTTCACATCCACTTCTTCATTGGTAAATTCAAATTTTGTCAACGCGCCATCGATCTGCTCAATCTCAATCTCGCGAATCACACCCTCTGCCGTCACGCGCAACCGAATCGCCGCAATTGCCCCATTCTTTCCATCGCCGCGCGGCTTTCCTTGAAGCTCATACAACCCGCCACTTAATGGCCTGGCAGTCAATCCATTTAATTCTTTCTCCAATTGTGTATGTCCCAGCAAAAACCTCAACGGCGATCGCAAATCATCGAGTTTCGAAGCGCTCACCCGCTGCACCTGTGCATCGCCCTCCGCATACGACCACGCATACTTCCCGTCGAGCACAAAGAGCTTTCCTTTTGGCGCAGCATAAATCCACTTCATCCGTCTCGGCTTGGCCAGCAGCATCGTTCCTCGCTCCGTCCGCTCGATTCCCAGCCCCTCAAAGCTCTCCACAAATCCCGCGCGCAGTGAGTGCAAATGGTTGTAATGCGCGTCCACTTTTGCAGCCAATTCCGCTGCCGTTTGCGCACTCGCCCAACTGCATGACACAATCGCAAGAAAAACGACGGCCCATCTCAGGCCGCCGCTTTGCAATAAAGTATTTTTCGTCATTCTCTTGAATTCCACTTACTGCGCAGGCTGCGTGCAGTTCGTGCCGCCTGCTGGATCCTGCTTCATTTGTCCGTTGGCATCCACACAATAGCCCAAATCGCCCGACTTGCCTACTGCTTCCGGTACCGCCGTAATCTGGTAGCTGGTTACGCGATCAGTGCCGTTCACCGTTATGTGCTGGCAGTTATTGATTGAGAAAATGTACCCGGAGTGGTCTCCGCCAGCCAGGTCCTGCGGAATCAACTGAGCTGCCGTTGCCGTTGGCGGTCCCGCGCTAGGGTCTCCACCCAGCGCTGAAAGGCTGCAGGCAAATCCATTTGTTGGAAACCGGTTAGCATACTCCAGTTGTACCGATTCAATTGTGTGCAGAGAATTTCTCGCCGAGAGCTCATGCGCAGATTTCATAATCCGCGAAAAATTCGGAATCGCTAGCAGCATCAGAATCGTGATAATCGCCATCACGATCAGCAATTCCATCAGTGTGAATCCATTTTTGCGTTCATTTACGCGTTTTTTTCTATTCATCATCATTGCCTTCAAAGCCTCTTAAGAGTGCTCATATCGCTCACACCCCGTCGATAGAATCCTACAACGACCAGACGCGGAAGGGAAGTCCAACGCTCAAAATACAGTGACTTATCCTTTGCCCCCTGTTCAACACTCCAGCATACTCTCGTTCAACTTCACTTTCCCAATTCTCCCCAGCAGCGTCACCGCAATCTTCCCCGTCACAAACAACCTCTGCGCCATCCTCTTCACAGCTATAGCATCCACCTCTTCAATCCACTCAATCAGCTGATCCACGGTGAAAAATTGCTGAAAGTACATCTCCTGCCGCGCCAGATTCGCCATTCGCGCATACGAACTTTCCAGCCCCATCAGCAAATTTCCCTTCAGTTGATCTTTCGCGCGCTTCAGTTCCTCATCCGTCAGCAAAACTTCTTTCAGTTGCCTGAACTCCGCCAATATCAGCCGCACCACTTCAAGCGCCTTCTCCGTCGATGTTCCTGCATAAACGCACAGTGCGCCCGTATCGCGATACGGCGTCATATCCGAGTAGATCGAATACGCCATCCCATGTTCCTCGCGCACTTTCTGAAATAATCTTGAGCTCATCCCTCCGCCCAGAATCGTATTCAGAATCAGCGAGACATAGCGGTCTTCATCCGTAATCGGCGGCGCCGCCACTCCCAGGCAAATCTGCACCTGCTCAAGTGAGCGTTTGTCGCGCATCAGAATCTGGGTATTCGCCATTGGCGCAGCTGGCTCATGCAGGGTACTCCCACCCACAAGCCCTCCAAACTTTTCAGTCACTGCCGCCAGAAAATCCTCATGATGCAAATTTCCCGCTGCAGAAAAAACCATATTTCCGCCGTGAAAACAATCCCCGTGATATCCAAACAACCGCGCCTGATCCAGCCCGCTGATTGTCTCCGTCGTCCCCAGAATCGGCTTGCCCAGCGGATGATTGCGCCAGAAACTCTGCGTGAAAATCTCATGCACCAGCACATCCGGATTGTCCTCGTCGATCTTGATCTCTTCCAGTATCACCCCGCGCTCGCGCTCAATATCCTTCGCCGCAAAGACCGGGTTCAGCACCAGATCCGAGAGCACATCGAGCGCAATCGGAACATGCTCGTCGAGCGCCTTCACGTTGAAGCAAATCGTCTCTTTGCCCGTGAACGCGTCGAGATTCCCGCCAATCGAATCCATCTCCTTGGCAATATGCTGTGCGGTCCGGCTCTGCGTTCCTTTGAACAGCATATGCTCCACAAAATGCGAGATGCCGTTCAACTCTGCCGTCTCCGACCTCGACCCCGATTTCACCCACACGCCCATCGCCACCGAACGCAGATGCTCCATCCGCTCCGTCAGCACGATCATCCCATTCGGCAACACCGTTCTCTGCAAGTTCCGCTCGTTATTCATCACTCTTTATTGTATGCGTCTTCGCTTCAACCCACATTCTGCAACGCTGAACTACGCTCCCCTGCCGGCACTTCTACAATGATTACAGCCAGCAAGAATGAAGACATCTCCCAAACTCGCCGTCCTGTCCGCGCCTGAGGTGGAGTTCGCCTCGCAAGTCACCACTCCAGCGCACTCTCTCTTCGGTCTGGATACCACCGCGCTCTTCGAACTCATGAGTGATCTTGGCGAGCCCATCTTCCGCGCCCGCCAACTCGCCGAAGGCCTCTACCGCCAGCGCTTCACGCATCTCGACCAGTTCACCACATTGCCGCTCGCTCTCCGCCAGCGCCTCGCTGCTGAAGGCTGGTCCGTCGGCCGGCCTGCTATCGCACAGACCTTCACTTCATCGGACGGTACCGAGCGCTACCTCATCACGCTCCCCACTGAAGCATCCACATCAGAGCCTCAAACCGTCGAAACTGTCTACATGCCCGAAGGCGACAACGGCGAATCCGGCGAAGACATCGCCGAAGGAGAGAATGATTCATCCTCTCCCAATGAACTCGCTAACTCCGCTAACCCCGCCAGCACCGCTAACTCCGCTTCCAAACGCACCACCATCTGCGTCTCCTCCCAGGTCGGTTGCGCCGTCAATTGCCAGTTCTGCCTCACCGCGCGTCTCGGTCTCAAGCGCAACCTGACCGCCGGTGAAATCGCAGGCCAGGTCGTCACCCTGCTCGACCGTCACGCGCTCAATCTGCCAACCTCCCGCGTCAATCTGGTTTTTATGGGCATGGGCGAGCCCTTCCTCAACTATCCCAACTTCTCCGCCGCCGTCCGTCTTCTCGTTGAGCAGGTCGGCCTCTCGCCCCGCCGCATGACCGTCTCAACTTCAGGAATCCTCCCCGGCCTTGAGCATTTCGCGCAGGAGCCTCTCCATCTCCGCCCGCGTCTCGCCATCAGTCTCAACGCCCCCAACAACTCCATCCGCGATTCGCTCATGCCCATCAACCGCAAGTGGCCCATCGAGTCGCTCATCACCACCCTGCGCAAGATTCCTCTCCGCCCCCACGAGCGCATCACCTTCGAGTACGTTCTCCTCGGCGGCATCACCGACCAACCCGAGCACGCCACCGAACTCGCCCGCCTCATCCGCCGTACCGGACTCCCTGCCAAAGTCAACCTCATCGCATGGAACCCTGGCCCCAGCATCCCCTTCACCACGCCCACACCGGGGCGCGTCGAATCCTTCCGCCAATCCCTCATCGCCGCCGGTATCCCCACCTTCCAGCGCAAGCCCCGCGGCCTCGACATCTACGCCGCGTGCGGACAACTCAAGCGCACCGTCGAGAACTTATCTTGAATGTACTTCGTATCACAACAAGGAATGGGCGTCACACATCTCGATTTTGAAATATTGGAATACAAACCACAAATCGTTCACATCCAATTAGTTTCAACAGTCAAAAGGAGTAGTAACCGCAGGATGGCAATGAATTTCAAGCGTACTTTTACAAGTTTGATTCAACAAACTCTCGCTGTCGTTATCATTTCATCCATATTGGTTTCGCATTCCTCCGCACAAAAAACGCAACCCCTGCTCCACCCCCGCGTCATCGTCTTCGTCCACGGCCTCCACGGCAACAAGGATTCCTTCCGCGCCTCCAATGGCGCCTACTGGCCGGATCTCATCCGCTCCGACCCGCACTTCGCCTACTCTGACGTCGCCGTTGCCGAGTATCCCACCCCCGACTCCAAAGGCAAAAGCACCAGCGTCCAACTCTCTGAAATCCTTTTCGCGCGCCTCACCCAGGCCCACGTCTGGGATCACTCTGAGGTCGTCTTCCTCGCTCACTCTCTCGGTGGCATCCTCGTTGAAGAGATGCTCCTCAAGCATCCCGCTGAAGCCGCCAAAGTCCGCTTCATCGTCTCTTACGGAACTCCGCATGAGGGCTCGACGATTGCCCGTATCGCGTCTCTCTATGACAGCGACCCGCTACTCAACGACCTCAGCGACACCCGCGACAACACCTTCCTCACGACGCTCGAAAGCAATTGGCGCGGCCAATCCACCGTCAACGCCATCCACCGCTTTTGCGCCTACGAAACTGAAGACACCAAGCCTGACAACTCCATAGGCCGTGCCCTCCGTACCCACGCCCGTGTCGTCAGCTTCTACAGCGCTACTTACGGCTGCGATGTCACCACACCGCCGCAGGCAATTCAAACCGACCACGTCAACCTCGTTCGGCCGCTTGACCGCAACTCCGCCGCCTACGATTTTTTCCTCCGCGTCTACCGCGCCAACCCTATCCTCACCACCGAAGCCGTCTCCCGCGAGACCATCACAGCTCCTCTTACCGCCACCTGCGATCAAACCAACTCCAACCCCGACTACCTCGTCCCCATCGCGCTTGACGCCTCCGCTAATGAGCGAGTGATCTCCGCCACAGCTCTCTGGACCAACGCCGTCGACCTCCGCAACATCTACCCCAACCCTCCAACCGTCACCCATGTTGACCCCAACGGCGTCGCCCACATCCAATATGGCTTCACCGGCCCCACCAAAAAACTTTTCGTCTGCCTCGGCGCCGCCCGTGCAAGCCTGAAAGTCGACTTCACCATCCTCCGCCAGGTGCCGATGCGCGAACCCGGCAACTGATGAATACCCTGTAAATAGAATTTCCATTCTGTCCCTTTCTGCTCAGCACAGCTCTCAACAAATAAGTCATTCTGAAACACGGCTTCGCGAAACTGAATTGTCTCTTCCGCATTCGCTCATACCGCCCATCAGAGGACTCCTATGAAAACGACTAAAGTATTGGTTGCCATTCTCGCGCTCTTTGTAATCATCACCATCGTGGGTTGCAAAACTCTAAATTCAAACTCCGCATCAGCCACCCCCAGCATTACGGACAGCCTGCGCAAATCTCTCGACCAGGCGGGCCTCAAAGACGTCACCGTCAGCTTCGACTCGGGCAAGGGCATTCTGACGCTCGGCGGTCAGGTCATCTCTGGCGACCAAAAAGCTCAAGCCGAATCGCTTGCTAAATACGCCGCCGGCGGGAACGTTGTCGCTAACCAGATTGCCATTATTTCTGCCGGTCAAGGCCGCCAAGTCAATGCCATCAATGCCGATATAGACCAGGGCATCGCGAAAAATCTCGACGCCGTGCTCATCCAGAACGGTCTCCACGACGATGTGAAATACGACGTCAAGAATAGCGTTGTCACATTGAACGGCAGCGTGAACTCTGAGAACACGCGCGCACGCGCTGAACAACTCGCCAACGCCGTTCCCAACGTTCAACAAGTGGTCAACGTATTGCAAGTCAAAAATCAGAAGGCCACTTCAGCGCTCTAACTTTGTTCATTCTGCTCTATCATCCTGAACTGAAGATTCTATTGAACAAAAAAAGAGGTCATCGCGAGATGACCTCTTTTTTGCCCTTCAAACGATTATCGTTTTAAAACCAGCGCCGCCGCTGCCGTCTGATCAACCACATCACCAGCACTCCCAGCACAGCGCCAATCACCAGCCACTCAAAATCGCGTTGGCTGAAATCCTGTAAAAACCGTATTCCATCAATACGCGCCAGCATCAAAGCTAATTTCATCGCACAGCCCTTTCAATTTCTCAACGCCCGGTTTCTACGTCGAGCTCTAATTAAAAACTCCAAGTAGATAGCAGATCAGCAGGATCACCAGAATCGTTCCTAGTCCAATGCCCGCTCCGCCCCCGCCGCCCCAACGGCTGTAACCGTAGTAGCCGCCGCCGCCGCCAAACACAAGTATTAGCACAATGATTAAAATAATCAGCATTCTTTTACTCCTTCCCTCCAATTGAATTTCAATACTACGAAACATCATGACGCATCGATTGTGGGCAGCACTGCCCCATAATGCTCACTCTGTCCGGCCTCCGCTTCGCATCATGATTAGAGCAATCTTGAGCAGCCAAAACCTCATCACTGGCCTCAATCTTGTATCAATTCGCAACTCAACAGTTCCGAACGTTCGCTCGCACATAACCGGCACAAAGGAGTACCCAATGTACGATTCCACAAATTTCTACCTGTTGCTCGGCGCACTTGTTCTCTTCTGTATCGTAGTAATTGCCATCTGCGCGCGCATCATGAATCGTGAAAGTGAATCTTCCTTTTCCACCGAGTTCTTTGGCCCCAGCTACCGGCGCGATCTCCAGCGTTACAGCGACCTCAGCGAGATGGAAAACTCCCAGGCCGAATTGCAATCCCGCTTCACTCCCTTCCGCTTCCGCGATCCCAATCCCGCCAGGCCAAGTTCCAATGACGACGACACAGATTGCAAGTCTCTCTAATCAGCGCACTTGATTTCCTCCCCCACGCCAAAAAACCTTAAAAGGAGTTCACAATGGATTACCAGATTTTGGGTTACAGTTTCTCCACCAACCAGCTTGTCATTGCAGCGGTGATTCTCATCGTTTTGATCGCCGTCGCAGTTGGCATCTACGTCCAGCGCAGCCGCAGCCGCACTCTGGCCCTTCGCAATCGCTTTGGCACAGAGTACGATCGCGCCGTCCTCACTCACGGCTCAACGCGCAAAGCCGAATTGCAGCTCGGCAAACGCACAGACCGCGTCGACGAAATGAAGATTCGCGAACTCGGTTCCATTGAGCGCGACCGCTTTGTCTCCGATTGGCAAATCGTGCAGTCCCACTTTGTTGACCACCCCAAAGCCGCAGTCAATGAAGCTGACGCCCTCATCAACGCACTCCTTGAAGCTCGCGGCTATCCGCAATCTGATTTCGAACAGCGCGCCGCAGATATCTCCGTCCACTATCCTCGTGTCATGGCGAATTATCGCAACGCTCACGCCATCGCCACGCGCACCGGAATCACTGAACCCAGCACCGAAGAATTGCGCACCGCAATGATTCATTACCGCGCGATCTTCGACGACCTTCTTCAAGGACGAACTCCAGTTGAAGTGAGAACAGCCGCCTAGTTTTAAATTGGAGGCAATGACATTGGCACACACATCAACGGCCAACCAGCCACGATGTGTGTGCCATTTTCATTTTTTACAGCTAGTGAACTGAAGTGATTTTTTGACTAAAAAATAGCTAAAAAGTGGCGAATTTGGAGCTAGACGAGACTCCAACAGGATGAATTTGACCGGAAAAATGAGGAAAAATGCGTGATTTTTGACCGATGATGAGACGAATTGGTTAATTTATATCTTGTTTATATTGTGC
>VFSW01012460.1_pt1 | contig 11871 bp, 20 predicted proteins | sample 5358111 | NCBI WGS metagenome assembly VFSW01 (sample SAMN11554181, study PRJNA540505) | mine drainage metagenome | isolation source: sediment from site ElyBrook_90M | place: USA: Ely Copper Mine, Vershire, VT | collected 2017 | reverse complement strand
GGGCACGGCCACCGCTGGCGTCCGGGGCACGGCCACCGCTGGCGTCCGGGGCACGGCCACCGCTGGCTACGCGGGCATCCTCAACCTCCGCTGGTGGGATGGGAAGCGCTACCGGATCGCCACGTTCTACGTCGGCGAGGACGGGGTCGAGCCCGGCGTCCCGTACCGCTGCGAGAAGGGCAAGGCGGTCAAGGTCGAGAAGAAGGCCGAGGCCGTCAAGTGAGACCCCCGACGCTCCGCCTCCACGCCGACGACCTGGTGGTCGACAACTTCGCCGGCGGGGGCGGGGCGTCCCTGGGCATCGAGTGGGCGATCGGGCGCTCGCCCGACATCGCCGTGAACCACGACCCCGAGGCCGTGGCGATGCACGCGGCCAACCACCCGACCACCCGCCACTTCTGCGAGAGCGTCTGGACGGTGGACCCCAAGGCCGTCTGCGGCGGCCGGCCGGTGGCGCTGGCCTGGTTCTCCCCCGACTGCAAGCACTTCTCGAAGGCCAAGGGCGGCAAGCCGGTGGAGAAGAAGATCCGGGGCCTGGCCTGGGTGGTCGTCCGCTGGGCCAAGGCGGTGAAGCCCCGGGTCATCGTCCTGGAGAACGTCGAGGAGTTCCAGGACTGGGGCCCGCTGCTTGACGACGGCCGCCCGTGCCCCCTCCGCAGGGGTCTGACATTCCGGCGCTGGGTGGGCCAGCTGCGCGCAGCGGGCTACGAGGTGGAGGCGCGCGAGCTGCGCGCCAGCGACTACGGCGCCCCCACCAGCCGGAAGCGGCTCTTCATCATCGCCCGGTCGGACGGCCTCCCGATCGTCTGGCCAGCACCGACCCACGGGGCGGGCCGGGCGCCCTACCGGACCGCGGCCGAGTGCATCACCTGGTCGCTCCCCTGTCCCTCCATCTTCGAGCGGGCACGGCCGCTGGCGGAGGCCACCCTCCGGCGCATCGCCCGGGGGATCCGCCGGTACGTCATCGACGCCAAGTTCCAGCAGAACAGCGTCGGTCAGGATCTGGGCCGGCCCCTGGACACCGTGATGGCCGGGGCGACGCGCTTCGGTCTCGTCTCCCCCACCCTGGTCCAGACGTCCTGGGGCGAGCGCGAGGGCCAGGCGCCGCGCTGCCTCGACCTCCACAAGCCCCTCGGCACCATCATGGCCCAGGGGACGAAGCACGCCCTCGTGGCGGCCTTCCTGGCGAAGCACTACGGCGGCGTCGTCGGCTCCCGCCTGCCGGAGCCCATCGGCACGGTCACCAGCGTCGACCACCACAGCCTGGTCCAGGCCTCCCTGATGCTGAAGCTCCGCGGCGGCCTGGACGACCACCAGGTCACCGCGCAGGACCTGCGCCGGCCGGCCCCGACCGTCACCGCCGGCGGCACCCACCTCGCCGAGGTCCGGGCCTTCCTCACGACCTACTACGGCACCGGGGAGCAGGACGGGCAGCTCGGGCTCCCCATGCACACCGTCACCAGCAGGGACCGCTTCGGCCTGGTGATCGTCGCCGGCATCGACTACGCCATCGCCGACATCGGCATGAGAATGCTGGCGCCCCGAGAGCTCTTCCGTGCCCAGGGCTTCCCCGACTCCTACCGGATCGACGCCGAGGTGGCCGGGCGGCCGCTCTCCAAGAGCGCCCAGGTCCGCATGTGCGGGAACAGCGTGTGCCCGCCCCTCGCCGCCGCGCTGGTGACCGCCAACCTCGCTGCATCCAACCGCCGCGTCTCCACGGAGGTCGCATGAAGCCCGACCCCTTCGCCCGGAACATCGCCGACGGGCTGCGCTCCCACGTCGGCGCGCTCAGCGAGCAGCAGCTCGCCCTGGCAGCGCACCCCGAGTACCGCGAGGAGGCTTGCCGCCTCAACCGCGGGCTGTGCGAGCTGGAGGTCGCCCTGAAGCTCCTCGAGCAGAAGGCCAGGGCGGCGGCGTGAAGCACGAGCTGCGCCAGTTCCTGCGCCGCCCGCGGCCGCCGCCGCTCCCGTTCCCCAAGCCTTCGCGCTCGGCCCGGCTCAAGTCGGACCGCGAGATCCGTGAGGCCGAGATCCTCGCCCGCGGCGAGTTGCGCCACGACGTGCTCATCCGGGCCGAGGGGAAGTGCGAGAACCTCGGTTGCCGGCGACCCCTCGCCACCCACGGCTTCGTGTTCGATCACTGGCTGGGCGGGAACGGCCGGAGGCGCCAGGCCGAATCGCTCGCCACCTGCTGGGCGCTTTGCACGGCCTGCAATGAAGCCCGGACGGCGAACGAGCCCAGCGCGGCGGTCTGGAACGACCTCTTCCGGCGGCACTGCCGGCTCCACGGCTACAAGTTCACGCCCCACATCACGAAGTTCCAGGCGCTGGCCGCCGCAGGGAGCCGACGATGACCCGGCCCGGGATCGCCACCTGCGGCGGATGTCTCACCCGGCGGCGCTGCGTCGCGCTCTGGTACCTGCCGAGGAGCGGGGCGCCAAGGCGCCACGTCGGCCTGCCCGCCGGCTGGGGCATCGCTCGGGGCCTGCCGTTCTGCGGCGTCTGCCTCCCGGCCGCGAAGCGCGGCGTCGGCAGGCGATCGGGGAGCGCGCGATGAATCCGGCCGTCACCCGCCGACAGGAGGGAGAGCGCCATGCACCCGGCGCCGGGAAAGCCGGCGCGCCACCCGAGCCCGGCCCGGCGGCCCCACCGAAGCCGCCGGCGCCGGCGCACCAGCCCAAGAAGTGCGGCAGCTGCCCGGCCCTCATCTTCTGGGCCCAGACCGAGAACGGGAAGTCGATGCCGGTGGACGCCGAGCCGACGCCGGACGGAAACGTGATTCTGTTCGCCACCCCGGCCGGAGGGATCCGGGCCCACGTGCTCAAGAAGGACGAGCAGCCGCCACCCGGGGCGAAGCGGCGCCAGGCCCACTGGGCGAGCTGTCCGAACGCCAACCAGCACCGGAGGAAGCCGTGAGCCTGAGCGAGAACATTTCCGACGCATTCAAGGAGTGCGTGGCCCTGCGGGCGCAGCGCGACGACCTCCAGGCCCGCAACTCCGAGCTGGTGGAGCAGCGGCGCGGAGGGGAGAGCAAGCCATGACGCGACGGGGAGGGAACGTGAAACCCACCGAGGGATGGTGGTTCGCCGAGGTGCCCGCGAAGGGAGAGCCGCTTCGCCTGCCGCACGGGGACGACCGGATCGTCAAGGTCGGGGAGACGCTGACCGTGACCGGCCCCATCGTCCCGTGCAAGCACGGCCTCCACGCCAGCGTGCGCGCCATCGACGCTCTGGAGTACGCGCCGGGGTCGCTGGTCTGCCGGGTCCGCCTCTCCGGGGAGCTCGTGGAGCACGGCGGAGACAAACTGGCCGCGTCGGAGCGCACCGTGCTGTGGATGGCCGACGCGACGCGGACCCTGCACGAGTTCGCGGTGTGGGTCGCGCGCCAGGCCCTCCTGCATGAGCGCAAGCGCGGGCGCGAGCCGGACAAGCGATCGTGGGAGGCGCTCCGCGTCAAAGCGCTGTGGATTCGCGGGAAGGCCACGGACGCCGCCTGGGCCGCCGCCAGGGCCGCCGCCAGGGCCGCCGCCAGGGCCGCCGCCTGGGACGCCGCCTGGGCCGCCGCCAGGGACGCCGCCTGGGCCGCCGCCAGGGCCGCCGCCTGGGACGCCGCCAGGGCCGGCCGCCTGGGACGCCACGCCGCCAACAAGCGCCTCGAATCCATGCTCAACCGCTTGAGCCGGAGGAGGGGGGTCCGCGATGCCGCGTGACGTCCCCCTCCCCGTCGAGTCCCCGCCGGCCGCCCCGCGCGACCGCTGCGAGGGCGTGGGACTGGTGGAAACGACGGGACCGGCCGGGGTGCCGCACATCGTCCCCTGCCCGGACTGCGCCCGTCGTGCCGCCCCGGAGGCAGACCGGATGCTGCGGCACGCTTTGCAGACAATCGCCAACCTGACTTCGGGCGACCTCAAGCGGTCGCCCGGCAGGAGCAGGGCCGTCACCTTTGACGCGATCCACCAAACCGCCCGCGCCGCGCTGTCCGCCGCGCCCCCGGCCGCCTCCCCGGGCGCTGCGACGCCGCCGGTTTGTCTCCTCTGCCTCCGCACCGAAGCAGAGCACGGCAACCCGCCACACGACTTCATGTCGAACCGGACCCCGGAGCCCGGGGCCGCGCCCCAGGAGAGGAAGCCGTGAGCGGACCGAGCGCAGCGCGGATGATCGACGGCATCTATGAGGAGTTGCTGGGGAGCGAAGACGTGGAGGGGTACCACGAGCGGCATGACACGGCGTCGCTGGTGATCCTGACGCAGACGAACCGCCGCGAAGCCGAGGCGACCGCGGTGCGCCTGTACCCCTTCATCTACCGCAAGCGCGTGGTGGAGGTGGGGGCGGGGGTTGGGTTCCTCGCGGTGGCGATGGCGAAACACGCCGCTTCCGTCATTGCCATCGAGGCCGACCCCGCTTCGCGATCGGGGCCTTCGGCGGGCTGCGCACCGGCGAGGTCCTGGCGGTGAGCTGGGAGGACGTCGACCTGAAGCGGCGCGAGATGCGCCTGCACCAGCAGGTCACCTCGAGCAGGCTCGGGCCGCTCAAGGACGACGAGGCGCGCACCGTGCCGATCCTCGACGCCCTGCTCCCGGTCCTGAAGCGGCACCGGCTGCGCACCGGCGGCCAAGGCCTGCTCTTCCAGCCCGACCGTCCCGGGCGGCGCGCCGGCAAGGACGGGACGCCCTCGCGCTTCATGCGGCCGAACACCCTGCACGCCGCGCTGGCCGCCGGCCTCACCGCCGCGAAGCTGCCGACGCTCACCTGGTACCAGGCGACCCGGCACACCTTCGCCAGCCAGTGGGTCATCGGCGGGGGCAGCCTGGAGCGCCTGGCGCTCATCCTGGGCCACAGCAGCACCGAGGTGACGCGCCGGTACGCCCACCTCCTGCCGGACCACCTGGGCGCCCAGGACCGCCGCCGGCTGCGCGTCCGGCTCGCTTCCGGGCAGCACATGGGCAGTGGGTTTCGGGCCCGAACGCCTGGGCGCCCCGCCAGCGCGTTCGCGGGCGCCTCGCCATGTCCTGGGGCCTGGAAGACGGCGAACGCCTCAGGGCGCCCAAGCGGCGCAGCGGGTACCCCTAGAACGTGGGCCCGGTGAGCACGAAGATGCCTCCCGGGCCGGCCGCGCCGGTGAATGACCACCCGGTCTTGACCTTGATCAGCGGCAGTCGGATCTCGGGCGTCAGGACCAGCAGCCCGGCCAGCCACCCCGAGGGCGAGTAGCCGGCCTGCGGCCCCCAGCGCCAGGAGGAGAGAGGCGCAGGAGTTGCGCCCGGGGCGACGCCTTTGGCCTCGGTCTCCTGGCTGAAGGGCTGCCGGAGGAGGAGCTGGCGGTCGGCCACCCGCTCGGCGGTGAGGTCGCCGACCATGAGAACCGCCCCGGCGGTCCCCTGTTTCAGCTCGAGCGCAGCGCCGAGCAGGAGCTGCTCGCCGGCGTAGAGGTCGCAGCGAGGCGGCGGCGCGCCGGGCGCCACCGCGGGGGGCGTCGCCGGCGGCGCGTTCACCACCCCGGGCTCGGTCTTGATGCGGGCCGCGAGCAGGGTGCGGAGCTTCCCGATCTTGGCCTCGGCCTCCTTGAGCTTCGCGGCGAGGACCGGATCGTCGTGCTCGAGTTGCTCGCCCTGGTCCTCGACCTCCTCGGGCGTCACCTGCTGGACGACGGGGACGGGGGAGGCGGCCTCCTGCCGGCCGCGGGCCACCGCCGCCTCTGCCTCTGCCGCCCGGCGCCAGGTGCGTAGGTCGTGGGCGACGAGCAGGGCGACGACGACCAGGAGCATGGCGACGGGGTGGTCCCGGAGCCAGCGCCAAGTGCCGGCGGCGAGGCCGGGGAGCCAGGGAGGGAGGGTCACGGCGTCGGCCTCGTGGTAGCGCCCTGCGCGCTCGGCTGGTCCTCGCTCTTGATCTCGTAGAAGGCGAAGGGCAGCCGGCCGGTGTGCTCGACGGCCCCCGGCTTGCCGTCTGGGATGGCCGTCCCGAGGATGATGGCCGAGCAGTCCCACGCCGAGGGGCCACGGAAGGGCGTCCCCTCTCCGGTATCGGCGGGGTCGTAGGCGAGACCCGCGCCGCACGGGCACCGGGTGAAGGCGGCGAAGATGAGACGCTCCAGCAGAGGCTTCTGGGCGAGCTCGGTCTGACGCTCCTTCATCGCCTCGGCCGCCGCGGCATCAGCCTGGCGGCGCAGATCCTCCGCGCGGGCGAACTTCTCGGCCGAACTCATGGCGTCACCGGGGGCTGCGGGGAAGGAGGAGGTGGCGCCGGATTGGGGGCCTCGGGCTTCGCCGAGGTGGTCAGCGCCTTCCACGCGCCTCCCGTCCCGCCGCCACCGGCGAGCGCGTCCACGCTGGCCTTGCCGGCCACCGCGCCGACAACGCCGACGACGGCCAGCGAGAAGGCCGTGTAGACCTGGTCTCGTTTCTCGCCGGCGATGAGCGCGAGGCCCACCGTCAGCGCCACCACGCCGAAGGCGGCGATGGAGAGCGTGCGCATCTCCAGGAGGAAGGACATCCCGGTGCCGCTCTTGCGGATGAGTAGCGCCCCGGCGATGCCGATGAGGACCCCGGCGCAGCCGACGATGAGGATCGCCCAGCCGATGGTGGTCACGGCAGCTTGCTCCCGAGGCTCTTCGCCGCGTCGGCGGCCCGCTGGATCTCCCACATCGCCACGCGGGTCCAGACCACCCAGCCGACGAGGCCACCAGCAGCGACCGACGCGACCAGCAGGGCGCGCGGCACGAAGCCGAGGACGAGGAAGAAGATCACGCCGGAGAGGACTGCCGCGCCTGCCGAGTAGCCGAGCTTCGTCCAGTTCATGGGATTCCCTTTCGCATCCGATCCGCGAGCCTCTGGGCGCGCGGTCCTACCTGACTGACCCATCTCCCGTTGGCGAGCATCGCGTCGGCCGCGCCAGCGAAGTCGTGGGCCTGGATCTTCCCCATCGTGGTGGTCCACTTGAGCAGGCCGGGGTGCGTCTCCTCCTGGCCGAGCTGGGGACCGAGGTTGAAGGCGAGGTTGATGACCACCCGTTGGCGCACCTCGTCGAGCTGGCGCCACCAGGCGAAGTACTTGTCCAGCATCGCTTCGACCGCGGCGACGTCCTCGGCGAAGATGGCCGTGACGATGGCGGGCGAGAGGCCGAGGTCGTCGATGTTGTGGCCGATGCCGATCGTCCACTTCCCCACCGAGTCCTTGTAGAGCTTCAGCCGGTAGCCCTCGTCGACCCGCAGCTCCGTCTCCAGCGCCGCCATGAAGTCGGCCATGGTCATCCGCCCCGTACTTTCTCCGCCCTGATGATCGGCAGTTCCTCGACGCTGCGCCGCCAACTCTCAAGCTCGGCCAAACGCTCCCCGTGCTTGCCCTGGATCTCCATCGTCCCGACGAGCGTGTCGCGATCCTCTTTCCGTTCCGCGCGGAGCTTCTCCACCAGACCGTCAAAAGAACGAGCGTGGTTCAGCGCGTCTCGAAACATGCCCTTGATCTCCCGGAGCCTCCTGGAGAGCGAGAACTCGACGGCAAGGACGATGGTGGCCACGAGGATGCCGATGACGCCGAGGGCGACGAGGACCCACACCCAGATCGGATGGCCAAGGATCACCGGTTGCCGCCCTTCTCCGGCGTGGGCTTTCTGGAGGTGTCCGGCTGTGGCGCGGGAACGAAGATCACCCGTTCGATCTTCTCTGTGAGCCGGTCGAGCGACCCGGCCCAGGCAAGTCCCTGCTTCTCCCAGCTCGTGAGGGCCCGGTCCGCGAAGTGCCAGAGCGCAGCGCCGAGAGCCAGGGCGAACAGGGTGGGCAGGCCGAAGCGATCCAGCACGCGGTACCAGAGCGGCACGTCGGACCACCGCTTGTATCCCTTGTCCCCCTTGGCGCGAGAGATGAGCTCCCAGCGCCCGGTGGTGGCCCCCTGTGGGGCGCCGTGTTCGTTCTCGGCCAAGTCCGGGCTCATGGCGGCGGCGGGCTGAGGGTGGGGAGAGTCATGGCTAGAGGGTTCCGTAGCCGATCAGCACCCAGGCCGCGCCGCTGTAGGCCACGTCCACAAACGCGGCCGTGCCGCTCGGGATCGTCTTGAGCCCGCCCACGTCGAGCGTGAACGCGCCGAGCCCCGTGCGGACGACGCGGAAGTGATCGCCGTTGACCGCCCCGGTCGTGCTCAGGGTGACGGTCCGGTTAGCGGTCAGGGTCGTCGCCCAGCGCTGCACCTGGGCGTCGGTCCCCACCGTTAGCGTCTGGTTCGCGTCTCCACGGTCGGCCGAGAGCGGGATGATGGTCCGCTGGAACGCGCCACCACCGTCGAACGTGACGGACGCCTTCTCCGTGGTGTTGTTCTGGAACGAGGCGATCTTGCCAGCGGTCCGGGTCTGGAACCCGTGGATGTTGACATCCGCCGTCGCCGCGCCTGCCGCCTGGTTGCCCAGGAGGTCGAGCGTCGTGGATGCCGTGTTGGTGTAGACGCTCCCGCCAGTCGAGACCAGGGCCACGCCGAAGAACTGGCCGGCGAAGTCCAGATAGGCTTTGCGGACCGTGTTGTTCTGCCATTCCTGGAGTTTGCCGTTGGTCTTCGTGACCTGCGACGTCATGATGACGTCGGTAGATGCGTCGGAGGCGTTCGAGTAGCCCTGGAGACTGAGCGGGTACCCCGCCGTGCTGGCGATCAGGTAGCCGGTGGACGAGTAGATGGTGCCAGCGGTGAAGGGTGCGAAGTCGGAGTCATCACCTTTCCGCGTGACCAGCATCGCGCCGATCCGCTTGAGCCCCGGGGCGCCCACCACCTTGTCCCCGAAGACGAGCATCCCGCCACTGGTGAGGGTGAAGTAGCGGGTTCCCGCGTCCCATCCGGCCGGCGAGTAGCCGTTGACGGCCATGAAATCGTGGTATCCGGCTCCGCTCTGGAGCGTGAGATTGAAGCCGACCGCCCCCAGATCGCTTCCGACGTGGAGCATCGACCCCGGGTTCCACATCCAGAAAAGCGGGTCGTACGGGATGGCACCCGCATCCCCGTCCGCGTGCGGCACGATGGCGATCCAGTCGTGCACCCTGAGTCCACCGCCACGAGTCAACTGGAGCACCCGGCGATAGTTGGTCGGCGCCTTGGACCAGATTTCGAGGAAGTTGCCAGAGCGGATCAGGCCCTCCGCGTCATCCTCGCGATCCTCCATGAAGAGAAGCGGCGTCGGATTGGCAGGCAGGGGACTGCGCGGCTGAATCACGAGCCGGCTGGGTTCCGGCTGCGCCGCCAGATCGGAGAGCGCGTGCGCGCCCGCGAGCGGGATTCGCTGCCGGATGATGATCGGGATGTTCAGGCCCGGGGCCGGCGAGAACGTGACGGTCCCGCCGGGAGGCGTGAGCGCTACCGTGTACCCCGTGGTCTGGAGGGTCGAGTTGAGCAGCACTTCGACGTCCCCGGCGGACGCTGCCGGGAACCCGAAGGCGAAGACCGTCTGGGCATTGTTCCCCGTGTAATTGAGGCTCCGCGGCGTCCCGCTCCCTGTGGCGGTGACGGTGGAGGCGGAAGCGTCGACCGAACCGAACGCGGCCCAGTCTGCCTCCGTCTTGGTGATGGCCGTCCCGGTCGCGGTGACCTGATATGCCCCCACGTTTCCGGGGGTTGCCGGCGCTCCCGTCGGGGTGAATGCGTCGGTGCTCATTTCCTATCCCCGGCGCTTCATGGCGATGGCGAGCGGCGGATGCTTCCCCTCTTCCTCGTCCTCAGCGCGGGCGTGCTCCCGCTCCAGACCCCAACTTTCCTGGGGATCGTCGTCCCACCCATCCTCGTCCACGTCGCCGCCGAAGGCATAGCCGCAGGCGGGGCAATCGATCATCCCGCCGTTGGCCTTGTACTCGGGCAGTTTGGCGAGGCGCTTGTGGCCTTCCTCGTGAGCCATCTCCTCTGCTTTGTCGGTCCCGCCCTTAAGTTCACCCCGGGCCCCGAGAGCAAAGAGCTTTCGGAGTTGGGCCTTCGACTGGATAAATCCGGGCATGACGCCTCCCTAATAGATGAGCGTGGCGCTGATGGTCGCCTGCACGGTCCCGGTCGCGATGACCGCCTGAACACGCCAGGTATCCGGGAGAACGTCATTGGCGCTGACGTTCGTGGTCACGGCCGCGCCAGGGTAGATCAGCATCACCGTCGGCGCCGTCGTGCTGGCGGAGTTCAGGGCCGCAGACGCGAGCAGGGTGACGTAGGTACCGGAGCCGCCGGGATCCTTGCCCTGGACGTTCACGGTGATCGTTCCGCTCGCGGCGACCGAGTTCACGAACACGAAGACCTTGATGCCCTTTGCCGTCTTGTTGACCGCGTCGGGCCCGTTGTAGGTGCCAGGTGTCATCGCCTGGGCTTGCACCTGCGGGACGAGGTTCTTGACGGGCTGGATGATGGCTTCCATGTCACGTCTCCTTGCTGGTGGACCCGAGCGCGGTGCGGGTACCGAGGGTGAGATGCTGCAGTCCGGGAGGCGGCATTGGCGGTGCGCCCGGCTGGGGGCCGGCGAACGCGGCCTGGTTGGCAGCGAGATGCGCCTGGGTCGTGGACGAGTCCAGATCGGAGCGCAAGAACATGGACAGCATCATCCGCTTGCGGTAGGCGATGGCGTTCCCGGTTGCGACTTCCTTGGCAACCCGCTCCATCACCTTCTCGCGCATCTTTGCCGCGAGCCGCGGATAGATGCTGTCGAGCGTATCTACGTGGTCCCGGGTCAGCGTTCCGCGGGCGATGTGCGCGAGCACCCGGGTCGGCTTCTCGGCGATCTCGAGGTGCGAGTTAAGGCTGGACAGGTCAGCCCTGGACGGCTTCCGCGGTGCATCTAGCGGCTGTCGCTGGCCTTGCTGTGGGAGTCGGGATTGGAGGGTCCGGACACCACGAGCCGCAAGCCCGTGAAGCGCGTCCGTGGTACCGGGGGCGTGCTGACGGACGGGCGATGTCTCTCGGGTGGTGTCGCCCGCCAGCTTATCCAGGTTGCCAGAATAGCTATTGAGATTCCCAGCAACATGGGTGAAATGCTCCGGTGATGTGATCTGGCCGGCAAGCCCTCCGCCGGCTACCGCTCCCGCTGCTGCAGTCTCGTTCCCGAAGATGCCGGACACACCCGAAGCGATGGCCTTGTCCGTCGCCCCGGTCAGTCTAGCGAGTCCGGACATGGCCGAGAAGGTCTCCAACGGGTGCTGCAGGAATCGGCCAACCGTGGAGAACATCGCAGGGTCTTTGACGATCCGCTTGATCACGTCCTTCATGTATCCGTAGGAAATCCCACCCAACGCGCCGATACCGGACGGCGCCCCGACGATGTGGCCCATGAGCCCGCCGAGCACCGCCCGGGATCCGTACCGCTTGATCACGCGCTCATTGACGAGGTCGCCGAGCCGGGTGGGAGACATCAACTCGGCCGCGCGCTCCGCCTGCTTGCCCGGCGCCTCTGCTCGGAACTCCTGCAGTACCCCGCGGGCGCCCTCTCGCTCCGCCAGGGCGCTGGGTGCATTCTCCAGAATGCTCTCCGCGTTGGCCTTGACGAGATCCGCGTACTCGGGGCTCGCCTTGAACGCGAGAAGCGAGGCCCGCTCCTCCGCTGGCAATGCCGGGTTGGCAAGCGCCAGCTCCACCCGTTCCATCTGTCGGTAGGCGTTTGCGGTACGCTCCCGCATTGCTCCTTCCAGAGACCTCTCGGCCTGCGCCGACTCCTCTGCGGCCTTCTGGATCGCCGCTTTCTCGCCCTTGGCGATGAGGCGGTCCCCGAGCGGCTTCAGCAACTCGCCCGTCAATTTCCCTCCCCCCACAAGCACCCCGGGAATGAGCGCGGACAGGCCGATTTCGGCGATGGCTTTCTCGGCGGTGAGACTCGGATCCCCTAGGAAGTGGCGTTCCACCACGTCCTCGCCCCCGTACAACCCACCCTCAAGC
>VFSW01012459.1_pt1 | contig 11872 bp, 8 predicted proteins | sample 5358111 | NCBI WGS metagenome assembly VFSW01 (sample SAMN11554181, study PRJNA540505) | mine drainage metagenome | isolation source: sediment from site ElyBrook_90M | place: USA: Ely Copper Mine, Vershire, VT | collected 2017 | reverse complement strand
CGATCGTCCCCACATTGCAATGCGGCTTCGAACGATCAAATTTTTCCTTCGCCATAAAAGTCCTGAATCCCTTTCGTAGCTCGTACTGCCCGTTTCATCCAGGGGCGCCGGCCATCCGGCTCCAGCCCCAAAACCTGCCTTACAAAAGCCGCCGCTTACTTGCCCTGCGCCTTGTTGATGATCTCGTCAGCGATCATGCGCGGCGCCTCTTCGTAGCGCGCGAACTGCATCGAGTAAGACGCGCGCCCCTGCGTAGACGACCGAATGTCATTCACGTAGCCAAACATTTCTTTCAGCGGCACGATCGCCTTGATGATCTGCGATCCGCCCGCATGTTCCATGCCTTCGATCCGTCCGCGGCGCGAGTTGATATCGCCGATAATGGTTCCCATGTGCTCTTCGGGGACGGTGACTTCCACAGCCATCACCGGCTCCAGAAGCACCGGGCTTGCCTTGCGGGCAGCCTCCTTGAATGCGATCGAGCCGGCAAACTTGAAGGCCATTTCATTCGAGTCCACGTCGTGATAGCTGCCGTCGTACAAGGTCACCTTGATGTCTACCAACGGGTAGCCGGCCAGGATACCCAGCTCGATGGCCCCCTGAACGCCCTGATCGATGGGCTTGATGTATTCCTTGGGCACCGCGCCGCTCTTGATCTCGTTGATAAACTCGTATCCCTTGCCCGGCTCGTTGGGCTCAATGCGCAGCTTGCAATGCCCGTAGTTGCCCGAGCCACCGGTCTGGCGAATGTACTTGCCCTCGGCCTCGGCCTTCTTGCGAATGGTTTCCCGGAAAGCTACCCGGGGCTCGCCGACATTGGCCTCGACCTTGTGCTCGCGCTTCATGCGGTCGACCAGAATCTCGAGATGCAACTCGCCCATGCCGCTGATAATCGTCTGGCCCGATTCCTCGTCGGTCCGCACCTTGAACGTGGGATCCTCGTCCGCCAGGCGGGAGAGCGCAATGCCCATCTTCTCCTGGTCGGCCTTGGTCTTCGGCTCGATGGCCACGGAAATCACGGTCTCGGGGAAGGTGATCGCGCCCAGAGCAATCGGATGCTGCGGCGCAGAGAGCGTGTCGCCGGTCTTCAGCTCTTTCAAGCCCACGCAGGCACAGATATCCCCGGCATAGATCTCGGTGATGTCTTCCCGCTTGTTGGCGTGCATCTTCACCAGGCGGCCCACGCGGTCGGGCTTGCCGGTGCGGGGGTTCACGATGGTATCGCCGGTCTTGAGCGAACCCGAATAGATCCGGATGAAGCACAGCTTGCCGAAGGGATCGTTGATGATTTTGAAGGCCAGAGCTGAAAGCGGCTCACTGTCTTCCGCCTTGCGCACTTCAATCCTGTCCGGATGGTGAGGGTCGATGCCCTCAACCGGAGGCTTGTCGAGCGGGCTGGGCAGATAATCAACGACCGCGTCCAGCAGGGTCTGAATGCCCTTGTTCTTGAAGGCGGTGCCGCACAATGCCGGGAAAATCTTCAAGTCGATGGTGGCCTGGCGAATGCCGCGCTTGATCTCGTCCTTGGTCAGATCCTCGCCTTCGAGGTACTTCTCCATCAGCACGTCGTCGGTCTCGGAGATCACTTCGATCAGCTGATTGCGGAAGGCCTCGGCCTTTTTGCGCAGAGCATCGGGAACCTCTTCAACCGAATACTGGGCGCCCATCGTCTCATCGTGCCAGACGATCGCCTTCATCTCGACCAGATCGATCACGCCCTTGAAGTTGGCCTCTGCGCCGATGGGAATCTGCAGCGCAACCGGCCGCGCGCCCAGGCGCTTGCGGATGGTCTCGAGAACATACTCGAAGTCCGCGCCGTTCTTGTCCATCTTGTTGACGAAGCAGATACGCGGAACCTTGTACTTGTCGCCCTGGCGCCACACCGTCTCCGACTGCGGCTGCACACCGCTCACCGAGTCGAACAGCGCCACCGCACCATCCAGCACGCGCAGGCTGCGCTCCACCTCGGCCGTGAAGTCCACGTGGCCGGGAGTGTCGATGATGTTGATGCGGACGTCCTTCCACATGCAGGTGGTAGCAGCGGACGTAATGGTGATGCCGCGCTCCTGCTCCTGCTCCATGTAGTCCATGGTCGCGGTGCCTTCATGCACTTCGCCGATGCGGTGCGTGATGCCCGTGTAGAACAGGATGCGCTCTGTCGCTGTCGTCTTACCGGCGTCGATATGCGCCATGATTCCGATGTTCCGGCAACGATTCAGAGGTATGGTGCGTGCCACAGTGATTCATCCTTGCGGGCCTTCCGGCCCGCGGTTATTCGTGCTTGCTCAAACTCTCCTGACGTTCTTGCGATCAGGATCAAACTCTTTTCCCGAAAAACGCCCGTTCTACCAGCGGTAGTGAGCGAAGGCCTTGTTGGCCTCAGCCATGCGGTGGACGTCTTCCTTCTTCTTCATCGCCGCTCCGCGCCCATTGGCCGCGTCGAGCAGTTCGTTTGAAAGCTTGTCGATCATGCCCTTTTCGCCACGGTTGCGACCGTAGGTGATGAGCCAGCGAATCGCCAGCGAGGTGCGCCGGTCGGGACCGACTTCGATCGGTACCTGGTAGTTGGCGCCGCCCACGCGGCGGGTCTTCACTTCGAGCAGCGGCTTGCAGTTCTCCACGGCCTTCTTGAACAGCTTGAGCGCATCCTCGCCGCCGCCCTTCTCTTCCAGGTTCTTCATCGACTGGTAGAAGATGCCCTGCGCGGTCGACTTCTTGCCGCCCCACATCATGGAATTCACAAACTTGGTGACCAGCGTGGAACCGTAAACCGGATCCGGTGCTACTTCCCGCTTCGCAATGTGCCCTTTTCTCGGCATAGTCTCTCAAATTCCTCGAGCGCCCTGGCGCCCTGCTTCTGCTGCCCTAGTCCCGGCTCGCTCAACTCGTCCGGGAACCGAAAACTACTTCTTGCCCTTGGCCGGCGCTGCTGCTCCGCCCTTGGCGCGCTTGGCGCCGTACTTCGAGCGGCTCTGCTTGCGATTGGCCACGCCCACCGAATCCAGCGTGCCGCGCACTACGTGATAGCGGACACCGGGAAGATCCTTCACACGGCCACCGCGGATAAGCACGATTGAGTGCTCCTGCAGGTTGTGGCCGATGCCGGGAATATAGGTCGTCACCTCAATGCCGTTGGTCAGGCGCACGCGAGCTACCTTGCGCAGCGCCGAGTTCGGCTTTTTGGGCGTCTGGGTGTAGACGCGGGTGCAAACACCGCGCCGCTGGGGCGATGCCTGCAGTGCCGGCGACGCCGTCTTGTACCGGGGGGCCGTACGCCCCTTGCGAACCAACTGATTGAATGTAGGCAAACCAAACTCCTTACCGAAAAACCCTTAGCCCATCCAGTTCGACAGTCGCGCGCAGAACCGTTCGGACTATTGCCGTCTCAAAATGCCCGGTTCGGAGCATTGAAACGCACAAAGCCTTAGGTTGCTGCTTCGCGTCTGCCTTCTTCCCATCTCAGACGAGAACCTCGACGGTGGCTGCGCGTCTCCGCCCTGCCTTACTCTGGGGGAAAGCCAACTCCGTTTCGCGGTTCCGGCTCGCATAGCCCTCCAAGGTGGAGAACGCGCGAGCGCCGTAGCGATATCTGCGATTTACCTGGCACCCCGGACTTTCCATGCTCCGGTTCAAATCCGTCAGGTTATCGACTTTATCCTGCCCTCTGCAAGAGAAGAGCAAATCCGGGATATGTCTGGTCGGCTGGTGCCTGACCTTAGGACAGCCCTGATTGAGCCTCACTTTCAGCCCGTCCAGGACGCCCGTACCATCTCTCCCGCAAAGACACACGGAAGGAGACGTTCTTGCGAACCTTCTAACAATAGCAAGAAATCTGGGGTGGGGTCAACGAATCTGCCCCACCCGGCTGATATTTCCGCATTATTCGATGTTGTGCAGCTTCCAGGCACCGCCCTCATAGGAAAAATTGGCGTGCTTTTTGCTGCTCAGCTTGTTTCCGGCGTTGTGGGCGATGTCTGCCAGGGGCTGCGGAACACCATCGAGGTTCAAGGTTTCAGAGAACGCCGCACTCTTGGCCGTCGTAACGCCCGGCACTACTTCGTCGGTCGGTGCTTCCACGTCCTTTACTTTGAAGTGGTTCGCCTGAGCCGTGATCACGTAGAAGTGAGAGTTGTTGCTGCCCTCCTCAGGCCGCCACTGGATGGTATCTCCGCCCGATTCCAGCTTCAGAGCCTTCTTTCCGTCATCGGTCAATTGATAATCCGCCCATTTGTTGTTGGGATAGACCTTGACCAGCTTCCAATACTTGGCATTGATGCCCTGCTTCAACCCGACCTCGTTCACGTAGATGCCGGCGCCAGCCGCTGGACGACTGTCATAATCGGCCTGAATCATCTTCTGTGCATCGGCCTGGGTCAACTCGGGAGCCGATTTGCAACCTGCCATCCATAGTCCCGTGCCCATCAGCAACATGGCACCCATAACCGGGAATCTCATTACCTTCTTCACACGTCCTCCTGTAGACCACACGCAAGGGTTCAACTGATTTGCCCCGCCATTTTTATCCTCACTTTCCCTTATGTCAATGAGATTGAAAGTGATGCTGGACACACCTGCGAGTTTTCACGACAAAATACCTGAAAATACGGAGAAAAAGGATGTTAGCCGGGGCGTCGACTGGAAGACCTCTTTACCTTTCGTCAGCCGCTGTCAGTCGGCCGAGCAGCAGTTCCATAAATCCCTTTTCGTCCGACTGAAGGCAAACCTCGGCATTGGGAGCACCCTCGACCGGGCGCGTGAACCCTTTATCGTCGACTTCGATCCGAATGGGCCTGGCCGGGCAGAGATCCGGCCGGATCGCATAAGTGACCGCCACTGGGTCAAACAAGGTGGGTGCCGGACTGTGATCGTCCGTACCCCCGATCCACTGGTGATAGAGCAGCGTCAGCTGGTCGGTCAGCGGCGAACCATGTGCGAATATCCGCTCACGGTCTGCCGTTTCCAGGTGAATCTGGGTCGAGTCGAGCGGCATGAAAATAAGCGGGACGCCGGCCCCGAAGAGTGCCTTGGCCCCGGCCGGGTCCCGGGCAATATTCCATTCCGCGTCGGGGGGCTGGTTCCTGGCGCCGTAGCCGCGATACACGCTGCCGCCCATGATCACCACCCGCTTGAGCTTGCGAAAGGTCGCTGCGTCGCGCTTGATCGCCTCTCCGACATTGCCCAGTGGACCGATGGCAATCAGCGTGATCTGGCCGGGATGAGCCCGTATCTGGTTGAGAAGAAAGGCGACTCCGTCCGGATGCTTGTGATCCGGCTCCCTTTTCGCGTAGGTGGCCTGCGTGAAAACATTGGAGTGCGGAGTAGGAATGCCGGCGGCCACCGGTATGTCCTTACGCCCCACGGCGGCCAGGTAGCGGTCCACGAGGCGGGCACGCAGTTCGGTATCGCCAAACGCGGTTGTGATGCCCAGAATATGGAGTTCTGGGCTGCGCAGCGCTAGTGCCAGGGCAAATGCGTCGTCGATGTCGTCGCCGATGTCGGTATCGATGATGGCCAACTGCGGCGTCGTAGTCATTTGCGCCCCCGGCTGGGCTGCGGTTGGCCGCGACGCACTCAGACTGAGCAGAACGGCGGACAGCAGCGCCGGAAATCTGAACATTTTCATGCCAAGTAATGTAACCGGTCACGCCCCGCCCCGGCAGACCGGAGCGACCGACTTGAACTACTCGCCTGCCTCGAGGCGGCTGATGATGCGATCGGCGTCGTAAACGCACCCTCCCCAGACGCCCCCGCTGGCGTGGACCAGCGCCGCCCACAACCGCGTGTCATCCGGAAGCGCCGGATGCGGCGCGAGGTCCGGTCGCAGCGGGCGTCCCGCGAGCCGCCGCTCTCCTTCTTCGGCGCCAAAGATCCCTTGCCCATCTCCGACCAGATGCACCGAGCCCAGGAGCCGTTCGCGGTCGATGACGATCTCGATCTGGTCCCCTTCCAGCACCCTTCCTATGGGACCGCCCGCCAGCGCCTCGGGGGAAACATGGCCGATGCACGCTCCCGTCGAAACCCCGCTGAAACGCGCATCCGTGATCACCGCTACGTGCTTGCAGTGCGGCAGTTGTTTCAACGCCGACGTGATCTGGTAGATCTCCTGCATGCCTGCGCCTTTGGGGCCACCGCAGATCAGGACGATCACATCGCCCTCGGAGATCTGGCCGCCCTTGATCGCGGCGATGGCCGCCGCTTCAGTAATAAAGACCTTCGCGGGTCCGCGATGACGATAAATACTGTCCGCCCCGATCAGCGACGGATCGATGGCGGTGCTCTTGATGACCGAACCCTCAGGAGCGAGGTTGCCGACGGGAAAGCAGATCGTCGAAGTCAATCCCCGGGATCGCGCCTGGTCGCGGGTCATGACGACGTCATTGGCGTCGATGCCGTCCTGTTCCAAAAGCCCGCGCCGCAGCGCTTGCCGCCGTTTGCTCTGCTCCCACCAGTCAAGACAGGCGCCCAGTGTTTCGCCGCTCACGGTTTTGACAGTGGTATCCAGCAGCCCCGCGGAACGCAGTTCTAACATCACCTCGGGCACGCCCCCGGCAAGAAAGACCTGCACAGTCGCGAAACCCCGCGGTCCATTGGGCAGCGCGTCCACCAGCCGCGGAACCTGCCGGTTCACCTCCGCCCACTCCTCGACCGAAGGACGGCGCAGCCCGGCCGTAAACGCAATGGCGGGCAGATGCAGCAGCAGGTTGGTCGACCCGCCAAAGGCCGCGTGCAGCACCATGGCGTTGCGCACCGCCGCATCAGTCAGCACATCGGCAACGCCCAGCCCCGACTGGTGCATGCGCATCAACGCGCGGGCTGACCGTTTCGCCGCATCGAGCCAGATCGCGTGGCCCGAAGGCGCGAGCGCGGTGTGCGGCAGCGATAACCCCAGCGCCTCTCCTACCACCTGCGCCGTGGCCGCTGTCCCCAGGAACTGGCATCCGCCACCCGGACTGGCGCAGGCACGGCAACCCACATCTGCGGCGTATTCCAGCGTGATCTGCTGCTGAGCAAATCGCGCACCGATGGTTTGCACCTTTCCGGCGTCTTCGCCGGACTCGGGCAACAGCGTCACTCCGCCGGGAACCAGCACCGACGGCAGCTTTCCAGCTGAAGCCAGCGCCATCATCATCGCGGGCAAGCCCTTGTCGCAGGTGGCCACTCCCAGCACGCCCTTGCCCGTGGGCAGAGAACGCATCAGCCGCCGCAGCACCGTGGCGGCGTCGTTGCGGTAGGGCAGCGAATCCATCATGCCGGTCGTGCCCTGGGTACGGCCGTCGCACGGGTCGGTGCAGGCTCCCGCAAAGGGTACGGCACGCAGCGCCTTCAGCTCCCGGGCCGCCTCGGCGACCAGGAGCCCGACCTCCCAATGCCCTGTGTGAAAGCCCAGCGCGATCGGCTGGCCGTTCTCGGCGCGCATGCCGCCATGCGTGCTCAGGATCAGAAACTCCGGATCAAGAAGCCGCGCAGGCTCCCAGCCCATCCCGGCGTTCTGACTCAGGCCGAACAGATTGCCCGATGGCTCCGCGAGCAGCATCTCGGCAGAAATCGGCAACTGGCCGGACGGCCCCGGCGCGTGGGTCTTTACTGTGTCGATTCCTTCCGGCGACTCGAGAACCGATTCGATCGAGATTGGAGATTTGGGAGCCTTGTACATCGCACCAGTATAGGAGCCGATTGCAACGTTCTCGATCAACTCGCCGCGCGGCCTGCCCTATTTGCTGACCGGCGGCTCCGGCTCTGGCCCCAGCAGGGTCAGTGTGAACACATGCGGCTTGGGTTCCGCGGTTTCATAAATGGCGTCCTCTTCCATGTTCTCGAACGCCTGCAACTTGTCGGTCCCGCCCGACTGCGCACCCGTATCCGCGTTGTGCCAGCGCATGCGTTGATGAATAAAATGTGCCTCGTTGCGGTCGCGCACTGCCCAGCTCACGCGCTGCGCCTGGGCGCGCATGGGAGTGCCATAATTTGCAAGATTGATCCCGTTCGCCAGGTCGGCCGCTGAAAACATGCCAACCACGCTGGTGTCGATGGTGAGCTTGTACTGCCCCGTTTCCAGGCCGGTCACGCGCAGCGGCTCCTGGTTGAGCGCCTGCTGGATGTCGGTGAGCTTCAGCAGCAGGCCCTGCGTGGCATTGCTTTCGATGAACGGCATGGGCAAGCCATTTTCGCTGGACGTCCAATGCAGTTCCCCGCTGCTCTTCCCGACGGAGCTCACCGTGGCATTCTGCGCATCGATCACCTTGCCCGCGGCGCCGTCGATGGTGACGGAGGAAACCAGCGCTGGCGCATTCCACCCCTTCAGCACCGCCTCCGCCATCACCCAGTGCGCGATGGGGTCGGGGTGTACGCGGTCGGGCAGCAGGAGCTTCGCGATCTGCGGGTCCATCGCCTGGGCCTTTTGAATGACCGCCACCACCGGCGGGTTCAGGTTGATGAAAGTCGCTCCGTATTTCTGGGCTAGATCGCGATCGAGATCAGCAAAATGCATCAGCGCCGCGTTATAGCCCCCGGGAAACATCGGCGGGGCAGTCACTTCGTCATAAGGCGACGGCCCCAGCAGCGTAACCCGTGCCGATGGCGCATGCTCATGAACGGACTCGATCAGATGCTCGAAGCCCTTCACATATGTGCTCTCGATCTCCGGGGTCGTGGCGCGGTAGCTGGCGTCGTTCATGCCCAGCATGATGCTGACCACTGTGGGCTTCTCTGAAAACACATCCCGCTCGAGCCTTTGATCGATGGGGCCACCGCCGCCGCCCGTCACCCGGTCGCCGCCCACGCCCGCGCCATAAAAATGAATGCGCCGGTTGGGAAAGCGCGTGACCGCATAAAGCTCCACAAACTGGTTGTAGTAGTTCTGCTCGGTGATGCTGTCACCGTAAAAAACGACCGTATCGCCGCCGTGGAGGTAGAATCCCTGCCCGGCCGCCGGCGCCATCGCTACAGATACCAGCGAATCCGCGCACCCATAGTAGAGAAAGAATTGATCGTGAAAATAAACCAGTCCTTCGGCAAAGGTCGTTCCTGCCGCATATTGGCCGGTCTTTTCGTAGGGAAGTTCCGGCTTGAGCACCGGCTGATCCGTCTGCTCCATGAGGTGCCTGGGGTCCTTCGCATCAAAAAGCGCTTCGCCCGCCGCATAAGCATCCGGTCCCAATGCGGGATCGCCGCCGCTCTCGGCATTCTTGCCGTTGTAGAACACGACAATTCCCTTGTCGGTGAGCACCGGCGGCGGCCCCGTCTCGGGAAATGTGCTGTCGAAGTGTCCCGGCCGCGGACGTAGCAGTTCGACCGGCGAGCCCGTGGCGTCTTCCACGGGAGTCCAGTTCACGAGATCGGGCGACGTCGCAAGGTGGATCGCCCCCTCCCCCCAGTACATCCAGTACTTGCCATCGATCTTGGCCGCGATCAGGCGGTTCTTGTCCTTGTCCAGGTGCGTCACGATGCCGGCGGATTTGTACTTCAGGTGGGCATACTTGCCGCCCTCGGCCGTCAGGAACGCCGGGCCATGCTTGGTCCACGTAACCAAATCCGGCGACGTGGCAATGCCAACCGAATAGGTCTTGCGATTCCATTGGGTATAGGTCAGGACGTAGGTGCCGTCTTCGCCTTCGAAAAGCAGCGGATCCTCAACTCCGCCAGGACACTCGCGTGCCTTCTGGCTGTCCTTGGCGGGAAAGAAAACCGGATCGGAGCGCCGCGTGAAGTGAATGCCGTCCGCGCTCTCGGCCAGGCCCAGCCGCGACGTGTGCATGCCGATCTGCATCGATCCGGAGTTGTCCTCGGCCCGGTAAAGCACATCGATCTTGCCGTCACGCACAATGGCCGCGGGATTGAATGTGTGCAGCGCTTCCCAGTGCGCGGGCGCCTTCAAAATTGGATCGGTAAAAGTCGATTCGGGCTTCGGCGTAACGACCGGATTGCCCTCCGCAGGCCTCGTAAAGGGGCCAATGACCCAGGGCTGCGCACCCTGCGCGCATGCTACCTCTGCGCCCGTCAGGCCCATCATGACCGCTAGAATAAGCCGTACCGACATCTTCATCGTGAACCGTCCATTTCCTGTGTGGCGATGTTGCTCAATGCATAAAAGCTGAGCGACGCGTCGCCCTGTTCCAGCAGGCGCGTGCGCTTGAGATTTCCGTATTTGTCCGCGAGCCTTTCTTTGCGGCGATGTTCGGCGATCACCAGGGCATCGACGGCAAGCAGGTCTGCGGATGCGCCGCCCAGCATGCCCAGAACCAGTGCGTATTCGCTCGCAGCATCATACGGCGGATCGAGAAAGACAACATCAAATCGGTTCGTAGCCGATGCCTTGCGCAAAAATGATCCTACGCTTGACTGTGCAATCGCGAATCCGGCCTTGAGCCCCAGCGTCTCCAGGTTGGCCCGCAGTGCCTTGAGCGCCGCGGGCGTGCGCTCAACGAATTGCGCGTACGATGCCTTACGACTCAATGCCTCGATGCCCACCGCTCCCGATCCCGCATACAGATCAAGAAAAGCGGCCCCCTCGATTCGTGGTGCGAGCACGTTGAAAAGCGTCTCGCGCAGGCGATCGCTGGTGGGGCGCGTCGCCATCCCCGCAGGGGCCTGCAAGGTTCGAGAACGGAATGATCCAGCTATGATGCGCATGGTACCAATCGATAAACTTAAGAAAGTACATACACACGAAAGTACATAGCTACAAACATACCGACCACTGAAAATCTGGCGCCGGAAGCAGGTGGCATGAGAAAAGGTGCCGGGTCGGACCAAGCCAGCATACTTCAAGCGCTTCCACCACCGAACCTCTACAATGGTGAAATATGCGCGGATGGTCGATACCTTTAGGCCGGTGGATGGGCGTGGAATTGCGCGTTCATACCTTCTTTATTCTGCTGGCCGTGGTGTGCCTGGTGCTGAGCGGTGCAGACGGCCTGATGCGGGGATGGGGTCTCTTTTTTGTTCTGGTGGCAGCCATCATCGTGCGCGACATCGCACGCCTGCTTGTCGCTGCGTGGCTGGGCCTGCGGTTGCGGGCCATTCTTCTTTTGCCCATCGGCGGGCTGTTTGCCTACGCCAACCCTGAAAGCCAGGAAAACTCCAATCGCGGCGTGGGTCAATTCGCCCTTTCTTTCGCTGGCCCCATCGCCAACGGAGCGGTAGCGCTCCTGTTGGCAGCAACGTTCCTGGGCGCCGGCGGCGATGTCAATCTTGCCGGCCAGCCCTGGATCTCGTCGGCCCATCTTCTGCGCAGCGCCGTGTGGATGCAGGCCGGCCTCGCCGCCCTGCACCTGCTGCCCGCCTACCCCCTCGATATGGGCCGGCTGCTTCGCGGCAGCTTTGCACGCAAACATGGATTTACCCCCGCCGGATGGGCCGCGACCGGACTGGGCCAGATACTGGCTCTCGCTGCCATGGTCGGCGGCATGCTGCTGCACACCCCCTGGCTCATCATTGCTGGATTCTTCATCATGATCGGCGCGCAGATCGAAGATCAGGGCGTCTTTTTCCAGTCGGTTGTAGACACCGTGCGCATGCGTGAGGTGATGCTCACCGACTTCGCCACGCTCTCCCCATCCGATACCCTGGCCGATGCGCTCGCCCGCTGCGTGCACTCCCTCCAGGAAGACTTCCCCGTCGTGCGGGGTCCGCAACTGGTTGGGATCGTCTCCCGCCAGCGCATCGTGGACGCCCTGCGCAGCGACGGTAACGGCTACGTGCAGTCGGTCATGTCGCGTGCCTTCCAGGTAGCGCGTCCCGAGGACACCCTGGGAACAGCCATCCGCCGCATCTCGGCGGGCCGTGGGCTTTCACTCATTCCCATCACCGACAGCGGCCGGGTGGTCGGCCTCGTGCGCGTACCGCACCTGATGAGTTCCATGTCGCTGCTGGG
>VFSW01012458.1_pt1 | contig 11873 bp, 10 predicted proteins | sample 5358111 | NCBI WGS metagenome assembly VFSW01 (sample SAMN11554181, study PRJNA540505) | mine drainage metagenome | isolation source: sediment from site ElyBrook_90M | place: USA: Ely Copper Mine, Vershire, VT | collected 2017 | reverse complement strand
AAGATGATCGCCGTCATGAGCCTATGCCTTCCCTTCTGAGGCGAAGATGCCTTGTGGCCGGAAGAGCAACACCAGTACGAGTATCGCGAAGGCGGCGTCATTCTTGAAGTCGGAGCTGAGGGGAACCGCCGCGACCTCTGTCACGATGCCAATCACCAGCGCGCCCGCCATCGCGCCATACGGGCGACCAATGCCACCCAGAATGACTGCGGCGAAGATCACGAACAGGAAGTCACCGCCGAAAGCGGGTTGCAGTGTCGTGATGTTCAGCGCGAGCACAACACCAGCCAGGCCTGCCAGAAAGCCACTGAGCATCCAGGTAAAGTTCGTGACCATCTCGGTGTCAATGCCGCAGTTGCGCGCAAGTGTGGGGTTATCCGACATCGCGCGCATCGCTTTGCCCAGCTTGGTGTAGTTGAGCAGGATATGCACACCCACCAGCACGACAATGGCGATGCCAATGATCACGAGCTGGCGACCAGTCCAGAGAAATGGCCCGATATGATACTCCACATCAGACGGCACGTTATATCGCTGGAAATCGGCGCCCCAGACCGCCAGCAGCACATTCGAGAGGATGAGCGAGAGACCGAACGTCACCACCAGCATGAACAGCACTGGATACTGGCGCTTGATGAAGGGTTGCAGGACGATCAGATTGAGGATCACTGCCAGCACACCCGTCAGAATGGCGCCAACCAACAGCGCCAGCCAGATGTTCCAGCCATAATGGGAGTTCGCCAGCCACGCGAAGTAGGCCCCAAACGTCAGTAGTTCGCCATAGGCGAAGTTGATGTAGTTGGTGACGCCAAACTGCAACGTCAACCCGACGGAGGCCAAGGCAAGGATCGAAGCCGTCACCAGCCCAAACCCTAGCGCCTGGAAATAGATGAGCATGGTCGCTCCCCGCCGTTCAAACGCGGTGGGACACGACATCCGCGACGCCACGATACAGAGCAGCCGATACGGAAGGGAACACGAGGGTAAGGCGACTATCGGCAGCTTCGCCGTGACACTGGACGGCGCGATCCGGCTTCCCGCAATCAGGTCCCTGCCACCTGCGGCAGAGAAAAGTCAAAACACACCGAAGTCATCACATCGCTTCGGATTTGTTGGAGGAAGTGTAGTCGAAGCGACATAAACGCGGTGTAAACAAGACAACGGAGATAGGCCGCGCCGCATAGATATTGTATAAACAGCAGCGGTATCCTGCTGGCTCAACCGCCCATGCATGGCGGCATCGGATAGAGCGCGGGCCGCTGCGCGACATCCAACGGAAAGACGGTATAATCGCCGCCATCCGGCTGTAACTGGGTTACAGCCATCGGCTTGTAAATATTGACACCGCGATTATCAAATTTGATGCGCCCGTAAAATGTCATGATGTCCAGATGGGCGAGCGCGCTCGCCACCTGCACCGGGTCGAGTGATCCAGCATTCTGTAGCGCCTGCTGGAAGGTGATAAGGCCTGCGGTAGAGTCTGCGGCCTGATAGGGAACCTCGGTGTACGAGGGAAACGCTTTCAGGAATGCCGCTGCGTACGCTTGCGGTGTTCCCCACAGGTCATCGCCGTGATACTTGAGCGCGCTCGTCCACTGTGTCGCGCCAAAAACATAGTTGCCCTCGGAGCCGAGATTCGCGCGAAACTCTGACATGGCCGGGCCTACTGTGATGCCAACAGCTTTGGGAGACAGGCATGCGGCATGCGCCTGGCGCGCAAAGAGGATGGCGTCTTGCAGATGACCGGAGACAAGCACCAGATCAGGCTTTAACTGCTTCATAGCCGCGATCTGCGCGCTCACATCCGATGGGTTCAGCGGATAATACTGCTGGTAGACCACACGCATCCCGCGCTGCTGCGCATACTCCGCTGCACCTGCCAGCACTTCATGCGAGAACGGCTCATTCGCGCCGAGCAACGCCACGGTCGAGGCCGCTGGATCTTTTTGCAGCACAACCGCGATGATGCCACGTAAATAGTCTTTGGCAGGCGAGACGATGCTAAAGACAAATTTATCACCCACCGCATAACTGCTATCCGCCGCTCCATGAGGCGCCACCATCGGTACGCCATAGTGCTCCGCGATTGGCACAGCGGCGGAGGTCAGCAGCGAGCTATACGGGCCGAGAAGAAAATTGACATTATCATGCGCAATCAGCTTCTGGTAGAGCTGCGCGGTCATCACTGGATTCGACTGGTCGTCGTAGTAATCGAGCGCGAGCCGATAGCGCTTGCCCCCGATTAGCAGGCCACCCTGCTGGTTGATGGTGTTGATATAGAGCAGATAGCCATCGAGCGTGTAGCGCCCTTCCTCGACATCGGCGCCTGTAATCGAGATTGTCGCGCCAAATGTGATCGTCCCCACCGGCCCTGTATCCGTCGCAACAGGCCCACAGGCGGCGAGCGGAAGGCAGAGCGACAGCAGAGCGAACACTAGCCAGACAGTGATCTGCGCAGCGCTCCGTGCGCTCGCCCGTCCAATGAGATGGCGCGCCGCTGGTCGCTTCATGGGTACCTGCCTCACTCAGTCGCATTCAGGGGTCAGCAATTCACTCAGAAAAATCTTTCACCCAGGCGGCGCGTCATCACGCCGAGGCGAAACGGTAGCCAACACCAGGCTCGGTCAGGAGATAGCGCGGATTCGCTGGCTCAGCTTCGATTTTGCGCCGCAGGCGTTGTACGTATACCCGCAGATACTCTGCCTCATCGCCATACTCTGGCCCCCACACCCGCTGGAGCAACTGGCGATGCGTCACCACCTTGCCCGCATGCGTCACGAGCTGCGCAAGCAGCGCGAACTCCGTCGGTGTCAGCCTGACTTCGACATCATCGCGGCGTACGACTCGCCCTTCCAGATCAATCATTAACGAACCGAACCACTGTACGCCCTGTTGCGTTGGCTCACCCTGCCACTGCGACCTCCGCATGGCCGCGCGCACCCGCGCCAGTAGCGCCTCCACGCCGACCGGTTTGGTCAGATAGTCGTCAGCGCCGAGATCCAGCGCAGCAACCTTATCCGTCTCTGAATCGAGCGCCGTCAGCGCAATGATAGGGACATTTGAGCGCTCGCGAATGCGGCGACAGACTTCGAGGCCATCCATGCGTGGCATCATTATGTCGAGAATGACAAGATGCGGGCTTTCACGCTCCCAGAGCGCCAATGCCTCCAGGCCATTCCCCGCCTCACTCACGACATAACCGCGCGCGCGCAGGTTGCGACTCACAAAATCCCGCAGCGCCACCTCATCATCTGCGACAAGGATACGCTGCCCTGCTACCGCACCCATGCTCCACTCCTTTGCCACAGACGCTGTGGCACATATTCAGGGCAACGCTCATGACGAGCGGGAAACGCGAGCGCGCTCAGCAAATGAATCATCCGCCACTCCAGTGAAGCTTGGCCCACCAGGCTGCGCGAGTGGCAGCGTAAAGGAAATCGCGGCTCCGGCGCTGCGCTTCTCTGCCCAGATTCGCCCCACATGCGCCTCGACAAACGCCTTGCAGATGGCCAGTCCCAGCCCAGAGCCACTGCTACTGCGTCTCTGGCCGTGGCTGGCGCGATAGAAGCGCTCGAAGATATAAGGCAGATCATCATCAGCGATGCCCGGCCCACCATCAACAACGGAAACGACGACCGTATCCCCCTCGCGCTGCGCCTGTACCCGCACTTCACCATCCCCATACGCCAGCGCATTATTCAGCAGGTTCTGCAAGACAACCTCGATGCGCGGCGCATCAACATCCACCAGCGGAAGGTCATTGGGCGCATCAACCTGAATATCGCCATCGCGTGGCGCGACACGACGCACCGCATCGCGTATCAGGTTCGTCGGGAAGCAAGGCCCACGACGCATCAGCAGTAGCCCCGCCTCCAGGCGCGACAGGTCAAGGAGATTGCTGACCATCTGCGCCAGCCTGTCGGCTTCTGAGCTGATCGTCTGCAAGAAATGGCGCTGCTCATCTACCGACCAGGTGACGTCATCCTGCAAGAGTGTGGAGGCATGCCCCTTGATCGCGGCGAGCGGCGTGCGCAGTTCATGACCCACTGCAGCCAGCAGCGCGCTCTTGAACTGATCCACCTCCCGCTCACGGGTGATGTCGCGCAACAGTAAACCCTGGCCAATCACCATGCCAGACTCGTCGCGCACCTCGAAGCTTCGCACAGTATAGATGCGCCCACCTCGTTCGCGTCTGGTCTCCAGCAGCCAGTGATCGCTTGCTCCAGCCACAGCCCGCGCAAGTTCACTCTGATAGCGCGCAGGACGTTCGGCGAGGGCAGCCAGCGCCGCATGAACCTGCGCGATGGTCATTGTCGCAGCTTGCTCCTCCGTGGATCCTAGCAGCGCGCGCATGCCAGGATTCGCATACAGCAGTGAGCCATCCGCGCTGGTGAGCAGCAAACCATCAGTCATACTGCGCATGATAGCGGACAGGTTCTGGCGCTCGGCGTTGGCCTGCTGATAAAGCTGCGCGTTTTCCTCCGCGATCTCGCGCAGCCGTTCGTCGCTGCGCTCATACAACACCGCATGCTCCCATGCCAATGTCGCATAGTTGGCGAAGGTCATCAGCAAGTTGACTTCATTCTCGGTAAATGGCGTCGGCTGGACACGCTGGACTTCGAGAACGACGGCGCCCACCCGCTCGGTAATGATCGGCAACGCCAGCACGACACGAAACCCCTGCGCATAGGAGCGCTGAGGGAACGCCGGATTCCCATCAGCGATCATCTGCATTGGCTCGCCATCGCGCAGCGCACGCAATGCAGGCAACGCTGATTCATCTGTCTGAAGGCGTCCAGTCGCGAGACTGACTGGCTCGCACCCCTCACTAACTAGTGTCCGCAGGGCGCCCTGCTCATCTGGCACCAGCACAGCCGCCGCCTGCACATCCACCAGCCGCCGCACCTCACGGATAATGTCTCTGCCGACGGCATGCGGATCGAGCGAATGAACTACCGCATTCGATGTGGCGAGCAGCGTGCGCAGCTCCGCGAGTTGCGTCGCCACATCGCGCTGCTATCGCGCCAGTGTGCGCGCCACGCGGCCTATCTCATCCACACGCGGCGTGAGTCCAGAGAGCGAGACTGCGCCAATCGGAGCAAACTGCGGCTCTGGCGCCGTGGCCAGTTCAGCGAGCGCGGTATTGGCGGTAGTCAGAATATGCAATGGCCGTACGACACGCCAGACGAGGATGAGCCAGAACAACAGACCACCAAGCGCAAAGAGCGCGGAGGCGATACCCAGCCAGTTGCGAAAATTCGTAATGGCGTTGGTGATATCTGATTCAGGGCGCTGCACGACGACCGCCCAGTGCACAGTGCGTATCGGCACGGCGCTGTAGAGCCATGTCTGCCCGTCTGGGCTATTCGCAATTTGCGTCGTGATCTGCCCGTGTAGCGCGCTCACCGCGCCGGGAAGCGACGCCAGGCCAGATTGCAGCAGCCGCTCGCTATCTGGGCTGACGATCAGGTCGCCCTGCTGGTCGAGCATGCTGTTACGCAGTGTCTCATGCTGAGACGCCTGGGATCCCATCACCGCCTCAATCGGCGCGTTCAAACCATTCAGCAACACCTCGGCGCCCAACACACCGAGCAGCTTCCCGCTAGCGTCAAAAACGGGAACACTAAAGTTGATGTCAGCATTGAAAGTCGTCAGATCAACCATGCCTGTCTGAACGGTGATGCCATGCGAATTGATGACTTGCTGGAAAGCCGCTGGTGTGTAGAGATTCGCCCCAAGAGTACGGAGATTCACCGGCTCAGACGCGCGCATTGCCCCGGTCGTATCGAGCCAGTACACCTGATCAACCTCACGCCGCGAAATCTTGAAGGCAGTGAAGGTTTCCCGCATGTCGTCACTAACACCTTCGCGCAGCGTTGGAACCTTGCTGAGCGCAATGATCGAGCTTTCGATGCTCGCCAGTCGCGCATCGGTATCGAAGGCGATCTCCTGGGCAAGCGCAACATCAGTGGACTGAATTTCCGCGACGATCTGCTGCTGCCCGACCCGATCGGCTTCGATGCCCGTCGCCAGCACGATCAGCACAAACACCAGATAGACCGCCAGCAATTGCATGAGCAATGAACGCCGCACTCGCTGTACGATAGTGGGCGCATGGTCACGAAAACGCCGCATGCCATTGGCGTCTTGTTCCTGAAAACCGTCACCGATGAAGCGCATAGTCTGACATTCCGCTATGAAACCAACTGCTCGAAGAGGCGGCCCCATCGCACCGCTACAACGCGCTGGTCATGTGTGGAAAGCATAGCACGTTTCACGAAGATGCTGGGCGTGTGCGTTGCGCGATCTGCGCGGCGAGATCAAGCGTACGCTGGGCGCGCGCCGCCACTGGATAGTCAATGAACTGCCCACCGACGCGCAATGACGCGACCCCATTGGCCTCCGCTTCCGCGAATGCGTCTACAATCATGCGCGCCTGAGCGGTATCTTCCGCAGATGGTGAGAAGATCGCATTGACAATCTCGACCTGCCGGGGATGGATGCATGCCTTCCCCATAAAGCCCAGCCGCCTGGCCTGATCAGCCTCGCTGCGCAGTCCATCATCATCGGCGAGCTGCGCATAGACGGTGTCGAGCGGCGCTTCGAGTCCAGCGGCGCGTGAAGCGATCACCACCTGGATACGCGCCCACAAGATCCCTTCATGCCCTGCTGTCCAGGTCATGTTCGTATCCAGACTGAAATCACCTGCGCCAAAGTTGAGCCGACGTACACGCTTCGAGGCGCTGGCGATCTCAGGCAACCGCGCGACACCCATCGCCGTCTCGATAATGGGCATCACCTCGATACTCCCCAGCGCCAGATCAGCGGCGCGTTCGAGCTGAGTGAGCAGCCAGTCTACCGTCGCCATCTGCGCCGCAGACTCCGCCTTGGGTAGAATGATACCATCAAGCCCTGGCCCCACGATCGTCAGCAGATCCTCATAGGTGTACGGTGTTGTCAGCCCATTGACGCGCACAAAGACCCGCATGCCGTCGTCAGGCTGTCGTACGCTCAATATTTGACGCGCCGCCAGCCGCGCCGCAGGCTTCTCGGCGTTAGCGATTGCGTCTTCCAGATCGAGTATCACGCCATCGGCGGCTCCGCTGAGCGCCTTCTCGACATGACGCGCATGTGTCGCAGGAGCGAACAGGAGTGATCTCAGCGCCATTGGAATATCCCTCACAGACCGTTGAACGGCTCCCGCTGGCAGAGCGCGACCTGCGCCGGATCCGCAGCAGCGACAGCGGTTGATCAGGCTGATACCAGCCAGAGAAGGCAAGCGGCGACAGCGCATTGGGATGCAAACAGCAAGCCAGCGCCACGCGCCAGGTCAGATGACCCCCTCTTGTCGTAGCGCCTCCAGGTCATCTTCAGAAAGTCCCAAAAGCCCGTAGACTTCGCTGTTATGCGCGCCCAGCGCTGGCCCTGTCGTGCGCACCTCGCCAGGGGTTGCGCTGAAACGTGGAGCGACATTGACCATGCGCATCACGCCGAGTTGCGGATCGGTGATTTCCACCAGGCTCTGACGCGCCTGAAACTGCGGATCGGCGAAAACTTCAGCGATATCGTAGATCGGAGCGGCGGCGACCTGGGCCGCCTGCAACAAGCGCAGCGCCTCATCGCGCGGCCACTGGCGAATCCACGCGCCGATGATCTCATCCAGTTCATCCACGTTTTTCACGCGCGCGGCGTTCACTGAGAAACGCGGATCTGTGCGAAGTTCCGGGCGTCCGATGGCATCCATCAAGCGCTCGAAAATAGATTGCGCGCTTGCTGAAATCGAGAGCCAGCGGCCATCACCACAGATATATGAGTTGCGTGGCGCGACATGGTCGCTACGGTTGCCGATGCGTCCGCGCACGATGCCAAACTGGTCATAGTCGAGCAACGATGGCTCGATCAATCGCAGGAGCGGCTCACACAGCGATAGATCAATTTGCTGTCCAGTTCCGCCCTGAGCGTCGCGCCAGTAGAGCGCGAGCATCACCGCATAGGCGCCCATCACACCAGCTACGCCATCGGCAAGCGGCATATTCGGCAGTGTTGGTGGCCCATCGGGATGACCGTTTAGTGATGCGAACCCCGTCAATGACTCCGCCAGCGTACCAAACCCCGGTCGCTCACGATAGGGGCCAGTCTGCCCAAATCCCGTTACCCGCAGGAGTACCAGGCGCGGATTGATCTCCCGCAGAGTCTCGTAGCCGATTCCCCAGCGTTCGAGTGTACCTGGGCGAAAATTCTCGATGACCACATCGGCGTCGGCGACGAGTCGCTTGAACAGCTCGGCGCCTTTTGGCTTGCCCAGATTGAGTGTCACCGAACGCTTGTTGCGCGCCATAGACTTCCAGGAAAGCCCTTCGCCATTTTTCGGCGTCCCCCACCGCCGCTGATGATCTCCCACAACGGGAGCCTCCACCTTCAACACATCGGCGCCAAACTCCGCCAGATATGCAGCCGCCCAGGGAGCCGCCGCCATCGTAGCGATATCGAGCACACGCACCCCTTGCAATGCCATGCGTGGCGCGGAGCCTGGCGCGGAGCCTGGCGTCGCTGCGTCGTTCTTTCCCACAGCCATCGTTTGTCCCTCACTTCGCAAAGACGACACTTGCCGCTGCAAACTCTATAGAATATATTGTGTAGAGTTGATACACTGTTCAGGAGACGTTGTCAAGCGTATGCGGCTTTGTTGTGGGAGGAGTTGTGAGGGCGCCTGCCGCTTCCAGTCGAAGACGTTGGCGCACATCACAACTCCCCTCGCACGAGTCTACGACTCGGCGGAGCGCCTCAAGCCTAGGGGAAAGGAAGCGTCAATTGACCACATCACAGCCGGCGGATATCGCTAGCGACACCAACAAGCGTGAAATTTCCACGCCTGCTCATATGACCAAGACTGCGCTCGCTGTCGAGGCGCTGCGCAGCGCAATCCTTAAAGGCGACGTCGCGCCAGACACGTCACTGACCGTTGTGCGCATCGCCCAGATGCTCGGCATGAGTCCCACCCCTGTGCGCGAGGCCATTCGCACCCTCCAGGCTGAAGGCTTGTTGCGACACGAACCGCACCATACCATCTCCGTCAATCGCTACTCGCCCAAGGATATCCACGACCTGTATCAGATGCGCGCGGAGCTTGAATCACAGGCGACACGCATCGCTACTACCCGACTCGATGATGACACACTCAGCAAGCTTTCCGCTCTGAACGCACGTATGCGCGCTCTTGCTGTCGCTGGTGAGGTTGATGCGCTCAATCGCCTCAACGGGGAATGGCATCTACTCATCTACGGGGCGGCGGACAATCGCATCTTGCTGGATGTCGTCCAGCACCTCTGGAAGAAGTTCGTTTGGGACATCAACTGGATTCAGCCGGGACGTTCGCTTCGCTCCATCGAGGAGCACGAATCCGTGCTTGAGGCGCTGTATACCCGCGACGCAGATGAGGCGTCGCGGCGTATGCTCGCGCATCTGCGCTACGGCGAAGACTACGCGGTCGCCTATGTCGAGGGCAAAACGATTCACCTGCAACCTTAACGTCCTGCGCTACAGACGATCGCCCGTACTCATCCACCAGGCGCCACACCCGCGCCAGCTCAGGAGGCACATCATGGGACTACTCACAGACCGCCCCACACTCAACGGACCAGCCAGGCTACGCGAACTGCTCTCACGCGCTGAGCCAACGCTCGCGCCTGGAGCCTTCGACGCGCTCAGCGCGCGTGTTGTCGAGGAGGCAGGCTTCGATGCCGTCTATATGACCGGCTTCGGCTCGTCTGCATCGCTGCTGGGGCAACCGGATGTCGGCCTGCTAACACAGGTGGAAATGATGGAAAATGCCCGTCGCATGACCCAGGCGATCAGTATCCCGCTCATCGCCGACGCGGATACGGGCTACGGCAACCCACTCAATGTCATTCGCACCGTCCGCGAGTATGAGCAGGCGGGCATTGCCGCGCTACACATCGAGGATCAGGTCAGCCCGAAGAAGTGTGGCCATATGGATCGCAAGCGTGTCATACCGGCGCAGGAGATGGCCGCCAAGATCCGCGCTGCGGCGGATGCTCGCTCGCGCGACGGCATCATGATCATCGCCCGCACCGATTCCCGCGCAATGGAAGGGCTGGACGCCGCGCTCGACCGCTCCGAGCGATATCGTGACGCAGGCGCCGATATCCTCTTTGTCGAAGCGCCTCAGAGTATGGATGAGATCGAGCGGATTTCACATCGTCTCAGTGGCGCGCCGCTCCTCTTCAACTGGGCCGAGGGTGGCAAGACCCCGCCTGTCGCGCTCAACGACCTCAGCACGCTTGGATTCAAGCTCGTCATCTTCCCCATCAGCCTGCTGCTAGCCGCGACCCAGGCCATGCGCGCAGCCGCCGCTAGAATCCGCGAGGATGGCTCGCCCATCAACCTGGTCACTACCCTGCCATCCTTCCAGCAATTCACTGACTTCATTGGCCTGCCAGAAGTCAAGGCCATCGAGAATCGCTATGGAGTCGAGGAATGGTAGTCGCGTGCGCCAACACCAGCAGTCGCGCAGGTGAGCCATGAATGCACAGATGACCACCAGCGCTGATTCAGCCACCAAAGCCCGTGAACGCGCGGTGCTGCTCACTACTGCGACACTCTCGCAATTTGGCGCGTCAGTGCTACAGCAGGGAACCATCGTGCTGGGTGTTTTCTTCGCAGCCATCTATCACCTCAGCCTGACGCAGATGGGAACGGTGCTCGCTTCCATGACCTTTGGGCTGATGTTCTCCGGCCTGGGCGCTGGCCCGCTGGTGGATCTATGGGGTTCGCGGCGGGTACTCTTCATCGGAACCCTGATTGTCAGCTCAGCCGCCGCCGCCATCGCACTCAGCGCACAACTCACTCTCACAATCGTTCTGCTCTTTGTAGCAGGTCTGGCGCTGGGAACTGTGCCACTCTCCGGCACCAAGGCGGTGCTGTTGAAATGGCCACGCGAGCGCCGTGGCATGCCTATGGGCATCCGCCAGATGGGTGTGCCACTCGGCGCACTCGCCACCTCACTCATTCTTCCCACACTCGCCAGTCATGTTGGGATTCGTCCTGTCTACGCCGGATTCGCTGTCGTCGTGGCGGTCTGCGGCATGCTCTTTGTCGCCATGCTCCCCTCACAAACGTCGCGACCATCACGCAATGAAGCCCGGCGCGCTCCCGGTGAGGCGCGGCGTATCCTCGTTCCAGCCATCTGTGGCTTCCTGCTAGCCTGGGGGCAGTACTCGCTGCTCACCTACACCATCCCCATGTTGCATCAGGCTGGCATCAGCATAGCGATTGCAGGGGGATTGCTCGCGCTGGCGCAAGTCGGCGGCGCGGCGGCGCGTCTGGTTCTGGGGGCGCTCTCTGATCGGATGGGTGGCCGACGGGAGAGTACGTTGCTAGGCGTTACGCTGGCTGGTGTAGCGCTCGCGGTTGTGCTCGCGCTCATGCCGCAGCATCTTCCGCTCATCGTCCTGGCGGCGCTCTGGCTGGCGCTAGGCGGGGCCTTCGTCGGATGGAATGCGCTGGCGCTGACCTGGGCAGGCGACCGTGTCACAGAAGCGCACGCAGGCTCCGCGATGGGGTTAGAAACGAGCGCCATCTTGTTCGGAGCCACAATCTCCGCGCCCATCTTCGGCGCGATTGTCGAACGCTCTGGAACCTATCAGACGGCATGGTTTACGCTGGCCGCCGTGTTGAGCATAGCCGCCGTGCTGCTCTGGACGCAGATCGGGCGCCCGGAAAGCGCCCACATCGTCGCTGCGTCGAATGAACGCGCAGCGGATTCGCACACCAGGTAGCGCGCTGCGGCGCGCCGGCCGGACGGGGCGACTTGAACAAGGGGGGGGGGGGGGGGCCAGGGGGATGAGAGATCA
>VFSW01012457.1_pt1 | contig 11875 bp, 13 predicted proteins | sample 5358111 | NCBI WGS metagenome assembly VFSW01 (sample SAMN11554181, study PRJNA540505) | mine drainage metagenome | isolation source: sediment from site ElyBrook_90M | place: USA: Ely Copper Mine, Vershire, VT | collected 2017 | reverse complement strand
CGGCGCAAGGATGGCAGCGAGTTTCCGCTCGAACTGATGCTGAGCCCGCTCGAAAGCGCCGAGGGCATCCTGGTGACGGCGGCCATACGCGATATCACCATCCGCAAAAAGGCGGAAGTCCATCTTCTGCAGAAAATCGACGAACTGAACCGCTCGAATGAGGAACTCGGCAACTTTGCCTACATTGCCTCTCATGATTTGCAGGAACCGCTGCGCATGGTGGCCAGCTACACCCAGCTGCTTTCCCGGCGCTACAAGGGCAGGCTCGACGCCGAAGCCGATGAGTTCATCGCTTTCGCCGTGGATGGGGCCAGCCGCATGCAGCGCCTGATCCAGGATCTGCTGGCCTATTCGCGGGTGGGGACCAAAGGCCAGGAACTTCTCGATACCTCCAGTGAAGACGCGCTGCAACAAGCCCTCGTGAATTTGCGCGGGACCATCGAAGAAAAAGGGGCGCTGGTCACCCACGATCCCCTGCCTCCGGTTCTTGCGGATGAGATGCAACTGACCCAGCTGTTCCAGAACCTGATCGGCAACGCCATCAAGTACCAGAACCCTGGCGTTCCCCGGGTGCACGTCTCCGCCGCCAGGAATGGCGGGAAACAGTGGACATTTGCGGTGAAAGACAACGGTCTGGGAATCGATTCCCAGTATTTCGAAAAGATTTTTGGCATGTTCCAGCGGTTGCACAAACGGGAAGAGTTTGCCGGCACCGGCATCGGACTTGCCATCTGCAAAAAGATTGTCGAGCGCCATGGCGGCACCATTTCGGTCGAATCACAACCCGGGCAGGGTTCCACCTTTCACTTTGCCCTGGAAGCCAGTGAGAGGAAATCGTCCACCCCCGTGGAGGAAACAGTATGCCGTTAGAAGTGCTTTTGGTCCAAGACAGCCCGGGAGATGTGCGGCTGACACAGGAAGCCTTTGCCGAGGTCAATGCGCAGGTTCATTTGAACGTGGCGACGGACGGTGTCGAGGCCATGGCTTTTCTCCGGCGCGAGGGCGCCTATGCCCATGCTCCCCGTCCCGATCTTGCGCTTCTGGATCTGAACATGCCGCGCCTGGATGGCCGTCAGGTTTTGGCTCAAATCAAAAGCGATGAAGGCCTGAAAAACATCCCCACCGTCATCCTGACCACTTCCGAGGCGGAAGAGGACATCGCACAATGCTATCAACTCCACGCCAACTGCTACTTCCACAAGCCAGTGCAGTTGGAAGCGTTCGAAGAACTGGTGAAGAGCATCAACAGTTTCTGGCTGGCCACCGCCACCTTGCCGGGACAGCGAAAAGCCGATGCAGCTGGATGCAAAGGTAAAGCCGATAGAAATCTCGCGAACTAAGAGGAAATCATGAAGGCTTTCGGAGCAACTGACCATGCCGCTACAAGTTCTCTTGGTGGAAGATAGTCCCGGCGACCTGCGGCTTACCCGGGAAGCTTTCCGCGAAATCAATCCCCTTATCCACGTGTGCGTCGCTTGCGACGGCGTGGAGGCCATGGCCTTTCTCCGGCGCGAAGGGCCCCACGTGCATGCCACTCGCCCCGACCTGATCTTGCTCGACCTGAACCTGCCCAGAATGGATGGCCGCGAGGTGCTGGCTCACATTAAGGAAGATGACGACCTGAAAACGATTCCTACGGTAATCCTGACCTCTTCCGAGGCGGATGCCGATGTAATGAAGAGCTATCAGCTTCAGGCCAACTGTTATCTCAGCAAGCCCATGCATTTCGAGGCGTTCCATGGCCTGGTGAAGAGCATCAACGATTTTTGGCTGACCCGGGTCAAGTTGCCCCAACAGGGCAAAACGGATGAGCAAGAAATCGATAAAAATACTTCTCATGGCCGAAAAAGCGCGACAGGACTCGCGCGGTAGGGAAATGGCACACGTGGAGCGCAGGATTCGGGCAACAAGCCTCTGGTGGAATGAGAGGGGAATGATGAAGGCAATCGGAGGAGACGGTATGCCCATGCAGGTGCTCTTGGTCGAAGACAGTCCCGGAGATGTGCGGCTGACACAGGAAGCGTTCCGGGATGCCAATACCGCTATCCAGTTGCACGTGGCGAATGATGGCGTGGAGGCCATGGCCTTTCTCAAGCACGAAGGCGCGCACGCCGCCGCTCCTCGCCCGGATTTGATCCTGCTGGATCTGAACCTCCCTCGAATGGATGGCCGCGAAGTTCTGACTCATATCAAGGAAGATGAGGACCTGAAAACCATCCCCACCGTGATCCTGACCACTTCCGAGTCGCAAGCGGATATTGCGAAAAGCTACCAGCTCCAGGCGAACTGTTACCTCACCAAGCCGGTACAGTTGGATGCCTTCGAAAGCCTGGTGAAGAGCATCAACGATTTTTGGCTGACCAAGGTCCGACTGCCACAACAGAGGCCAGGCGCGTGATAAGGAAATCGATCAAGAAGCTTCTCCTCGTCGAAGACAACCCCGGAGACGCCCGTCTGCTGCGGGAGATGTTGAACGAGCCCGGCTCGCGCGACCCCGATCTAATCCATGTGGACCGCATGGGCGCGGCTGAAGAGTACCTGGCGGAATATCTAGTCGATATCATTCTGCTCGACCTGGGCCTGCCCGATGCCCAGGGGTTGGTTGCGGTGCGCCGCGCCCATGCCGCTGCGCCCCGCGTCCCGTTGGTGGTGTTGACCGGCCTTGACGATGAGACGCTAGCCACACAAACCCTGAAGGAAGGCGCGCAGGATTATCTCATCAAAGGCCAGATCGAAACCCGCGGGCTGCTGCGCGCCCTGCGTTATGCGGTCGAGCGCAAGGCGATGGAAGAAGCGTTGTTTGTGGAAAAAGAACGCGCTCAGGTGACGCTCAACTGCATCGGTGATGCGGTTGCCTGCACCGATACTTCGGGCAAAATCACCTTTCTCAATCTGGTCGCGGAAAAGATGACTGGCTGGCCGCGGCAGGAAGCGGCAGACCGGCCCATGTCCGACGTTCTCAAAATTCTGGACGCCGCCACCCGGTCACACGTTCCCGACCCCATGGAGATGGCCATGGGCCGCGACCGAATCGTACATTTGCCAACAAACTGTATTCTTGTGCGGCGCGATGGACTTGAAATTCCCATCGAAGACTCCGTGGCCCCCATCCACGACCGGGAAGGCAACCCGACCGGCGCGGTCATCGTTTTCCGCGACGTGAGCGCCGCCCAGGCCATGGCCCTGCAGATGGCCTATTCCGCTCAGCACGACTTTCTGACCGGTTTACCCAACCGCATGCTGTTCAACGACCGCGTCAACCACGCCATCGCCCTGGCGCCCCGTCACCGGAAGAACATTGCCGTCCTGTTCCTGGATCTGGACGGCTTCAAACACATCAACGATTCCCTGGGACATCCCATCGGCGACAAACTTCTGCAATCCATCGCCAAACGCCTGGTCAACTGCGTGCGGCTCTCGGACACGGTGAGCCGCCAGGGGGGCGACGAATTCGTGGTCCTGCTTTCAGAAGTGGCACAAGTGGAAGATCCTGCTATTACGGCAAGAAGACTGCTGCAGGCGGTGGCCGACCCTCATTTCATCGAGCAGCACGATCTTCATGTCACCACCAGCATTGGCGTAAGCGTTTATCCCGACGACGGCCTGGATGCCGAGACGCTCATCAAAAATGCCGACACCGCTATGTACCAGGCGAAGGAAAATGGGCGCCAGAGCTATCAGTTTTTCAAGCCCGCCATGAACGTCCGAGCGGTGGAGCGGCAATCGATTGAGGAAGGCTTACGCCGTGCCCTGGAACGGCAGGAATTCACGCTGCATTACCAGCCCAAGGTCAACCTGAAAACGGGAGAAATTACCGGCGCGGAAGCCCTGCTGCGCTGGATGCATCCCACCCGAGGGCTGGTCCCGCCGGGACAGTTTATCCCCGTGGCGGAAGATTGCGGCCTGATTCTGCCCATCGGCAACTGGGTGCTGCATGAAGCCTGCCTGCAGGCCCAGGCCTGGGTGGAGGCGGGTCTGCCCCTGGCTATGATGGCGGTGAACATTTCCGCGGCGGAATTGCGAGACGAGAACTTTCTTACGGGTGTATTCGCCATCCTCAAGGATACGGGGCTGAATGCGACATCTCTGGAGCTGGAGCTCACCGAAAGCGTTCTGATGAAGCATGCCGAGTCCGCGGAGTCGATTCTTAAGGCGCTGCGAGCCAGAGGAGTGCAGCTGGCGGTGGATGACTTCGGGACGGGATACTCCAGCTTGAGCTATCTGAGGAAGTTTTCGGTCGACGCCCTCAAGATCGACCAGTCATTCGTCCGTCAAATCACGACTGCTCCGGACGAGACCACCATCGTGACCGCGGTGATCGCCATGGCCCGAAGCCTGAAGCTGCGGGCGGTAGCGGAAGGCGTGGAAACGCATGAAGAACTCGCATTCCTCCAGGCTCACCAGTGCGACGAAGCGCAAGGCTACTATTTCAGCCGGCCAGTTCCTCCCCCGCAGTTTGCCGTTTTATTGAAAGCCGGCATATCGAATCTCGTCCTCAACTGAATGGTTTGTTTTCCTGCGATTACCGATTCTCGCTCCGAACCGAAGCAGGCTAGCCTCTCAATATATGCGGCGTCCTCACGACCTAACGCTCCAATGCGCCCAGCCCTCCCCACGCTGCCGCGATTGCTGACGCTCCCTAGTGGTTGCACGCCAACTGTGATTGACGAATTGTCTTCGCTGTTCGTCATGCGCTCATGATGCTGGAGACCGAACGCCCTCTTGATGCACGTACTTGATAACTTCCACGTCAGACATGGCGATTAGGCCTTCGTCCACCATTTCATCGAGGGCAGGCAAGAGCTTGCTAATGTTCTCGTCCGTATCCACAATCGACACCATGATGGGACGATCGGAAGACCTGAGCAGGTGAGCCCGGTGAATCAGCGTGCTGGCGCCATAGCCTTCCATGCCCCGGTAAACCGTTGCACCGGCAATATCGAGCTCTCGGCACTTCTCGACAATCGCCCGATAGAGCGGCTTGCATGCCACTTGTCATCTTCGCCGAAGTGAATCCGGAGCATCTTGGCTTTGCCTTCGAGTTTCATGCGCGTGTCTCCTGACGCCGTTCGATCTTCTCAAAGTTGTGGGTGTACTTGATGACATCCACGTCGGAAAGTGGCACCCGTCCCTGCTGCACCATTTCATCGAGAATTGGCATGAACGCTTTGAGCTTCTCTTCCGTATCCACGATCGAGAGCACGATGGGCCGGTCGTGCGAAAAACTAAGCGCCGCATCCTTGTGGATTCTCCGATTCGCGCCATAGCCCAAGATGCCACGGTAAACTGTGACACCCGCAATATCGTGAGCCCGCAAACCGCCTACGATCGCTTCATACAGGGGCTTGCCGTTCCACTTGTCGTTCTCACCGATGTAGATTCGCATCAATTTAGCCTTGGTTTCACTCTTGAGCGCGGGTTTCTCGGGCGCAGCCGCTTGCTCTTTCTTTGTTTCGGCAGGCTTCACGATGGTCGTGTCGTGCATTTCGATCAAGCCAGTGCCAACCATCGTTTGCAGTTTGGGTAACAGTTCCTCCACTTTCTGCGCAGTTTCGATGAACTCAACCTTGACCGGCAAACGGGTTGCCAGGTCCACGAGTCGAGTCGTGGGCATTTGGTGGTCGGAGCCAAATCCGGCAATCCCTAGCGTCACGGTTGCACCCGAAACGCCCCCAAAAGAAAAGCAAATAGAGGATGGCCGCATACGCCGCACTGCCGTGATAGTGCCGAGCGTGATTCGAGTTGAGAGACTCCTCTGGCATGAAGCTCGAGCGGACGCAGGGAGGCGAAGTCAATCGCAGAGTGGGTCGGGGTGACGTCAAGCTGGTTGTGTAAATAGGTTGAGGGTGCGGGTTTTCCATTCCAGGTTAAATCTCTGGAAGATGGAGTAGTTGATGCGGTCGACGCTTTCGACGTTCACAAAGCACACCATGGGCCGGGTGCGGCGACGGACTTCGACAAAGCAGCGCTCGATCACGTGGGTGGCGCGCAATTTGCGCCACAGATGCCGGGGGAAAGCGAAGAACGAGAACGACTCGGGCAGATCCTGCTGCAAGCGCCGGACCATCGCGGGGTAAGCTCGGCACCGGCGTGAGCGGAAGGCGCGAAAGGCGGCTACCGCCTGGGCTCGGCCATCGGCCAGATAAATGGCCTGGGCTCCAGCTTTCACTTCGTCGTAATCGCTCCGACTGCAGCTCGAAAAACCGCTGCCACGCCTGCCGCGTCTGCCCATACAGATCACCCCAGAAACTCTCTTTCATCTCCGCCAGAAAATGTTGGAAATGCTCCGTGATCGGGATTATCTTCGCCATGGGGTGTAGGTCTCCTTTTCGGAAGGGCTTTAGCTTGTGAGACCAAAGCCAACTCACACCTTTCTCTTTTACACACTCAACGTTTACGTCACACCAAAACGGTCGATGATAATCCGCAGCTGGATGAAACCGGAATCGGCGTTCTTTGGGGTAGAAGAACGGTTGCCGGCAGCTGGTGAGTCTCGGCCTGGAACGCGGGGCTGCGCAAAAGCCAGGTTGTCAAAAGTGACAGGCGCCCCCTCTTGCGTTTCGGGGCATCTAAAGGCAGATAGAGTCACGAGAGTAAGTCGTCTCAGCAGCAGTTTTGTCTTTGCCAGTTGGCCCTTGCCTACGGACAGAGCACTGGGACTACAATTCCAAGAAGACTACGGAGGGAATGAATATGCCCAAGAAGAATGGTTCCACCCGTCAACCAGTAATCAGCGCTGAACCTCATTTTCATCAACGTGCCACTGAGCTACAAGCCTATGGCACCGTTTCTCACATGCAGCCTTTGGAGCTGGAGGAGCCAGTACGGCTGGAAATGACGGAACAGCTCAACCTGTTGTTGGCTGATACCATGACGCTGCGCGATCTCTACAAGAAGTCGCACTGGCAGGTATCCGGTGTCACGTTCTATCAACTCCATCTTCTTTTTGACAAGCATTATGAGGAGCAGGTCGAGATCGTGGACGCGATCGCCGAGCGCATCCAACTTCTCGGCGGCGTCTCCATTGCGATGGCCGCGGATGTAGCCGAGACCACGCGCATCGAGCGCCCACCCCGCGGCAGGGAAGAAGTTCCCGTGCAGATTTCACGGCTGCTCGACGCACACCAGATCCTTGTTCGCCATAGCCGTACGCTGGCGCGTTTAGCCTCGGAACTCGGCGACGACGGGACCAATGACCTAGTGGTCAGCGACGTGCTCCGCCCGAATGAACTGCAGGCTTGGTTCCTCAGCGAGCACCTGGTCAACGCTCCCCTGGTGCGGGCAGAAGAACCTCGGCGGAACGCGAGCTAAACCGTCAAACTAAACGCCGCGAGACAGTAAAGGGCCCGGGGATTCCGGGCCCACTTTTGAACTGCCCGGCAAACCAAACGGCGCATCACCAATCTGGCGCCCACGCCAACTACCGAGAGCTGGCCTTCAGGTTGTCGTGGTCGTAGTATTCGTAGGCGGACATCGGTTTCTCGCCGCCCTTTTTCCAGACCCGAGAATCCTCTGGCAGCTTATTCAACACCCGGGCCATTTCCCGGATGTGCATGGCCACGGTGCCGCAACATGCGCCGATGAAATTGATCCCTATGTCGCGCGCCCGCAGCGCGTAATCCGCCATTTCCTTGCGCGTGAGCTGCAGGGGATCGAGCGCATAGGGGAACTCGGGCAGACTGGTGAAGTCAGGCTTGTCCGCGGGAGTGCGATAGGCAACCGGCTGACAGGCCAGATAGCCCGGCACCGCTTTGCGCATCTGCTCCATCGGACCCAGGATATGCTGCGGCGGACGCAGACAATTCATGCCAACGATGTCGGCGCCGGCGTCGAACAGAGCCTTGGCAGCATCGGCTGCGTTGTTGCCCTCTGCGGTCTTGTCCTCATTCTCAAAGCAGATCGTGACCATCGCAGGCAACCCCGTTTTCTTCGCGCGCTCCACGGCGATGAGCGCCTCGCCCAGCCAGGAAAAGGTCTCCCCAATGATGAAGTCCACGCCTTCGTCGACTTGTACTGCAAGTTGTTCGTCGAAAGTCTGGCGTACCCGGTCTGCCGCAGACTGACTCCCTGGCTCGTACACCCACGTCAGGCTAAGGTTTCCGGCAACCAGGCAGCGATCTCCGGCAACCTCGCGGGCAATGCGCACAGCCGCGCGATTTAGTTCATCGATCCGGTTCTCCAGGCCCACTGTGGCCAACTTGTCGCGGCTGGCGTAGAAAGTCAGCGCCTGCAAAACCTCCGATCCCGCCTCGCGAAATTCCACGTGCAGTTCGCGCAGCGCTTCGGGATGAGTCAGCACCACCTCCGGCGTAAATGGACCCGCGCGCACCCAGCCCCGTTTTTCCAGTTCCAGTAGATATCCGCCGTCGCCCAGGACCGGGCCTTCTTTCAGCCTATCCAGAATTCCTTTCTTCTTCATATCCGCTCCTGTTTTTGCGATCTTCCCAACATTCTCGATCACTGCAACCTGCGTGATTTTTTCAGCCTAGTTCAATTGCCCCTTCTTCCAATCGCGCAATGCTTGATGGGCCGCATTTCGCCCCGGTGCTCCAGTCACGCCGCCGCCGGGATGCGCCCCCGCGCCACAAAGATAAAGCCCATCAACTGGCGTTCGATACTGCGACCAGCCCGGCACGGGACGCATGAAGAAAAGTTGTTCCAGGCGCAGATCGCCGTGGAAGATGTTCCCCTCGGTCAGGCCATAGGTACGTTCCAGGTCAAGCGGTGTCAACACCTGCCGGGCCACGATCGCGCCGGGCACGTTCGGAGCGTACTCAGCAATCTTCTTCACCACGCGGTCGCCCAGCAACTCCCGCTTATCGTCCCAATTGCCTTCGCGCAAATGCTACGGAACCTACTGCACAAAGCCGGTCAGGATGTGTTTGCCGGGCGGCGCCAGCGCATCGTCGGCATTCGACGACACCACGCAGTCCACCCAGAGTTCTTCGGGAATGTCGCCAAACTTGGCAGTGTCATAACAGCGCTCGGCAAATTCGAGCGAAGGCACAAGCGTGTAAAACGTGCGTTCGAGCGCTGTGGCCTGCGGGGAAGTCCCGGTGAAACGCGGCTCCTCGGCCAGGACCATGTTCACTTTCGCGCAGGGGCCTTGCATCTTGATGCCCTGAATCGCCGATCGAAACTCCGCGGGCAGCTCGGACGCACTTACCAGGGCAAGAAAAGTCCGCTTGGGATCGGCATTCGACAGAATCATGCGTGCCCGCAACTCTGTGCCGTCTTCCAGCGCCACAGCGCGAGCGCGCCCGTTCCGCACATCAATCCGAGCGACGGAAGCCGAAGTACGAATTTCAACTCCGAGTTTGCGCCCGGCCGCAGCCAGTGCCTGTGTGATCGACCCCATGCCGCCCATCACGTGTCCGGAGAAGCCTTGCAACTCGTGTTCTCCGCCACTGAGCAAATGAAAAAGCAATCCGATCGCCGTTCCCGGTTGGTAAGGCCCACCATGCTTGCCGTACACATTGTTGGCAAGAAACATAGTCTTCATCTTTTCCGATTCGTAATTGTGGTCGAGAAATTCTCCCAGGCTGCCCGTGAGAAACGAGACGAACTGTGCAACCTCCGCGTTCGAAATGCCTTGAAACCGCCGACCCACGCGGAACAAGCTCATCCAGCCATTCATCGTCGAACTGTCGATTTCTGGTGGAGGTTCCATGAAAAACGGCTGCAAATAGCGCGCTAACTTCTTGAGTTGATCGTCCACTTGCACAAACCGCGCTGCATCTTTCGTGGAAATCTTGGCGAACTCCTGCCGGGCCCGCTCCCGTTCCACCCACCAAGGTACGACCTGACCATCGGGGAAGGGGACCTGGATCGCAGGGTCACACGGAATCATGCGCAGCCCGTGATCGGCCAGGTGCAGTTCCGAGATCACCTCGGGACGCAGCATGCTGGCGATGTAAGATGTGGTGGATACGCGGCAACCCGGCGCGATCTCTTCGGTAACGCAGCAGCCGCCCACGATTTCTCGACGCTCGAGCACCAGCACGGAGAGCCCGGCGCGCGCGAGATAGGCCGCCGCAGTCAATCCATTGTGGCCGGCGCCGACTACAATCGCGTCGTGGGTGGTTTTCGAATTTTGCGCTCGTGCATGACCTGTGGTCATCGCAGGTACACGTGATTGCGATCACATTACCGGAATTGTCAATGAAAATGAAGTTGAAATTCACAGTCTCCTCCGATATGCTTCAGTGACTTACAGTCATCTTATATGCCAGGAATTGCCAGCAACCGAATCGCGCCTCCCCTCTACCAGCCGGTAGCGCGCGCCCGCCCACGTTCCGAAGCAAAACGCGGCCGCATCATCGATGCCGCGATGCACCATTTTGCCGAGCATGGCTACCACGCGGCACGGGTGGGGGATATCGCTTCCGGCCTGGGTATCGCCAAGGGTTCGGTGTTCCAGCACTTCGGCAGCAAGGATGGTTTATTCTTCGAGGTATATAAGCGGGCGGTGCGTTCCTTCCCCAAGTATTTGGATGCACCCCCGCAAACTCGCACCGGTGGCTTTTTCGCTGTGTTGCATTACTGGCTTACGCGCACCGAGCATCTGGTGCGGGAGGACTGGATCCCTTACCGCGTCGGTTTGCTGGGGAACTACGGCACCGATCTGAATCTGCGGCGGGAAATCAATCGTTTTTTGATCACTGAGGATCCTTATGGCACCGTGGCTTTCGTTCGTTTCGGCCTGGAGCGGCGCGAACTGCGCAAGGACATTGACGTGGAAATGATCGTGTCCATCCTCGACTGGACGGTGGAACGCTTCCAGGATGCGCTGTTGACCGCGGAACTGGATCCCGGGCTGTTCCGCCGTCAGGGGGAACTGGCGGAGAAGAAAGAAGCTAGGATTCAGCAGTTCCTGTCCGTGTTGCAACGGGCGATTGGTGCGGTTCCGGCCGCCGTTTCACGCCGAACCCGCTGAGGCGGCCGCGGTCGCGACTGAGATCGGTTTCGTCCCTTGGCGGACGACGCCTGGCAACGGCGAAACAAATGAAGCTGTAACCAGAGCAACGATTGAATCGAGCCCTCACCATGCAAGCTTCTCTGGAGAAAATTCTCGCAAGTTACGACGATCGCGCGCCTCTCTCCGAGGCGTCTACGATTCCTGCACCTTGGTACGTCGACCCTCGAATCGCGGAACTCGAGCGTCTGAATGTGCTCAGCAAGACCTGGCAACTTGTGGCGGGCACCGATCAAGTTGCGACCGCAGGCAAGTTCGTCTCTACCACCCTGGCGGGAGAGCCCATCGTCGTCGTTCGCGGAAATGACGGCGAACTGCGCGCGTTCTATAACGTCTGCCGCCATCACGCGGCGGCGGTTGTAACTCAGCCCTGTGGGCACGCGGCCATGTTGCAATGTCCGTATCATGGCTGGAAGTACGGCCTCGACGGGTCTCTGAAAGGCATGCCGGAATTCGATGGCGTGCAGAACTTTGACCGCGCGACAAACGGCCTCGTTCCCATCCGCGTCGAAACCTGGGAGTGCTTCGTCTTCGTGAACCTCGATCCCCAGGCCTCGCCTCTTCACGAGTTTCTAGGCGGACTGGTCAAGCGCGTGGCGCCTCTTGGGATCAGCAAGCTGCACTTCTTCGATCGCCGCACCTTCAACATCCACTGCAACTGGAAAGTATTTGTCGATAACTATCTCGACGGCGGCTACCATGTGCCCCACCTGCATAAAGGTCTGAATTCCGTGCTCGATTACAAGCAATACACTATTGAAAACGAAGACCGCTATTGTCTGCAGTCGAGTCCCATGATCGCCTCCGACGAAGACGCCGCCACCGGCGCCACGCGCAAGGGCGATCGCGCTTGGTATTTCTGGCAATATCCCAACTTGATGATCAACTGCTACGAGGGAT
>VFSW01012456.1_pt1 | contig 11876 bp, 14 predicted proteins | sample 5358111 | NCBI WGS metagenome assembly VFSW01 (sample SAMN11554181, study PRJNA540505) | mine drainage metagenome | isolation source: sediment from site ElyBrook_90M | place: USA: Ely Copper Mine, Vershire, VT | collected 2017 | reverse complement strand
GGGTGAGACGAGGAAGAGCAAGAGCAAGAGCCGGGTGCTACGACGGCGCGTCAGAAGTCTCTCCTCCACGCGCTCGAGATTGCGGCGATAACGCTCGGGAAAGTGGGTACGCAGCGCTCGCGCGCCGTGGGCCAAGAGGTAGCGCCCCGCTCCCGCAGCCAACACCCCGAGTCCGACCAGCCCCACGGGATTGAGGTGCCAGTGCCATCGCGCGAAGACGAGCAGGGACCACGTCGGCGGCCCAAAGGCTGGCATCAGATTGACACCGAACACGATGAGCGCGATGATGAGGAACTTCATCGCGGTCCGGGCGCTCCTTTGGCCCGCGAGCGGCCCGACGTTCTCGCTGGCGGTCGCAATCTCGCCACGTCGCGTCCGATTCAGCCCGACGTCGACGTCGAGGTCGGCGCGGACGTCGTGGTCGTCGTGGTCGTCGTGGTCGTCGTGCCGTCACTCGAACTCGAGAGGAACGGGGCGACGTCTTTCGCCCAGGTGAAGGTCATCGCTGGTGGCTCCTTCGAAGGTGACTCGATCAGATCGGTGTACGAAGCGCCGAAGCGGCCCTCGAGCGCGTAGCCCGTACCCAACTCACACGTGGTGCAGTTCAAACCCGTGTAGTGGCCGAGGATCACTTCGCGGTGCCCCCAGCACCCACTGGCGCTGGGTCTGGTGCAGTCGATGTTGGAGGTTCGCTGTTTGCTGCCTCCCCATCCATCCTCGTACATCCACCCGTAGTCCGCCTCGAGAACACTGCTCGCCCCCGCCCACGTCGCCCCCATCGAACTCATCGAGAAGCCCGTGGCGATTGCGGGGTCCTCGGAGCGTACGGCACCGCGCTGCGCCGCGGCGCTGAGTGCCGAGTTGAGGCCGAGGTACGCGGGAAGCCCCCGGTCCACCCGCTCCAGGTCGGCGACCACGAAGAGTTGCTGACGTGTCGTGAGGTGGTACCAGTTGCTGGGCAGGACCATCGGGCGGATCCGCTCGGCTCGATGGGCACGGTTGATGGCGAGCAGTACGTAGCTCGTGCACGCCGGGCCGCGCGCGTTGACGATGAAGATCGGTCGTCCAGACTTGGACGTCGCGACGCAGGGGTTGGGATAGACCGTTCGGCCCGATCCAGTGGTCCGTGCGTACCCCGAAGAGTTGAAGTCCGGCTCAGGTGCGACGTTGCGCGCCAATCGCCAGCGCACGTCCGATCCGAGGGCTCCTGAACGGGTGGAGCCTCCCGCTAAGACCAGTGAGGTCAGCGCGAACACCAGAGTCACTACGGTCAGCATCCAGGACCTGTGGCGCCCGCCGCGCTCACCGAAGTCGTCTCTCATGTGCTCCCAACGGCTCGGTACCGAACCTCATGGTAGTGCTGGGAGTTCCTCAAGGGCTATCGCGCGAGTGATGAGAACCCGTGTAATCACGCGTAACCGCGCTCAGGGTCGACAACTAGTCTTCGAGAAGGGTCAACCTGTAGGAGGCTCCATGTTGGGTTACGGATGGCAGAACCAGGGTTGGGGCGGCGGCGGTTGGCTGGCGATGATCGTGATGATGATCCTCTTCTGGGGCTTCTTGATCGCTGCGGTGATCTTCATCATCCGACACTTCAATCAGCCCCACCACATCACGCACACGCCGGTTGCTTCCGATACCGCGGTCGAAACGCTCAAGATGCGCTTCGCCAAAGGCGAGATGGACGAAGACGAGTTCCTTCGTCGACTCCGATTGCTCAAGGGCGAGTCCTGAGAGCACCGAAATCGCTCGGCGAGGCAATTCGGTGTTCGAGCGTTCTGGGTTCAACAGCCAGGTGAGATGGAGTGGGTGTTATGGCGCAGCGAATCCCCAGGATGCGACCGCAGCCGCGCGACAGACCAGGGATTCCATAAGTCCCACTTGAGGTATTCGTTTCAGCGTAGGAACCCTGGCCAGGGGTGGGCTACGAACGCTGGACAATTGGGTGCTCCACGCCGTTGGTTGTAGCAGAAGCTGAACTCGTCGAGGTCGTACTCCAAGTGCTCCCACCCAACGGCTCCCTGGGGCGAGCCCATCAGCCAGAAGCGCACCAAGGCGATGACCCAGTGGCCGCAAGCGAGGGGGGTCGGTGCTCTTCGTGGAGCGACGTTTGGGATCGACGTGGCGCTCGTGGTTGTCGGTGGCGCGCGCAGGTACGAATCACTCCGCATCGTTGCGGTTGGGCGGCATTTGCCAGCGTCAAAGTGTACGCTCGAATCAGCAGAGGGGGGAGTATGAAGCACCCGTTCACATGGCCCAGTTCCACGAGGCGTGCGATCTTGCGAGGGGTTGCTCCCGCAGTTGCCGCTGCGATACTCCTAGGAGCGGGCGTCGTCGCGCCCTTCCCTGAATCGTCGGCGGGGGCGTCGACCAGTAGTGCCTCTTCAGTGATTTGTAATGCCAAGGAACCTCGCGCCGTCGGCCACTTCCTGGTGTCCTGCAACGGGTCGGCGAGTGCACTCGTCACGATGTCGGCGTCACTCACTCCGTGCACCAGCGCTAGCGCATGCGCCACCTCCAGCCAACTTCAGTTCATCGTGTCAGTGAAGGGCTCCGCTTCGACGAACGGGTATGGCTTCGTTGGTGGCTCGGTCTCGCAGTTGGCGCCACTGAGTACGACGAGCTCGTCCGGGACCACCACGACCACCGGGTCATCGGGTGCGACCGGATCCGCCGGCGCCACGAGCACCACGACGACCCACCCATCCACTTCCTCGGGCAACCCCCTAGGCAAGGTCCTCTTCGGAAAGCTCAGCTTCCGCTACAGCGTGCACGTACGTGGGAAGGTGACCAAGGTGCTCAACGTCGTGGTCGCGTCGGCCGCCAAGTTCGGACTGTCGAACCCCATTCTGGGCATTCAAGACAGCAGGAACATCGCCGATGGAGCAGCAAAAAGCCAAGAAGTGGAGTGAGCACACGCCGCGGAGGATCTATCGAGCACTGATTCGGAGCCGGGCCGACATCGATCTCGTCGCCTTCCGGGGGGCTCGCGCGTGAGACTTTCATCTGCACTTAAGGTCCACTGTCGTAGACAACCCCGCCAGTCACTCTGCTGAAATGAATACCAGAAGATCCATTCGTCTCACTCTGGTGACGAACTCAGAGCGTTCTAGAATCTAACCATGAGCACCCCGTGGGACACCACGTACACGCACAAGAGTCCTGCACAGCGATCCTGGACCGAAGGCATCCCTCAAGAGTCCCTTCGATTCATCGACGCCTCGGGCGTCGGGCCCGACGATGCCGTCATCGACATCGGTGCCGGTTCGGCGCGTCTGGTCGATGAACTCAAACGTCGGCGCTTCACTGACGTGTCGGTGCTCGACGTGTCGAGCGTGGCGCTCCAAGAGGTCCGTTCCCGACTGGGCGACGCGAACGTCCATTGGATCAACGCCGACGTCACCCGCTGGAAGCCAGAACGCAGCTACCGGCTCTGGCACGATCGTGCCGTCTTCCATTTCCTGGTCGAATCCGAGCAGCAGTCGGCCTACGTGCAGATCGTGAGCGACTGCGTCGAACCGGGAGGCTTCCTCGTCATGGGCACGTTCGCCCCCGATGGCCCCGACACCTGTTCGGGACTCGAAGTCCGTCGCTGGTCGATCGAGGAGTTGAGTTCGCTGTTCGACGGCGGCTTCGACCTCGTTCGCGGTGAGTACAAGGACCACCTCACCCCATGGGCCGCGGTGCAGCCCTTCACCTGGGTCATGCTCCAGCGCCGCCTCACTTAAGGTTCGAGAAACCTCGACGCCATGTCGAGTCGTTCGGGAACGCTGCGCCACCACGTCCAGCGTCCGCGCTTCTCGCCCACGATGAGCCCGGCTTCGGCGAGCACCCTGGTGTGGTGCGAGATGGTCGGTTGACTCTTGGCGAGTGGACCTTCGAGATTGCAACTGCAGACCTCATGGGAGGCGGCGATGATCGAGAGCATCTGCAAACGCACCGGATCGCCCAGCGCGGCGAAGACCTCGGCCATGTCGAGCGCGTCGCTACGTGACATCACCGCCTCCGCGAGTGGCGCGCAACATTCGCCCGCCCCCACTTCGTTGGACTTCGATGCTCGCTTCCCCATATGACTTCTTTCATTGACAATCATCAATCTATCTGCCAGACTTATCGACGTCCATCAATCTAAAGGATGCTCATGTCACGCGTGCAACTCGCCCTTAACGTCTCGAATCTCGGCGAGGCGATCGACTTCTATTCCAGGTTCTTCGATGCCTCGCCCGCCAAGGTGCGCCCGGGCTACGCCAACTTCGCCATCGATGATCCGCCGCTCAAGCTCGTGCTGATCGAGGGCGGCGGTGAGCCTGGATCGATCAATCATCTGGGCGTGGAGGCCCTCTCCAGTGCCGAGGTCGCGGAGGCGAAGCGACGACTCGGCGTCGCGGGCTTGGCGAGTGACGATCTTGAACGCACGACGTGTTGCTACGCGGTTCAAGACAAGTTCTGGGTCCAAGGGCCCGACACCTCGCGTTGGGAGCACTACACGGTGCTCGAAGACGTGAGTGACGAAGTGTCCGATGAGCGCGATCAGTGCTGCGTCGGCACGACAGCAACCCAGCCAGTCGCTGGCGCGTGTTGTTGAGCGTCACGTCTCGACGACTGGGAGAACCTTGATGCAAAACGCCCCTGGTGCAGCGCAGTTGAGTGAGGCGACTCCGCCGGTCATTGCACGTCTTTCCTTCCTCGACCGGTACCTGCCGTTGTGGATCGTCATCGCCATGGCCACGGGCATTGGACTTGGCCGGGCCCTGCCCAGTCTCAACGCTCGACTCAACTCGATTCAGGTCACCACCGGAACCTCGTTGCCGATCTTCCTGGGACTGCTCATCATGATGTACCCCGTACTCGCCAAGGTCCGATACGACCGCGTTGGTGACGTGGCGCGCGACCGACGAATGCTCGTCGCCTCGTTGGTGCTCAACTGGGTCGTGGGCCCCGCGGTGATGTTCGCCCTCGCCTGGCTGTTGCTGGGTGACCTGCCGGCGTACCGAACCGGACTGATCATCGTCGGACTCGCCCGGTGCATCGCCATGGTCCTGATCTGGAACGACCTCTCGGGCGGTGACCGCGAAGCGGCGGCCGTGCTCGTTGCCTTGAACTCACTGTTCCAGATCGTCGCCTTCGCACTGCTCGGCTACTTCTACCTCGAACTGCTCCCGCACTGGCTGGGACTCAGTACCGAGAACCTCCACCTGTCCATCTGGCGCATCGCCCAGACCGTCGCCATCTTTCTTGGGATACCCCTCGTGGCGGGCTACCTCACTCGCCTCTTCGCCGAGCGCGCCCGGGGTCGCGAGTGGTACGAGTCGAGGTTCCTGCCCCGGCTCAGCCCGTTCGCCCTCTACGGCCTGCTCTACACCATCGTCATTCTGTTCGCCTTGCAGGGCCACACCATCACCGCTCGCCCGGGTGACGTGGCGCGAATCGCGATCCCACTCCTGTGCTACTTCGCCATCATGTGGTTCGGCTCCTTCGCCCTGGGACGATGGCTGGGACTGGCCTATGAACGAACCGCGACCCTGGCCTTCACCGCGGCCGGCAACAACTTCGAACTGGCGATCGCGGTGGCGATCGGCGTCTTCGGGGTGACGAGCGGTGAGGCACTCGCCGGGGTGGTCGGTCCCTTGATCGAGGTACCGGCGCTCGTGGGACTCGTCTACGTGTCGCTCTGGGCCAAACGGACCTTCTACAACGTGCAGCGCCCACTCGAAGGAGCCCCGTGAATCAACAAGCGACGATCTTGTTCCTCTGCGTGCACAACGCCGGACGCTCCCAGATGGCCGCGGCCTTCGCCCGTCAGATCGGGGCTGGGCGCGTTCAAGTCATCTCGGCGGGCTCCTCGCCATCAGAACGGCTCAATCCCGCCGTGGTCAGCGCCATGGCCGAGGTCGACCTCGACATCTCGAACGAGTCACCAAAGGAACTGACCAACGAGATGGCCCTCGACGCCGACGTGATCGTCACGATGGGCTGTGGCGACGCGTGTCCCGTCTATCCGGCGAAGCGCTACGAAGACTGGGACCTCGCCGACCCCGCGGGTCAGGATATCGACGTCGTGCGAACCATCCGCGACCAGATCGAGCAGCGCGTGCGCACCCTGATCTCCCAGATCGAAGCCGCGTCCTCCTAGTACGCGAGAGCGACGCCCTTATCCTCGATCTCCCAGGCGTGGTCCGCGACGTGCCAGGCCATGCGACGAATCGCGTAGGCGAGTGGCCACGATCCGCCCTCCCCTCGCGCCTCGAGCGTCGAGAGGAGGGTGGTCCGCTGTTCGGACCACGCGGTCCTGGGACCGATCCGAACACCAACTTTCGCGCAGTAGGCGCGCTCCGCCTCTCGCACGTGATCGCGCACGGCATCGCGGTCGCGCCCGCCCCCTCGAGGACCCTTTCGCAGCGCCAACGGCGCTGCGCTCAGCGTGGCGTCGAAGTAGTCCCAGTGGCGCTGCAGTGATTCGAGACTGCGTCGACGTCGCTGGGCCGACATCGGCTGTTCGTCCCAGGGACCGATGCTCGAAGGCGCGCCGAAGTCCGTGGTCGCGTTGCCGACCAGCTCGCCGATGACGTCAAAGCCACCACGGCCCGGATCGCGTCCACAGATCGACGCGTAGCGTTCCCGATAGGCATCGAGTTCCTCGATGGCCGCTGCGGGGTCCTTGGCGCGACGACACCAGCCGGGCCAGTCAATCGCGACGGCGAAGACCGACTTCTGGCCGACCTCCAGGTAGATCGGGATAGCCACCTTCCCTCCTTCGTCAGAGCGCAGTCTGCTCGGCGAAGCGCGCACTGTCAAGGGTGGAGCGTTGGAGGGACCACGAGCACGTTTGGCGATCAGGTCGCTAGTGTGACCTGAGTCTCAACGCAAACAGTCGTTGCGCCGATCCAAGAGAAGGAGTTGACATGGCCACCACTCGAAACGCGAAAGCCCATTGGGAGGGGACCCTCCTCGAAGGACACGGAACCGTCGACCTCGTCTCGAGCGAGATCGGGAACTTCCCCATCACCTGGGCATCCCGGGCCGAAACGGCCAACGGTCGCACCAGTCCCGAGGAGTTGATCGCCGCGGCGCACGCGTCGTGCTTCTCGATGGCGCTGTCGAACGGACTGGCCAAGAACGCCACGCCGGCGACGTCCCTGGACACTTCGGTCGAGGTCGACTTCCAGCCGGGCGTCGGAATCACCGAGATCCGCATCACGGTTTCGGGGGTCGTCGAAGGTCTCGACGCTGCGGGATTCTCCGCGGCGGCCGAGGAGGCCAAGGCGAACTGCCCGGTCTCCAAGGCCCTTTCGGCCGTGCCGATCACGCTGCGCGTCGTGTGACTCGAGGGTCGCTGCTCGTCACGAGCTGAGGCGAACTCAGTTGAGATTGGGAGTGACCACCGCGCGGCCCAACAACTCGCCCGCTTCGAGACGGCGATAGGCCTCGAGAGCCTCGTCCATGGTGAAACGCTGCACCTGGGGACGGATCTGTCGCGCCCGGTACATGTCGACCACCTCGAAGAGGTCCTCGAGCGTACCCCAATAGGTGTTCGACAGCGTCGACTCGTAGGGGGTGGTGAAGAAGGACCATTGGGCTGCTCCGTTGGCGATGCCGACGACGCTCAGGCGTCCGCGCGGCGCCATGCTGGCCTGGGCCAGTGCGATGGTGGAAGAAGCACCAACGAAGTCCAGCGCCACATCGACGCCGCGTCCACCCGTGAGTCCTCGGATCTGAGCGACCTGGTCCTCGGCCCCCACACACAGTGCCCCGTTGGATTCGGCCAACTCCATGGCCTCAGGTTTGGTGTCGGTGGCGATCACGGTGGCTCCGCTGAGGGCGCCGAGGATCTGGACCCCCATCTGTCCGAGCCCGCCCAGTCCGATCACCAGAGCGAACCGGCCGCCGCCAGCGAGCGCGCCGAGCGAGTTCTTGATCGCGTGATACGGGGTCAGCGCCGCGTCGCTCAACGGAGCGGCGTCGACCGGATCGGCGTCACCGAGCGGCACCAGATTACGAGCGGGGACCGCCACGTACTCGGCCATCCCTGCGTCACGACCGAGTCCAATGCCCAGGTATGGATTGGTTCGGGCGTTCTCACAAAGGATGTCCGAACCCCGAGCGCACGCGCGACAGCGTCCACAGCCCACGGGACCATAGACCAAGAAGGCGTCTCCGATGCGCAACCCTTCGACTCCGGGACCGACCTCTTCGATCCAGCCCGAGTTCTCGTGGCCGAGGATGAAGCCGGGCTGGAGCGCCGGGCGAACTCGCCGAGAAGTCCCGATAGACCCCGACGTCGGAGTGACACGCGCCCGCTCCAGCGACTCGAAGGAGCACTTCACCGTAGCGCGGGATCGGACGGGCCACCTCCTCGAGGGACGGAAACGTCTGGAACTCCTTGAAAAGGATCGCTCGCATATCCTGGCCTCCTGCTTCCAGCGCTCGAGGTTGATCTCACCGATTCAATGGAAGTCGACTCACGTACTCACCGTAGACACGCGCTGGTCACCCCAAGGCGGGACCAAGGTCACGACCAGCGAGGTGAATCACCGGCGCTTCACTGCGCGTCTTGAGAGCTCGTCGCGTCGCCTGCACCGGTGGTGAAGGCCACGATCGCCGAGAGTACGAGCAGTGCCCCCGATATCCCCAGTGCTAAGTCCAGTCCGTGAGCGAAGGCGGAGTAGGCCGCGGCGACGACCCGGTCGATGATGACGCGAACGGCGGCGCTACTCTGACCGCGCAGCCCCTTCACCTGAGAGTTGACCGTCCCCGTGGTGACCGCGGTGATGATCTGAGCTCGATAGGTCTCGGGAATGCCGAGCTGGACCAAGCGTTGGGTGAGGTTAACGGTGAGCTGACCGTTGACGATCGAACCGAGGATCGCCACGCCCGCAACGGCGCCGAGCTCACGGCTGGTGTTCACCATGGACGACGCCATTCCCGAACTCGACGCGGGCAGACTGGACAATGCGATGGCGTTGACCGGAACCACGATGATCCCGAAACCGATTCCGGCCAGTCCCATGGTCCAGCCCAGTGACGCGACACCCACGTTGGGTGAGATCACGGCGTCGGTGAGCCACACCCCGGCCGCCGCGAGCAGGCACCCGACGCTGAGGGGCCAGCGCGAGCCGCGACGTCCGATCCATCGACCGCTGAAGAGTGCGGCGACGACCATCCCGCCCACCAACGGGAGAAAGTCGAGGGCCAGCCCGTAGGCGCCGACTGACGTGATCACCTCGAGGTACAACGCGACGAAGAAGAAGATCGAAAAGATCGAAAAGTAGCTCGTGAAGGCGATGATGTTCGCTCCGGTGAACTGTCGGCGCCGAAAGAAGCCGACGTCGAGCATGGGAGCACTGGCACCGCGCTCGACGAAGTAGAACGCGACGAGCGCGACGAGCGCCAAGACGTAGAGGCCCACCACCCAGCCGGCCCGATACCCGGCTGACTCACCAGCGATGGTGGCGAACGTGGCGCAGCCGAGCGCCACGGCGACCAACACGAAACCCCGAAAGTCGAGCGGGCGACGAGTGGTATTGACACTCTCGGGTAGCGCGATCGCGGCCACGACGAGTGCGATGGAACCGAAGATCAGATTGAACCAGAAGACCGCTCGCCACGACCAGATTCCGACGAGCACCCCGCCGATGACCGGGCCCATCGCCAAGGCGAATCCCGACACCGCAGCCCAGGCCCCCAACGCTCTCGCGCGACGACGCGGGTCGTCGTAGAGATGACGGATCATCGACAACGTGCCCGGTTCTGAACCAGCGGCGCCGACCCCCATGATCACGCGCGCGATGATCAGCTCTCTCGACGAGCTCGCCAGCGCGGCGAACAATGAGCCGGCACAAAAGATCACCACTCCGCCCAGCATCACCCTCTTTCGTCCCAAGCCATCACCAAGCGAGCCACTGATGAGCATGAGACTGGCGAAGGCCAACGCGTATCCCCCGACGACCCACTGGAGTTCGCTCACCCCCGAGTGAAGCTCGCTCTGGACGTTGGTGAGCACCGCACTGGCGATGGTGTTGTCCAGGAACGTGAGGAACAGGATCGACAGCAGGGCAGCAAATCCGAAGTGGGCGCGAATCCCGCGCACGATCCTGCTCGCTACCTCATCGGAGTCGCGCTGGTGCGACTGCGACACTCGTCTCCAATCACTCATGCGCGCCTCACTCCGATGTCATCGGGCGCCACGGCCGTTCGCGCTCGGACCGTGCCTCTCTACCCCTTGGACTTCTTGGGGGCGGCGAAGACGATCTTCATGGAAGCCGAATCCCCACCCGAGATGTTCCCGACACTGATGTCACAGCCCTTGCGATTGGCGAGCGTCGTGCCGCACTTGCCGTTGCCGATCTTGCCGGTGAGCACCTTGAACTTCGTCGGCGAGAGAATACCCTTGGCGCTGATCGTCACGGGCGTCGCACCCAAGGTGTTGCACTGTGAGCCGCCGGTGGCCGACGTCAGGCATTCAACGATGAACACGGTGTCGTGGGCCTTGAAGCCCGAACCGCTCACCTTGACCATTTGATGGTTCTTCAGTCCGTTCCACGGCGACACCACGACCTTGGGACCCTTGGCCGCACTCGCCGAAGCGGCGCCGACGACTCCGGCACCGAGCAACATCGACCCGGCCGCTACGGCACCGAGCGCTCGAACAACGACAGTCTTGTTCATGCACACCCCTCTCACGTGGCGGATCCATCAGTCGTGTCCATTCGCATGGAGCAAGGTGGCACGAAGTTGATCGACCCGATGCACTTCATGGTAATCACTTCGCACTGCACCCATGGGCGTCACGAATCAGGCAGGAATGCATTCGAGCCGGGCCCTAGAGGCCCGGCTCGAATGACAACACCAAAACCGGTGGCTACATCATGCCGCCCATGCCGCCCATGCCGCCCATGCCGCCATCACCACCACCCGCGCCAACGGGCTCGGGTTTGTCGGCCACAATGGCCTCGGTCGTGAGCAACAGCGCCGCGATGGACGCCGCGTTCTGTAGGGCCGAACGGGTGACCTTGGCGGGGTCGATGATGCCGGCCTTCACGAGGTCGACCAGTTCACCAGTGGCCGCATTGAGACCGAACGATCCCTTCGCGTCTGACACCTCACGGACCTTGACCGCACCTTCGAATCCGGCGTTGGCCGCGATGTGGCGAAGCGGTGCTTCGAGCGAGTTGGCCACGATGCGAGCACCGGTGGCCTCGTCGCCGACCAGGGTCGCGATCAGTGCGTCGACTGCGGAGCGCGAGCGCACCAGGGCCGTCCCGCCACCGGCGACGATACCCTCGTCGATCGCGGCACGAGTCGCGCTGAGCGCGTCTTCGATCCGGTGCTTCTTCTCCTTGAGCTCGACTTCGGTCGCGGCGCCGACTTTGACGACGGCCACACCTCCGGCGAGCTTCGCCAAGCGCTCTTGGAGCTTCTCACGATCCCAGTCCGAGTCGGTATCCTCGATCTCACGCTTGATCTGCGCAACTCGACCGGCTACGTCAGCCGCTGACCCCGCTCCGTCGACGATGGTCGTAGCGTCCTTGGTCACGACGATTCGACGGGCTCGACCCAAGAGATCCACCGTCGCGGAGTCCAACTTGAGACCGATCTCCTCAGAGATCACGGTAGCGCCCGTGAGTATCGCCATGTCCTGGAGCATGGCCTTGCGACGCTCACCGAATCCCGGAGCCTTGACGGCGACCGAGGTGAACGTTCCACGGATCTTGTTCACGACGAGGGTGGCTAGTGCCTCCCCATCGACGTCCTCGGCGATGATCAACAGCGCTTTGCCGGACTGCATGACCTTCTCGAGCACCGGAACCAGATCGTGGACCGCTGAGACCTTGCCACTCGTGAAGAGGATGTAGGCATCCTCGAGAACGGCCTCTTGG
>VFSW01012455.1_pt1 | contig 11876 bp, 8 predicted proteins | sample 5358111 | NCBI WGS metagenome assembly VFSW01 (sample SAMN11554181, study PRJNA540505) | mine drainage metagenome | isolation source: sediment from site ElyBrook_90M | place: USA: Ely Copper Mine, Vershire, VT | collected 2017 | reverse complement strand
GGCGAGAGGCCGCCGTTGAGGTCGCAGCCCGGCATGGCCGGCCGTGATTCGGGGGGCGCGCGCCTTACTCTCTCGCAATTGGTCTTTGCGTTTCGCCGGAAGCGGCGACGGGGGATCGCGACGCTGATTTCCGGTGTTGACACACGCGCGCCACCCGGCAGACGATATTTCGCATGAATGAAATCATATCCGCCTCCACGTCACGCCGTGAGTTCCTGAAAAACACCGGACGCTTCGCCGCCGCCTCGGCCCTGGCGGGGGCGACCATTCCCTACGTGCATGCCGCCGGGAGCGACGCCCTCCAGGTGGCCCTCATCGGCTGCGGGGGCCGGGGCAGCGGTGCCGCGGCCAACGCCCTGTCCGTCCGGCGCGGCCCGATCAAGCTTGTCGCCATGGCCGATGTCTTTCCGGACCGCTTGCAGAACAGTTTCGACAACCTGAAGAAGCAGTTCCCCAGCCAGGTGGATGTGCCCCAGGACCGCCAGTTCATCGGCTTCGACGCCTACCAGAAGGCGATGGATTGTCTGAAGCCGGGCGACATTGCGATCTTTGCCACGCCGCTGGCGTTCCGGTGGGTGCATTTCACCTATGCCATTCAAAAGGGGCTGAATGTCTTCATGGAAAAGCCGCTGACGGCGGACGGCCCCACGAGCCGGAAGATGCTCCAACTCGCCGAAGAGGCCACGGCCAAGAACCTCAAAGTCGGCGTGGGCTTGATGTCCCGGCACAGCCGGGCGCTCCAGGAATTGGCCCAGCGCCTCCACGATGGCGAGATCGGTGACATCGTTCTGATGCGCGGCTACCGGATGCACGGACCCGTGGGGTCGGCGTTCTCGGAAAAATGGCCCGGACAGCCCAGCGAGTTGCTATGGCAGATCAAGCATTTCCACAGTTTCATCTGGGCCAGCGGCGGGTGTTACAGCGACTTTTACATCCACATCATTGACCATCTCGGCTGGATGAAGAATGCCTGGCCGGTCAAGGCCCAGGCGCTGGGCGGCCGCCATTATCGCCAGAGCCCGGATGGCCAGATTTACGTGGACCAGAACTTCGACGTGTACGCGGTGGAATACACCTTCGCCGACGGCACCAAGTTCAATCTCGACGGCCGCTGCATGACCGGCTGCAACGACATTTACGCCAGCTACATCCACGGCACCAAAGGTTTCGCAATCGCTTCCAAGAGCGGCGACTGCGGGCAGCCTTCGAGCACGTACAAAGGGCTGGCTCCAAAGCGGGCCGATCTGCTCTGGGAATCCAAAGTCAACCGCGCCGAGCAAGACCCCTACGAAAACGAGTGGAACGACTTGGTCGGGGCCATCCGCGACGACAAACCGTACAACGAGGTGAAGCGGGGCGTTGAAGCCAGCCTCGTGACCTCGATGGGCCGCATGGCGGCGCACACCGGCCAGGAAGTCACCTTCGATGACATGCTCAACTGCGAGCACGACATGGCGCCGAGCGTGGACAAACTCACAATGGATTCTCCCGCGCCACTGGTGGCCAACGCCGAAGGCCGGTATCCCGTGCCCATGCCGGGGATCACGACGAAGCGAGAATATTGACCGCCTCCCGCACCGAATAGTCTGCGGCACGGTCGCGGCGGCACGCCGATTCCGGCACGCCTGTCGGGACAGAAGGCCGACAGCGGTTGGGTTCCGACTCTGCGGCGCGCTCCGATTCTGAGGGCGGCAGCGAACTGGCCGACGCGCGAGCAGATGGCACCGCGATCACCGCACTCATCACGGGCAACTCGATCAAGGCAGCTCCGCCGCCGTGTTGACGCTCCAGCCGAAACACGGCGGCGGCTGAGGACCAACAGCTCCGCAATCTGCGCAGCGGTCAACTGCTCGCTGGACTCGGACTAAAGCTTGCCCCTGTCGGAACCCGCCGCTTAGCCTGCGCCTAGATGCGTCTTCTGGACCGCTATTTGTTGCGCGAACTGCTCGTCCCGCTCGGTTTCTGCCTTGGCGGTTTCCTGGTGTTCTGGATTTCCTTCGATCTGTTTTCGGAGTTAAAGACCTTCCAGGACGCCAAACTGCACGGGGCCGACGTGGCGGCGTATTACGTGGTTAAGACGCCGGAGTTCCTGGTGACGGTGCTGCCGGTGGCGCTGCTGCTGGCGTTGCTCTACTCGTTAACAAACCACGCGCGGCATCATGAGCTGACGGCGATCCGCGCCGCCGGTGTGAGTCTTTGGCGAATGTGCGCGCCGTATCTGGCGGTGGGCTTTGTCACCAGCCTGGCGCTGTTCGCGCTCAACGAGCTTTGGGTGCCCGACACCGAGGCGACGGCGGAGCGCATCCTGAATCGGCGGCTGAACAAGTCAGCGGACCTCGCCGCGCAGAGACAGTTGCTCGGATTTACGAACGAGCGGGAGCGGCGGACCTGGCAGTTCGGGCATTACAATTCCAAGACACGCGAAATGCTCGACCCGAAGGTGGAATGGCGACGGCCCGACGGGGCGTTCCGGGAGATCATCGCCCAACGCGGTGTGTGGGCGAACGGCCTGTGGACATTCTACGAGGCGGTCCAGAACAACACGTATGCGCCCAACGGCACCCTGACGAACCAGAATCCCCAAGCCGTGCTCCCAATGCCGGCCTTCTCCGAGACGCCCGCGGTGATCCAGAGCGAAATCAAGATCAGCGAGCGCCTGAGTCGGCGCGGCGCCAAGCGGGCGGATATCCCGTTGTTGGAGATGTTCGATTACCTGCGGCTGCATCCCCGACCGCAAGGAAAGGACCGGGCCTGGCTTTACACCAAGCTTTACGGCCGCCTGGCCGCGCCGTGGACCTGCCTGGTCGTGGTGCTGATCGCCGTGCCGTTTGGCGCGGCCTCGGCGCGCCGCAACGTGTTCGTGGGGGTGGCGAGCAGCATCGTGATTTGCTTCGCGTTTTTCGTACTGCAGCAGGTCGGGCTGGCGCTCGGCACAGGCGGTTACCTGCCGCCTTGGTTGGCCGCGTGGGTGCCAAACCTGGTCGTCGGGGGCGGTGGTTTGTGGCTCTCTTGGCGCGTTCGCTAATCGGCCGGCGTGGAAACAGCCCCGTCCGTTCCCCGACTTTCTTTTGCGAAGATCGCGGTTTTCTGCCAAGTAATGCCGCGCTGCCATGAGCGATCCCTTGCGCGAACTCGAAGCCCGCTACGCCCGGCTGAAGCTGCTTTACGAGAGCGGCCAAGCCATCCACGCGACGCTCGCCTCCGAAAAGGCGCTCCCAATCGCGCTCGAAGAAGCGATGCGCGGCGTGCGGGCCGCCAGCGGGTCGGTGCGGCTGCTCAATCCTACGACTGGTCTGCTCGAGGTCCACGCGGCGAAGAACCTCCCAGCCGATGTCTGCGAGTCGAAACTCCACCTGGGCGAGGACGTGGCGGGCTGGGTGGCGCGCACTGGCAAGCCGGCGCACGTAGGCGACACCTTCAAGGACCCGAGGTGCGTCCGGCCAAGCCCGAAGATCTGCTCCATCCTGGCCTTGCCGCTCGAAGTCAGCGGCGAAGTGCGCGGGGTTCTGAGCGTGGAATCGGACCGCCGCGATGCGTTTAGTGGGGAAGACCGGGAGTGGCTGGAGGAACTCGCCACCCAGGCATCCAAGGCGATACAAAACACTTGGCTCCACGAGCAGTCCCAACTCAAGGCCCGCCTTTTCCAATCGCTCGTCAGTGTGGGGCGGACCATCAATTCGACCCTCCGGCTCGAAGAGGCGCTGCAGGCGATCACTCGTGAGGCCTGCACCCTGATGCAGGTAAAGATGGCATCGTTGATGATGGTGGATGAATCGCGCGAATGGCTGGATCTCCGGGCCAGTTCCGGGGCGGGAGCAGCCTATTTGCACAAGCCGCGCCTCAGTCTCGCGGAGAGCCTGCTGGGGAGCGTGGTCCGACGCAAGAAGCCGCTCCAAGAAGAGAACGTGCAGCAATCCAACCGGTATCAGCACGTAGAAGTGGCTCGACGGGAGAAACTTGTGTCATTATTGAGCGTGCCTTTGCTCCAAGACGGTGAAGCCATCGGCACATTGAATGTTTATTCGAGCAAGCCTTATGTCTTCTCAAATGAGGAGATCCAGATTCTCTCAGCGCTGGCAGACCTATCGGCAATCGCCATCGCCAGGACACGGCTCTACGAGCGCATTGTGGATGTCGAAGAGCAACTGCGTCAGAAGGAAAAGCTTTCGGCACTGGGATGGCTGGCCGCCGAGGTGGCCCACGAGATACGCAACCCATTGACGGTAATGAAGATGCTATACCACTCGCTGGATCTCAAATTTGCCAGAGATGACCCGCGGGCCAAGGACGCCTTGATCGTGAGCAGCAAGATCGATCAGTTGAACAAGATCGTGGAGCGGATTCTCGATTTCGCACGGACCTGCGAACCGCAGTTCGCCTCAGTGAATCTGAACGAACTCATCCGCGAGTTGGCCCTGTTGGTGCGCCACAAGTTAGCCAATCAGAACGTTAGGCTTGAACAACAGCTTGAAACTCCGCTGCCGGCGACCATGGCGGACCGGGGCCAGTTGGAACAGGCATTTCTGAACCTGGTACTCAACGCCACCGAAGCCATGCCACAAGGAGGAGTCCTGACGATCTTGACCCGCACTTTGCGCCCGTCACCCGACGGTTCGATGCCGGCCTGCATCGAGGTGGAATTCTCGGATACGGGCCACGGGATGAAACAGCCGCAGGCAAAACGGGTGCTGGGAAGCCTGTTAAAAAGCTCCAAACGACACGGTACTGGTTTGGGCTTGGCCATCGTCAACCGCGTCGTGGAAGCCCATCGGGGTCAACTTGAGATTCGCACACGCGTAGGGCAAGGCACTTCGGTTGTCATCAGACTACCATTGCCGTAGAGGTTGGCGGCGATAATCGGATTCGCCGCACTGCAAACTGTCCTGACCGATGGGGACATGTTCTTCGGATTTGTTTCGGATTTCGGATTCTGAACTTACCATTCTCGTTCGCGCATCGCCGAGACCGCGGTTTGGCTTCAGTCTCCGTCTGAATGGGGCGATTCCTTGGAGCGGCAGTCCGGCTCTTGACCGAACGCGCAAGGGCCATAAACTGGAGGCATTCAGCGACACCGCTGCGACTGATTCATTCTGTGTTCGTCCATCCCAAAAAATACGATGTAATCGTGATAGGAGCGGGACACGCCGGCGTCGAGGCGGCACTTGCAGCCGCTCGGATTGGCTGCCAGACCCTACTGCTGAGCATCAATTTGGATACCATCGGCCAGATGTCCTGCAACCCAGCGATTGGCGGTCTTGCCAAAGGTCACCTCGTGCGGGAGATCGACGCGATGGGTGGGGCTATCGGCAAGATCACCGATCTGAGCGGCCTCCAGTTCAGGATGCTCAACACGAAAAAGGGACCAGCCGTCTGGGCACCCCGAGCACAATGCGACAAGAAATTTTACCAATTCACAGCCAAGTGGATCTGCGAACGCCAACCGAATCTGGATTTGATGCAATGTCAGGTTTCCAAGCTTCTCCATAGCGATGGAGTCGTACATGGAGCTGAGACGACTCTGGGAATTCGCTACCTCGGCATTACTGTCGTCGTCACTACGGGCACATTTCTCCGTGGATTGATGCATATCGGAGCCAATAGGCAATCCGGAGGCAGACTCGGTGAGTCCGCCGCCATGAATCTGTCCGACTCCTTGAGTGAAGTTGGATTGGAGCTGGGACGCCTGAAGACTGGTACTCCGCCGAGGATTTTGCGACGGTCGATTAACTTCAACAAGACCGAAGCGCAGCCCGGCGACGATCCGATTCCATACTTTACCTATTGGAAGGACGACTTGTTCCACGTGGAACACTCTCCGACCATCGCTTCAGAGCCGACCAAATCTCGGTCAGGCTATCCTCCTGGATCGATTCTTGAGCGGGCTGGCAGTCAACTTCCCTGCCATATCACTTTTACCACCAGGAAGACGGCTGAAATCATCCGCGCCAATCTACACCGATCTCCTCTGTATTCTGGCGGAATCAAGGGGATAGGCCCGCGATATTGCCCATCCATCGAGGACAAGGTCGTCCGGTTCGAATCGAAGGAGCGACATCAGATTTTCCTGGAACCAGAGGGTATTGCCACCGACGAGATTTACGTCAATGGGTTTTCGACGTCGCTTCCATTTGAAGTTCAGATCGACCTGATCAGAACGATAATCGGTTGCGAGCAGGCGGAGATCATCCGTCCGGCATACGCTGTCGAATACGACTTTGCCTTTCCGACGCAACTTCACTCGTGGCTGGAAACCAAGATCTGCCGCAACCTCTTTCTGGCGGGCCAAATCAACGGGACATCAGGATACGAAGAGGCCGCCGCTCAGGGACTTATGGCTGGGATAAACGCTACCAGAAGAGTCTCTGGTCGGGAGCCGATTGTACTCAGACGGGATCAAGCCTACATCGGAGTTCTGATCGACGATCTGGTCACCAAAGGAACGACGGAACCCTACCGAATGTTCACATCGAGGGCCGAGTATCGCCTACTACTCAGACAGGACAACGCCGATTTACGGCTGTCCAGGATCGGTTTTGATGTGGGTCTCCTTCCGGAGCGAAATTATCGCATTGTTGAGGCGAAAAGACTGTCAATTGAAGACGAACTCCGTCGTTTGAACAACGTCCGCAGCGGCACGGAGACTCTTGCACAACTATTGCGCCGACCGGAAAACACCTACGCCGACCTGCCAAATCGCGATTCGGCTTTGACGGCTGAAGAAGCGCGGCAGGTCGAGATCGCGGTCAAATACGAAGGCTATATCGACCGACAGGAATGTGAGGTCGTCAAGTTTCGGGGGCTGGAGAGCAAGCAAATCCCAGATTCCTTTGACTATGAGTTGATTCCCAGTCTGCGGACTGAGGCCCGTCAGAAGTTGATGAAAATTCGACCGGTAACGCTCGGCCAAGCTGCGCGCATTTCCGGAGTTTCGCCCGCTGACATCAGCATTCTCATTGTCTGGCTCAAGCGCTCTTTGCCTTCTCACTCCGACAACCGGGGAACAGAACACCAGGAGTGAGCCGGAAAGTGGACCTATACCCACACGATAGTAATTTCATAATATGTTTGTTGAAAACATGATATGTATTTATATCGGGCCTTTGATCAGACGCCAAGCCGGCGGCACAGGGCAAATCTCGGAGCTTTGCTCTGAAGGCCGGAAAGCAGAGCGGGAAGCCAATCGAGAGCTAAGGCAGGCATCGACACTAACTCGCAACCGCTTCACGGCGCTGAATCTCGCGGCAAACCCCGCTGCATATCAGCGTGGCGCCTCACTGCCAATGCGGAAACAAGCGTCTTGCATCTTCAGACGCTTTCCGCTTTCGTTCCCGCATGAAACTCTCCTTCCGGCCCTTTGACCTCCGGCTCGCTCACACTTGGACCATTGCGCGAGGCAGTGGAACCAACGTGTTCAAGGTGCTTCTTGTCGAAGCGGCTGACGGCGACGGCACGGTCGGACTCGGCGAATCCGCCCCCTCGAAGCGTTACCACGAAACCGTCGATACGGGTGCGGCGTTCCTCGGCAGGGTCGATGGGCGCCAGATCTCCTTTGAGGATGTCCCCGGCAGCATGCGCTATCTCGACACGCTCGCGCCAGGCGAGTTCTCCGCGAAGTGCGCCATCAACCTCGCCCTCTTGGACGGCGCCGCCCGGCATGCCCGGACGCCACTTTGCGACTTCTTGGGACTTGGCTTCCGCGAGCACCATCACGTCACTTCCTTCAGCATCGGCATCGACCGCCCCGAGGTGATCCGCCAAAAGGTCCTCGCCGCCGAGAAATTCCCCGTGCTCAAGCTCAAGCTGGGCACGCCGGCGGACGCGGCCAGCCTCGCCGCCCTGCGCGATATCGCGCCGACCAAACCCGTTCGCGTGGACGCCAACGAGGGATGGAAGACCAAGGAAGAAGCCCTCGAAAGGATCGCGTGGCTCGCCCGGGATGGCCATATCCAATTCGTCGAGCAACCCATGCCGGCGTCAGTCCCGCGCGCGGATTGGGTCTGGCTCAAGGGGCGTTCGGCGTTGCCCATCTTTGCCGACGAGTCCTACGTTTCCGCCCATGACGCAGCGCCGTGCGCCGAGTGTTTCCACGGCGTCAACGTGAAACTTGTCAAGACTGGCGGGGTGAGCGCCGCGTTTGAAGCCCTCCAAGCCGCGCGCAAGGCCGGCCTGAAGACGATGATCGGCTGCATGATCGAGACCAGTATTCTCATCAGCGCCGCCGCGCACCTGGCCGAACTGGCCGACTTCCTTGACCTCGACGGGAACATCCTCATCACGAACGATCCGTACTGCGGCGTCGCAACCGAAAGAGGCATCCTCTCCTTCACTGATACGCCCGAGCCATACGGCCTCCGAGTCCGCGCCCGGGGCTGATCGTCTGCCCCTCGCCCTGATTCGCGTGAAACCGGACTCCGAGCATGCTGTCCCGCCATGCTTCTTGGGCATCGAGTGCGGCGCCACGCGCACGGTCGCCATTCTGGCCGACCAACGCGGACGCTGTCTCCGGCGTTTGGAGGTCGGCCCGGCCAACGTGCGCTTCCTGACCGATGCCCAACTGGCGGCCCATTTTCGCACGCTCGCGGCGCAACTTCCCCAGCCGGGCGCACTCGGCGTCGGCATGGCCGGCGTCCGTGAACCAGCGGAACGCCGCCGGGTTCATCAGGCCGTTGGTCAGGCCTGGCCGGGCGTCCATTGCTGGATCGGCAACGACCTCGAATCGGCTCTGGCCGCCGCGGAACTCGACCGCCCACGTCATCCGGCTGCGGCGCGCATCGTGGTTATCAGCGGCACCGGCTCTTGTTGTTACGGCCGCAACACGGCTGGGCGGACCGCTCGGGTCGGCGGTTGGGGCCACCTTCTCAGCGATGAGGGCAGCGGCTACGCCATCGCTCTGCAGGCGTTGCGGGCGGTCACGCTGACGTTCGACGCGACCGGCACCTGGCCGGGGCTGGGACAGCGTTTCCTCCGAACTCTCCTGTTCAATCAGCCGAACGATCTCATTGACTTTGCGCAACGGGCAGCCAAAACCGATCTCGCGGCGCTGGCGGTGGAGGTGTTTGCGGCCGCCACGCGCGGCGACCGCCTGGCACGAGAGATTTTGCACGCGGCGTCTTCGGCCCTGGTGCGGGACGCCGTCGCTTGTGCCCGCCGACTGGCGAAGCCGGGCCAAGCCGTGGAGTTCTCCTTGACCGGCGGTGTGCTGCGACAACAGCCCCGCTTCGCCCAGTCCGTGACCCGCGAACTGAAGCGACTTTGGCCAGCGGCGGTCGTCCGACCGCTCAGACGCGAAGGAGCCTGGGGCGCGGTCGCTTTAGCGCGGGCAGCGTGGCCGGGGCACCTTGGCGCTCCGTCTCAAGACGTGTCTTTGTCCTCGTTCTGTGTCCACGAAGCGGAAACACCCAAACAGGAAGACGAAGGCCGAGGACGCGCGTCCGCCGCTGCCTCCCCCACCGAGCAGCGCAATCCGCGCTCAATGAATCTGCACCGGCTGCCGCTCGCGGCGGCCATCGAGCTGATGTTGAAGGAAGATGCTCGGATCCCTGCCGCGCTCCTCCGCGAACGCACCCGGATCGAACGCGCGGTGCGGCTCATCGTGCGCTCGTTCCAGCGAGACGGGCGGTTGTTTTACGTTGGCGCCGGCACGAGCGGGCGGCTCGGCGTGTTGGACGCCAGCGAGTGTCCGCCCACCTTCAGCGTGCCGCCGGAAATGGTGCAGGGCATCATCGCCGGCGGGCAGCCGGCGCTATGGAATGCAATCGAAGGTGCCGAAGACGACGCCGGGGCGGGGGCGCAGGCCATCCGCTTTCGCGGCGTGACGCGCCAGGATGTGGTCGTGGGCATCGCCGCCAGCGGACACACGCCGTTTGTCTGGGGCGCGCTCAACGAAGCAAAGAAGCTTAAGGCCGCGACCATCCTGCTTTGCTTCCATCCGCACCGCCGAATTTCACGAGCGGCTGCGCCCACGCTGGTCCTCGCGCCGGATGTCGGCCCGGAAATCCTGACCGGCTCCACGCGGCTCAAAGCCGGCACGGCCACCAAGATCCTCCTGAATCTGTTCACGACGCTCGCGCTGGTGCGGTTGGGCAAGGTGGTCGAAAATCTCATGGTGGACGTGAGACCGTCGAATGCGAAGTTGCGCGACCGGGCGGTGAGAATCGTCCGCGATTTGACCGGAGCCGAGCCGGATGCGGCCCGGCGGGCGCTGGAGCGAACTGGCTGGGTTGTTAGGAAAGCGATGGCAAAACTCCGGCAGAAGTCCGAAGCCCGAGGTCCAAAGGAAAGCTGAAATCCGAAAGCGCCGCCGGTACTATTGTCTGGCGCGGTGAAGGGAACGCGGATCAGGGCAGGTTTGGTCGCGCAGCGCTCCCGGCTGCAGGAACGAACGATGAGCGCTTCCTTTGCTTCCCGTGGGCTTATTGCCGCCCCGGTGGGAAGACGGGCGGCATCACACACGGTGCCGCGAGAAGCCAGCCTGAGCGATGGCCAGCGGCTCAGCATTCCTTGGCCGGGGTCTGCCCCAACGGCACCCGGCAGAAGGGCGCGCCCCCGCAGCCGGCGGCCCAACTGCTGTGGCATCATGTTGTCGAGCGCCGCCTTCACGGAGCGTTCGTCCTCGCCGGCATCGCCAGTTTTCGGAGCTCTTGTCGCGCCACCTCGGCCAGCGTTGAATCCGGACTACCCTCCGCCAGGGTGCGCAGCGTGACCCACGCCGGGGCGTTCGTCAGCCGCGTCAGGCTGGGATTCCAGGCGATTTCCCGTTCTGAAGGCGGGCGGCCCTCGTTCGTGATCACCTGGCCGAGTTGCCGTGGGAGCAAGGCACTGAGCACTGGATCCTCCCGCAACGGATTCCCTCCTGCCCGTTGCCGGCCGGCCGCCTGAACTTGCGCGTCCGTCGGGCCTTCGATGGTGCAAATAGCCAGCCCCGCTATCTCCTTGAAACTGGGGTTGGCCTCGCTGACGATCCGCCGCAAACACGGCAGCGCCGCCTCAGCCACCGGCCCCATGACAATCAATTCGTCCATCCCCTCCAGGTTTTCCGCAAAACGCATCGGACTTCGGTCCAGGCAGCGCGCCAGCGCCGGAATCGCCGGCCAGGCCGCCTCGCCCATCTGCCCGAGCACACTGGCCGCCGCATCCATTATGCCGTTGAGAAATCAAGTTGCTGAACTCCGGTGCCCAACGTGAATCGTCAATCGTGCCCCTGTCCTCATCCACGAGCATGATCTTGCCCGAGGGGCTCTTCACCTGGGCCATCTTGAACGCATAGAGCTTCCGGTCCGGTGTAACGATCGAGCTCATGCCGGGGTTGATCTCGCCTTCCAAAGCCCAGCTATTGAGGGAATAGCTGTAGGGATAGTCCTGGACCGGCGATTCCGCGCCACGGTCCTGCGGACAGCAGAAGAGCTTGGGGTTGAACCTGGAAATGTAGGGCACGATTGCACTCTGGTTGACATCGCGACCCCGCTGCCACCAGATCCAGTCCTCAGGCTGCGGCCCATAAATCGTCGCCGACCCCGGAGCGGGAAAGGTATCGTCATGGCTTTCACAATAAAGGACGAACGCTAGGCTGAGTTGGCGAAGGTTGTTAGCACAAACCGCCGCACCGGCCCGTTGCTTTGCCCGGCTCAGCGCCGGCAGCAGGAGGGCGGCCAATAATCCGATGATTGCTATGACCACAAGAAGTTCCAGGAGCGTGAAAGCTCGCCTTTGAGGTTTGGACTCGGTGCTCATCTCTGTTGGAGCTCACATGTCTAATGTGCGAAATAGCGGCGACGCCGTTCTGCCCCAGCGCGCGCCGGGGCACGCCAAAGCAGCGCCTTGCCTTAAGGGAACATCCAGAAACCCCTACTTATGCGGACTAATAACTTTCATAGGAT
>VFSW01012454.1_pt1 | contig 11876 bp, 8 predicted proteins | sample 5358111 | NCBI WGS metagenome assembly VFSW01 (sample SAMN11554181, study PRJNA540505) | mine drainage metagenome | isolation source: sediment from site ElyBrook_90M | place: USA: Ely Copper Mine, Vershire, VT | collected 2017 | reverse complement strand
GTGGCGCAGGCTGCCGGGGACATTCACTACACGCTGGGCGCCGAGGCCATCCTGTATCTGCTAACCTTTGCCGGCAGTCTGCTGATCTTTCCCGTGCTGTGGCACAAGGGATTCTTTGCGGGCCTGCAGTGGCGCGGAGGTACCGCTCTGGCGCTGCGCCGGCGGCTGGTGAGCGCGGCGATGATCTGCTTTCTGCTGGCGCTCGCCAACGGCATTCTGATTCCGGGGCCGGAGAACGCGCCGATTGACCGCCTCTTCCGGACGCCGGGCGCGGCATGGCTGCTGTTTGTCTTTGGCGTCACGGCGGCGCCGTTCTTTGAGGAACTGGCCTTTCGCGGGTTCCTTCTGCCGGCCTTCTGCACGGCCTTTGACTGGATGCGGGAACGCTGGGAGGGACTGCCGGCGGGCTCGCTGGATGAGAATGGGCACCCGGTATGGTCGCAGCCAGCGATGGGCGCGGCGGCCGTGCTGACGAGCGTGCTGTTTGCGCTGCTGCACGGGGACCAGACAGGCTATGCGGTCGGGCCGTTTTTGCTGCTGGTGTGCGTCAGCCTGGTGCTGAGCTGGGCGCGGCTGGGGACCCGCTCGCTGGCGGCCAGCGTGGTGGTGCATGCCTGCTACAACTTCATTCTGTTTTCCTTCATGTTTCTGGGGACGAGCGGCTTTCGACATCTGGACAAGATGTGAGCGCGGCATTTCCCTTTCGCGTCTAACCCATGTAGGATTTTCTCGGGCGGGGTCTTGACTGCCGTCTTTATGGAAGAGGTTGGGGATTCCGATGAAGCGCACGCTCCGATTGCACCGCAACACCTTATGCGATGGCCGCCAGAAGGTGGAGGCCAATGGCTTCACCCTGATGGAACTTCTGATCGTCATCTCCATCATTCTGATCCTGATGCTGGTGGCGATTCCGACGGCGGGCAAGATTCGCAAGCACGCCAACGAGCTTTCGGCGCAGAAGTCGCTGCAGACGATTCAGGAAGCGCAGTCCATGTACGAATCGACCTACCCGACGAGCGGGTATGCGTGCACGCTGCAGGCGCTGGCGGGCGATCCCGCGTCCGGGCCGCCCAGCGCTACCGCCGCGCAGGTGATCAACGGCGAGCTGGCGACGGGCATCAAGTCGGGCTACATCTTCAACATCACCAACTGCACCAAGGTGAACATCAATAACACCGAGCGCATCACGAGCTACACGGCGACGGCGGTGCCGGCGACGCCAGGCAAGACGGGCGACCGCGGCTTCTGCCTCGACTCTGGCGGTGCGATGAAGGCGGACCCGGCGGGCGGCACCAACTGCACCGTGATGGTGCAATGACGCGGCTCCCATTCATGCGCAGCGCTGCGGCGCTGACGATAGCAGTTCTCATTGCGACGGGCTTGCATGGACAGCAAATTCCGGTGACGGCGAATGTGCTTGCACAGCGCGTCGACCAGCACTACAACCAGTTGCGCTCGCTCAAGACGCAGTTTACCGAGAGCTATGAAGGCATGGGCATGTCGCGGACCGAGAGCGGCACGCTGCTCTTGCTGAAGCCGGGACGGATGCGCTGGGATTACGCGTCCCCGGCGGGCAAGCTGTTCCTGCTGGACGGCAAGTATGCGTGGTTCTACACGAAGGGCGATCCGCAGGTGCAGCGCATCGCAGCGAGCAAGCTGGACGATTTGCGCTCGCCATTGCGCTTTCTGCTGGGGCACACGCAACTGGCGAAAGAGCTGAAGCATCTGACGCTGGCGAGCGCGGCGCATGGCGAGTTCACGCTGACCGGCCAGCCCAAGGGGCAGGAGCAGCGCGTTCGGCGCGTGACCCTGACGGTGACGGCGGATGGCACGATTCATGCGATCGAAGTGGAAGAGACGGACGGGTCGCTGACGCGGTTTGTCTTTACCGCTGAACAGCCGAACACGCCGGTGGCGGCGGGGCTGTTCCAATTCAAGGCGCCGGCGGGCGTACCGGTGGTGGATGCGCTGCCGCCGGTATAGAGCGACAGATTGGGAAGATTGCAGGGGCTATTTTGCGGCATCTGCGGCACGGCTGAAGCCGTGCGCTGTTACGCTGCTTCGACAAGGCCGAGTTCGCGGAGCAGGAAGGCGTAGTCGAAGGCAATCTCCTTCAAATAGTCGTAGCGTCCGCTGGCGCCGCCATGGCCGGCCTGCATGTTGGTGACGAGCAGGAGCGGATTGGTGTCGGTCTTGAGGGTGCGGAGTTTGGCGACGTACTTGGCTGGCTCCCAGTACATGACCTGGCTGTCGTGGAGCGAGGTTTTGACGAGCATGGCCGGGTAGGCGGTGGCGCGCAGGTTGTCATAGGGCGAGTAGCTGAGCATGGTGCGGAAGTAGGCTTCTTCGTTGGGATTGCCCCACTCCTCGTATTCGGGCACGGTGAGCGGGAGCGAGGCGTCGAGCATGGTGTTCATGACATCGACGAAGGGGACATGGGAGACGACGGCGCGGAAGAGCTCGGGACGCATGTTGGTGACGGCGCCCATGAGCAGGCCGCCGGCGGAGCCGCCTTCGATGGCGACGCGCGTGGGGTCGCCGTAGCCGGCAGCGGTGAGGTGTTCGACGCAGGCGATGAAGTCGGTGAAGGTGTTGCGCTTGACGAGCATCTTACCGGCGTCGTGCCAGGGATCACCGAGATCGCCGCCGCCGCGGATATGCGCGTAGGCGAGGACAACACCGCGATCGAGCAGCGCGAGCCGGTTGGAGTTGAAGCCGAGCGGAAGCGCATAGCCATACGACCCGTAGCCGTAGACGTAGAGCGGATTTCTGCCGGGCGTGCGCTTGTCTCTGCGGTAGACGAGTGAGATGGGCACCTGGACGCCGTCGGGCGCGGTGGCTTGCATGCGCTCGCTCTGGTAGAGGCTGCGGTCGAAGCTGCCGGGAATCTCGACCTGCTTGAGGAGCGTGGATGCGCCGGTGGCGAGATCGTACTCGTAGACAGAGCTGGGCGAGACGAGCGACTGATAGGCGTAGCGGAAGGTTGTGGTGTTGAAGACGCGGTTGATGTGGGGGCTGGCAGAGTAGGCCGGCTCCGGAAAGGCGATTTCGCCGGCGGGTGAGGCAGCGGAGCCTTCGCCAGAGAAGCGCCAGAGACGCAGGCGCGGCAGGCCGGCCTCGCGCTCACAGGCGATGAAGAAACCAGAGAAGAGGTCCACGTCTTCGAGCATGATGGCCTCCCGGTGGGGGAGCAGCTCGGTCCAGTTGGCTTCTCCGGGAGAGTCTTGTGGCGCGGTGACGAGGCGGAAGTTGCGGCCCTTGTCGTTGGTGCGGATGTACCAGAGGCCGTTGCGATGATCGACAGAGTACTCGTGGTCGTCGCGGCGCGGCGCGATCAGCTGGAATGCGCCGGTGGGATTGTCGGCGCGGAGGAAGTGGGCCTCGGTGGTGATATGGCTGCTTGACTCCAGGATGAGGTAGTGGCCGTCACGAGTGCGGCCCACTCCTAGATTGAAGCGCTCGTCGTCGTCCTGATAGACGAGAACATCCTGTGCATGGGGCATGCCGAGCGTGTGCCGCCAGAGCTGGTACTGGCGCTTCTGGACTTCGTCTTCGACGGTGTAGAAGAGGGTGCGATTGTCTGCGGCCCAGACGGCGGAGCCGACGCGCTCAACGGTTCCTGGGAGCGTTTCGCCGGTGGTCATGTCCTTGATATGCAGCGTGTACTGGCGGAAGCCGGTAGTGTCTGTGGTGTAGGCGACCCAGCGGCCGTCGTCGGTGATGGCGACATCGCCGACAGCGAAGAAGGCGTGGCCCTCGGCGAGCTGGTTTCCGTCGAGGACGACCTGCTCCGACGCGGCGTCTTCGGGCCGGTGCTGCACGGTGCCGGGGCGGCGGCACAGGATGGCGTACTGGAGGCCCTCCTGGGTGCGGGTGTGGTACCAGTAGCCGTCGTCGAAGTAGGGAACGGAGACGTCGGTCTGCTGAATGTGGCTGAGCATCTCGCGGTAGAGGGCTTCGCGGAGGGTGGCGAGCGGGGCGAGGTTGGACTCGGCGTAGGCATTCTCCGCCTCAAGATACGCGGTGACGGCGGGGTCGTCTCTCTGGCGGAGCCAGGCGTAGTCGTCGGTGAGGGTGATGCCGTGGAGCTGCTTTTCTGTGTGCTGCTTGCGTGCGACGGGAGCTCTCAGATCAGACATGACTTCTCCAGTGTAGAGGCTGGCTTCCAGCGGCTTGGAACGCGAAAGAGCGAAAATAAGGCAAACCTGTCCCGACTAAAACATGCAGAGTAACTGTGGAAAAGAGAAGTATTGGAGGGGGTTGGGGGGTGACCTTGGTACGGACCGGGGCCATCGCAGACATATTGCGCCGGGAGGAGGGCCGGCGCGACGACAAGTTGAAGGGCGTGGATTGCCTGACGGATCTATTGTGCGCGTTTCCGAGGGGGTAAACATGCAAAATGGTCCGCGGAAGTCTTCATTTGGAATGAATGAGTTAGAAAATATTCTGGAGATAGGGGCTTGACAGACCTTTCGGGACAAAGCGTATGGCCTGCATTGGTCGGAGCCAACCCTGCCCTGCAACGTCCTTTGGGCCTGTACTCAGTGAGAGTTCCAGCGCCAGTCGAACCGCCAGGATGGGTAACATTGCGTGCTAAGACCAAAGGGGCATGGGATCGACTAAAGGAGGGATTCATAACGAACGATGAATGCGGCAGACTACCTATAGTCGCGCGAGGGTTTTAACACGATGGCTCTCGGTTTGCGAGGCAGCAGATATGAATGCCGAGTTCAGGCAAAGGCTGAAGCCGAGTTTCTAGTTAGCACTTGGAGATGATAAATATGCAGTCATTATTGGTTACGAAGGTGTTGCGCGTTCTCAGGATTGCCCTGAAGGATGAAGCTGGGCAGGATTTGGTTGAATATGGTATGGTCACAGCGATCATTGCACTGACCTTAGTGCCAGGGGCGCTGATGCTGTCGAAATCAATCAGCCAGGTTTTCAACGGGGTCACCTCACAGTTGGCATCTGGCATTGCTGGTTCGTCAGCCTCGGGCGGGTCAGGTGGGAGCAGCGGAGCCAGTGGATCTGGCGCTGGACAGTCGAGCTCAGGTCAATCCGGTACCAGCGGAAGCGGTTCAAGCGGCCAGGGTGCATCGAGTGGCCAGGGTGGCTCGGGCGGTGGCCAGGGTGGCTCGGGCGGTGGCCAGGGTGGCTCGGGTGATGGCGGCGGCGGCCGAGGTGGCTCGGGTGATGGCGGCGGCGGTGGCGATCACTGAGGCCGTACTTCGCCGAGTGAGGCGATTGTGTGAGGCGATCCTGCGCGGGTCGCCTCTCGTGTTTTGGGGGAAGGGACGGAGCAGGCTCTCGGCGCTCAGCAGTTGGAAGAAAGCTGGGACGAATTACACACGGCACTGATGATCTGTTGGGCGATGGCGTCGGGGTTGGCATGATCGGAGTTGATGAGGACGACGACTGCGAAGCCTGAGTCCAGAAACACATCCGTCTCCGCCTGGAAGCCGCTAATCCCACCGTTGTGCCAGATCGTTGGCCGGTTGTTGAAGTTGCGCAGGCCGATGCCGAATCCGTACGCATTGCCATATTTATCAGAACTACTGGGAGTCGTCATCTCTTTGAGGGATGCGGGTGATACGACTTTGCCATTGATAAGCCCGGCATCCCACGCAACGAAGTCGTAGAGATTTGTGCTCAAGGCGCTGCCAGCAAATGCCGCGGAACGGTCGACGACCATTGCCGGAAGCAGGCCCGATGTGCCGAGGGTGTAGCCAATCGCAGATTGAGCGGGAGGCGGGAGTGTGTAGAACGTGTTCGTCAAGCCCAGGGGTTGGATGATGAATTGGTTGAGATTAGCCGCGTAAGACTGGCCGGTAACCTTTTCGATGATGGATCCAAGGGCAAACTGGTTGCTATTGGAATAAGACCACTGCGTGCCGGGCGGGAAGAGCAGTGGAGCCTGGCCCACGGCCGTGAGCACGGTCGATTCGGAGACACCATTCGCTTCCCAAGTCGGGTATTGAGCAAACGTGGAGTAGTCCGCCAGGCCCGAGGTATACGTGAGCAGCATGCGCAGGGTGATGGCCGCCGGGAAGTTGTATTCCGGAAGGTACTTGGTGATGGAATCATCGACGCTCAGCTTGCCCTCATCCTGAAGCTTCAGGATGAGGGCAGCGGTGAATTCATCGGTAATGGATCCGATTTCAAAGATGGTGCTGGTCTGCGTGGGCGTCTGCGTGGCCAGATCGGCGCTGCCATAAGCTTTGGCGTAGAGCATGGTCCCATTCTTTGCAAGCGCGACCGTCATGCCGGGCAGATTCTGCGATTGCATGACGCTATTCGCGAAGGAATCGACCAGGGGCCCCAAGGTGGGAGCGGGTGGTGCGGATGGGGATGAGGAGGAATTTCCGCCGCAGCCGGCAAGGCCAAGGGCAGGAGCGAGAGTGAGCCCGAGGCAAGTGAATCGGTGCGGAAAACGCAACATGGGGGCGTGCCTCCAGTCCTCACACGACGCTCAGTATAGACCCCTGGCTTGACGACATACTGGGGCCAAAGGCTCTCGGTTCTGTCCGAGAGCACACGTGTGAAGCGGCGGACCCGTGAGTGGGTAACCCAGGCAATTGGTGGCGCTGGAACTTTTCGAAGGGCCGGCTCGTACAATGAAGAGCGATGAAAGCTATTCACCGCACGTTCTTTGGCGGTCTTCTGCTGCTTGCGGCGGGCTGGCTGGGGTTTCCCGGCCGGCAGGCGCAAGCCGAGCAGGTGAAGGATCTGCCGGCTCCCACGGATTATGTAAGCGATTATGCGCATGTGCTTTCGCCTGAGGCGGTAGCGCAGCTGGACAGCCTGTGCGCGCAACTGGACCACTCGGCGGCGAATGCGCAGATTGCGATTGTGACGGTGCACAGCCTGGGCGGCGACGACGCGGCGAATTTTGCGGACGATCTTGAGACCAAGTGGAAGATGGGGCGCAAGGGATCGGACCGGGGCGCGCTGGTGCTGCTGGCGGTGGATGACCATAAGTACCGGATCGAGGTGGGATACGGGCTGGAGGGCATCTTGCCGGATGGCAAGGTGGGCGACATCGGGCGGGCAATGGTGCCGTATCTGCGCGCACGGGACTATGACGGCGCGGTGCTGCTGGCGGTGGGCCAGGTGGCGCAGGTGATTGCCGCAGATGCGAAGGTGACGCTGCAGAATACGCCGGCGGCAGCGCCGATGCCCAGGCAGCATCCGGTTTCGCCCTTCCACGCGTTTGGCCTGGTCCTGTTTGCCATCTTCGTCGTCTTCTATCTGCTGCGGGTGTTTGGCAGCTTTGGGCTGCTGGGCGGCATCTGGGCGCTGACGTCGCTGGGCGGACCGCGCTGGGGCGGCGGCGGTGGATTTGGCGGTGGCGACGGTGGCGGTAGTGGTGGAGGGTTTGGCGGCTTTGGAGGCGGAGGATTCGGCGGCGGCGGAGCTGGCGGGGACTGGTAGACGATTTCGGGCAGAGTACACGGTTGGACTGACTGAAGGGGCTTTCTGAACGAGAAGGCCGGAGGAGAAGAGAGACAGTATGCGTCGTGGAATGTTGGTAGGACTTGGCATTGTGGGCGTGCTGGTAGTGGTGGCGCTGATGGTGTTCTCAAGCTACGTGAGCGCGCGAAACCAGATGGTGGCGTACGACCAGGAAGTAAAATCGTCGTGGTCCGAGGTGGACGTGCAGATGCAGCGGCGCGCCGACCTGATTCCGAACCTGGTGGAGACGGTGAAGGGATTTACGAAGGAAGAGAGCACGGTGTTTGGCGATATTGCCAACGCGCGGGCGGGGATGCTGAATGCGCAGGGACCGGCGGCGAAGATTGCCGCGAACAACCAACTGGACGGTGCGATCGGGCGGCTGCTGCTGTTGACGGAGAACTATCCGCAACTGCGGTCGAGCGACCAGTTCATGCGGCTGCAGGATGAGCTGTCCGGCACGGAAAACCGGATTGGTGTGGCGCGCAAGCGCTACAACGAGGCGCTGCAGACCTACAACACGTTCGTGCTGCAGTTCCCGAACAACATCTGGGCGAGCATGGCGGGGTTCAAGCAGAACACGGCTTACTTTACTGCGAGCCCGGCAGCGCAGCAGGTGCCGAACGTCAAGTTCTGACGCTCGAAGCGGACCGCGATGAAACCAGAGTTGCGAGAGAACGCAACTCTGGTTTTGCGTTTTGGATGAAGAGCGTGGGCTTCCCTGCCCTGTTGCCCTCGTCGTTGCATACCGGAACGATGCGTTGGATCTGCGCCACTACTTTTGCGTGGACGAGTCTTTCCTCCCTGAGGCTTCGGGAGTGGCGGGGGAAGGCACGCTCTGCGGCTGTGCTGCCATAGCGGCTTTCTGGCGCTGCGCCGCAGCCGCTTTCAGTTCGTCTTCGCGCTTCTGTTTTTCCGCAGTGGCCTCCGCATCGGTGACGTAGCGGAACTCCTGCAGGCGGCCAGGATACTGCTCGGCGGTAAAGACGCGATTCTGCTTGTCGATGGCGACGCCAACCAGCGCCTTGAACTGGCCGGGCAGATTGCCGTGGCCGAGGCCCACGTAGGTGAGCAATTGCCCGTCGCGGTTAAAGACCTGCAGGCGGTCCTCCATCTCATCGGCAACCCAGATGTGGCCGTCGCAGTCCACGGCGATGCCCTTGGGTCGCGCAAAGTAGCCGGGACCGTCGCCATGCTTTCCAAACTGGGAGATGAAGTTGCCATCCGCATCGAAGATCTCGACGCGATTATTGAGGGTGTCGGTCACGTACACGTTGCCGTCCTGATCGACAGCCACGTCCTGGGGCGCGGCAAAATCGCCGGGAGAGGTGAGGAAGTGATTCTTTCCTCCAGTGCCCATGCGCCGCAGCAGTTTGAGAGAATCGGCGTCATAGACGAGCACCTGATCCTGCTGCGTATCGACCACGTAGAGGAAGCGGTTGGTGGTGTCGATGGCGAGCCCGACCGGATCGTTGAGGCCTTCGGTAATCTGGCTGTCGACCTGATGCTTGGCGTTGAAGATGAGCACGTGATGCAGCTTGCCATCGGAGACGAAGAGGCGGCCATCGTCATCGACGGCGACGCCGTTGATCCAGCCGAAGTGGGCATCGTAACCGTTGCGGATCAACTCGGTATCGTGGGTTGCGGTATCGAAGATGAAAATGGCGCCCACGCGCTGGTCGGCGACGTAGACCTTTCCCTTTGTATCGATGGCGATTCCATAGGGGCCTATCAACTGGTAGGGAAAATCCTTGAGGTTCACTTTTTCATCGTCGGGTTTCGCGCCCGCCAAACGATCCATCCAGCTTGCCTGCGGCTGCGCCGTGGCTGCCGGGGCGTAGCCGTTTTTAACGCCCGCAAAGTACTCGCCCCAGTGAATGCGAGGGCCATTGGGCGGGCTGGGCCAGACGAGCTTGGTGGGATCGAAAGGGAACTTGTGCGGACCTGCGGCTTCAGCCGGCGCAGCGGGAGCGCTCTTCTTGTTTTTACTGCCGGCGGAGAGCGGCGGGGCAAACGCGAAGCCGAACAGGGCGAGGATTGCAGCGGCAACGCAGCCACACTTGGAAAGAACGAACAGACCGGGCATTGCTTTTCTCCGTTTACTTCTCAGGGGAAACTGTCTGCATCATGTTGAGCCTGTTTTTGTGACAGGTGTCGCAGAACTGCATATTGTCTGCCATGTCGCGTACCAGCAGGCCGGGCTGCTCGCCGGCGTGCGGCTGATGGCAGGAAAGACAACTGATCGGCGTCTTCACTTTGCTCTGGTTTGTTGGGTCCATGACGTCAGAGACGGGATGGTTCTCGACCGGGTGACCGACGCCGTAGCGCAGCGGAAGAATGGGCACCTTATTTTTCTGGTAGTAGTCATCCGGCAGCTTCACGGCTCCGTTGAAGAGGGTGAACAAGTGCGCGGCTTCATCGTGCTGGGGGACGGCATCGGGACCATGACACTCGAGGCAAAGGGCGTTTCCACGGGCGCGCAGCAGGTGGTCGATGTCTCCGCCGTGCGGGGTGTGACAGACGCCGCAACCCTGACTGAAGGCGGGCTGATGGTGGACGGCTTTTTTGCCCTGATCTGCAATGTCACTGTGGCAACCGAGGCAGATGCTGACCGAATCCGTCTTTGGGAGGCCGGGCTGATTGCTGGCGTGGGGGCTGTGGCAATCGGTGCAGTCGCCGGCTGCGCCAGGGTGCTGCACCTTGGCTGTATCGATGAGCTTGGCCGTATCGCCGTGGCAGGTGACGCAGAGAGATTTGACATCCGGCTGCGTGAGAACGACCTTGCCGTCCTTCGCATCGGCGTGGCAGACCTCGCAGCTCTGCGCCTCGAAAGGCGGATGCATGTACTTTGCCATCAACTTGGGGCTGTCGGACTGATGCGGGTCGTGGCATTGCAGGCAGTTGGAGGTCGCGAAAGGCTGGTTTCGATGCGCCTTCTGCAGGGCGGCATCGCTGGGGTCGTGACAATCGACACAGAGGGCCGGAGCGGCCTTGGTTAAGTGAAAGCGATTTTCAGCGGTCGTCTCCGGGCCTGTCTTATGCACGACATGACAGGTGTCGCAGCCCGCGTCCAGCGCAGCGTGGCGGCTTCCCTTGGCTGGAACATTCATTCCCTGCTTATGGCAGTTGAGGCAGAGATTGTCCTTGCCGTCGCCGGACTCCGGCTTGATGAGCTCATCCTTGTTGTCGCTGGCGTGGGGATTATGACAGGCGAGGCAGTCTCGCACCGCGGGAGGATGCACCGTTCCCTTGATGTCTGCCGCCTTCTTATCAGCGTGGCAGGTGATGCAGACTCCGTTTGGCGTTGCGGTGATGAGCTTGACGCGGGTGATCTCGCCCGTGACCCGGACCTCATGGCAGGCGAGGCAGCCGGCGGCCATGGCGGAGTGGACGGACTTGCCTTTGGTCTTGTCCTCGTGGCACTGGAGACACTGCGATGCGTCGGCCTTCTTGTCGAGCGGCACCGGGTGAATCTCCGCCCTGGCAGACGCTGAAGCCAGCGCGAGGCACGCCATGACAAGCCAGACTCTGGCGGAGCGGTTGCGGCCGGTGTCTCTGCCCATCAGAGCGAACGTTCGGAGGCCATCCACAAAAGATTGCATGCAATCTCCACCAGACAAAGAGCCCACATGGGCGGCCTATCGCTTGCCACCCAACTCTGCACACGATGTCCGGAAGAACACCAACATGCGAATTCTAGCGACGGGCGCGCGCCGTGGCCGTGATTCGGGTCACAGAATCACCGGCGAAAGACCAACGCAGGACAATGTCCGATGAGAGGCCGGTGACACAGGGAGGACCTCGGCCTGCGGCGACGGTCTCAAATCGGGAAATTGCGCTTTGGACTCGCGGCTTTCTCAGCAATTCCCTGCAGAGATCGCCCCGCTGCGCCGAAGAGAGAGCAGAGGCCCAGGGAACCTCCAAGCGATGGCGCGAACCCTTCTTCTTGTCGTGAGCCTGTTGCCGTTCTGTGGCGTTGCTTCTGCGCAGATTGTGTCCCCTTCGACCGATGTGCTTGGGGCGCACCTGAATTATGGCCGTGGATGCACGGCGTGCCATGCGCCGCACAGCGGTTCCGTGGGCAACGGACGGGCGATGCGCGCCGATGCGGCGACCGGAACCTCAGCGCTGTGGGGCGAGGATGCAAGCGGTTTGTATGGCAAGACGATCACCACCGGCGGTGGGAAGTATGTCGAGGTGTTGCCAGCGAGCATGAGCGCGGGCACGCCGGACGTGGGCGGCATGCTGACCTGCCTGAGTTGCCACGACGGCAACTATGCGCAGAGCACGATGATGAAGAACCGGGTGTACGAGAACCTGCCGGCCACTTACGGCTCGGCTAACGCGGTTCCAACCCTGCTGGGCGAAAATGGCGCGGGCATGGGCAATTATCTGAACGAGCATCCGATGGGCCTGAGCGCAGC
>VFSW01012453.1_pt1 | contig 11877 bp, 21 predicted proteins | sample 5358111 | NCBI WGS metagenome assembly VFSW01 (sample SAMN11554181, study PRJNA540505) | mine drainage metagenome | isolation source: sediment from site ElyBrook_90M | place: USA: Ely Copper Mine, Vershire, VT | collected 2017 | reverse complement strand
TTATTATCCTGAAACGAGAGCGAGCCGGTAGATGGGGCCGGTGCCCCAGGCGAGGATCGGGTAGGCGTAGTGTCTGCGGGCAAGTTCTATGACCTCCTGTTTTTCTGCGGGTCTCATGTACCCGCGTAGCTTGCATTGGACGAACGACACATTACCACACGGATCCACGCATGTCAAGTCGATGGGCGATCCCGATTGTGGGCTTCGCACAACGAAATATCCATGAGCCTCATACGCCTTCTTTACCAGCCTCTCGTGGGCTGCGCCCTTCCTGTACGGGCCAGATCCGCCCTTACCGGCCAAGGATCCCCAGGCACCATGCACAGACGGCGTGCTTGCGACACTGACATTTCGGATGCTTCATGATAGGAACAGCTTTCCGCGCATGGTGGACAACAGAGCAAGGTCGCTCGTCGGTGCGCTCTCCAGAGTATACAGGCTGACGCCCTTCGTGTACCCGAAAGCGACCTGCGAAGCGTGAACCCAGGAGATTTCATCAACAAGGTCGGCGGACTCCATGCCCGTGGCCTCCAGAGTCCCATGGACATAGGAGAGGGGCAGGCCGCGCTGATGCGGCCCGTGCGGGTCACGCAACTGCGGGATGATGTGTCCGTTGTCCTTCACCCACTTCATACGCTTGTCGGGTCGGTAGGAGCCGTCCTGTGCGTAGATCCACGAATACCATTGCGGAAGTAGGCGCACGCCGAGATGGAAGAAGTCGCTGAAGTCCATGGACTCGTTCATCTCGTTCGTGGACACACCGAGCGGCCATGCGGGGCCGATCTTGTTACGCACGAGCGCGACCAGGCCCGAGAACTTGTCCGAGAACTTGTACGCCTCCTCTAGATCGAGCACGACGGGCTTCAGTTGTTCAGCTTGCCCGGAGATTTCCGCCGCGTCCTTTTCGATGGAGCCACCGAAGCAGTTAAACCAACCGCCGACCTGAATGCCATATGCCTTGCACTCGGTCTGCAAGTCCTGTAGGCGCTGCAGGTTCTCGGGCACGACGAGCGGGTCGCCCTTGACAAGCACGACGATCCAGCTACCGCCCGCCGCGCGGAAGCGCATGAGCTGGTCGCTGGAGAGATCCTCGACCTTATGGACGAACGCACCTAGACCCTGCCATAGCGAAGTCACGAGTTCAGCCAATCCCGAAGCGCGGCGATGAGCGCCTCGAAGTAGGGGATAGTGTCGCCGGGGGAATAAAGCCCCATCTCAACCAGCCTCTCCTTGACTTCAGCCATCGTCTCATCCCAGATCGCGCCTCCATCCTCCGTGTCGTCGGGAACCTTCAGTGAGATCGTCCTGCGCTGCCTGCGCGCCTCCCCGAGCAGCTTTTTGCGCTTGGGCTTGCCCTCGCGCGATCCAGGCTGTGGGTTGAGCGGGCCAAGTAGGCTCCATTCGCCAGGATCGTCAATCTGCCACTTATCCAAGTCCCGCTGGTGCCATGCAAACACCCCGTCCTCCAGCTTGATCCAGGCATGATGCAGCTCCACATCGTCGTGGTGCGCGCGGCACAGCCCTACCGCATGAGGGATGATCGTCTTGGTCTGCGCCTCATGCTCTGGCCCCTCGATGATCTCCACGAAGTAGGAGGCGTTGCCGATCTGGCTGCGCGGGAAGCAGTGGTGCGCGTAGGCTGTGTCCTCGCCGCACTCGGGGTGGGCGCACTTGGTGTTGATCGGGTACTTGGTGCTCGACACCCCGCGCACCAACCTATTCTCAATGGGCTTCAACGCGGTCATGCGTGGATCTCTTCCTTCTTCGGCCCGAGTAGGTACGTCAGCAGGTGCTCCGCCGCCAGCACGGACTCGGTGGCCCGGTCAAGCTCCATCGTACACTTGATGAGCGCCGAGCTAACGGACGGCCCGGTAAACTGAGCGCCCGTGCCCGTGGTGACGCGGTATAGCCCGTGCTGCTCTGAGATCGTGACTGATCTAGCTGCCATCGGGTGCCTCCTCTTCTCTGTCTGCGTTGAGCGCCTGGCAGCTTGGGCAGTTGCAGAACTCCTGAGCCGTGACTACCTCGGAAAACTTCTTCCCCAGGTCGGCCACCATCTCCTCGCCGTAGAGCCTATGCAGCCAATACAGTCCGTAGGAGACAACCGCCACCTCCTGGTGGGTGAGTTGGAGCATCAGCGTGACCTCGGGATTGGTGTCTGCGTCGAGGATACCCTGCTCGTAATAGATCGCTCCCGGCGCGAGGCTCGGAACCTTGTCCATGTCGATCATCGCTTCTTCCTCTCCTTCATGGCCTGGTCACTCTTCCACACGTCGAGCACCACGCGGAAGTCCTCAAACACCGCCGAAGATCGCACGAACTCGTAGGTTCCGTCAGCACCAACGTGCAGGATTCCGCGCGCGTCGGTGGGATCATATCCGCACTCTACGCTAGCCTCTTCGTAGGCTTCGAGTTGGCGTGAGTGACTCGGATACACACCTTTGCTCGTTTTAAGATCGGCAAGCAGATGTCCAGGGGAAAGTATCGCGTACTGCGGCCCCCTGACCGGAGTTCGATGAAATACCACTTGGCACTCTTCGGGAATCTCCAGACGAACATCGTACCTCCCCGCGTAGCCGTGCTTGATCGAACCCACCATGACCTCGCACGCATGGGGAATCGCCTTCGTGTCGTTGAGGAACTGGACGAGTCCGATGACGTAGCCCGCCTCCTCGGGCGGGAACATCGCCGGGTCGGGCATGGTGCCGTTCTTTGCCCACAGCTCCAGCGCGTCATGCACCGCGCGCCCGCGCTCGCCCGCCTGGTCGCGGACGTGATTGACTGTCAGCTTGTTCGCGGTCAGAAGGTCAATCACGTTCTCGGTGGTCGCCACAACGAGTTGCTCCATGTCACCCTGAATGGCGAGCAGGGGATAGGCGGCGTCGGGCATCACGGCTGGACGCAGCTTGCCCGTGTTGTGTAGCTTGATCGCGCCCTCGACGCCCACCTTCATGCCCCACCAGGGGAGGCCCTTTTTATCTAGGACATCCAAGACTTCTGTTACGGATGGAACTTCCGACCATCCATCTTGCAGCAATGGCGCAAGGTGCTCTTGATCCTTGGCGACTGGCCCCGAGCGCACACGGTAGGAACGTTTCGGCTCCCATTGGAAGATGATCCCCATGCCGTTGGGCGTGACGGCCTGCTGCCCCGTCACGCCCTCATCCTTTGTGGCCTCTGCCACTACCAAGGGATCTCCGTACTCTGCGTCTTGGTCGGGTCGGCCCCGACGACAACCGCATCAGCGCCGACAGCGGCATTGATCTCTGCTGCGACTGACTGAACCGTTGCCGGTTGCGGCGTAGCAAGCACCTTAGCATAGAGAGTGCCCGCTAGCGCGAGAGCCTTCTCCTCCGCCTCGGCCCACGCCTCCGGGCCTGCGCCATCGTAGATGGCCGACGCGAACGCAAAAGCTGTGCCCAGGACGTTCTGCCTGACAATCACCTTCTGCTTCGCATCTCCGACGATCTCATCGTGCGCGATAGGAATGCCCTGAGAAATCACAGGAGCCACGATGACCGCCTGCGGGGCACCGGCAGACGCCACCACATCGTCCAGGTAGTAGTTCGTCCACTTGCCGTTCTGCTTCTCGGTCACGGTGGCCTGAACCTGCTGCCCGCTGAGCGCCTGAGCCTTGCCAGCAAGCTCCGCATCGAACGTGGTGTACTTCTGCCCATTCGAGCAAGAGATGTCGTAGATCGTTTTTCCAGCTCCGACCGTCCGACCCTGCACGCCGAGGATCTGAACCTGGATGACGCTAGTGCCCTCCATGGACTAGACCGCCAGTTTCAACTGCGCGGCCTGCGCCTTCTTCGCGGCCTTGATCTTGCGGGCCTTGGCCTGCTCGGCGGTCTCGCCCTTCTTCGGGCGTCCGCGCAACTCGACCTTCAACTCGGCTGTTGCCGTCACTCTTGTCCTCCTTGGACGTGTGATTGGATGGCGAAGTGTACCACGGGACGCCCCACATTTAAGGCCATATGCCATGCGCCTTTACAGAAACCGTGCAAAGCTTAATATGAACTCAACACTCGATCACCCCTGAAGGGCGTTTCTAACGCTTAGAGACGCGGCGCTCGATGCTATACTCCATGAAGGGCTTGTTCATACGTACTAGAAGGCCAAAGACTTCTAGTACGTTATGAGTGTATGTAGATCGCGCTTTACATGATAGTGCGAGCCTGAAGGCGAGCACTATACAGGGGGTTACGTTTTTGTTCATTGGGATGGTGGTACACAGGGCTGATGGTTTCGGGCGCCTGTGCTAAGTTAGCCTAATAACTCTCACGCCATCTGAGAAAAGGACCAGTTGGGGGCAGCCACACTTTGTTCACTAGCGAGCAGCGTAGAATCCAGAAGCGCGCAGAACGACTAGCGCAGCGCGAGGATCGGATCAGAGATTGGCTAGTGTACCTCGATGACCTCTACGCCAACCTCATAAGTCGTCCGAGTGAGACCGCGAGCGTGTCCGGCTTCGATGACGAGCCGCAGACCAAGCCCTGCGAGCATCGCCTCGAATGGCAACGAGGCGGGCTATGCCTTGGATGCGACAACACCGATTGGCGCAGACTCACAACCGAGGAGCGCCGCGAGAACATGGGCATCGACCCCTACGCCGCTGATGTCAAGTGTGACGTGGCCCTGGTCGAGTCGTCCTCCAGCAAGAAGGCTCGCGCGCAGAGCAGGGTGGATACGATCATCGCGTACCTAGAGCGCGACGAGAAGATCCGATCCGGGGATGAGGCGATGGAGACCGTCGAGATGCGGAACTACCGGATCGTGGCGAACAAGCACTCCACCCTGCGACGGATCATCAGGACTCTGGAGCAGCTCAAGGCGGAGGAATCGGGTCTGTATCGGGAACTAACTCACGACAGACTGATCGCCCTGCTTGCGCGTATCACCCCAGGCCAGATCCACGCCTGCCCCGTGCTATGCTAGGAGAGCAGCGGCGTGCCGTTGGGTACGTCCTCATCCATCTAGTTGCGGAGCCATATGCCATGCGCTAGGGTGTACCGCAAGTTGGCTCAACCACGCCGTTCCTGAAGCGACGCAACTCGGAGGCCATATGCCATGCGCGCGGAAGAACTAGCCCGCCTGGAACAAGCGTCCCTCTGGGGACGCGCTGGCGCTCCCCTGATCCCTCCGGGGTCGTCCGACGAGGCTGACGCTATCGCGCGCCTCGATGAGTTGCGCGAGCTTGACCTAGACGGATTGAGCGAGACCTACGCAACGCGCCGTCGCCGGTATGCCCGCGAGCAGTACCGGCGCGCGCGTTCCCTCAACTAGTCCTCCGTTCGGATTGCCTTGCGTAGGAAAAGCCGCTCGATTACGGTGCAGCGAGGTTTCCTACCCCGTTCCATCCTGATCCTTACTCCCGGCTCTCCGTCGCTCTCTTCGTGTCCGATCACCGTGTAGTGATCGCCGCAGAAGTACCACTGACTTCCCATCGGTGTTAGCTCTTCCACTGTGCTCCCCTCGTGACGATCAGCAGGGTAAACACGAGCACGATAGCTAACGACCATAGCGCGAACGTATAGAGACTCTTGCGCACCTGTTATTTCCCCCTTTCGTAGGATAACGCGATACTAGGAGGGGTAGCCTCGGACGAGACTACCCTACCCACTAGCGCATCAACTCCTCTTCCATGATCGCTAGACAATCGGGGCAAAGCAGTTCGTTAGCCCAGGTCGTCATAACGTCCGGGTGCTCCCATTCGTCACAACACGCGCAGCGGACGCTCATATCGAGCGCTTGCCGTGCCTGCCGCTCCCCTCTCGTCATTTCCTGAGTCTGCCAATCGTCGCCCGTCCAGTATTTGAGTGAGCCACGGCTACGCTCGTCCAGGATTGCTAGCGCCGTGTCGATCTTCGACGGCGCGATGATCTCACACTGCTCCGGGCGGTTGTATGTCCCGGTAGTGACGATTCCGTACGCGTCCGGCATGGGCTGAAAACGAGACCAGTCCATTTTACCGCCGGTAACGTGGAGCATGTCCCCCCGGTACATCGTTCTGATCTTCTTGTACGAGGGGGACGTGCCAATAGCGCGACTCCACGCGCGAGTGATCGCGTAAGACTCGGACGCCCAGACGATCAGGTTGTCCGACGCGAGCACGCACAGTGGAGACCATGAACCGCGCGCCAATACAAGCTCGCCCGGTTTCTGCTCGTTCGCCAATGCAACGGCGTAGTCTCCGTCCAGTCTCGCTAGAGCGGTGGGGATGTTATCCCAACCCTCGGACGCGACTAGTGCGGGAATGACCTCTGAATCGACTCGACCCTGACGGGTAATACCTAGCTTTCCGAACAGGGCCGCATCGTTCCAGATATGCCCGTTATGTACGGCGTAGATTGAGCCGCTCACTACGGGGTGATTGTTCTCCGGGAAGGCTGCTTTACCCTGAGTAGCGAGACGGGTATGTAGCAGCACCGTTCCGGTGTCCGCAGGTACCGGACGACATCCGGTTAGGAATGTCGCCGCGTCACACGCGGCCTTTTGCACCTGAGTCGCGCCGTCACTTGCAAACGCGGCGTAACCCGTTGCGTCACCCCCACGGTGGTCAATAGCCAAAAGCAGTTCGGCTACGAGCTTGTTGGGGTCAAACGCGGTGCGGGCTTTCTCTCGGATATGGAATCCGGCGATTCCGCACATATCTACCCTCTCTCTCGTTCCCAGAACGAGCCTTATTGCTCGCTCTAGCAGGGGTCTCCCGCAATGAGAGACCCTAGCTAGAACGTCCGCCTAGGCGGATAGCGCGTAGCCCTTACGCCGTCTGATTCCCGACACCACCTCCTTAAGCGAGGATTTCTCCGCACAATAGCGGATATCCTCGCGCTCATCGTCGGTTAGCGGCAGTTCGCGCAGGATGAATCGGAGTCTCGTCACCTGATCCTCCGTGCCGATTTGCATCGTCCCGGTTCCCGCCCAGGGGAATACCGGGTGACTATCCGCTGTAACTTCGTGTGTCTCCGCATAGCCAACGAGCGCCAAGCAGAGCGCTGCATAGGCCCGGATCTTCCGTTTGTTGGCTGTAGCATTGAATACGCGAAACTCGACGGTCGGTTTCGGTAGATTACACGTACAGGCTGACCATTCGCCAAAGTCGAACGCGCCGCATCCGCAGTAGCCACGCGCGCCTAGGAAGTTTCCTAGATTGAGCGCATAGCGGTCTCGCTGGAGATTCCGCCCGATTTGCACGGCTCCGGTAGCCCCCTTCACGGTGGGCGGCGCGTAGTTATTGCCGCTTTCCGTCCGGTGACGATCCCAATTAGCCGACGCCAGTCGGTAGATCGTATCCTCTAGGTAGTTCCACAGGTGATACAGGGACTGTACCGCTGCCATTGAATAGCAGGGAATGTCTCCGTCTCGCCCGATTCCTACGTGGACATGAAATCCGCAGCGGGAATCGAGACGACACTCGCCGTCCGCGATTGTCCCTCCTACGACATCGATTGCATCGTCTAGTTTGCGGAGTGTTGCCGGATGATCAAGGCGGAGTTTCGAGTAGATGATTTCTCCGTCCACCGAGCCGTCCCGCTCCACGTGACAGAATTCCGCACGATCCGAGCCGTATTCCCAGAGACGGGGTTCGCTTGTGAGGCCCGCATTGTAGAGCGCCGCGATGGCGTAGGAGCCGTCTCCGCCGATCTCCTGTTCGAGCGAGACGAGACGTAGCGGTCGTCCCTCAATTGCCGGGACGTACATAGCAGACTTCGCCACAGACGACACTGACGGTAGATCGTCGTTTACGATTTCCGGCGAATCGTCGCCGTAATCGTTTCCCTCGCGGTCGGAATTCCCCGCGTAGCAATCCGGGCATTCACAGTCGCCATTTTCGTTGTATGGGCCGTTGTCGTCCGGGCGCCCGTCCTCATCGAACCCGCCATACATACGGTCGTAAGTAATATCGTACGGCATAGCTGATTACCTCCCTGTAGTGAGACGCGGATACGTCTCCACGAGGGACTACGCTAGCCGGTAGAGCGATATGCGAGACCCGAGCGCGTCTCAAGTGTACGCGCTGATCCCACAGTGACCGTAAGGCCGGGACTAGCGTAGTCCCTCGTGGAGACGCCCAGAGCGTAGCAGCGATGCGCGATTGTGCGCCTAGCCACCTTGACCGGGCATCCCGGACTACAGAGAGGGTAGGTTAGTTCCCGCATCGCTCCTAGCGGTGAGCGGGAGTCTGGCTAGGTCGGCTTCGAGGCTATCCCCGGCCCTTGCGCGATTCGGCTTACGTCGCGCCTCCGGTACTCGCGGGGGTCAATCGCCCGACCGCCCAACCGATTCGCTCTGCTCTGCAAGCTGCTCGGCTAGGTGACATGAGGGAAGATACAGACAGTCCGGGCAAAGCGCAAGCGATTTCGGCGTTGCTTAACGTGATCTTAACAAAAGAGTAGCAATCGTCACAAGGAGTAGTGATCCCCGAACCCGTGACCAACGAGCCTGTAACGCCACAGAGCACCGAGGGGACTACGGAGGGGAAGAGGCGCGATAGTGGGCCGTTCGGTGGGCTATCAGCGTCAGAAGCGGGGAAGGCAAGCGCGCGGAAGGCCGCAGAGAAACGCGCAGCTCGCAAGCAAGGCGTAACCCGCGAAGACCTCATCGACATAGCCCAATCCCTCGTGACTAAGGCCAAGCAGGGCCGATCAGCAGAGGCGAAGCTAGTGCTTGAGTACGTGCGCTATCTGGGCCAAGGAGAGGCGACTACAACCGGAGAGTCGGCCATAGAGCCTGAAGCCATGACAGTCGAACAGAGACAAGCAGTACGAGCGCGCATCGCCGCAGAGTTGGCAGGAGAAGGGCTAGAACAGGCGCAGGAGCAGGGCTAGGGGGCGAGCGGTGCCCCTCCCCGGCGCGCGATGGGACTCCGGCGGCGCGGGAGACTCTGTACCACACGCAGCGATACACGAGCTGCCTTCATGGCTCCGCAGCGATACACAAGCCCCGCATGGTTGAGCCATAAGCCTCCCAGAACACGGGGAAACGATTGGGACTCCCACCCCACAGGGACTCACGGCTGGTACTATCTACATCTATGGCGGGGCGCGACGACCCAGGGCACACACACGGCTGACAACATGGCCCAGAATACGCGCATCTTTGATGCCTGCGAGCTTGCTCGCGCTGGCACATCTTTCAACCAAGGAGCCTGATGGCACTCGGAGATCAGAACACCAGCAAGCTAAATCAGCAGTGGCCTCCGCCTGCGACTCCCCCCGCGCCCTGTCCGGGCTGCGGGCGATGCCCCACATGCGGCAAGGGTGGGACTCCGGTGACTCCCCACCCTTACTACCCGCGACCACGGTATGGCCCTAATTACTGGGGCGGCAGCGGGGCCAACTGGCCGCAGTACATGACCTTCTGCTAGGTCTCTCCATCGAGTCTACAAAAACGCTTTGAAAGGAAGGCCGAATGGGCCACTCTACAGTTCGTGTTGACGCCTCAGACGGCCCTATCCCCGTCTCTCTTGTAGCTGGCGCTACGCTTGCTCTGTCCGCTCAGGACATCGAGATCGGTGGAGTAGAGATCAAGGATGGCGCTTCGGATCAACGGGCGACGGTAAACTCTGCTGGCGCACTCCTGGTCTCTGAGTCTCCCGCAACGCCACCGTCCGCGACGACGATGCAGAACGCCGCTGTGGCCAACGGTAACGGAACATCACTTCCTGTCACCGGCTATGCGACCGCTGTTCTGAGCGTCGTCTCATCCATCGCCATGTCCGGCGGCACCACGATCAACTTTGAGGCATCCGTTGACGACACGACCTGGGTGACGATCCTCGCCCACAGTCTTGGCACTCCATCTCTTAGCGGCACCACTACCATCGACGGAGACTTCCGGCTCTCGGTCGCTGCATACAAGAGCATCCGGGCGCGCATCAGCGGCTACTCCGCTGGCACCGTCACAGTCAAGGGGTACGTTGCAGAGCAGACTCCGGGCCTGACGACCATTCAGCTTAGTCCTCCGTCTAATGCAATCGTCACCGCCTACGTCGCATCGAAGATCGTCAAGGCATCTGCCGGTACACTGTATGGGCTGTCAGGGTACAACTCCAAGGCAACTGCTCAATGGATTCAGATTCATAATGCCACCACCCTGCCCGCCGACACGGCGGTACCTGAGACGATCTTATATGTTCCGGGGACATCCTCGTTCTCGATGGACTTTGGGCCGAAGGGCCGATTCTTCGCCACCGGCATCGTAATCTCCAACAGCTCGACCGGCCCGACTAAGACAATCGGTTCCGCTGATTGCTGGTTGGATGCCCAGTACGTCTAATGGCTACGATTGGCCTACCCCCTCCGGTGCAATCACTGGGCCGCTGGCGCATAGTGGCACGACGGCAGGGTTCTTCGGGGCCACTCCAGTGGTACGGGCTGCGGCGATCACCCAGGCGTACTCGACCGCTACACGCACGCACGCTGCCGCAACACTCAGTGAGGCCGTTGTCGTGACTCTGCTGACCGACGTGCCCGCCCTCATCAACAGTACGAACGCCGCCGTGAACGAGCTGAAGAAGTTGATAAACGCACTCATTGACGACCTCCAGACCTACGGATTGGAACAATAATGGCCAACATTGCGATTCCACAGCCTGTCCCGCTCGGACTCACGGGCGCCACAGCGGCGACCCGCTATGTGGGCGCAACCACCAGCGGCGCCCCCGCCTCCGGCACCTTCGCGGTGGGCGATTTCGTGGTCGATCAGTCCGGACAGGTCTTCGTCTGCACGGTAGCCGGGACGCCCGGAACCTGGACGCCCTCTTATCTTGATGCACTCCGCCAGGCGATGCAGGCGCTAGGTGCGAAATCCTGGAACGCCGATCCGCGCAACAACCCTGGGGGAACAGCCGGGCCGACGACACAGCACACCGTCTCTGCTATCGCTCCGACCTGGGCGGGAGAAACGTACACCGGGGTTGCTGTAAACGTGATCTCTGCGGGGAGCGGCTTCAACAAGATCCAGGTCGCCCTCTACTCCTACAGTGGAGCGACTCAACACGCTGTCTCCACAGACCAGAAGGCTCTGTTTGGCGGGACAGGATGGATTCAGGTTCCCTTCGCATCTACCTTCACCCCAACCACGTCGGGGGGGCGTTACATCGGTCTCTACTTTGACGCCTCAACCGTCCCAACCCTCCGCCGGTTCGACGCCAGCATCGTCGCTAACAAAATCGGCAGTGGGCAGACGCTCCAACTTGATGTGAATAGCGGATCCTCCATTGCCGCAACTCTGACCCCAACCGATGGGCAGACCAACTCGATTTTCCAAGCCTGCCTCTATTAGCCGATGTTCCTCGCCGTACCGATCGTCTCCCTGATCGCCGGAACCGGCCACCCCGTCACCTGCAACGCCGCAGGGTCAGGCTTGTACACCGCGCCCCGCGTCCAACTCGCCCCCTGGGTCTGCTCGGGCCTGCACTCCAAGTCGGCATGGTTCCAGGCGCAGGCGCTCGTCGTCACGTTGCACGAGGCTGAGCACGCGAAGCGTTTGACGGACGAGCATGAGACACAGTGCGCCGCCCTCGCCGCCCTACCGATGGTGGCACGGCTGGTCTTGCACGCGACCGTGAAGCGGCAGAAGCAACTCGCCCTCGCCGCCGAGCGGTTCAGCCAACTTGCAGGCCCACCCTACTCAGGAGATTGCTAGGAGGTGATCCAATGGCCTTCAAACCCGACCCGAAGCCGGTCAAGAAGAAGAAAGGTAAGAAATGACCACCATCACCACTCTTGCTACGGCTACGGCCAATAGCTGGTACAACGTCCAGGGCTGCTCCGCAACCACCTCTGCTACCGGGGACTACTTCATGGCGAAGGACGTTGCCCCCCACTACCTCTCGCCCGGCGCGCTGACGGCAGCCTACTCGGGCACCGG
>VFSW01012452.1_pt1 | contig 11877 bp, 10 predicted proteins | sample 5358111 | NCBI WGS metagenome assembly VFSW01 (sample SAMN11554181, study PRJNA540505) | mine drainage metagenome | isolation source: sediment from site ElyBrook_90M | place: USA: Ely Copper Mine, Vershire, VT | collected 2017 | reverse complement strand
ATATCCATGATTTTCCGGCCGGATGCGTGTCGAACAGATTCGGGCCCGTGCTGTGGTCGAGCAGGCGGCACAGCGACTCATGCGCTTTGTCGCCTTCGTTCAGGCGCGCCCAGAAGTTGATGACCCAGGCGCGGCTCCATCCGGTCTGGCCTCCGCCGGCGGCGATACGGCGCTCCAGGGATACGCGAGCGGCTTTCGCCAGCTCAGGAGTTTTGCGCGGAGTGATCTCGCTGCCCGGATGCAAGGGATACAAGTGGGCCATGTGGCGATGGCCCGGCTCGGGCTCGTCGAAATCCTTCGACCATTCCTGGAGCTGGCCGTGCTTGCCGATTTGATACGGAGAAATCCGGGCGCGTTTGGCGGTCAGCTCCGCGCGAAACTCCGTGTCGAGGCCCAGGATTTTCGACGCCTCGATTGTATTGGCGAATAATTCCCGGATCAGGGCGATGTCCATGGTGCAGCCGGCGCTGGTTTCCGCGGGTTTGCCGTCGGGCGCGAAGAACGCGTTCTCCGGCGACCACGAAGGGCTGGTGGTGAGCCTGCCGTCCTGCTCAATCAGCCAATCGGAGCAGAACTCGGCGCAGCCTTTCATCCAGGGATAGGCCCGATTCAGAAATTTTTGATCGCGGGTGAATAAATAATGCTCCCACAGATGCGCACAGAACCATGGGCCGCTCATCGGCCAGTTGGCCCACTTCGGGTCGCCTCCGCCGTAGTTGCCAACGGGCGCGGACTGACGCCACAGATCGACGTTGTGATGGGACACCCAACCGGACGCGCCGTAGTTCACTCTCGCGGTTTCCGCGCCGGTGACGCTCAGTCCCTGGATCAGATCGAACAGAGGCTCATGGCACTCGCTCAGGTTGCAGGTCTGGGCCGGCCAGTAATTCATCTGCACATTCATGTTGGCGGTCCAGTTGGAGCTCCACGGCGGACGCAACTGGTCATTCCAAATCCCCTGTAAATTCGCCGGCTGCGAGCCTGGCCGCGAGCTGGCGATCAACAGATAGCGGCCATACTGGAAATAGAGCGCCTGCAACGCTGGATCGTCAGACTGGAAGTTTTTCAGACGCTCGTCGGTAGGCAGACCGGCGCGTCCTCCGCCCAATTGGATGGTCACGCGGCGGAACAGGCTCCGATGATCGGCCATGTGCGCGTCGCGAAGCTGCGCGTAGGTTTTTTGCATCGCGCGGTCGAGCGCGGGCCGGCAGTCCGGCGCGCCGTCCGGCATCTGATCGTAGCCTTTGAACCCGGTCGCCATGGCGACGAGCACGGTTACCGCCCGATCGCTTTCCTGGACGATTCTGGCGCGGCACTCGAACCGCATTCCCCGCCCTTCCTCATCGTCGTAAACGATGGGATTCGCGGAAGGAAGATAGTTCGGATCGACGTGGGCTGGAGCTTTTCCTATCAGCACGATGTCATCGCCGGAGCGCTGCGATTGGGAGTGCAGCGGACTTTCCAGGGACGCGGCGAAATCCAGCGCGCCTTTGTCGCACTCGAGCCTGGCGACGATCACGCCATCCTTCGCCGACGCAAACACCTCGCGCGAAAAGACCGCCTCGCCCGAGCGGTACGAAACCCGCGCCATGCCCGCATCCAGATCCAGTTCCCGCCGGTAATGGGTCACCGGGCCGGGAACGCCGAACTTCAAGAAGAGGTTTCCCAGCGGCAAGTACGACTGGTTGTACGGCCCCTGCATCTTTTTGCAAAGCGCGTCCGCCTGATGATACTTTTCCTCTGCAACCAGCCGGCGGACCTCTGGCAGCACGCGCTTGGCGTCGCGATTATTCCACGGCCTCGGCGAGCCCGACCAGAGCGTGTCCTCATTCAGCGCCAGACGCTCCGTTTCGACACCACCGAAAATCATCGCGCCCAGGCGTCCGTTGCCCACCGGCAGCGCGTCCGTCCAAATCGAGGCCGGCTGCCGATACCATAACTTCAGATCGTTGGAGGATGGTTCCGCGCCCAGGGCGAGCGCACCGGAGACAGCGGCGAGAAACTCCCGCCGGGTTGCATTGGTCACGCGTTTAGTTTATCGAAGCGAGACAAAGCGCGCGAAGCGGGGATTGGGGGCCACATCGGCCACTTCCGGCGGACGGTTGCGCCCGCGGATGGCGGTGACGATCCAGCGGACGCCCTCATAGCCACGCCAGTACATATTATTGCGGACGATGTCGTTGCGGGCGCTCAAAATTTCCCGCCGGACAAAACGCTGGGCCACTTTTCCGTGAATCGGAATCGCGTCGAATTCATCAGAATCCGTGGAGAGGCGTGGGCGATCGGAGTCGCGGAACCGGATAATCGCGATTTTCGTGTCGGTGCTCATCAGATCCCCTTTGCCGTTGCGGCAGGTGCTGGGAATGCTGCTCCGTTCCTGCAAGTCGAGCATCTCCACGTAAGAGGTATACACCAGGTCGTTGGCGATCTTGTCGCGCTCCAGGTCTATATTCGCCTCAATGCGGTGAGTCATCAGAGCCCCATGGTGCATGTAGGCGAAATCGATATCGCGCGTAGCTGCGCCGATCCAGACTTCCTGGCCCTGCCATGTCCCTTGTCTCCAGATCCTGACATGATGGCGCTTGGACAGGTCGTTGAGGCCCTTTTGCCAGGACATATCCGCCTCGGTCCCGTTCAACAGCAGCTTGGTCATGGGAAAGGACTGGCTATTGCGGCCTTCCGCCGCCGCGCGGACGACCTGAATGCGCGAACGCATGCTGACCGGAACGGTTTCACTCCAACCCGCTGCGCGAAACGCCGACGAAATTTGTTCGCGCGTGCCGATCAGCATCATATTGAACAGATCCGAGGGGCGGCCGGTGTAGATCTCGGTGGTCCCCTTATCAATAAAAAAAAAAACGTCGTCCAGGGACTCGCGCTCGGCTTCCGTCAGATGGCGCGGTGCGTCCTCGGACTCGCGCTGCGCGCGGGCGGGAAGAGGCTCGGTCAACGTCAGCGACAGTTCGACGCCCGGCGTGAAGTAAATCTCCGGCTCGGGAACCTGCACGATGAGCGTCTTGATGGCCCAGACCGCCAGTTCCGCGTGCAGGTCCATCATTGCCGCCATGCGGATGTAGCCGCTGACGCGGTAGGCGACGCTCTAAGTCATTCGCATGCCGCCGATCTCGCCGTTCTTTTCCACCCGCTCGCGGCCATTGTCCACCGCGATCACCCGGGCGTCCAGCGGCAGGGTCTCATCGTCCGGCAGCGTGATCTTGTCGAATTGCAGCGCTAGCGCCGCGGTCTCGTGAACGATCCCGTAGCCGATGCGGCGCACGGATTTAACCGTCCCGGTCAAAACGCTCCCAGAGGGCAGCAACAGTTCGCCTCCGACGCGAACCGGTGCAATGAGGACAGCCGACACGGGGGATCCAGGCTTGCTTGCGTAGGAGCCGACCGTGCTGGTCAAGCGAATTTCCAGCCGCGTGCCTGCCGGAACTTCACGAATCGTCAACAGTCCAACCGAGCAGAGCAGATAGGCTAGCAAACCCATTGGAATCATACTAGCTTATGTAGGCACGTTTCCGCCCTCAAATTTTCTTAATGGAACCCTTTGTTTTGAACGGAATCCCTTGAATGAACGGAATTTAACGTGACGTCCAGCCGCCATCGATCACTACGTCGGAGCCGGTGATGAAGCCCGCCTCCGCTGAACAGAGGTATAAAGCCAGCTTCCCGATCTCCTCTACCGTTCCCCACCTGCCAAGTGGAATATTAGACAGGAACTGCTGGTTCAGCTCGGGATTGTTGATCAGGCCGGCGTTCATTTCGGTGGCGAAAGGTCCGGGGCTGATCGCCACCACGGTGATGGCGTCCGCCGCCAGTTCCTGCGCCAAGGCGCGGGTCACACCCAGCAAACCGGCCTTGCTGGCCGAATAGGCCGTCCGCCCAGGCAAGGAGATGTGGCTCATCATGGAGGCCAGATTGATGATCCGGCCATAGCCCCGCCCGCGCATCATGGGAATGAACGACCGCGTCACCAGGAATACCGACGTCAGGTTGGTGTCCATTACCGTGTTCCATTCGTCGAGCGTGTATTCCACCATCGGCTTGCGGATGTTCATGCCCGCGTTATTGATGAGAATGTCCACCTGGCCGAAGCGCTGCCGGACACCTTCTTCGAGGGCACGGACTTGCGTCTCGTCGGTGACATCCGTAACGAAAACAGCCGACTCCGACCCCACCTGTGTTGCGGTCTCCTCGAGCTTGGCCCGGTCGCGCCCCCCCAGCGCCAGTTTCGCTCCCGCCGCTCCCAGTTCCACAGCCATGGCCCGGCCCAAGCCGCGGCTCGCGCCGGTAATCACGGCGACACGTCCGTCCAGTCTGATGCTCATCAGATCAGTTTACCAGCGCGGTGCGTCTAATTCGGGAATTTGCGGGCGAAGGTCGTCAGGCCGAGACGGTCCACGGCGTCCTTTGCCTCGATATAGGCCGCGGGGGTCGGCAGAGGGCCGATCAGGACGCGGAAGATCTTATCGTTGGGTCCGGACGAGACGAATCCTGGCAGACCTTTCCTGCGCAGACCCTCGGCGAAGATCGCCGCGACGCCCTTTTCCACCGCTCCCATCTGGATGTAAACCGCGCCAATCTTCGGCTCGGCAAACAGCGGCCTATCCTGCTGATCGAGGACAGGAGCCGGGTCGGCCTGTAAAACAATGTGAGGAGGCTCGGAGACAGGAGCGGCCACAGTCGTCACCGGGGCGATTGGCTTCACGGAGATGGACTTGCCCACCAGATAGGCAACGGAAACACAAACCACCAGGACGATGGTGAACACAAAGGCGAGGCTCGCCATCTGGCGCCGCCCGAGGACGAACTCGAACTCCTCGGGCGCGGCAGGAGTCTCCTCCAGGCTTTCCGGAGCTGGTTCCACGAGCGGAGGAGCCGGCGTCCCCAGAGAATCCGGGCGATGCTGAAGATCAAGAACGCTGATCATGATGTGAATGAGGCGTTTGCCGCCTCAAGCCGTACTATCGGCGGGACAGGGCTTTTTCTACAGCAACTACTGGGCTTTCTTCCCAGCGGGCGCAGGAGCCGCGGCAAGCGCGCCGTGCAGAATGTGCGCGCGAGCCTCCATCCTGGCCGCCTCCGCCCTCTTCCTCATTTTCTTGAGCAGCGCCGTGTACTGGTCGAGCGTCTCCGCCAGTTCGGGCGGAGGCGTATCGCCAGGCGTCAGCACCGGCTTGCGAGCGGTCACAAAACCCTTCTTGTCCAGAAGCTCGATCGACAGTTTATACTGCGACTCCGCCACCACATTGGGATTCTTCAACGCGAGTAGGGCAGCCAGTGAGTTCAGACTGGCGACCGTGTCCAGTTCTTTGGCGGTCAGCATGCCCCGGAACAGCGGCTCCGCATCGGTCTGCCGGCCTGCCGCCGCATACACATTGGCGACTTCGCTTAATGTGGCCTGCGTTTCGGGCGCCGCCTCGCCCAAAGCCTTGGTGCGGATATAGAGTGCCCGTTCGTAACAGTAACTGGCTTCCGGATAGCGCTTTTGCGTGAAATACAGCTTGCCCAGGTGGTCGAGGGTACCGGCCACCTCCACCGTTGCCGGCCCGAAAGCGCTCTCCCGAATGTACAGAGCGCGCCGCCATACCGCCTCCGCGTCGCTCTGGAGGCGCATATTGCCGAAGGCTTCAGCGATGCCGTCAAGCGGCTGCCGCAGCGCCGGACTGGCCGCGCCCGCCGATTTTTCCAGAATGCGCACCGCGCGATCGAACATCGGCTCGGCTGAAGAATACTGCTTCTCAACGAGGAGCAGTTCGCCCACCGCGATCAATTCCGGCGCAAGTTCCGGCGCATCCGGCCCCTGCACCCGTTCCACTACCGCGACGGCCCGCCGGGCATACTGCTCAGCTTGCGTGTATTTTTCCATCGCCTGGGAAATCCGCGCCAGCTTTTCGAGCGGACCCACGACGGCCAGATCCTGGCGGCCTTTCGACGTCTCCATGATCTGCAGGGAGCACTCGTAATAGGAAGCCGCCTGCTGATACTTCATCTGCGCGAAGCTCACGCGTCCCAGATCGTTCAGGTCAGAGGCCAGTTCCGGGCTGTTCAGGCCAAGCGAGTGCTCGCGCTCCTCCAGCAGCCTGAGGTACAGCTTTTCGGCCTCCGCGTAACGGCTCTGCGCGCAGAGGGTCTCCGCCGTGTCGCGCCATTCCTTCGCCAGTTTGGGATCGAACGGGCCGACGCCGCGGCTCGGTGTTACCACGTCGCCGGTCAGGCTGGGGAGGGCTGCTTTTTGGCTGTCGGGCCGGACTTTCTGGGCAGAAGACGGGAGGGCCGCAACGAAACCGATGAGCATCAGCAGAACACAGCGGAACGGACGCAGACCAGCCGACACAAGGTTCATCATCCGTTCATCGGCGGAAGAGGTGGAAAAACATAGGGGCCCGGCGAACAAAGTTGGCGGGGTACCCGCCGCGTTTCCCGCGTCCCAGGGATTAAGAATCTTCACTCCGAGCGCGGGGAAATCCTTTGTGTTCCTCGTGACCAGGGTAAGCCCGTGGTGCAAGGCCGTCGCGGCGATCAGGCCGTCCACTACCGGCAAGCTGGCCCCCTGTTGCCTAGCCTCCGCCGCAAGGTGGCCCCAGCGTATGGCGATAGCCTCCGTCACCGGCAGGATGCGCTCCCCAAACCAAAGGCGCACATCGGCCTGCAACCAGTCTTCCAAGGCTCTACGCTTCTTCCCCTCGGGAAGAGCGGCGATACCTTTGCTGATCTCTCCGATCACCATGACGCTCAAATAAAGGTCCGCTTTGTTGGTGTCCCTTATGAAATCCACGACCCGGGCATCGGGTTGCTCTTTGGTCAGCTCGGATGGAATATTCGTGTCAACAAGATATCCGTTCACAACTGGATATCCCGCCCAGGATCTTTGTCGCGGTCGAAATCGAGGTTGAGGCCGCGCAACGGCGCGAAAAGCTCCACCATATCCTTGGCGGAGACAGCGCGCGGCATGGATGACGATTTGCGTGCTACTTCCTCAAGCACGCTCGCCGCATAAGGCCCGATTTCCAGTCCCAGCTCGGCCGCCCGCCGCAGCAGCTCCTCTTCAATCTCCGGCTTGATATCAAGGGTGATGGTCATCCTGGCCTCCCTGTTTATTATCGGACCTTCCACCGGCGCATGCAGCACCTGGCGGAACGTCGTACCAGCCGAACGCATACGCGAAGCTATTCCTCACCAATCCCGCCAATTCCTGTTCGGTGAACCCAAACTGCGTTCTGGCGAGCTCGTACTCTCCCGTCAACGTGCATTCGAACAGCGCCGGATCGTCGGTGTTCAAAATGATGGGCACGCCCGCGTCATACAGTTTCCGGACCGGATGATCCTCTAACGACGCCACTGCGCCGGTGCGGACATTGCTGGTGATGCAAATTTCCAGCGGGATGTTCTTTTCCTTAAGATGGGCCATCAACTCCGGATCCTCCGCAGCGCGGATCCCATGGCCGATGCGTTCCGCGCCGATCGCCAGCGCTTCCCAGACGCTGGATGCGCCGGTCGTCTCCCCGGCGTGGCAGAGCAGGTGCAGCCCGCGATCGCGCGCCTCCTTATATAGGTCCGCATACCAGAGCGCCGGCCCGCCCGCCTCATATCCGCCGAGTCCGATGGCCACCACGCCCTCGCTCACGCGCTCCGCCGCCAGATCGAACACCGGCTTGGCGGCGTTCGCGCCGAACTGCCGGACGGCATCGAAGATCCAACGCGCCTTCAGCTTGCTCAACTCCGCCTCGCGCTGAATAGCCTCGAAAATCGCCGCAAAATTCTGCTCCTTCCACAGAATCATGCCGGTGGAGACATTTACCTCGGCATAGACAACGCCTTCCGCCGCCAGCCGCTCGAATAAACGGCGCGCGATCAACGCGTAGTCCGCGGGCGTCCGCAGTTTGCGATTCACCCAAATGTAGCTTTGGATGAACCCCTCGAAATTCGTGTAGGAAGCCGCCCTTGCGATCTCCTCGCGCGTCAGCGATGGATCGAGTTCCAACAGCGTCTCCGGCTCAACCGATCCCTCCAAATGCAAGTGCAGTTCTGCAACGGGCTCCATTGTTGACATAATAACGGCAATGCTAGCCGCCGAAATGGAAGCAATCATCGAGGGCCGTCACTCCGACCCGTTTTCCGTCCTGGGACCGCACGAGCTCGAGGTCCGCGCCTGGCTGCCTCACGCGAAACAGGCCTGGCTCGTCCTCGACGGCGATTTAGTGGAAATGGAGCGCGCCCACGAAGCCGGATTCTACATCGCAGAACTCACCGCGCGAGCCGGCTACCGCATCCGCATCGAGCTTTACTCGGGCGAAACGCTGGAGCTTGAAGATCCCTACCGGTTCCCTCCCCTGCTCACGTCCTTCGAGCTGCACCTGTTTGGCGAAGGAACGAATTATGAGGCGTACCGGACGCTCGGGGCGCATCCGGTGGAATGCGAAGGCGTGCCCGGCGTGCGCTTCGCGGTGTGGGCGCCAAACGCCGAGGTGGTGAGCGTGCTGGGCGACTTCAACGGCTGGGACCGCACCCGCCATCCCATGCGCCTGCGCGACGGCGGAATCTGGGAAATGTTCGTCCCCGCGCTCGAAACAGGAGCGCACTATAAATATTCGGTGCTTTCGAAACTCGGAACGGAGCAGTTCAAGTGCGACCCGTACGGCTTTTACGCGGAGGTTCCGCCGAAAACGGCGTCCATCGTCTGGGGTCTCGCGAATTACACCTGGGGCGACGAGGCGTGGATGGCCGAGCGCGCGCAGCGCAGCATCCTGCGCGAAGCGGTGTCAATTTACGAAGTGCATCTGGAAAGCTGGATGCGCGGGCCGGGCAATCGCCCGTTGACCTATCGCGAACTGGCGCATCATCTGGTGGGCTACGCCAAGACCATGGGCTACACGCATCTGGAACTGATGCCGATCATGGAACACCCGTTTTCCGGGTCGTGGGGCTATCAGGTGACGGGATATTTCGCGCCCACGTCGCGCTTCGGCACTCCCGACGATTTTCGCTTCTTCATCGACGCGTGCCATCAGGCCGGCATCGGCGTGATTCTCGATTGGGTGCCGGCGCATTTCCCCAAGGATTTGCACGGCCTGTTCCGGTTCGACGGCACGGCTCTTTATGAACACCAGGATGCGCGGGAAGGCGAGCATCGCGACTGGGGCACGCTGATCTTCAACTTCGGCCGCAACGAAGTGCGCGGATTTTTGCTCTCGAACGCGTTGTATTGGCTGCGCGAATTTCACCTGGACGGCCTACGCGTGGACGCGGTTGCCTCCATGCTCTACCGCGACTATTCGCGCCAGCCGGGCGAATGGATTCCCAACAAATACGGCGGCCGCGAGAATCTGGAAGCCATCGACTTTCTGCACGTCTTCAACGAACTGGCGCACAAGGAGCCGGGCGCGGTGACCATCGCCGAGGAATCGACCTCCTGGCCCGGCGTTTCCCGGCCCGTCTACGCCCACGGCCTGGGTTTCACCATGAAGTGGAACATGGGCTGGATGCACGACATGCTGGATTATTTCGAGAAGGACGCGGTGTTCCGCAAGTTCCACCAGTCCAGCATCACGTTCAGCATGCTGTACGCGTTCACCGAAAATTTCGTGCTGCCGATCTCGCATGACGAAGTGGTGCACCTGAAGCGCTCGCTGCTGTCGAAGATGCCGGGCGATGAATGGCAGCGCTTCGCGAACGTGCGCGCGTTCCTGGCCTATATGTACGGGCATCCGGGAAAGAAGCTGCTGTTCATGGGCAGTGAGTTCGGCCAGACCGAGGAGTGGAGCGAGAGCGTCAGCCTGCCCTGGCATCTGCTGCAGTATCCCGTTCATTCGAAGTTGCAGACCATGGTGAAGGAACTGAACTGGCTCTATCGCCGAGAGCCTGCGATGCATGAAGTGGACGACGATTACGCGGGCTTTGAGTGGATCGATTTTCGCGACGCCGAGGCCAGCGTCATTTCGTTCCTGCGATACTCACGGGACCGGCAGCAGTATCTGGTGTTCGCGTGTAACTTCACACCCGTGCCGCGCCACAACTATCGCGTCGGCGTCCCGCAGGCCGGGCGCTACGCGGAGATATTCAACACGGATTCGGAGATGTTCGGCGGCTCGAACCTGGGCAATTCCGGAGCCGTCTGGGCCGCGGAAACCGAAGCCCACGGGCGTCCAGCGAGCTTGAGCATCACGCTGCCTCCGCTGGCGGTGGTGGTGTTTAAGAAGGCGTAGCCGGGTGGATGAAGATAACGTTCAAGCGCTCTGGCGGCGACTCGCCGAAATGGAGAGACAGAAGCGCTTTTCTGGAGAATCCTACCCACACGGGATGTGTGCGTTTCCGTTTCGGCTTAAAGGGCAGGGATTCTTTCCAGGGGGCGACGGACTTTGGAGGGACGATCAACATCTCGAAGAGCCATCACAGGGCACACTTCCCATAAATGGGCTGATGTTTGTGGGCAACGATTTTGGGACTCTAGCCGGCTATTTGAAGTTGAGGAAGAATAGCTTCGAGAATCCGCAGACGTGGAAGAATCTAAGAGAGCGTGTTCGGCGCGCCAGGCTCCCTGAAAGCGAGATGTTCTTCACAAACGCGGTGATGGGGCTGCGGACAGAAGGCAAGGCGCTCGATAAGAAGGACTGGGGAAAAGACCCGCTTTTTCCGGAATTCTGTCGCGAATTCTTCGTTTACCAGGTGGAGACTATGAAGCCGCGTCTGCTGGTTATCTTCAGCACGGCTCGAGCAACAATCGAAACGTTAATACCCGGCGAGAATCTGACCAGCGCCGACCCCTCAGTTGCTCGTGTCGGCTCTCATACTGTATTGGTCCTCCACACCACGCATCCCTATCCGGATTTTGGTTTTTCAGAAGAAAGAAGGGAACGCGATGTGGAATGTCTTGCCAGAGCATGGGCTGTTGCAACGGCTAGGGTCCGCTCCTGACAGCGTCCCCGAAGCTCAGTGGCTTGTTGGGTTTATCCAGCGGGGAACACTGAGCGTGCGCCCCGTCTACTATGTTTAGCTTATGACCGTCGAAGGGATCATTGAAGAGATCGGCCATCTGCCCGAACCCGAGCGGAAGCGATTGTTCGAGCGCATCGACGAGATGAAGGACCAGGCTTGGGATCGCGAAATGGAGCGCGACTTCGCCCCAGGCGGCAAAGGCGAGGGCCTGCTCGCCAAGGTTGAAGCCGACATTGCCGCGGGCAAATTTAGGCCGGTTGAAGAGTTCTGCGCTGAGCGGCGGCCCTAGCAGTGCCCTTTGTCTCCCGAGTCTCTCCTGAGTTTTGGGAACAGTACAACGAGCCGCCGGCCGAGGTCGAACAAGGCCTACCGGCTATTCTTGGCCGAATCGGCTAGCCCCATGCTCACGCATGGGGCTCCGTCCGGGGTAAATCGAAATTGCAGGGAGCCCCATGCGTCAGCTTGGGGCTAGCCAATATCGCAGCCGCCTACCGCAGCACCCGCCCCGGTGCCTCGCGGAAGAATGACTCGCGCCCGCATCGCCGATTCGACCACGCTCGGTGGGAGCACAGAGTCTGCGCGCGATCAATCGAGCTTCGCCCTTTTGCGCGAGGATTTTGCCGCTACATGTACTCCGGCACTTCAATCCCCAACACCCCGAGCGTCTTCTCAAGCTGCGCCCGGTAATACCCGGTCAGCCACAAGAGAAATGTTTTTTTCTCCGGATCCGTCTCCGTCAGCACCGGAACGGCTTCATAAAACGTGCTGTACGCCTGCGCCAACTGAACCGCGTAGCGAGCCACATGCGCCGGCTCGCCGCGGGCCAGCGCGCGCTCAATCGCCGCACCAGCCTTCGATGCGGCCAGCAAAAGTTGCCAGCATTCCTCCTGCGCCAACTGCCGCTGCATGACCTCGGGCGTAAGGACGGTGGTGAAG
>VFSW01012451.1_pt1 | contig 11879 bp, 11 predicted proteins | sample 5358111 | NCBI WGS metagenome assembly VFSW01 (sample SAMN11554181, study PRJNA540505) | mine drainage metagenome | isolation source: sediment from site ElyBrook_90M | place: USA: Ely Copper Mine, Vershire, VT | collected 2017 | reverse complement strand
CGCGCACAACCCGTCTACGCAAATCACGCGCGCCGCGCGGTCGGCGTGGCCGCGGCGCTTCTCTCGCCCGAGACGCGGGCGCACGCGGTCACTGAAGTCCGCGCCGAATACGCCCGCATTGCCGCGGCGCATGCCCGCGGCGAAGAGACTAAGCGCCGCCTCCCGCTTGCCGACGCGCGTCAAAATGCTTTGAAGCTCAATTGGTCCGGGAGTTATCTCCCTCCGGTGCCACGACAGCTCGGCACGCATCCGCTTCGAGACATTCCAATTTCCGGGCTCACGGATTTCATCGACTGGACGCCGTTCTTCGCCACCTGGGAACTCAGCGGCAAGTTCCCGGCCATTCTTGATGACGCTACCGTCGGCGAAGCCGCGCGCAGCCTGTTCGCCGACGCGCAGGAAATGTTGCGACGAATCGTTGCCGAACGCTGGTTCCGGGCGAACGCAGTGACCGGCTTATGGCCGGCGAACAGCGAGGGCGACGACATCCTCGTGTTCAACAACGAAGCGCGGAGCGTGCCGGTGGCCGTTCTGCGCACGCTCCGCCAGCAGTTGCCGCGCCGCGAGGGCCGCGCCAACCTGGCGCTCGCCGATTTCGTCGCCCCGCGCGCGAGCGGGCTCGCCGACTACATCGGCGCCTTCGCTGTCACCGCCGGCATTGGCGAGGAAGCCGTCGTCGAACGCTTCAAGCACGCCAACGACGACTATTCCGGGATCATGGCCAAGGCGCTCGCCGATCGGCAAGCGGAAGCGCTGGCCGAATATATTCACCAGCCCGGGCGAAAGGAGTAATGGGACTACGCACCCGACGAGGAATTAGCCGGCAGCGAATTAATCGCCGAAGAATATCGCGGCATCCGTCCGGCACCCGGCTATCCGGCGCAACCCGATCATACGGAGAAAGCGACATTATTCACGCTGCTCGACGGCGAGCGGTACACCGGCATGCGGCTGACCGAAAGCTTCGCCATGTGGCCCGGCGCTTCGGTTTGCGGGTTCTATTTCAGCCACCCCGACAGTTACTACTTCGGCGTCGGCAAGATCGAACGCGATCAGGTCGAAGATTATGCGAAGCGTAAGAGCTGGACTGTTGCCGAAGCCGAAAGATGGCTGGCGCCGATTCTCAATTACGATTCGCTGGCCGCCGTCCGGAGCGCCGCGGAATAACGGAACGGCAGCGGCGGTACCCTACGTTTCCGCGATGGCGCGCTCGACAAACAGCGCTGCCTCCAGCGCTTCGCGGTCCCCCCCGAAGCGGCCGACGATCTGAACGCCGAGCGGCAAGTCGCCATCGTCCAGTCCCGGGACGTTGACGCACGGCGTACCCATCAGCGTCCACAGCCGATTGAACGCCGCGTCGCCGGTCGAGCCGAGCCCCTGCGGCGCTGCGCCGGGTGCCGATGGGACCAGCAATACGTCGATCGCGCTCATCGCGTCCGCAAGCGCCCGCCGTCCGCGTGAGGCGGTTCTTCGCGCCGTATCGTAGTCCTCGACTTTGATCGCCGCGGCGCGATCGAGATGCTCGCGCAATGGCCGCGCAACCTCATCAGGATGGCGGTCGTACTCGAAAGCCAGCGCCCGAAAAGCTTCGTAGTCCTGAATGATGAACTGAGCGCGGTAGGCTTCTTCAAGCATTGGCGGCAGCGTCAGCTCGGTTACTGAAGCGCCGGCTCGCTGCGCCGCGCGGGCGGCGGTTTCGACCGCACCCTGCATCGCTGCGCTCGCCTGCGGCCACAGATGAGTACGCGCGAAACCGATGCGCGGCGCCGCGGGCGCGCCGCGATCCACGCGCAAGTCGCGACCCGTGATCGCAGCCGCCGCGAAGGCGACATCGGCGACTCCGGCTCCGTAAAGGCCGACCGTATCGAGATGCCAGGCCAAACATTTCATGCCGACAGTCGGGATCATCCGGTACGACGGCTTGAAGCCCGCGACGCCGCAAAAAGCCGCCGGCCGGATCACAGAACCCGCGGTTTGACTGCCGAGCGCGATCGGGACCATTCCGGCCGCGACGGCTGCCGCCGAGCCGGACGACGAGCCGCCAGGCGTATGCGCGAGATTGCGCGGGTTGCGCGTGCCGGCCGGCACCATGAAGGCGAATTGGGTCGTTACGGTCTTGCCGAGGATCAAACCGCCGGCGCGGCGGACTAATGCGACCGCGGCGGCGTCCGCACGAGGCCGGTATCCGGAATAAATCGGCGAGCCATATTGGGTCGGCAGGTCGGCGGTGTCGTAGATGTCCTTGATCCCGACCGGCAGACCGCGCAGCGGCGTCGCGGCGCGGCCGGGCGCATAGGCACCGCCACCCCCCCCCGCGGGGTGGGGGCTTACGAAAGCGCCGATCTCGGTCTCCTTGGCCGCGATCGTTTCGGCGCACAGTTCGACGACGGCGCGCGGCGTAAGTTCACCGGCATCGATTCGGCGGGTAAGATCGAGCGCGGCCAGCATCAGATGCGCTCGATCAGCGCGACGATGGGCGTCGTCGCGCCACGCGACAAGGGGAACGCGATGTAGGCCGTCACCGCGGCGCCCGGCCAAGCGACGATATAGGCGGAGAGCCAGCGGCGCACGAAATCAACATGAGAGCCGACGTTCGCATAGGTCGCGGCAGCGCTGGCCGCGAAGACGACGACGCCGGTGGCGAGAACGGGAAAAACAAACCTCGCCTTGCCTTCCATTACACTACCCTCCCCCTCGCTTTGAGGATGTGGCCCGAATGACAGCGTGCAATCAAGAGCACGCCCCGTCGCGGCATGGTTAAGATAGCGTTCGCGCGAACGCACCGACATCATTGAATAGTCCTTAACGGACTGTCTCGCATTCTCGGCATCATGTCGCGTGGCGTTCAGTGGTCGCTGTTAGGCTCCGCGGTCGTTGCCGCGTTGGTCGCGCTCGCCGGCTGCAGCCACTACTTCAGCGGCGAGCGGGAAGCGTGGCGGGGCGAAGCCGAAGTTGCCTGCCTTAATTCCGGCGCGGTGAAAGAAAGCCCGGAACGGGTGCGCATCTCTGCAATCGCGGGGCCCGGAATGTGCGGTGCCGATTATCCATTGCGGGTATCGGCTGTCGGAGAAGGCGGGCCGCTCGGTTACGATGACGAGCCGGTGCGTCCACCCGCCGCAATCCCGGATGCCGCGCTTCCACCCCGATGGCCAATTCAATCTAACGCACCGCCGCCCCCGCAGCCACAGTACGGTCCGCCGCAATACGGTCCGTCGCCATCGGGACAGCCGCAATACCGTTCACCGCAGTACGCGACGCGGCCCGGGCCACCGGCTCAATACGGTACTTTGCAAACCCTCCCAACACCGGCCGGCGCACCGATGTCGCTTTATCCTCCGGGCGTTCCGCCACCGGAAGAAGATGATTTCGATTTTCAGCCCAGTCCACCGCGGCCGTATGGCGCCGCGCCCGCCGCGCGGGCAAGCGCCGCGCCGCCGGCGTATCCACCGCATGGCTATCCGCCGCCAAACCCTCCGCCGGGCTACCCTCCGTCAAATTACCCGCGGCAAAATGATGTGCCACCGGACTACTCACCACGTGCCGAGCCGCCCGGAGCGGAGCAACAAGTTCCACTCGGCCCGCGCGCACCGATCGTCACCGGGGCGGTTGGACCGGTTGAAATGAGACCGGCGGCGACGCTCGCTTGCCCGATCGTCTCGGCGCTCGACCAATGGATTACGGCGGCGGTGCAACCCGCCGCGCTCCGCTGGTTCCGCCAGCCCGTCGTCGAGATCAAACAAATCTCGGCTTACTCCTGCCGCGGCATGAACGGCGATCCCAACGCCCGTATTTCCGAGCACGCCTTCGGCAACGCACTCGACATCGCCGAGTTTATGCTCGCGGATGGTCACCGGATCAGCGTGCAATATGGCTGGCGCGGCTCGCCGGAGGAGCAAGGCTTTCTGCACGACGTCCAATTGGCAGCATGCCGTGAATTCACCACCGTGCTCGCGCCCGGCGCCAATGTTTATCATTACAATCACATTCACGTTGACTTGATGCGCCGCTCAAGCGGCCGTCACATCTGCCAGCCGGCGGCCATTCCGGGCCAAGTCGTCGCCGAACGCGCACGGGCGCGGTATGCCTCTCAGCATCCGTACGATCCGGGCGTGACCGGTTCGATCAGAAGCAAGACCTATTCGGGTGCGCTCGGCTATTCCAGCGACGACGATTTGCCGCTCGCCGTTCCGGGTGAGGATTAGAGTTCCTTTCTCTTTGTTAATGTTTGAGAAACCATGTTCAAACCGCCATCCTGTGACCTCGGTCACAGTGATCCGGGCCATTTCAGATTACCTCTCAAACATTCAAATCAGTCCATAGGAGAACAACAATGCGTAAGACACTTCTCGCTGCCGTCGGTGGGGTTGCCCTTCTCTCCGCCGGAGCGTTTGCCGGTCAAGCCGGTGCGATGACTCTCGCGACGCCGACGGCAATCGGTGCGGCGGCCGCCGACAACGGTCTGGTTGAAAAGGCCGCCGTGGTTTGCGGGTATTATGGCTGCGCGCGAGTCGGCCCCCGGTATTACGGATATTACGGCTACCGCCGTTACGGCTGGTACGGTCGCCGCTGGTACTACTGACAATCGGACTACGTTTGGACAAAGCCACGCTCCGGTCATGACTGGAGCGTGGCTTTGCCGTTCCAGCTTCAACGCCTATTTGTGCTCGGCCTGCTCCATGTGCGCGAGCAGCGCGGCGGTCGGCCAGCAATCGACTTTGAGCCCATTGCGCTTCTGATATTCACCGAGCGCAGCGCGGGTTTTCATCCCCGCCTTGCCGTCGATCTTGTCATGATAGAAGCCGCGTTTAGTGAGAATTTCTTGCATGCGGTCGAGATCACGGGTGGGAAGTTGCGCGACCTTGGCCCAGGGCGTCTCGAATGGTCGCGGATCGACCATGCGATCGCCGAGATGACCGACGAAGAGCACGTACAGGTCGGAAAAATTGTACTCCTTGATGGCAAAATAGTTTGACGTGGCAAGAAAAGCCGGACCGTAACGGCCGGCCGGCTGCAGCAGCGACGCCGGCTGGGCGCGTTCGGCTGATGAGATATCGCGGCCGTAAGCTGGGACGAAACCGAGCTTGAGCCACTCGCCGATCGGACTCGTGTTTTCCGGCACGCCGATGGTGCAATCGACGGTGCCGGGTGCGCGCACTTCGTAGGACCAGCGCACGCCGCGTTGCCAACCCTTGTCAACGAGTTGCTTGGCCGCGGACGCAAGCGCATCGGGCACCGAATGCCAGATGTCGCGGCGCCCATCGCCGTCAAAGTCGACGGCGTATTTGTAGAAGTCCGACGGCAGGAACTGCGTCAGCCCCATTGCGCCCGCCCATGAGCTCTTCATATCGGCGGGTTTGACGTAGCCGTCCTCCAGCATTTTGAGCGCCAGCAGAAATTCGCCGCGGAATTTCTCCTTGCGTTTGCCGAAATAAGCTTGCGTCGCCAGGACGCGGATCGCGTTGCGCGAGTCGTGTGCATGCCCATAATCGGTTTCTCGCCCAAAGATCGCGAGCAGAATCGTCGGCGGAACGCCAAACTGATGCTCGATCGCCGTCAGCGGGGCACGGTATTGTTCGAGGAGTTTGCGGCCTTCTGCTGCGAGGCGCTCGATCGAAGTTTCCTTGAGGTAATCCGCCGGCGTCTGGACGAATTCCGCCTGGGCGGAGGGTGCCTGTTCCTGCCGTCCGGGCAAAACAAGTTCGGGCAGTGACAGGTCCGGCTCAAGCCCCCGCGTAGCCATGTCGAAGGTCGCACGGGAAACGCCGAGCTCCTGTGCCTGCGGCCACAGCGATTGCAGCCAGCCTTGAAAGGCCGCGTCCGCCGCGAACGCGGTATTTGCGAAAGCTGGGGCGCAGACCAGGGCGGCACAAAAAAAGTACGAGGCGATTCTCATCGCCTCGCACTCTCATCGCAGTAACGACCGAATGCAATCGCTTACGACGCCTTGGCCTGCGGCCTCGGCGGCGCGGTATTCTGAAAGCTCGGCCGCGCCGAAAGGCGATCGAAGTAGGCGGAAAGCGACTTCGCCGCGGCTATGGCGCTTCCGGATTCGGGGAAATTCTTCAGGTAAGCCAGGATCGGCATCAGGTTGATGTCGGCAAAGGTGAGACTATCGCCGGCAAGGTAGCCTGCCTTGGCGACCGTGCGATCGAGGAGATCAATCTCCTGCTTGACCGCCGGCACGACGGCGTCGATCGTTTTGCGATCCGGCGAGCCGTCGGCCCCTTTCGGGAAGATGTAGTTCAGCAGATAGGTGCGAACCAGCGTGCCGTCGATCCTGGTGTTAACCAGCGAGACCCATTGCTCGGTGAGCGCGGCGTGACGCGGCTCGGTTGGGATCAATTTTTTTCCGGGAAAAGCGAGATCAAGATAGGTGGCGATTGCCTTCGACTCGCACAATTCGAAATCGCCGTGACGCATCACCGGAACCTTGCCGAACGGATGAATGGCGTCGACATCGGTCGAATGCGGCGGCGATTGCTTCAAATCATACGGAATCGACTTCTCCTCGCACACCATACGGACTGCCCGCGTGTAGGTCGATGGCGCCGGGCCGATGATTTCCACGTTCGGCATGTTCCACTCCCCGATTGTGCCCGGACCGTCGGCGCGAGCCTGCAAACATGCGGCGGACGCGACAGCCTCGGGCGGCTAGTTACTTTACCAACAAGTTAACTATAATGATCGGGCGAAATGAGTCAAGCGAACATCACCACGGCGCCGCCTGATGCAAGTCTAGCGCACGGCTACAATGAACAGCCGCGGAAATCTCAACAGCACCTTGCCGTCGACGTGCGGTTGGTAGGCTCCGACAATTTTTCCCGTATAGGCCGCCAGAAACTGTTCGCGCATGCCGACATCGAGCAGCGACAAATAAGGTTGCAACGAAGAACCCTTGAACCATTCAACAATAGCTTGCGGGCTCGCCATGGCGTGATTGTAAACGGTATGCCAGATATCGAGGTGCGCACTGACCGGCCTGAGCAGATCGTAATAGGCGTCGGGCGACAACATTTCAGCGCGGGGAACGGCCGTCTTCAGCTTGGCCGCCCACGGTCCGCCGCCCGCGACTTCACGCTGCAGCATGTTCGCGGGTTCGTTGGTGTTGTCCGGCATCTGCACGGCAAGCACGCCGCCGGCCGGCAATGCTTCGAGCAATCGCCGCAACACCCGCGGATGATCAGGCACCCACTGCAAGGCGGCGTTGGCGAACAGGAGATCGGTGCGTTCCTCGGGCGTCCACGTCGCAATGTCGGCCTCGACGAATTTGCACCGCGGCAGCCGTTCACGCGCCTTGCGCAGCATGTCGGGCGAAGAATCGAGGCCGATAACTTCGGATTGCGGAAAGCGCTCGATCAGAAGCTCGGTCGAGTTGCCCGGCCCGCAGCCAAGATCGACTGCAAGCCGCGGGCGCTGCAACGGCACCTGTGCAAGGAGATCGCGCGGTGGACGGGTGCGTTCATCCTCGAACTTGAGATATTGACGCGCGTTCCAGTCTTCCATCTGTGCTGTTCACTTCACTCGGCAGGCGCGGGGTGCTCGGCCGCAAACGCTTTTTGCTTGGCCCGATCCGTCGCCAAAAGCACATAGGCCGCCGGGACCACGAACAGGGTAAACAGCGTGCCGATGGAGAGTCCGGCGGCGATGACGATGCCCATCTGAACCCGGGAAACAGCGCCCGCGCCGCCCGCCGTAATCAACGGGACGACGCCAAGCACCATGGCCGCCGTTGTCATCAGGATCGGGCGCAGCCTTATCGCCGCCGCCATCTCGACCGCCTCGCGCTTGCCTCGGCCTTCGGCTTGCAGATCGTTGGCAAACTGCACGATCAGGATGCCGTGCTTGCTGATCAGGCCCATCAGCGTCACGAGGCCTACTTCCGTATAGATGTTGAGCGAGGCGCCGCCGAAGCCGAGACTGACGAAGATCAATGCACCCGCAATCGACATCGGCACCGATACGAGAATGATGACCGGGTCGCGGAAACTTTCGAACAGCGCCGCCAGCGCGAGGAAAATGATGATCAGCGCGAAGCCGAAGGTGGCGACGAACCCGCTGCTCTCCTGAATGTACTGGCGGCTCAAGCCGCCGTAATCGATCGAATAGTCCCGGGGCAGCATGCGCGCCGCCAGATTTTGCAGATAGGCCAGCGCGTCGCCCTGGGAGACGCCGGGCATGGCGACGCCCTGGATGGTCGCGCTATTGAGTTGCTGAAAATGGTTGAGCGATTCCGGAACCGTCTTGGTGGAGACGGTCGCGATCGTCGACAGCGGCACCAGCGTTCCGTCCGCGGTGCGGATATGATAGTCGAGCAGCTGCTTGGGATTGAGCCGAAATCGCTGCTGTACCTGCGGAATCACTTTGTATGAGCGCCCGCTCATGCTGAAGTAGTTGATATACCCGCCGCCGAGCATCGAGGCGAGCGCGCCGCCGACGTCGCTCATTTTCAACCCAAGCTGGGCGGTCTTATCGCGATCGATCGAGATATTCGATTGCGGATTGTCGATCTTCAAATCGGAATCGAGAAAGATGAAGTTGCCGCTCTGCTGCGCCTCACGAAGGAACTGTTGCGCAAGATCGAACAACTGCTCGAACGGCTCGGTGGTGCCGATCACGAACTGCACGGGCAGTCCGATGCTGCCCGGCAGCGGCGGCGGCTGAAAAGCGACCACCCGAATGCCCGCAATTTTGCTCAGCTCCTGCTGCACCACCGGCTGCAGCGCGTTGGTCGATTTGGACCGGGCGTCCCACGGCTTGAGCGCCATGCCCGAAATCGATTGGCCGGGCATGTCGATCTGGAAGACATGCTCGGTCTCCGGATGGTGCATGAAAATCTCATAGACTTCATGCGAATACAGCTGCCGCTGCTTGAGCGTGGCGTTCGGCGCCGCAATCGACTGCGACAGGATGACGCCCTGGTCCTCCTGCGGCGCAAGCTCGGTGTGTGCGGTAATGAACAAAAAGTAGATGCTCGACAGCACCACCAGCGCAAACACGATCGTTACCGGCAGGTAGTTCAAGCTCCGGTGCAGGCGCCGCTCATATGATGCCCGCAGCCAATTGAAGCCGCGGTCAATGTAGTACGTGAACTTTTCCTCCCAGCCCCGATGCTCAGGATCGGGCGCTTTGAGGAGCCGCGAGCACAACATCGGCGACAGCGTCAGCGCAACGACGCCGGAAACCGTTACGGCTCCGACCAGGGCGAACGCGAATTCGGCAAACAACGCGCCGGTGAGGCCGCTTTGAAAGCCGATAGGCACATAGACCGCGCCCAGCACCACCGTCATCGCAATGATCGGCCAGCCCAGTTCGCGCGCCGCCGCGACAGCTGCAGGGACCGGCGCTATGCCTTCCTCAAGATGGCGGCTGACATTCTCCACCACGATGATCGCGTCGTCGACGACAAGTCCGATGGCGAGCACCAACGCCAGCAACGTGAGCAGGTTGATGGAATAGCCCAGCGCCAGAAGAATGATCAGCGTGCCGACGAGCGACAGCGGAATGGCGACGGTCGGTATCAGCGACGACCGAACCGAGCCCAAGAATAGGAACACGACCAGTGTGACGATGACAAGGGCCTCGACCAGGCTCAGCACGACCTCGTAAATCGCGGTATTCACGAATTCGGTGGAGTCGTAGACGATCGCGCCATCGAGCCCGCGCGGCAATTGCTCGTGAATGTCGGGCCAGATGCGACGGACGCCGTGAACGACTTCAAGAAGATTGGCCGCGGGCGCGACCTGGACGCCAATATAGACCGCCTGCTTGCCGTCGAAGCCGACCTCGGATTCGTAATCCTCGGCGCCCAGCGAGACGTCGGCAACATCCTTCAGCCGGACCACGGCACCATTGGTCTGCTTGATGACAAGGTTGCGGAATTCTTCCGCCGTGTGCAGGCCCGTCGACGCGGTGAGGTTGACCTGCACCATCTGGCCTTTGGTGGTGCCGATGCCGGAAATGTAATCGTTCGCAGTAAGCGCCTGGCTGACGTCGGTCGCAGTCAGCCCGAACGCCGCAAGCTTTTGCGGATCGAGCCAGGCCCGCAGCGCGAACACCTTCTGGCCGAGCAGTTCCGCGGTCTGCACGCCCGGCACGGTCTGCAGCTTCGGCTGTACGACCCGCGTCAGATAGTCGGTGATCTGGTTCGGCGCGAGCGAATCGCTGTCAAAACCCAGATACATCGCGTCGATGGTTTGACCGATCTTGACGGTGAGCACCGGCTGCTGCGTTCCGACCGGCAGCTGATTGAGCACCGAGGCGATTTTGGTGTTGATATCGGTAAGCGCCTTGTCGGCATGGTAGTTGAGCCGCAGGTAGATCGTGATTGTCGAGGTGCTGCTCTGGCTGGTCGACGTCATGTAGTCGATGCCATAGGCTTGAGCGATCGCGATCTCGAGCGGCGTGGTGATGAAGCCCGCCACCAGATCGGGATCGGCGCCGTAATAGGTCGTGGTAACGGTCACGACCGCATTCTCGGTGCGCGGATATTGCAGCACCGGCAGCGCGTAATAGGCGCGCACGCCGAGAACGAGAATCAAAAGGCTGATGGTCGAGGCGAGGACCGGCCGGCGAATGAAGATGTCGGTGAAGTTCATGATGGCCGCCGCCTGGCTACCGGTCGATCGGAACGGGCGCCGCGTCGGCGGTCGGCGTAACCGAATTGTCGATTAAAACCACCGAGCCGTTGTGCAGCTTGATCTGGCCGGCGGTCACGACGCTATCGCCATCCTCGACGCCCTTCAGCACGGCGACCTGATCGCCGCGGGTCGGCCCGACGACAACAAAGGTCTGGCGCGCGGTCAGTTGCGGCTTGCCGTCGGCGTCGTTGCCCTTGGACTCGATAATATAAACGGTATCGCCGTACGGATTGTAAGTGATCGCGGTCTGCGGCAGCGTAACGTAATTTTGCGGCGACCCGGTCGTTATATCGACCGTGGCGTACATGCCCGGCAGCAGCTTGTGATCGTGATTTTCGAGCGTCGCGCGGATCTGCACATTACGGCTCCCGGTATCGACCTTCGGATTAATCGCCGAAATCTCGCCGACGAAGACCTGGTCCTTAAACGCATCGACCTTGACGGTGACCGTTTGCCCGAGATGCACCTGAGCCACCGCCTGCTGCGGCACGAAGAAATCGGCAAAAATCGGATCAAGCGCTTGCAGGGTGACGATCACCGTCCCGGGCCCGAGATATTGTCCAAGGTCTACGGCGCGAATGCCGAGGTGCCCCGAAAAGGGCGCACGTAAAAGCTTTTTGTCGATGATGGCCTGCTGCTGCGCCACCTGCGCCTTCGCGTTCTTCAGGTTGGCCGAATCGGTATCAAGCGTCGCCTGGCTGACCGCCTGCATCTTGAATTGCTTTTGGTCGCGCTCGTAAGTGATATCGCTCAACTCCGCCATGGCCTCCAGCGAATGAAGCCGTGCGATATCGTCCGCCGTCCGCAGCTTGAGCAAGGGCGCGCCCTCTTCGACATCGTCGCCGGAATTGAATGAGATCGATTCGACGACGCCGGAAACCTCCAGCGACAGATCGGCGCCTTTCACCGCCCGTAAGCTGCCGATCGCTTCGATCTTGGTCTGCCATTCGCCGTAAGCAGCTTTAGCGACCGAGATTGTCTGCGGCGGATTGCTCAGGGCGGTGATGAATTTCTTGATCATGATGCCCTTGAACACCTGGAATCCGAAGATTCCGCCGAACACGATGGCGACCGCCACGAGCATGATCACCATGCGCTTGATCATTTGTTGGACTCCAGTTTTAGCGGCGGCGGCCGGTCGCTCGCGGCTTCGACGATCTGCGGCTCGGGGCTGTAGGGATCGGGCGCGACGTCGGCACGATTCCACCAGCCGCCGCCCAGTGCCTGGAACAGCGCCGCCGT
>VFSW01012450.1_pt1 | contig 11879 bp, 9 predicted proteins | sample 5358111 | NCBI WGS metagenome assembly VFSW01 (sample SAMN11554181, study PRJNA540505) | mine drainage metagenome | isolation source: sediment from site ElyBrook_90M | place: USA: Ely Copper Mine, Vershire, VT | collected 2017 | reverse complement strand
CCACCTCCCCTTGCCCAACCACTCGCTTGGATCGGCATCTACACTCATCCCCACGTCTTCGACCACCAGGCCGGGGCCTTCCTCGCCGGCGATACGCCAGCTCTCGGTCAGTTCCAGGCCGCTGTCCCCAGCCCGCACCACAACGACGGGCCGCCTCTGGACTGCTGCGTCGGACTCAGCAGCCGGAAGTACGCCCAGCGCATCGAGGCCATCCACGAGCTGATTCGCTCCGGCGACATTTATCAACTCAACTTCACTCTCCCCATCCGTGTCGACGCACCAGGCAGCTCCGCCGCGCTTTACCAGCGACTGCGCACCCGCCAGCCCGCACCTTACGGGGCCTTCCTGCACAGCCAGCCCGGCAGCCGCATCCTCTCCTTCTCGCCTGAGCTCTTCTTTAGAGTCGAAAATCAGGGCGAAGGCCGGAGCATCACTACCCGCCCCATGAAGGGAACCGCCCCACGCGGCCGCACCACCGCGGAAGACCGCGCCCAGGCCGGCTGGCTCCGCAACGACCCCAAGAACCGCGCGGAAAACGTCATGATCGTCGACCTGCTCCGCAACGATCTCGGCCGCCTCTGCGAGTTCGGGTCGGTCAGCGTCAGTGACCTCTTCGCCGTCGAGCGCTATCCGACCCTCTGGCAAATGACCTCCACCGTCGCCGGCCAGCTCCGTCCCGAAATCAACTTCCAGCAGATCTTCCTCGCCCTGTTCCCCTGCGGCTCCATCACCGGCGCGCCCAAGATTCGCGCCATGCAGCTCATCGCGCAACTGGAGCAGCAGCCCCGCGGCATCTACACCGGCGCCATCGGCTTCTTCTCCAGGGAGGAGACCGTCTTCAGCGTCGCCATCCGCACGCTCGTCCTCGACGGCGAGCAGGGCGTGATGGGCGTGGGCAGCGGCATCGTCATCGACTCCGACCCCGCCGCCGAGTACCGGGAGTGCCTCCTCAAAGCCGAATTCCTCACCGGCTCCAGCGCCCACTCCTCCCCAAACACCGTTTCGCTCATCGAAACCATGCTCTGGCAGGGCGGCTACCCCCTCCTGGACCTCCACCTTGACCGCCTTGAAGACTCAGCCGCTTACTTTGCCTACCCGTTCAACCGCGCCGAGGCCCGGGAGGCTCTCGAAACCAGCGCGGCCCGGTTCCACGACCAACTGGCCCGCAAAGTCCGCCTCCTGCTGAACCCCGATGGCGCGCTGCAAATCACCTCCGAGCCCATGTCCGAGCCCACAACCAAGCCCCTCCGCGTCCGCATCTACGCCGAGCGCATTGATCCGCAAGACCCCATGTACTTCCACAAAACCACCCATCGTCCGCTCTACGCGCACGCCCTCCAGACCGCCAACGCGGCAGGCTTTGACGATGTCTTGTTCCTGAATCAGCGCGGCGAAGTCACCGAAGCCGCCATCCACAATATCTTTATCGAAAAAGACGGCCGTCTCCACACGCCGCCCGTCGCCTGCGGCCTGCTCCCCGGCGTCCACCGCCGCCACGTCCTCGCCACAAACCCGTGCGCAGAGGAGCGCATCCTGTACATCGAAGATATAGAGCAAGCCGAAAGAATCTATCTATCCAACGCCGTCCGCGGCCTCCGCGAAGCCGTCCTCGACCCCCAACCCCAATAATCCCGCGGTTTTTATTCCCTATTCCCTGCTTCTCTCACTCCGGCTTCATCACAACCTTGATCGCCTCGCCGGTCCGCAGCAGCTCCATGGCCTGCGGAAATTCGCTCAACTTCAGCCGATGCGTAATCGCCGGGTCCAGGTTCAGCTTCCCCGTCGCCAGCAGCGCCTCCATCTGGAACCAGGTCTCGAACATCTTGCGCCCGTTGATCCCCTGCACCAGCGCGCCCTTGAAGATGATGTCCCTGGCAAAGTCCAGCTCAAACGGCTTCGACGGAATCCCCAGCAGCGAGGCCCGTCCCCCGGTCCGCAGCAGCCGGAATCCCGTCCGAATCGCCGCGGGATGCCCGGACATCTCCAGCAGAACATCCACGCCGGTTCCTCCGGTAGCCGCCAGAATCTGCTCTTCCACGTTGTCCGTCGCCGGGTCCAGCGCCAGATCGGCACCCATCTCCGCAGCCACGCCGCGCCGGTGCGCGTTCACCTCGATGGCAAACACCCTGGCCGCCCCGCACGCCTTGGCCACGGCAATCGAAAACAGCCCGATCGCACCGCAGCCTGTGACCGCCACCGTTTGCGCCGCAATCGGCCCCGCCAGCACCGTGTGCACCGCATTCCCCAACGGGTCCAGCAGGCTCGCATACTCATGCGGAATCTGCGGCGACAGTCTCCAGATGTTTGTCTCCGGAATGATCGCGTAGCTGGCAAACGCGCCGTCCGCGTCAACACCCAGAATGCGCACGTGCTGGCAGATGTGCGCCTCGCCGATCCTGCACTGCATGCACTTGCCGCATGCCACGTGCATCTCCGCGCTTACCTTGTCGCCCTCCTTCACGGTGGTCACGCCGCGGCCCACGCCCGCCACCACCCCGGCAAACTCGTGCCCCGGAATCAGCGGCGGCTTGATCCGTCCCTGCGCCCACGGGTCCCAGTTGAAGATGTGCAGGTCCGTTCCGCAAACGCTCGCCGCCTGCACCCGCACCAGCACCTCGCCCGGCCCCGGCGAGGGAACCGGAACCTCGCGCAACTCGATGCCCGGCGCAGCGTGGGCTTTCACAACTGCCTGCATGGTGGTCTGCATGACGATGAGCCTCCTTCAATCCACAAACACACAGTCTACAACCGCGGGCTCCTGCCGTGGTCCAGCGCCCTCAACTGCACCGATCTCCCTCTTGCTTCCCCGACGAATTGCCGTAGAATATGGACTCCGGCTCAGGCGGAGTGTCCCCGGTTCAGATCCCTGTCGCCGGGGCCGGCCGCCGCAATCAAGGTGAATACAGAAAGAAGATCAGCCAGTCGAAGGAGTGGATGAATGGAGCCGGCAATGAGAGATCCCGGAAAAGCGCTCGCCGAACAGCTAGGGCCTCTCAGTCCACATGCCGCGGCCGTGGAAGCGGATCGATGTTTGTACTGCTACGACGCGCCCTGCACGCATGCCTGCCCTACCCACATCGATATTCCAAGCTTCATCAAGAAAATTGCCTCCAACAATCTGCGCGGGTCGGCAAACACGATCTTTGCCTCCAACCTGCTGGGCGCAACCTGCGCGCGTGTCTGTCCCGTGCAGGAACTGTGCGAAGGCGCCTGCGTGCTGGGCGGAGACTACAAGCCCATCGCCATCGGGCGTCTGCAGCGCTTCGCCATGGACTACGCCAGGGAACATCGAAGCTATCCAGTAGTGAAAGCGAAGGCGACGGGAAAGTCCATCGCCGTGATCGGCGCCGGGCCCGCGGGGCTCTGCTGCGCCGGCGAGTTGGCCCGACTGGGCCACAAGACCACAATCTTTGAAAAGCGCCCAATGCCTGGCGGGCTCTCCACGTATGGGATCATCGCGCTGCGCGAACCGGTGGATGTTGCGCTGGAAGAGACGCGCATGATCGAGGGTCTGGGCGTCGAGATCAAGACCGGAATCGAGTTTGGCAAAGACCTTTCTCTTGCCGACCTTCAACGGCAATTCGACGCCGTGGTGTTGAGCGTGGGACTGGGCAGCACTCCCGGCCTGGGAATCGAGGGGGAAGAAGCGATCATCGACGGCCTTGCATTCATTGAGGCCAGCAAGACCGATCCCGCGAGCCTGCATGTAGGCCGCAATGTCATCGTAATTGGCGCGGGCAACACCGCGGTGGATTGCGCCACCATTGCCCGCCGCCTCGGCGCCGAGCGCGTGACCATGGTCTACCGCCGCACCGATCGCGAGATGACCTGCTACGAGCACGAGTACGACTTTGCCCGCAAGGAAGGCATTGAGTTCCGGCTTCTGTCGCAGCCTTGGCGCGTGGTGCTTGAAGACGGCCTTCCCGTCGGCCTCGAATGCGTGCGCGTGGAGCTGGGTCCGCCGGATGCGTCCGGTCGCCCGTCGCCGCAGGCGGTTGCGGACTCGGAATTTGTGTTACCCGCGGACCAGATCGTGAAGGCAGTCGGACAGAGCAGGCCAGCAGTGGCTGCGCTTCTCGGACTGGAGACAAAGAAGGGCTTCATTGCCGTGGATGAGGCTTTCCAGACCAGCCTGGCCGGCGTTTATGCCATCGGCGATTGCGTGCGCGCATCGGGCGCAGCCTCGACGGTGATGGCCGTTGAGGATGGCAAGCTGGCTGCCGCGGCAATTCATCGGCAACTCGTCTCCTCATCGGCTCCGCTTGAGGTGAGCTAAGCATGGCAGACCTTCGCATCAACTTCGCCGGCATCAAATCGCCCAACCCCTTCTGGTTGGCCTCCGCGCCGCCGACCAACTCCGGAGCGCAGATTCACAGGGCCTTTGAAGCCGGCTGGGGCGGCGCGGTGTGGAAGACGATCGGCGCTCCCGTACTGAACGTCTCCAACCGCTACGGCGCCTGGCACCAGGGGAGCCAGCGCATGCTGGCTATCAACAACGTCGAACTCATCTCCGACCGGCCCATCGAGATCAACCTGCGCGAGATCGCCGAAGTCAAGCGCGCTTGGCCCGATCGCGCGGTGATCGTCTCGGCGATGGTGGACTCCAAGCCCGAGGCATGGCGCGAGATTATTGAACGTATCGAAGACACGGGCGCGGATGGCATCGAGCTGAACTACGGCTGTCCGCATGGCATGAGCGAACGCGGCATGGGCAGCGCCATCGGACAGGTGCCGGAATACTGCGAGCGGATTACGCGCTGGGTGATGGAGGCGGCAACCATCCCGGTCATCATGAAGCTCACACCCAACATCACCAACATCGTGCTGCCGGCACGCGCTGGAGTCGCGGCCGGCGCCAACGCGCTGTCGCTCATCAACACCATCAACTCCATCCTCGGAGTAGACCTGGACACGCTGGAGCTGACGCCGAGCATCGGTGGCAAGGGCGGCCACGGCGGCTATGCCGGCCCGGCCGTCAAGCCCATCGCGCTGAATATGCTGGCCGCGCTGGGCACCGACGAGATCGTGTCCAAGTCGGGGATTCCCATCTCCGGCATGGGCGGCATTGCCACCTGGGGGGACGCCGCGCAGTTCCTTCTCCTGGGCGCATCGAGCCTGCAAGTCTGCACGGCGGTGATGCATTACGGATATCGCATCATTGAAGATCTCTGCGACGGGCTCTCCAATTGGATGGACGAAAAGGGCTTCAAGACCATCGCCGACGTGAGCGGCCACAGCCTGCATCGGGTCTCGGAGTTCAAGAACTTCGATCTCTCCTACCGCGCCGTGGCCCGCATTGACGAGGCGAAGTGCATCAAGTGCAACCTGTGCTACATTGCCTGCAACGACACTGCGCACCAGTGCATCGACCTGATCTCGCCGCGGGGCGCGCTGGTGGCGCCGCACACCTACGATGTGCGCTCGAACGGCAGGCACGAAGCCGTGGAAACACGCTCGCAGCCAAGGGTTCGCGAGCAGGATTGCGTGGGCTGCAGGCTCTGCTATAACGTCTGTCCGGTGGATGAGTGCATCGCCATGGCCGAGGTTCCCTCGGGACGCAGCGCCGTAACCTGGAGCGAGCTTTCGCGGCGCGAGACGCCGGTCACCGAGGACTGGGACGCCATGAAGGACTATCGCACGAAGATGGGCATCGATATTCACTGATGCATGTTCAGGATAGCCGCAAGATTGCTTGCATAGGGGAGCACGTACCCATGGGACTGCTGATCAAGGGCGGAGAGGTTGTGACGACGGATAGCCGCACGCGCAGCGACATCTATATCGAAAATGAAACCATCAGCGCCGTAGGACGCGAGCTCTGCGTTGCGCCGGGGACGGAAGAGATCGACGCCACGGGAAAGCTGATCTTTCCCGGATTCATCGACCCGCACGTCCACATCCACCTGCCCTTCATGGCCACTTTCGCCAAGGATACGCACGCCACGGCGAGCAAGGCCGCGCTCATCGGCGGGACTACGACATTTATCGAGATGTGCTGCCCCTCGCGCAACGAGGACGCGCTGGAGGGATATCAACTTTGGAAGCAGAAGGCAGAGGGCTCAAGCGCCTGCGACTACGCCTTCCACATGGCCGTGACGCGCTACGACGCTAAGACCGACGCCCAGCTGCGCGAGATTGTTCGCGATGGAACCGCCTCGTTCAAAATCTTTCTCGCTTACAAGAATTTTTTCGGCATCAACGACGAGGAGATGTTTCAAACGCTCAGGCTGGCCGCGGAGTTGGGCGTAATCACCACCGCGCACTGCGAAAACGCCGAGCTGGTTGCGCAATTACAGCAACGGCTGCTTGCGGCAGGAAAGACGGGTCCGGAGTGGCACGAGCCCAGCCGTCCGGAGGCCGTGGAAACCGAGGGCACCAGCCGCTTTGCTGCTTTCCTTGAACAGACCGGCGCAGCGGGCTACGTGGTGCATCTCTCCTGCGCACCGGCGCTGCACGCGGCTGTCGCGGCAAAGCTGCGCGGGCTGCGTCTCTACGTCGAGTCGGTGGTGCCGCACTTCCTGCTCGACAAAAGTTACGCCGAGCGCGAGGGTGTGGAAGGGATGAAGCATGTGATGTCGCCGCCACTGCGCCACAAGCAAAATCTTCCTGTTCTCTGGAACGCGCTGCAGGCCGGCCTGATCGACACCGTGGGCACCGATCATTGTCCCTTCGACATCGAACAGAAACTACTTGGGGCAGACAATTTCACGCAGATTCCCAATGGGATTCCGGGCATTGAAGACCGCGTGAACCTGATGTATACCCTTGGCGTGAAGCGCGGCTCGCTGAACATTCATCGATTCGTCGATGCGCTGAGCACGCGGCCGGCAAAGATCTTCGGCCTGTTCCCGCGCAAAGGAACCATTGCTGCCGGATCGGACGCGGACCTGGTCATCTACGACACCGAGTATCGCGGCACAATTTCGGCGGCTACGCAGCACTCAGCCAACGACTACAACGGATTTGAAGGCTTCACGATCGAAGGCCGGCCATCCGTGGTGACGGTGCGCGGCAAGGTGCAGGTGCGCGATGGCGTCTTTGTGGGCGATGCGGGACGCGGGCGCATACTGCGGCGCGAACCCCAGTACGGCGCGCGAGGAGCGTCAAATGCCGATTGATACGCGAGGGGCCATCGGGCTGCTCAAAGAACTGCGCGCCCTCACCGCCGATGAGAATGGCGCGCAAAGGCTGGCCTGGGGTCCCACATGGCTCAAGGCCCGCGAGTGGTTCCAGGGCAAGCTGCGCGCGCTTCCGGTAGAACACCATTTGGATGCGGCCGGCAACAGCTGGGCAACGCTACAGGGCGCATCGGAGAGTGCGCTGATTCTCGGCAGCCACCTCGACTCCGTGCCCAATGGGGGCTGGCTCGACGGCTGTCTCGGTGTCATCGGCGCCTATGCGGTGCTGCGCAGAATTGCCTACGAGTTCGAAGGCAAGCCGCCCATTACAATTCGCCTTGTAGACTGGGCCGATGAAGAGGGCGCGCGCTTCGGGCGCAGCCTCTTCGGGTCCTCGGCATTCGCCGGCACGCAAAGCATCGATCAGGATCGAGCTCGCACAGACGCAGGCGGCATGCGGCTTGAAGACGCGCTCGCGACATGCGGCGTCCGTGTCGATGACATCGGCGAGGCAGCTGTCGAGCGCGCAAATGCCGCGGCTTATCTCGAGCTGCACATCGAGCAGGGGCCGGTGCTTGAGGCCATGGGATTGCCCCTGGCTGCGGTGCTCGGGACCAAGGGCGTCGAGCGGCACGCGATCACATTTCACGGCCAGGAGGCGCACTCGGGCTCGACGCCGATGATGGCGCGACGCGACGCGCTGGCTGCCGCGGCAAAGCTTGCGCTTGAGATTCGCACCATCGCCAAGCGACATCCGGACGCAGTATGCACGATGGGCAGCTTAAAGACTTTTCCGGGCATTGTGACTGCCGTGGTTGGACGCTGCGAGGCCACGCTCGATCAGCGCGATCTCGACGCTGAAGTGCTCGCCCGCATGTATCGGGAGGCTCAGGAGAAGAGCGCGCAGTTCGCCGCGGAAGAAGGCTGCATGGTGGAGTGGTCGCGGATATGGATCATCGCGCCGGAGCCCTTTCACCCGCAACTGATCGAGCTGTGCGAAGAGGCAATTCGCGAGACTGCGGGCCAATCGCACCGCATGCCGTCCGGGCCGCTGCACGACGCTGCCGAGGTTTCGCGCGCCGGGATTCCGACAGTGATGATGTTTGTGCAGTCGCTGAAGGGAATCAGCCATAACAAGATTGAAGACACACGCGAAGATCACTTGCAGTTGGCCATCGTTGCATTTGACAAGCTGGCATCGAAGACCATTGACTGGATTCGGGCACAAGGAATAGAAGCCTGATGAGCGTCGCCCCGAATTACGGGGCGCATGGATGGAAGGGGTGAAGAAGAGATGAGTACATTTGAAACATTGATCCCTGCAGCTGTGTCTCACTGGATCAACGGCAAGGCGGAGGCGGCAAGCTCCGGCCGCAAGGGCGCGGTCATGAACCCCGCAACCGGCGAGGTCGTCGCGGAAGTTGGCTTTGCCAGTCCGGAGGATGTGGATCGCGCGGTCGCTGTAGCCAAAGCCGCCGCAGTCGAATGGCGTTCCACGCCTCTTTCGCGCCGCGCCGAGGTCATGTTTCAATTCCGCCATCTGATCGTGCAGAATCGCGCTCGCCTCGCGGAGGTGATCAGCTGCGAAAACGGCAAGACGATAGCCGATGCGCTGGGCGAAGTGGCGAGGGGGCTGGAGAATGTGGAGTTCGCCTGCGGCATTCCCAACCTGCTGAAGGGCGGGCACACGGAGCAGGCCAGCCGCGGCGTTGACGTCTACCAGATTCACCAGCCGATCGGCGTCGTCGCCGGAATCACGCCCTTCAACTTCCCCGCGATGGTTCCGCTTTGGATGCTGTCGACCGCCATTGCCTGCGGCAACGCCTTCATCCTCAAGCCATCCGAGAAGGTACCTGGAGCAAGCATCCTTCTAGCGCAACTGGCGCAGGAAGCTGGTGTTCCCGACGGCATTCTAAGTCTGGTGCAGGGCGACAAGGTTGCCGTGGACTGCCTGCTGGAACACCCGGACATCAAGGCGATCAGCTTTGTCGGTTCCACGCCGGTAGCCCGGTATATTTACGAGATTGCGACGCGCAACGGCAAGCGTGTGCAGGCGCTGGGCGGGGCCAAGAACCACATGCTGGTGCTTCCCGATGCCGACATCGCCATGGCCGCCGATGCGGCGGTCTCCGCAGGCTATGGAGCGGCGGGCGAGCGCTGTATGGCCATCTCCGTCGTCCTGGCCGTGGGCAACGTCGCGGATCCGTTGATAGCGGCGATACGCGAGCGGGTTGCGCGCATCAAGGTGGGACCCGGCTCGGAACCGGCGAGTGAGATGGGCCCGCTCATCAGCCGCGAGCATCGCGACCGCGTGGCAGGGCACCTGGAATCGGCTGTCCAGGAGGGAGCAACGCTTTCGATCGATGGGCGCCTCGATCCGGCAACAAAGACGGATGGCTTTTTCCTCGGCCCGTCGCTCATCGACAACGCTCGCCCAGGAATGCGCTGCTATGACCACGAGATCTTTGGCCCGGTGCTGAGCGTGGTGCGCGTGGCCACCTATGCGGAGGCGCTTCGCCTTATCAATGACAATCCGTGGGGCAACGGTACGGCCATCTTCACGCAGAACGGCGGCGCGGCGCGGCAGTTTCAATTCGATGTGGAAGTGGGCATGGTGGGCATCAATGTACCGATTCCCGTCCCCGTGTCGTATTACAGCTTTGGCGGCTGGAAGTCATCTCTCTTTGGCGATCTGCATATGTACGGTCCTGAGGGGGTGCAGTTTTATACACGCTCCAAAGTCGTCACCAGCCGGTGGCCCGATCCTGGCGCAAGCAAGGTGGACCTGGGATTCCCCCAGGTCCGCTGAGCCAGGAGAAAGCCGACTTGCCGTCCCTGCGGTCAGGGCCTGGACTCGGTATTGCACGCTCATCGGGAAGCGGAGAATGTCAGCCTGGGTTAGTCCAAGCTCGTCACGAATCCGTCCATCGCGTCTCGCTTGCCGCGCAATCGAAGGAGTCGATGCCGCGCGAGGGGAGCAATTGGAGATTCTGTTACGTTGCCCTTGACAAACCATAACTGTACAGTTATGGTTTCGTCTGTGAAGCCGGCCAACGCCAATCATCTGTTCCGTGCCCTTGCCGACCCGACGCGCAGGGCCATCTTCGAGCAGCTGACCCGGCAGGGCGAACAGACCGTCCACGCATTGACGCGCCATGCGGGCGTCTCCCAGCCTGCTGTCTCCAGGCACCTGACGGTGCTGAGGCGGGCAAAGCTGGTACGGCATCGCCGCGAGGGACGCGAAACTCACTATCGCGCGCGGGCCGATGCGCTGGCGCCGATGGTGGACTGGCTGCGTCATTACGGCGCGTTCTGGCGTGACCGGTTTGACGATCTTGAAGCCCTATTGGAAAGGATGGAGTCATGAGCAATCCAGCAGAGAGTCCCCGTACCCTTGTGATCGAGAGGGTAATTCCGCACCCGCCGGAAAAGCTGTGGCGCGCGCTCACGGAAAGCCCGCTCCTCGCGCAATGGATGATGAGCAACGACTTCGAGCCTGTGGCCGGGCGGAAGTTCCAGTTCCGGGCCGAGCCCATGCCTAACTGGAATGGCGTTGTCGGCTGCGAGGTGCTGATCGTCGAGCCATTCCAACGCCTGTCCTATAGCTGGGGTGTTGGGGGAAGCGAAGCCGGGCTTCAATGGGTGGTGTTCTGGACGTTGACCCCAGCGGAGGGTGGCACCCACGTTCGCATGGAGCAGTCCGGCTTCCGTCCCGATCAGCAGGCAGCGTATCAGGGTGCAAATTACGGCTGGCAGAGATTCATCGGCAACCTGGAGCGCGTCGTTGGGGGGTTGGACTGACCATGAAAACAAAAGGCATTGCCTATTGGACTACGACCATCCTCGTAGCCATGCCTATCGGAAGCGGCGGTGTCGCGCAGATGGCGCAATATCTGGGCAACCCCCATGGCATCGTGCCCGTCCTTGCTTACCCAATGTACTTCTTCGCCATCCTGGGGTTTTGGAAGGTTGTTGGAGCCATCGCCATCCTCGTGCCGCGCTTTCCGCGGCTCAAGGAGTGGGCGTATGCGGGCATCTTCTTTGACCTGACGGGCGCGGCCGTATCCTGCGCCGCGGTGGGCGGTTACGGCACTTACGGCTTTCACGTCCTCGCCCCTCTGATCATCGCCGGCCTTACGGTGGCATCGTGGGCGTTGCGGCCGGAAAGCCGCACCATCGGCGTCCTGTTTCCAGAGACGAACGGCAGGCGGGTATGAACACGAGAGGAGCGAACCTTGGTTGAAGTCGATGCAGATGAGAAGAATGCGGCCAAGAAGGCTCCTGGGACAGCGAATCCGGCCGCGAAAAAGGCTGCGATGCAGGCAGACGCCGAGGCTGCGGTGCTCGCGAAAATCGCCGCTATCCCGGCGCCCTGCCGCGACCTGGGCAAGCGCCTCCACGCGCTCATCTTGCGCAGCGCGCCGGCGCTCCAGCCGAGGGTATGGTACGGCATGCCGGCGCACGAAAGGGACGGTAGCACCGTCTGCTTCTTCCGCGCGGACAAGAAGGCCATGACATTCGGATTCACCCAGGCGGCGAACCTCACCTGCGAGGGGGGGGCGCGCCGCACCAGCCCATCGAATCCGCGTGGTACTTCACCGCCCTGGACGACGCAACCGAGTCCAGGCTCTCCGACCTCGTGCGCAAGGTCACCGGCTGAGAACGCGCCATCAGGTGGAGGCTGCAGCTTACCCTGAGCGCAGCTAAAGTGAGACTACCCCCGGCAGAGCCGGGGGCTTCCTTTTGTGAGCCGCTCGAAGC
>VFSW01012449.1_pt1 | contig 11880 bp, 8 predicted proteins | sample 5358111 | NCBI WGS metagenome assembly VFSW01 (sample SAMN11554181, study PRJNA540505) | mine drainage metagenome | isolation source: sediment from site ElyBrook_90M | place: USA: Ely Copper Mine, Vershire, VT | collected 2017 | reverse complement strand
CCTGCGACTCACCCCGCTGCCATGGAAACCACTGCGCCTGCGCCCAGTGTACTGAAACTGAAAACCTCCCCCATTCTCGAAGACAACGTCACCAATCCTGCCGTGACTTCTGAATCGCCTACGGCTTTCCTGCGCGCCGATCACCTGACCGGCCAAAAAGACCAGTTCATGGATGCCGAGGGTCATGCCGAGCTGCGCCGCCAGGGATTGATCCTGCAAGCCGATCACATTCACTACGATCAGGTCAATGATACTGCCGAAGCGACAGGCTCGGTTCATTTGCTACGCAACGATAGTCTGTCGGTGGATGCTCCCCACGGATTCTATATTCTCAACAGTTCGTTGGGGATGATGGACGCACCTCACTTTGTATATCGCGACGAGTCCACGCTGCTCTGGACCCCTCCACCAGCGACTTACGTGGTTCCCCTTCCCGGTACCGCCATCACCCGCGCTCCCCTCTGGTATGCCAGCGGTGATGCAAAAGAGATGGATTTTACCGCCGCCGATCAGGAAACCCTCCTCGATACCGACTTTAGTACTTGCCAGGCCAATCGGGACTGGTTTATTCACACCCCCAACCTGGGGCTCAACCACACCCTGCAAGAGGGAGATGCCAAGGATGCCACTCTGAATTTCAAAGGGTATCCCATTTTATACTCCCCCGACCTGACTTTCCCTTTGGACAACCAGCGGCGCTCCGGGTTTCTGTCTCCTATCATTGGTTCAGCAAGTACCACGGGGCAGGATGTGGCGGTACCATACTATATCAATCTCGCGCCCAACATCGACGATACGGTGACGCCCCGTTACATGAGTTTACGTGGGTTGCAACTGGGGAATGAGTTGCGTTATCTGGAACCGGGGATGGTGGGCAATCTGAGTGGCGAATATCTCCCCCACGATGCCCAACTCGGCACCAATCGCTGGTTTGAAAGCTGGACCCATCAGCAAACGCTGGCCCCAGGCTTGTCCTTCAGCGCCAATATGCAGAGCGTATCAGATCCAAATTACATGAACGATCTGAATACGCTGCTTGGTCCTCAGGGGCTAATCTACCTTCCGCGCAGTCTGAATTTGTCCTACAGCGGCATCCAGAACTGGCAGTTCGGCGTCAATAGTCTCAACTATCAACCCCTGTACGGCGCCCCTCCCACCTACCGCATCGACCCCCAGTTGACCGTTCACGGTGCCGCCATGGATTGGCATGGACTCAACCTCGACCTAGGATCCCAATACACCAACTTCATCAGCCCCGGCCCCAACACCCTAGCGGGAACCGTGGTCTCCAACGGCATCACGTACAATGGCAATTACCAGTCCATCGTCAGTGGCACACGGCTCCATGCCTACCCCACGGTAAGTCTGCCGTTGCGCAACAATTACGGCTTTGTTACGCTCAAAACCGGCCTGGACCTGACCCAGTATAACTTGGGGCAATTTAATACCGCGCCCCAAAACGTCTATAATCGATCCCTTCCCATCACCAGCCTTGATTCCGGATTATACTTTGACCGCAATTTCAGTTTCGGTGGCAGGGACTACCAACAAACCCTGGAGCCACGGCTCTACTATGTGTATATTCCTTACCGCAACCAGAACCAGTTGCCCGTGTTTGACACCGGACTGGCCGACTTCAATGCCTCAACGATTTTCACGGAAAACCAGTTTGATGGCATCGACCGCATTAATAATTCCAATCAACTCACCGCCGCCGTCAGCAGTCGCCTGATCAATCCCGCCACGGGGGGGGAAATGGTCCGCACCCTGCTGGGAGAACGAATTTACTTTACACCCAATCAGGTCTTGCTCCCTGGACAAACCCCACCGATCTCCAGCACCTCCGATATTCTGGCGGCGCTCACCGCCGCCATCACCGAACGCTGGAATTTTGACAGCTACTTCAACTTTGGGGCCCAAAGTCACCGCACGCAACAGATGGCCACCACACTGACATACACTCCCGCAGCAGGAAAAGTGTTTAACTTGGGCTATCGTATCGATACGCCCCTACAGGGAATGCCCACCACCGTCATCAACGCCTTTGGTCAAGCCACCACCTATATCCCCGGAGTCACTGGCCCCATTCCCATCAACGACCTGACTTCAGTCAAGCAATGGGATGTCTCGAGCCAATGGCCCATTAACAGCCGCTTGTCCTTCTTGGGACGCCTCGCCTATTCCACTCTCGACAATCAGGTATTGGAAGCCTTGACTGGGGTCGAGTATAATGCGGGTTGCTGGACCATGCGGATCATTTCTTCACGGTACCCTGTATCACCCATTCAGACCACCACAGCGTTTTATGTCCAGTTGGAACTGGGGCCGCTGGGTCTGGGGCCCAACCCACTGGACACACTCCGGTATAACATTCCCGGATATACCAAAACCAACGAGATTTCTCCTCCATGATGCGCTGTTTACGCCCCCTGTTGCTGCTGATGATCTTATGTACGGATTTGGTGTGGGCAGTCCCCGCCGCCGACCCATCTCTTCCAGCCTCCACCTCTCCCGTGACTGCGGCCCCGGACGAAACCCCGCCACCACTCGTGGATGAGGAATCCAACCACCCCGTGGTGGATCGCATCGTGGCCATTGTCAATACCCATATCATCACTCAATCCGAACTCGATGATCGCACGGCCATGATCACCTCCCAGTTGCGCCGTCAGGGAGTTCAACTCCCCCCACAAGACGTTTTGAAGCGGCAGATTCTCGATAAAATGATCATGGATGAAGTCCAGTTGCAGTACGCTCAGGACTCCGGCATCAAGGTGGATGACACCCAACTGGATCAAGCCATGGCACGGTTGGCAGAACAAAACAAACTCCCCCTGAGCACCTTCCGCGCGGAAGTGGAAAAGGAGGGACTGACCTGGCCCAAATTTCGCGAAGAAATCCGGAATGAAATCATTCTGTCCCAGATACGGGAACGAGAGGTGGAAAATCGTGTTTTTGTCTCGGATAATGAAGTCAATGCCGAACTCTCTAAGGAATCCTCTCAGGGAAGCGCCTCTCCTGAAGAATACGACATTGCCCATATTCTGGTGACCGTCCCAGAAAATGCTTCACAAGCCATCATTCAGCAGCGTCAGGCAAAAATTCAGGAGGCATTGACCCAACTGGATAATGGCATGCCCTTTGCACAAGTGGCGGCAGCTTACTCCGAGGCACAAGATGCCCTCTCCGGCGGCGATCTTGGCTGGCGTCCAAGAAGTCGCCTGCCCTCACTGTTTGTCGATGCCGTAGCTTCCCTACAACCCGGTCAGCACAGTGCCATTTTGCGTAGCCCTAATGGTTTTCACATCCTGCAATTACTCAACCGTCGAACACCCAACGCCATTGCCAATATCAAGCAGTACCATGTACGCCAGATTTTGGTCAAGCTGGGCCCGGATACCAACCCCAAGGATGCGGAAGCAAAGATCAATGCCTTATACGGCCGGGTTCAGAGTGGCGAAGATTTTGCCAAATTGGCCACCCTGAATTCAGAAGATGAAAGCCGCAACCGAGGAGGAGATCTGGGCTGGATCTCCGAAGGATCCACTTTCCCTCAATTCGAAAAAGTTATCAAAGGCATAAAACCTGGAGAAACCAGCGCTCCCTTTCAAACCCCCATGGGATGGCACCTGGTTCAGGTACTGGAAGTGCGCCAAGCCAATGACAATGAAGACGCCAAGAGGATGGCTGCACGCCAGGGGTTGCGCGCACGCAAAGCAGACGAAGCCTACGATGAATGGTTGCGGCAACTGCGCGATCAGGCGTTTGTCGATATCCGCATTGATGACCACTAAACTGCGCCTGGGTATTTCGGCGGGGGAACCGGCGGGAATCGGTCCCGACCTCTGCCTGTGGTTGGCTCAGCCTGGCCGGGTTGCAGGAATCGACTTGGTGGTCGCTGCGGATGCTGAGATGATGCGGGATCGCGCTCGACTTTTGGGGCTACCCTACCCCTTTTTTGACATTTCTACGGCAAACGATCTGCCTCTCCAAGAGCATAGGCCTCTCCTGTGGCATCACCCTCTGGTTCACCCTGCCCAGGCCGGAATCCTCGAACCACGGAACAGTCAGGCTGTCCTAAACGCCTTGGACAGCCTGACTGACGCCTGCCAGCAAGGTCGGCTCCAAGCGTTGGTCACCGCCCCCCTGCAAAAGAGCGTCATCGTCGACGGCGGCATTCCCTTTACCGGACATACGGAATATCTGGCACAACGACTGGGAGTCTCCCAAGTGGTCATGATGCTGGTGGGAGGGGGATTACGGGTTGCCTTGGCCACTACCCACCTGCCCTTGAGTGAAGTCTCCCGCGCCATCACCCGCAAGAATCTGCTGACCACCCTGAAAATTCTGCACCACGATCTGACCACGCGCTTCGGTTGTAAACACCCCCGTATCCTGGTGGCAGGTCTCAACCCCCACGCTGGGGAAAATGGTCATCTCGGTACAGAAGAGTTGACCACCCTCATTCCGGCGCTGGAAGATGCCCGCGCCCTCGGTATCGATGCACTGGGCCCACTGCCTGCTGACACCCTGTTTTTGCCACAACGCCTAGAAGGTTGTGATGCCGTTCTCGCCATGTACCATGATCAAGGGCTTCCCGTCCTTAAAATGAAAAGCTTTGGCAGCGGGGTCAATGTCACCTTGGGTCTACCCATTATTCGCACCTCTGTTGACCATGGAACTGCGCTGGATCGGGCGGGTAGCGGTCACATGGAAACGGGAAGCATGGTTGCCGCAGTGGAACTGGCGGCGCAACTGGCACGTTCCTCTCTGGCCGCTTCATGAGTACCAGCACACATCAGCCCCGAAAACGCTTTGGGCAACATTTTCTGAACGATCACGGCATCATCCAGAGTATCCTGAGCGCCTGTCATCCCTTAAAGCACCAGACCCTGATTGAAATTGGCCCTGGGTTGGGGGCACTCACCCAACCTTTACTGGATCGTGGCTTATCCCTGACCCTGATCGAGTTGGACCGAGATTTGGTGGCCCATTGGCAACGCCACCCAGCGGCAGACCGATTGACTCTGATCGCCGCCGATGTCCTGACGGTAGATTTTTCTCAATTCGGCAATTCCTGGCGTTTGCTGGGAAATCTCCCATACAACATTTCCACGCCGTTGCTGTTTCATTTGGCCACCACAGCAACCCACATGACAGACGCCCATTTCATGCTCCAGAAAGAAGTGGTGGATCGTCTGGTAGCTGCGCCGGGAACCAAGGATTATGGCCGTTTGAGCGTGATGTTACAGTACCACTTTCACCTTGAGGCACTGTTCGACGTGCCGCCCGAGGCTTTTTCCCCCCCACCCAAAGTAAATTCCGCCGTCATCCGATTGATCCCGAAAACCCCAGGGGAGCAACCATCATGCGACCCACAACGACTGTCTCAGGTCGTGGCCCAGGCATTTTCCCAACGGCGCAAAATGCTGCGTAGTACCCTCAAAGGTTGGCTTACGGATAAAGATTGGGAGAGTCTGGGCATCGACCCCCAACGACGCGCCGAAACCCTCAGTCTCGCCGAGTTTGCCCGCTTGTCCGCACGGATCACCGCCCCGCAGGTCGTTCCAGAAAATTCCTGAGCATATCGTGACCATGCTCGGTCAAGATGGATTCGGGGTGGTATTGAACCCCTTCCATGGCATACTCGCGGTGGCGCATTCCCATGATCTCGCCATCTTCCGTCCATGCCGTAACCTCGAAACAGTCGGGAAGGGTCTCCCGCCGCACGGCAAGGGAGTGATAACGAGTCGCCTGAAAAGGATTGGGCAACGAGCGGAAAAGTCCTTGCCCACCATGATAGACCGGAGAAACCTTGCCGTGCATGAGGGTTTTGGCCCGCACCACTTCTCCGCCAAAGGCAAATCCCATGGCTTGATGTCCCAGACAAACTCCGAGCAAGGGTATTTTCCCGGCAAAATGGCGAATGACTGCAACCGATATTCCGGCTTCCCGCGGGCTGCATGGGCCCGGTGAAACCACGATATAGGCAGGATTCAATGCCTCAATATCTGCCACCGAGATTTGATCGTTGCGCACCACCTCCACCACCTGCCCCAAAGATCCGAAATACTGCACCAGGTTATAGGTGAAAGAATCGTAATTATCGATCATCAGGAGCATAACGCTTGTATCCTTTATTCTTGAACAATGTAATACATCACCGAAAAATGAATTCGGTAACAGTTCCCTTCTAAGCCCCTGGATGGCGATATTACCAGCAGTTTGACTGAGAGGAGAGGCTTTTCAGTGTAACGCAGTCTGATTGACTTCTTTGCGATAAAACGAATGTACAACGTCACCCATTCAAGGCATCGCTGAAGCGCGCTCTTTTACTATCCTGGATAGCGTTTTCCACAATGGTTTAGGCTCAGTGAGTTTGTTCAAGAGGAACGAGCATTTGATCAATCAAGGTCTGCCCCACTGCGCCAACACTGGACCGACTCCAGCCACTGCGGCTACCGGTGGCACTCCACACCGTCGCACCCGTGGTCATATCCACCAGATTGAAAGTAACGCTGACGGCGGGTTCACCATCTACGCCGGTTTTGTAACGCCATTCCTGAACAGATCCTGTCAGCGCGTACTGAATTTTATTCTGGCTGGCCCAATCCATGGCAGCCTGCTGTTGTTTCGCGTTATTGCCCATGATGAAGTTTTCTTTTTCATCCTTGAAGGGGTAACGTTTCAGGTCCATTTTTCCCTGTTGTTGCAGAATACTGGCGGCAATGCTGGCCACACGATCTCCTGCATCTGGGGTTTCCGTATAGTTGGCCAGAGGCAACAGGGCCCATGAACCATCCTTGGACAAGGCTGGGGGTTGCCCCACATCCAATGTTGAACAGGCGGCCAATCCCATGGTCGCGGCAGAGACCGCCCAAGCAAATTTTTTCTTTAATTTCATGTCCCGACTCCTAACTTGTCCCATTGGTTAAAAAATCTCACTTCGCTACAGCCCGTATACGATTGAACTCAGTAAAAATAACGGTAACTGACCCCTGTCTGGGTCATGGAAACGGCACTACCCGGTGCGGTTTCGTGGAAATAATAAATGCGCGCATAGTCGCGTCCCAAAATCGGTCCCGCCAGACCGGTACTGATCTGTGGCAATATTCCCAGCGCAGTATCGCGCATGATCCCGGTATCTACATAAGGCTGCCAGCCTGAGCGCGCATAGTTATTTTCATAATCGGTTCCATAGCCGGTCATGACGCCGTACTGTGAAATATTACCGGGCATGAAAAAGGCCGAATTCGAGTTGAATCCGCGCGGCACAATCGCCGCCAAACTCGGCATGTTCATCCCCGAAGGATTAAAGCGACCCTGATAGGTCACGAGTCGCACATTCCAATTGGGCAGATTCACCATCAACTGGTAACCGAGTTCCGCCGAGTACAGCATGCCGTTCCCCAGATAATCCCCCTCTTGAGAATTGAATCGGTCGGCCTCAAGTGAATTCTGAAAATACCAGCGGGGGGCAAACTGCCAGTTCAATGAGCCCTCCACCATATTCTTCACCCCCACCAACTGCATCGCGGGAGACAGATCGCTGAATTGATTCCACCCCATCATGATTCGTCCCACCAAGACCGGTGACCAGTTGAATTGGGCACTCCCGCTGTACGTATTGAAGGTAGTCAATTCGGACCGCTGCCCCACAGTAATGGCGTAATCCCGAATATTCGTGTGATCCTGCAGTGTCACGGCCACGGTCCGATCCTGCGCAGGCACAAAAGCCAACTGGCTGACATTGGTGTTTTCCTGATTGCGTACGATAGACTCCAGATCGAGGCTGTATTCATCGCTCAGACGAAGGCCCACTCCCGCAGATTTCTCTAAGTAGGATAAGGAACTCCAACTGGTTTGATTCATGCTCACAACCAGAGAGGGGGTAAAATATCCCTGAGGACTCCAATAGGGTCCTGGTGACGGGTCCAAACTCTGGCCAATGGCGTTGATTGGCGTTAATAAAGAACTGCGCTCGATCTCATGACGGGTGGTGTTGTCTCGTGCATTTTCACCGGCCTCAAATGCGACCGTCTGGGCTTCTGCCGTTCGTCCCAGTTGACTCAACCCTGCGACACGCTGATCCACCTGTACATGGCTTTCCTTGTCCTGAAGAAGGCGGTCCAGGGTATCGCGATCATTTTCGGCCAAAGCCAAAGTCATCCGCGCATCCGTGGAATGCATCAAACGATTGCCATATTCCCGTGCGAGCCAGGCCCGCGCCAGATCATTGTGCTCTCCTCCCAACGCCCAGGACACTGCGACATCTTTAGCAATATTGGAAATGCGGCAACGCTCGCTGAGAACAATGGTTGATTTGGTCTTCTGCGGAATATCCTCGCGATTCAGATCCTCCTGACAATCATCCCCTGACGACAGGGGGAAATCCTTGAATACAGAGAGGTTCCCCAATAAGGATTCAGTGTCTGCCGACGACCCTTGAGACGGATGACGAAGACGCCGTTGCTGCAGCATTTGTTCCAGATAGGCAAAGGAAACATCCCCATTGAGAAACATTTCCCCTAAAGAAGCACGGCTCACCATGGGCGATTCTACGCCGTCCGCGTCCAGCACAGGAGATGCGGGTTGCATACCATTGCTGCGAGATACCATGCTCCGTAAGGAAACTCTCGGCTGTACCGGCGCCAACATCAATGCCTGAATACGATTCCAGGCTTGTCTCCGCAAGCGCCAAGCCGTGGCTTCATCTCCGGCGTCCTCCTCGGCATAGGATAGGATCAAGAGCCATTGAGGATCATCCTTCATCTCATTGACCTGACGATCGAGATACTTCACCGCATTTTGCGGATCATTCAAGCGCACATACGCGGCACCCGCTACCCCCCAATAAGAGGAATCGGTTTCAATCCTGTCATTCCAACGACGCAAGACTGTAAGAATTTCATCATCCCGACCAAAATCCACCAGAGCCCACAAATAGTCGACTCGCTGGCTGTCTCCCGCTCCCGGCAACTCCATAGCGTGGCGCATATCATCGATCGCCGCCGCCCACTGACCGCTTCTCTCGTAATAGTCCGCCCGGGCCATTAAAAACGGGACGGTTTTTTCAAAATCGGCGGTCTGCTCTGGGGTCAAACTTCTTAACAACCCATGGATACGCCCCCAAGCCTTGACCGTGGTATAGCTATTGAGGGCCGCCAACAAAGGGCGTAAAGTGCCTGTTTTATGGAAATCCAGCTCGTATAAACGTGCCGCATCATAGGGATAGCCGTAGTAAAACGATTCCAGATCCGTCAGTTCATAGCCCCCCGTTTGAAGAAGCTTCCTGTTGCCATAGTTTGCCGCCTTATCATGATGGGTCATGTGCGCCAATTCGGCGTAAGCCCGCCAATACCCTGCATCTTTTTTGCTGGTTCCGACGTTTTCCCGGATCTTTGCCAATTCATCAAAAGCAGACTCGGCACGTTTATGCCGCAATTCCAGATTGGCGATTTCAATGGCGTAATTCTGCGATGGGCCATACTCCCGCTGAAGGAGTTGATAGGTAGCCAAAGCGCGGTCATCTTCACCAATATCCTCAGCCACTTGGGCATAGCGTTCCAAAAGGGGAACACGCCGGGTTCCCGTCGCGTGATTCTGCAAATATTGCAAACTATTCTCAGGTTCGGCCAAGCGTTCATAAGTCGCTACAATTTTGCCCGTCAGTTCCATGTCTGCCTGAGATCTTTCCGCCTCATGCAGCAAGGCCGCCAAATAAGCACGATCATCATTCACCTGACGCGAAATCCGCATGACATTCTGCCAGGCTGCTTTGTCATGGTTCATGCGGGCGTAAGCCAACCAGCTTTTCAGGGCTTCCTTCCCTTGACCGTTCCACTGCGATACCTGCGCCAACCGCTTAGTCCAGACAGCCGTATCAAGATGGTTCTTCAAAGCTTTTTCACATAAAGCGCGGGCTTTCGGAAGCTTCTGATTGCCCACAAACGACTGGTACATCAGCTCATAGTTTTCATTAGGGGACGCTGACGAATGGCCTTCCAGGGAAGAAGACTCCCCTGAATTTTGAGAACCCGCCGCCAAAGGTTGTTCAATTTCCGGAGCCACATCCTGCACAAAGGTGGAATCCGTACTGTCCACAGCCGCCGCAGCGTTAGGATCTGCGATCAAAGGATGGGGAGTCCCCCCCTCATCCGCCACTCGTTTCAGCCCTGGTCCCTGAACTCTACCCTGGGTGACGGCATGCCAGCCATCCTGAAATGTCGCCACCAGGGGGGTGGGGCTATCGGAATAGAATTTTCCTGCCACCCTCCCCCAAGTGACCCAATGTGCCTGTTCGCAGGCTTGCTGTCCCTGATTCCCAGCCTCCAGGGCAGCCACTGCCGCCATGAATGCGCGCCGTTTGTCTTCCACCATCTTGAGAAAATCAGCATTGCCTTGGTATGCCACCGCCATGGACAATAAAATTCCAACGCCCGAAACCAGAATCAACCAAGGACTAATGATTTCTTCACGTTCCCTACTCACATTTAACCTCGATGTCATGACGCTCAAAATCACTGACAAATGCCGGTGCTGCCGCCAAATAGGGCAATATAAGAGCCCAGAAGCGCGCCATACCGGCACCCATCGCAACTTCTCTAAGGATATTTTGAGGGTGGATGCCGAGCCAACTCATTAGGGACCTCAACGATTTTTTTGCCACGCCCAAGTACTGGAACACATGTCATCCACCCCCCGGGTCGCTTGCCACCCGAGAAGTTGTCGCGCCAAGGTGGGATCGGCATAGCAACTGGCAATATCTCCCGGACGCCGGTCAACGACTTCGTGGGGAATCGGTCTGCCGCTGGCCCGCTCAAAGGCGGATACCATTTCCAGTACACTGGTTCCACGCCCCGTGCCCAGATTTATGGCATTCCACCCCGGATGATCGGCTACAAAACGCAATGCGGCACTGTGACCCTCGGCCAAATCCATGACATGGATATAGTCCCGAACCCCCGTTCCATCGGACGTCGGATAGTCTTGGCCAAACACCCGCAAAAAAGAGCGTTGGCCAGTAGCCACCTGCGCCACGAAAGGCATCAGATTATTGGGAATCCCTGCCGGATCTTCGCCGATCAATCCCGAAGCATGGGCGCCTACGGGGTTGAAATAGCGCAGACATACGATTTTCCATGAAGGTGAAGCCAAAGCCACATCCTTGAGCATTTCTTCGATATGCAACTTGCTGCGCCCATAAGGATTGGTGGCACTGGTGGGATGGGACTCATCGATGGGAAGGTAACCGGGGTCGCCATAGACAGTGGCACTGGAACTGAACACCAACTGTCCCACCTTTTCCGACTGCATGGCTTCCAGCAGACTGATGGTCCCCTGAATATTGGCACCATAATACTCGATGGGTTTGCTGACGGATTCCCCCACCGCCTTGAGACCGGCAAAATGGATCACGGAATCTACGCCGAATCGCCGCAGTGTATCGGCTACTCGCTCTCGATCACGCACATCGCTGTGCACCAAGGGAACAGGACAACCGGTGATGCGCTCCAATCGTTCCACCACAGAAGGATCGCTGTTGCAGAAATTATCCAGAACCACCACTTTCCGTCCCGCAGCCAGCAGAACGGTCACCACGTGGCTACCAATATAACCTGCTCCCCCCGTCACCAGAATGGTCACAGGGCCGCCCGCACAAACACGGTGTCTGCAGTAACGCGTAACAGGTTGCGCAGCGCACAACAGCAATTACGGACAATATCTACACTGGCCGGATTTTTCAGAACATTCCCCCTAAACTCAATTATTTAAATATCGCTCTATGCTCAGAGTCGTTTTTTTGATCGCTGATTCCACGCGCCATTCTACCAGAACGCGCCGCAGTGCTCCGCCTGTAACCGCGCAGCGGTTCAGGGG
>VFSW01012448.1_pt1 | contig 11880 bp, 14 predicted proteins | sample 5358111 | NCBI WGS metagenome assembly VFSW01 (sample SAMN11554181, study PRJNA540505) | mine drainage metagenome | isolation source: sediment from site ElyBrook_90M | place: USA: Ely Copper Mine, Vershire, VT | collected 2017 | reverse complement strand
CACGCGGCAAACTGATAAAAAAGCTCAGAGGAACACGCAGAAATTATTACAGGTTACGGGTGGATAACTACTGGGTATTTTATACGATCGAGGGAAACAAAGTTATACTGCTCCGGGTTATAAGCAAGAAAGATGCAGATCGTTTTATTCAGAAATTATAGCAACAAGGAAGAAGATTTTCGGCTTAGAAGGCCAGTTTCAGAAGATAATGGATCCCGCCTGCGACCAGCATGGTAAACGGGAATGTAATGACCCAGGCATAGACAATCTTTTTTCCTATGCCCCATTTTACCGCGGAAAGCCTGCGAGTTGAACCCACACCGAGTATACTCCCTGTTATGGCGTGTGTCGTACTCACCGGCAGGCCGAGAGATGCCGATGCAAGAAGCACCGTCGCACTTGCGGTCTCGGCCGCAAAACCATGGACCGGCTGCAGCTTCAGGAGATTGACGCCGAGGGTCTTTATGACCTTCCATCCTCCGAAACTGGTGCCCAGTGCCATGGCAAACGCACAGATACTGATGACCCACAGGGGCACTTTAAACGTACTGAGCATCCCCGCATTGATAAGCGCCATCGTGATTATACCCATTGTTTTCTGTGCATCGTTCATGCCGTGCATCAGGGCCATATAGCCCGATGACAGGATCTGGAGCTTGCCGAATACCCTGTTTATCTTTGAGGGCGGAATGCTCCTCAGCAGCCACATCAAAAGCCACATCAAAAGAAAGCCGAGCAGAAAGCCGAACAACGGAGAGACCGCAAGCGAGACCAGAATTTTCAAGATACCCCCGGCTTCCAGGTATGCAATATTGCTTGAGAAGATTACTGCTCCGATAATACCGCCGATCAACGAGTGAGAACTGCTTACCGGCAGGCCCATAAGGACCGTAATAAAGGACCATATAAAAGCCGCAAGCATGGCCGAGAAAATAGCAACCTGGCTAAGATGCTGGGGGGCAACTATGTCGCTGCCGATTGTCTTCGCAACCTTGGTGCTCAAATAAGCACCGATGAAATTCAATACCGCTGCCATGATGACTGCAAAGAACGGGGATAAAACACGGGTCGAAACGACGGTTGCTATGGCATTGGCAGAATCGTGCCATCCGTTGGAGAAATCGAATAAAAGGGCCATGATGATTACAACGACGAGGAGGAACTGCGGGCTATGCATTTTTAAGGACTACACCTTCGATGATATTGGCCACGTCTTCACACCGGTCGATGGCCATCTCCACGATCTCATAGATCTCTTTAAGCTTGATGATGTTTACCGGATCCGGCACATTGTCGAACAAAGACGTCATGGCTTTTCTCAACACTTGATCGCCCTCGTTTTCCACGGTATTGACCTCGATGCAGCTCTTGAGGATTAACTGCGGGTTCTTAAGGTTCCTCAAATCCTTTATTGCCTGCTTCACCACTTTCATCGCTTTCTGCAGGATCAACGTAAGCTCTTTGATCTCCGGGGTTGGCTTTTGTACCTTGTAAAGCCACAACCTCTGCGATGCAGCTTCCACAAAATCCATAATATCGTCCATCTTGGTAATCAGTTCGTGTATGTCTTCACGATCAATGGGCGTTATAAAGGTCCTGTTGAGTTTGTCTATGGCTTGATGGGTAATCTGGTCGGCTTCGTGTTCTAACTCTTTTATTTTTTTAACCTTTTCAGCCAGGTCCGTGTAGTCATCAAGAAGATTGAGCAGGGCAACAATCCCTTCTTCTATTTTTTCCGCAGCATTTTCAAAGAGGTCAAAAAATTTTTCATCTCTTGGAAAGAGTCTTAACATACAGGTTACAGTATAACCCTGTAAAAACCCCGTCAAGGAAATGTATAAGCCGGAATGAACTACCCTGAAGGCCGGATTGAGACTATAAGAAAAACAGCGTTACCTTGTTTTTCTGAGCATCTTACCGGGCAATGCCTTTGTATGCACGCCCTTTTTAATCACGGTAACGCCGTTAACTATTACCGTGTCAATGCCCGCGGGATATACGTGGGGCTGCAGGTATGTTGCCCTGTCCTCCATACGTTCGGGCGAGAAGAGAACGACATCGGCAAAATATCCTTCTTTGATCATGCCTCTTTGTTGTACACCGGCACGTTGGCCGGGCAAAGCGGTCATTTTATAAATTGCCTGTTCAACACTTAACATACCGGTTTTAACAAAATCCGTAAAAACCCTGGGATAGGTTCCGTAAGCCCGCGGATGCGGTTTGCCTTCATACAGCGGTCCGTAATCCGCACGGAGTCCCGCATCAGAACCAATGGATACGTAAGGCTTTGTGAGTATGCGTCTCAGGTTGTCCTCGTTCATGGCAAAATAGATCGCCGTTGTCATAAGTCTTTCCTTGATAAGGATGTGGTAAATGGTTTCCAGCGGAGGCATGCCAAGCTCCGATGCCGCCTGCAGAATGGTTTTACCTTCAAATTTTTTGTAACCGTCGGTAAAGCTCTGCGAGATCATGATCCTGGAAAAGTAATCATGCATGTCCGTGTGCTGTGCGTTCAGCTCGCCTTCGATCCTGCTCCGCATGCTTTTATCCTCAAGCCTTTTGATAGCCGCTTCTGTCGAATCGGCATACACCCAGTCAGGCATGACCGATGCAAGGCCCGTGTATGCGGACAGATAAGGATAACGGTCTGCAGCCACATCAATGCCTTGATTTTGTGCAGTTTCTATAAGGTCGAATACCTTATCTATCTTGTGCCAGTTTTCGGGATGCATGGTCTTCAGGTGGCTTATCTCAACCCGCAGACCGCCTTTTTTGCCTATCTCCAATGCTTCCTCAACCGACTCGACAAGCATCCTGCCTTCGGAACGCATATGCGTGGCGTAAATACCCCCGTAATCGGCAACGACCCTCGCAAGTTCTATAATCTCTTTTGTGTCGGCATAAGCGCCGGGCGTATATGCAAGTCCCGTTGACATACCGATTGCACCGGATTCCATAGAGTCTTTTACCAATGCTTTCATCATTTCCAGTTCTTTGTTTGTGGACCGGGCAGTCTTTCTTCCCATGACTGAACCCCGTATGGTCCCCTGCCCGACCAGCATTGCGATATTGATTGCGGTACCCTGTTTTTCAACCAGCTCGATATAATCCGAAAGGCTTTTTATATTCAGGCTTAATTTATAGCTGTCCCCGTATTGCTGTTCCCTTTCCTGCTTGATGATCCCGTCCACGGGCGCTATCGAATAACCGCAGTTTCCGTTCACTTCTGTTGTAACACCCTGCCGGATCTTGCTCTCTGCATAAGGGTTCAAAAGGATATGGTAATCGGAGTGAGAATGTATATCGATGAAACCGGGAGAAACCGTCATGCCCGATGCATCGATAACATGGTCTGAAGATAAACTCGTTTTTGAGATACGGTTTATCTTATCGCCGGCTATTTCCACATCTGCAAAAAATCCGCTGCTCCCGCTTCCATCAACAACAAAACCATTTTTTATTACGAGCGTATCATTCATGGGTAATAATCCTGTTCACGTTAACCAAAAAATGCAATGGGAAAATTTGTTCATGTTTGTTCTATTTCATGGCTATAATACCGTACTGATGATCGCCGGACGGACCCTTGACAACAACATCGAAGTATTTTTTCAGCAAAGCAAACGCTTCATCGTAGGAAATTCTTTCCTCGAGCGGCGGGCCCGTGGGGCTCGGCTCCTTTTTATGGTCTATCATGACTAATCGCCCGTTGTCCTTCATGAGCCTTTTTAACTCTTTGATAAAGGCATCCCTGTCGTATGCTTCATGCAGCATGTTCACGTTGATAATTATATCGGCAATCTTATCCTCCAACGGAATACTCGCTTCTTTTGAAAGAACTGGTTTTACATTTTTCGCCTTGCGTTTCTCCATCTCCTTCTCAAGAAGAGTAATCATATCCCCGGAGAGATCAACCGCGTAGACAAGTCCCTTTTCTCCCACAAGCGCTGACAGAGGAAAGGTATAAAACCCTGTACCGCAGCCCACGTCTATCACAACCATACCCCCTGCAACACCGGCTGCCTTTAATATCGTATCCGGCTGTTCATACTCGAGGCGCCGGGGATTATTTAAATTGTGTGCATGTTCGGGATTAAATTTGTGCATAAATGTTATTTAACATAAACATTTTACCGGTGAAGTCAATTTCGATCGGAGGACACTGCGTTGTGCAGCAGGGAGTTTTTTGTGGGGGGCGGAAAAGTGTGCCGCCCCCTGTTTTGATTTGTGATGTTGATCAATCCTCGAGAATAAAGGTGATATTCATGGTGACACGGTATTCTGAGACCTTGCCGTCCTGAATCTTTGCTTTCTGCGACACGATCTCAGCTCCTGTAACATTCCTCAATGTCTTGTTTGCCCTCTTCATACCATCATTAAATGCCTCTTGCCATCCTTTGGTGGATGACGCCACAACCTGCGTTACTCTTGCTACTGCCATATTACACCTCCGTTTTTAGTGTTTTTGAAAAGTTTATAAAATACTTTGCACCGGACCATAACGTTACGAATAATGCGACCCATACAAACAGCGTGCCTACCCTCTGAAAATTCACATCAAAATAGGTATAATGAACCAGCAGGCCGAAAACAGCGGCTATCTGAAAGTTCATTTTGTATTTTCCCTCGAGAGAAGCGGGTATGATAAGGCCTGAACTGGCGGATAATGCCCGTAAGCCAGTTACTGCAAACTCCCTCCCTATAATAAGAACGACGATCCATGCATGCAGTCTGTTAATGGACACAAGCATGATCATGGCAGTGGCTATGAGGAGCTTATCCGATATAGGATCGAGCAGCTTACCGAGGGTTGTGGTTCCTTGATACTTTCTTGCAAAATAACCGTCAAAGAAATCCGTAAGTCCGCCTATGCCGAATAAAACAGCACCTATAAAACTTATAAGCTCAAGTGTTCCAATCTCTGATGGAGGTGTGTATCTTATAATCTCGAACAGCACAATCATAAAAGGAATGATGAATATCCTCGACAGGCTGAGGATATTGGGCAGTGTCTTTATTTCGTTTGAAATCTTGTCATGCATCGATAAATACCACCCCTTCGCCATGGAACGAGATGAAACTATTGTTGCTGTAATGTTTTACCGTAGACTGCCTCGGGATCAGTTTTCCATACCACCCTATTAAAGAGCTAAGTCTTACCGACAGGTAATATTCCGTACGAACATTGATGCTGTGCAGGTTATTGTGCAAACCGACAAACACATCGGCTGTTCCCCTGATCTGGGTTACGTTTATGTTCTTGTCCGCCTGAATCTCGACCCTTCCGTTCTCCCATTCGAGATCCCCCTGAAACGCTATAAGCCTCTCATCATCGATGAACATGGATTCATTCTTCAGATTGAACTCTTTTATGTTGTTATAATCACTCTTTAATACTAATGCGCCTTTCCCGTAAACAAGAACGATGGGGTCGTCCTTTTTCTCCGCAAAAATTGATTTTGTATCTTTGCCCCTGTATCGCTTGTATGCCTGTTCAATCGTAAGGCTCTCGGTAAGGTTAACAATCCCTCTATCCCTCACATAGATGATATTGCCGCTTAAATTAAAAAGTATCATGGAGTCGTTTATGAAATTGACCGCAGCGCCGAACTTCGATAAGGACGTCTTTTCTGTTATAGCGGATATCCCATCGTCAGATTGTTCGGTGATGGGTTTCTTTTCTTGTCGTAAGTCCGGATTTCCGGCCGTTTCACCACCCTGCGCGTTTGTCTCTGATTCCTTTGCAACAGCCTGCTTTTCCTCCGGGAGACTTTCTGTTTGGACCGGTTGTTCTCCGGATTGACCGGGTTCCCGTACGCTGGGTTCTTCGCCGGCTGTGTAGTGCTGGTCCATGAGTTCCTGTTCGTCTGTGGCAGACGGACCGCGCTCTGTCTCGATAATTTGTTCTTCCGTATGATCCTCTGCACCTGATTGTCCGGCGTCTTGCTGTTCAACAACGTTTCCCTGTGTACTGCCGGTACTTGTCGAATCGGGCTGCTGCACGCGTGCTTCTTGCTCTGCAATCATTTCAGGAAAGGGTACTTTCTGGTACGGTTGGACGGCTTTGTCTTTCCCAATGGGTTCCTGTACAATATCCTCTGTGGATACTTCTGATTCAACCGACGCATTGGACCCGCCCCTTTGTATCTTTTTTACCTGTTCATCCATTCCCGCCTTGTTAAACATTTCTATTGCTTCATCCGCCCTATTGAGCTGCAACAGAGCCTTGCCGTGCAACTTTAAAATCGTTTTGTTTTCCGGTTCTTTTTGCAGAACCATGGAAAATTCTTTTATCGCATTGTCGGGCTGATTATTTTTAAGATAAGCTACGCCGAGATTTGTACGAAGGGACGCTGTCTGCGGATAACGGGTTATAAGTTCCTCGTATATCTTTACAGCCTTGTTAAATTGTTCGAGCTTGAGCATGATGATTGCAAGGAGGTTTAGTGCCCTGTCGTCCGTAGGATGCGTGTCGAGTACTCTTTCGATCTCGTCCTTTGCATCTACATAATTTTCCTCTGCAATATACTTTTTTGCTTTTTCCATTGCTTTCTCATGCATGTTATTTTGTGAAAGACGCTTTATTTTCGCCATTATCACCTCTGTGTATATCCCTTCATTTGCGAGAAGGCTTTCAAGACCTTTGTAACATACCACTGCGTTTCCGGATACGGTGGTATACCGTTATATTTCATAACTGCCTTTTCCCCTGCATTATACGCTGCTATTGCTTTTATGTAGTTGCCGTTAAAAATGGTATACAGGTATTTAAAATATCTTACCCCTGCCTCTATATTTTCTTTTGGCGCGTAAAGATTTCCGATATTCATGGTCCTGGCCGTTGAAGGAAGCAATTGCATAAGTCCAACAGCACCGGCAGATGATATGGCATAAGGCATAAAATTGCTCTCCACCTTTATCATAGCCATTATCAGTAAAGGGTCCACCCCGTATTTTTCAGAGATTCCGTATACCTTCCCCTGAAGTTTTGACGGGGATATCTGCACATGATTGTATGATCCGTCATCCCTGAATAAAAATTTATACTTCTTGCTTGTCGGTACATTCGTAAAATGCACCACATTGTTGCTGTCGATATAAGAATAGATACCGGCATGCGCTGCCCCGGTGTCTGCAATGAACAACTTCACTGCCAAAACGCAAAGGATAAAAATTATTTTTTGACAGGGGCTGTTTACCATTTTTACCTAACTTGTATAGGTAGAATTAATGCGGACATAATCATACGTAAGATCACAGGTCATTACGTTGAATTTTTTGTTTCCTGCGCCAAGGTCTATGGTAAGCTGTATTGTTCTGTTCTTCATGGAGTTCCTTACCTTCAGCAAGGCATCGTTGTCGATACCCTTGCCGCAGTTAAATACTATCTGCTTGCCGATCCATATTTTTAACGTAGATTCGTTCGCATACAGGCATGCGGCGCCCACGGTTGCAACGATCCTTCCCCAGTTGGGATCTTCCCCGAAAAATGCAGTTTTAATAAGCGGCGAATTTGCAAGTCTGAAGGCGATCTTTCTTGCGTCTTCTTCTGTTTTTGCTCCCTGAACATCGACCTCGATTACCTTGCTTGCACCCTCCCCGTCTTTAACCATTTTTTCTATCAGCTCTTTTGATAAATCCATCATTGCCTGTTCAAAAAGCTGATAGTTCTTACCGTCCTCGGGAATGGTTTCGTTTTGCGCCAGGCCGTTTGCAAGGACCAATACCGTATCATTGGTGCTCATCTCACCGTCTATCGTGATCCTGTTGAACGACATGCCGGTCGCATGCAATAATGCTTTTTTAAGAGCACCGGGAGAAATAGCGGCATCCGATGTAAAAAATGCAAGCATGGTTGCCATGTGCGGCTGTATCATGCCCGATCCCTTTACAAACCCAGTCAGGATAACCTCTTTGCCGCTTATCTTCAACCGCCTTGAACCATATTTCGGTACGGTATCTGTTGTCATGATTGCCCGTACAGCATCCATAAATCCCTGTCTTGAAAGATCATTTTTCAAGGCAGCTATCTGTGTTATGATTTTATCTACCGGCAATCTTCTTCCTATAACACCGGTGGATGCTACGAGGATCTCTTCGGGTTTCGAGTTAAAGCCTTTGGCATAGGCATTGATAATTTCGTTAACATCCTTTATTCCGCTCTGGCCTGTTGCTGCATTTGCTATACCACTATTGGCAACGATGATCCGTTTTTGTCCCTTTTTCAGCTGGTTCATCGAAACAACAACCGGCGCAGCCTTAATGGCATTTGTTGTGAACATGCCTGCAGCTATAGCCGGGACCTCCGAATAAATAACTGCCAGATCCTTTTTCCCGTCTGTTTTAATCCCGCTTGCCGCCCCTGCGTATAAAAATCCTTTTGGTAGTGATAGTGCCATATTTAACCTTCCTTAAAAACTATACATGTATTTTTTAAATAAGGCATAACGTTTGCTATTCTTTCTCCTTCGCTCAGTTCCCTCTTTTTATCCACCTTGCCATAACCTGCCCTTACTCCTATTAGCATAGATGATGAAAATCTCATAGCATTTTGTAGAATCTCGACAATATGCGTACAGCCGGTTGCATGACCAAGGGTATCTGCGATCTTTTTGTTTATACCCCTTTCCACTTTAAAACCTATTATATTCCGGATGCTTGCAAGCGCACCGGGACATCCGGAATATGGAACCCTTATCATCTTTGCATCTGCATCGACGATTTGTCTTGTGGTAAGATCTATCTTGATCTCCGCACTTATGCTGTGGTGCAGATCCAACAATGATGCCGCTACGACAACGGTGTTTTGATCGATAGGGTGTAACTGTATATTGATATTCCTTTCGTATACGTCATTCATGCTGCAGATCCTCCCCTGCCGGAACAAACCAGAAATCACCCATATCGCCATTCCTGTATTCTTTAAACTGGATCTTTAGTTTCATACCCACCCTTGCTTTTTTTACATCTTCAAGGAAAACGTTCTGCATAATCAGCGTGTCCGAGCCTTCGACCTTGACAAACGCACAAACATAAGGTGTCTTACCATAGAAAACAGAGGTAGCATAATAAACGATCGTATACGTTATGATCTTCGCGGTGCTTCCCAGCTTCACCCATTTGGTTGGCGCATAACATTCATTGCAGTTGATCCTCGGGGGGAGCCATACCTTGCCGCAGTGTGTACATTTCGTTCCATACAGCTGCTTATTGTCCCGTATCTCTCTGAAAAATCTGGAAATGCCTCCGTAGGTGTATTTGTAGGTAATATCCATGATATCGGGGACCTCAAGGGGTGCATCTATAGAAGGATTACCATTCAGTTCATCATGAAACGCTTTTTCTATAAGCTCTTTGGGAACTTTAATTTTTTTCGAGGCCTCTTCAAGCCACTGTTCCTTGTTTTGTATCATAAGCTCTCCTTTACCTCTTTCCCCTCGCTTGTTGCACCCTTGCTCCCTTGCTTCCTTTTCCCTTTGTCCTCTTCATCCTCGCACCCTTGACCCCTTGCCCTTTTGTCCCCTTTCCTCTTTGAACCCTTATCTTATCCTGTCTTTCGACGATCATCGCCGCTGTCCATGCTGTTGCCGGGCCTCCTATGCTCTGGACAAGCCCCACGCGGGCATTTTTAACCTGTCGTTTCTCAGCTCTGCCCTGGACCTGCAGCGCCGCTTCACCGGTCTGCATAACACCCGTAGCTCCCACTGCATGTCCACATCCTATCAGACCGCCGCTCGGGTTTACCGGAAGACTGCCCCCCATCTCGACAACACCGTCCTCTATTAATTTGCCTCCGTCTCCGGGCTTGCAAAAATTGAACGCTTCATAAGAAAGTATCTCGGCACCGGTAAACGCGTCATGCAGTTCTGCAAAATCCAGTTCTTTTATTGGATTTTTTATACCGGCCATCTTATACGCATCGTTGCCGGCATACAGGCTCGATGTAAATATAGTTATATCGTCTCTTTCCCCGGCAAATGCCTTGTCCAGGGAAAGGCCGACACCCGTTATCCATGCGGGATTGTCCGACAGGGACTTTGCCACCTTTTCCGATGCAAGGATTATAGCAGATGCGCCCTCTGAATAAAGGCAGTTGTCATAAAATTTAAACGGATAGGTAATCATTTTTGAATTTAATACATCATCGACTGTGAGCAGCTTTGGACTCTGTGCAATCGGATTGTTTATGGCATTTTTATGGTTTTTGACGGAAACCATTGCCATTTGCTTCTCGGTCGGTGTCCCGTACTTGTCTATATGCGCTATCATCGGCAGTGCGTACGATGCCGCGGCTGTCAGACCCATGGGGTTTTCGAAGGTCATGTCTCCTGAAAACAGTATTGCCTTCAGAGTTTCGGGTGTGGGATGCCCAACAGCATAGTTGTAATTGTCGGTTGCTTTCTCAACGCCGAGTACCATGACAATATCGTATAACCCGGAGGCGATCCATGTCCATCCGACAAATACAGCTGCCCCGCCTGTCGCCCCTCCTGTTGCAACCCTTACGGATGGTTTCAATCCCATGCCGATATAGTTATGAATATAAACGTCAGGCATAAACTGTCGTTCGAAGAATTCATTATAAATGCCGTACACAACACCGCCGACGTCCTTTTTGTCGATACCGGCGTCTTCGAGGGCAAGTTTGGCAGCATCATATGCAAGCTCGTAGTATGTTTTTTCAATCCATCGCGCCTTGAATGCCGTGGTTCCTACTCCAACAATGCCAACCTTATTCATTGAAACTCCTTTATAGACTTTCTTTCATATCATAGTTATAGATTTTATCCAGTTTTTTTGTTTTCCGCCCTGCGGGATACACGACACAGTTTTTTCAAGGCCGGGCATTCCGCGGCAGCAATGAACAGACGGCATTGGGTACGGTTCATTGCAATTTTTATCCGGTATGTTAGTCTGCCCGTGGAGGCCAATCTATGGCCACGGCAATAATCAATAAAAGGATGGCTCATGAAAAAACTTTTAACACTTTCCGGGACAAGGCTTGCGGAGATGATACGCAGGAAAGAGGTCACGTCGCTTGACGTGGTCAAAACTCACATTGCACACATCAAACGGGTAAACCCTTCCATAAACGCGGTTGTAAAGGACCGCTTCGATGCCGCAATTGCCGAGGCAAAAGCTGCGGACAAGCGTGTAAAGGATTCATCTCCTGAATCGCTACCGCCTTTTCATGGGGTCCCGTGTACTGTTAAGGAAAGCTTTTTGCTCACCGGTATGCCGAACACTTCCGGGCTTGTTGCACGAAAGGACATTATTGCGGATCATGATGCAACTGCAGTTGCTCGGTTGAGGAAATCAGGCGCTATACCCCTCGGTGTAACCAATATACCCGAGCTGTGCATGTGGATGGAGACGGACAACAGGCTCTATGGCCGGACAAACAACCCCTACAACACCAAGCACATTGTCGGAGGCAGTTCAGGAGGGGAGGGTGCAATCATCGGTTCGGGCGGCTCACCGTTCGGTGTGGGCGCCGACATAGGAGGATCTATAAGGATGCCGGCTTTTTTTAACGGTGTTTTCGGTCATAAGGCAACAGGCGGGCTTGTTCCAAACTCCGGTCAAGTACCCTCTTGCAAGGAATGAAGCGCTCAGGTACCTTACGACAGGCCCCCTGGCACGCAGGGCTGAAGACATTATGCCGTTACTCAGGCTCATGGCAGGCCCGGACAACGAGGATACGGGATGCACCGCGATGAAGATCGGCTCAGTCACTGATGTCAGGATCCAGGGATTGACCGTTATCGATGTCGAGGACAACGGCAGGACCCGCGTGAGCAGTGACCTGAAAAAAGCACAGCAAAGGGCAGCCGACTTCCTCAAAAGCAGGGGAGCGATCGTTAAAAAAACAAAGATTGC
>VFSW01012447.1_pt1 | contig 11881 bp, 10 predicted proteins | sample 5358111 | NCBI WGS metagenome assembly VFSW01 (sample SAMN11554181, study PRJNA540505) | mine drainage metagenome | isolation source: sediment from site ElyBrook_90M | place: USA: Ely Copper Mine, Vershire, VT | collected 2017 | reverse complement strand
TAGTTGACCGTGTTCAGGCATATATTGCTGGCCTACAGGCGGAACTAAAGCGCTCACCCGGCAAGCGGGTAGAGATTGAAGCTGAGATGGAGCGGGTATCAGTCAAGCGCCTTCCGGTTGAGCGTGCCGTTCGTGCATATCGTCGTGTGTCCAAGACTGTCACTGACAGCGACCCCGAGGAATAATGGCCGGGTTTACACCCATCACCCTTACGGGACATTACACAGATGCACAAGGAAATGCCCTAGACGGTGATTTAACTTTCACGCTATCAGGCTCCATTTCCAATAACAATGTTGTCGCTGTGCCCTTGGCTTATACAGTGTCTTTGGTGGCCGGCGCATTCTCGATCACATTGTATGCTAATAATGATCTTGACACAGTACCACAAGGAACTTGGTATAACGTCACGGAGAAGGTCTACGGAGCCGCTGCTGAAGCACAGCCTCGAGATTATTCCATCATGGTGCCATATAATGCGCCAGGTGGTACTATTGATATGTCACAGTTGGTTCCAGGCACACCAATGGGCTTTGATCCAACAACGAATAATCCATCCGGCGCCGAGGTCTGGTCAACCTATATTGACTCAACTGAGGCTGCTACATGGCTGCAGTTCTCAACTGGTTTCACAGTTGGCACGGAGCAGGCAACACTCTTTCAGCGTGTTATAGATGCCGCTTGTGTGCGGGCACAGATGATTGCTAACCGGCCGCTCTGTCCGACCACTTTCTATGAACGGCATGACGGCTGGGCCGGCGAATACATACAACTGGATTACTCGCCTTTCATTCGGCTCATATCGTGCCTAGAGTGGCAGTCGGTGGGTGGATTTATCAACTTGCCGGAAAGCACACCAGAAAGCCCGACTGAAGGCATCCAGATAAACTACCACACGTCGAGGATCATGCGGGCGTTCCAGGGCTATTCATGGCCCCGTCCGTTCTTTCCTGGCAGTCGGAACATTGAAGTTGTCTATGTTGCTGGTATCAATCCGGTACCTCCTGACGTGTGGGAAGCAACCGTGGACTTGATTGCTTATTGGTGGAGAAACACACAGCAGTCTGCCAGCAGCTTTGTAACAGGCTCAGAAGAATATGGCGGACCGGCTGCACCAACTGGCTTGTGGCCTGGTGTGCCAAACAGGATTGCGGATGTGTTTGAATCTTACCGCATGGTCAGTATTGGCTAATGGCAACGCTCACATCCTCGGCGCCCGCTGCCTATGCAGCACTTTCTAATCTACTGGATACAGCTTGTACGGCAGCGGGTGTGCCATTCTTTACCTCTGAGATACTGCAGAATCAACCCCCGGCTTATATCTTCCTTGAGGCCCTGGACAACCACTCCTTCACCATTGAGGGTATGGAGTATACCTACACTGAGAGCTACGACATTACCGGCTCTTGTAGATATGTCGCTGGGGACGTTGGTGGTAACACTTACATCAACATAATGAATGAGACTTACACTCTCTTTACCACTATTGTCATGCAGACAGTTGTTGAGAACCGTGGAGGAAATGGTGTCGCTGTTCTTGGCATTACGAGTTATCCCAGCCCCTTTGAGATAAAAGCAGGCTTCGCTCGATACCAGGCTATCCCTGGAAACTTCGGGGGCGGTCAAGCCGGCTGGCAAGGTGTGCTCGATTGGTCATTCTCGTTGCGGGCATACATTGCCCCACAGTAAGGAGTAGTCATGCCACTTGTTAGGAACACGACGGGTGTTCCGGTTATATATGGGAATGCGCCTGTGGTGTGTGGAGGCACGATTGAGGTTAGTGATAGTGAGGCCATTCAGCTCGTACAGGCTGGGTGGTCAATAGTGGCACAAGAAGTTGCGCCTGTAGAGGTTGAGGAACCGCTTGCTCCGGTAACTCCTGATGACAACGAGAAAGAGGAAGTCTAATGGCTGGTATTGGTTCTGGTCTTGGTGGTTATTTTGCAGTTGGTGAGGGTGCAGGAACTTATGCAGGGACAGCGGGATATCAGACGCCGACCCGTACCATCCCTGTCAAGTCTGCTAAGCCAACGTGGAATCCACATATCGTGCAGGGTGGTCCTTATGTTAGAGGAACATCCTCGGCTAACATAGTGGACGTTGGGTCCGCCAACGTTGCAACTTATCTTGATGCGACGGTTGCCGTTGCCACAGACTTCTTCAATACAGGAATGGCACTCCTTATTGCCCAGTTGTTTGGAACGGCCGCTACGTTGACAGAGATTGGCACACAGTCAGCGTATCAGCTCGTGACGGGGCCTTTTTCTGCACAGGATGGCAAGTGGATTGATGCACAGATTGGCGTGCCGGACACTGGTGGTACGGTCCATGCTCAGTCTTATCACTCAGGTAAGATCACCAAGGCCGAGTTTGTGATCCCAAGAGATGGGATTGCAACGGCAACCTATGATCTGGACTTTGCTTATGTGGAGTTTGCAACGGCCGCTATTGTGCCGTCTCAGCCACTTGCACCGATTCCTTTCTCTATGAATAGTGCTGCATCTCAGTTCCAGGTTTGGAATGGGACAGCAATGGCCACCCTAGATGGATGCCGTCAAGCAACCATTACGTTCACGCCTAAGCTTGATACAACTCGTATTTACCTTGGGAACGTGTATAAGGACGAGCCGGTAACTAACGGATTGGTCGAGATTGCGGTTGCACTTGAAATGGATTACACGCCGACTGCTGCATCTGACATCTTCTCCTTGTTCATACCACACACGTCTTTGGGTAATGGGACACAGGCAGATGCTACAGTTATCACAGCCGTGTCTGGTCCACCCATTGGGACTTCTACGCAGTCTGCTACACTACAGTTCAGCTTCCCGCAGCTCATTATTCAGACGGGTGGTGAGGCGCCTTTGGATGGCGTGGATATCGTGAAGAACACTATCAACCTCAAAGCCACACTCGATGAGGCGGGCGACGGAGCAGCATACTGCACTCTTGTAACACCTGATACCACATTCTAATCCATAGGAGATAAGAGGACATGCCCGACTCAACGTTCACCCTACATGGGACAGAGTATTCGTTCGCCGCTGAGCGTGATCTTGGTATTCGAGAACTACGTCAGATCAAACAGTGGTATCCGGCCCTCGGGTCTTACAAGGCATTGACTACGGCCTCCACGATTGGGGACCCCGACGCATTGTCATGTCTGATCTGGATAGCACAAAAGCGTGCTGGAACGCCAAGACTCCAAGAGCCCATGCGCTCAGCTGACTTTGCAGTCGGTGAGTTAATGGGCTCTTTCCGTATCGAGGGTGTTTCTGCCCATAAGTCCTTCCCAGTTCTTACCCTGCAGATTGATGACAAGACCTATCAGTTTGATTCGGATACTGTTTCTCGTAACACCTTGCGTCAGATCAAACAGTGGTATCCGGCGATTGGTGCTTTTATCCCACTGGTGATTGCACTAGTGGAAGGGGACCCGGATGCTGTTGCCTCGGTTGCGTGGATTGTTCGTAATCAAGCAGGTGAGGTTGATGTGCCTCGACCACCCGATATGGACTTCTCAGTCGGTGAGGTTGTAAACTCCTATGATGTTGCTGAAGTACCCAATCTCGAGGATGATTACACACCACTTCCGCTTACAAAGGATGGTGAGCGGCCGGTGGACCCTCCTATGCCGCTCGGTGGGGAAACCTCCTAAGCGGCGATCCTGAGACACTTTGGTGGCGCTATCACATGCAGATCGCCTTAGTGTTACACATTACACCGGACGAGTCTGAGCGCCGGCCCTTTCTGGAGTTTATCTCCTGGGCTATGTGGCTAGACGAGACTTATTGGCCTGAGTTATTTCCTGCTATGTGTGGGGCGAAAGGAGTTTGATGTCTGGCACGTCTATGCGAGTTTATACTGTGCCCTTCAATGAATCCTTCAATGCTGTCGTGGATGATACTCAAGTCACGGTTAATAAAGTCCTAATGAAGCTTGCTCGGGCTGCAAGAGACTTGGCACGAGCTACGGAACCACACAACATGAAGACCAAGGACATTCGAGCACGGATGACGCCGCTTGGGCCGGCCATAAAGGCGCAAGGTGGACCAGCGGCATATGATGGTGGACGGGTCAAGTCCACGTTCAGACACCCGATCTTTCCGAGGGACTTGCCTCGCAATAAATGGCATTGGGTCCCACAGAAGACAGACCCATTTATTGAAAAGGCAGTCGATGATATCTCCACCGTGAGTGAGCGGGAAATCGCACTCGCTCTACAGATGCTCTTTGATCGAATAGTCTAAGATGTCAGGCGCCTCGAAGGTCACTGTCTATCTCCTTATGAACCGCACGGACTTCCTCGCCGGGCGTGATGAGGTTATGGCGGCGACGACGGAGATGGGCGACACTATCAATAAGACCGGCGAGAAATCAGCTGCCAATATGACCAAAGCCTTTGACACCGGCACAAGTAAGGTCGGTGGTATGTTCCAGAAGCTGGGCAATCTTGGTGAGTCAATGGGTATCCCAATGAGTGGGACCTTTATCAAAATGGGCGAGTCGATGGATGAGGCCACGGCACAAGGTAATGGCCTAAAGGCTGTCTTGTCTTCGATTGGTGGCTTGGTGGTCGCAGTTGGAGCAGCGGCAGCTGTAGCCATTGCAGCCGAGGGTTTCAAGATGTGGGATGCTTATTCCAAGGCGCTCACAGCATTGAAGGTTGCACTTCAAGATACTGGAAATAGCTTCCAAGCCTTTGCACCTACTATGAAAGCGGCACAGGCTACAGGTGCAAAGTTTGGGTTCAATATGCAGGAAGTCACTACTGCCCTGACTGATTTTGTGACCGCAACAAAGAGCACATCAAAGGCCACTCAGGACTTGTCATTGGCCGAGAACATCGCTGTATCCCGCAATTAGTCACTGGCCTCTGCAACACAGTCACTAAACTCTGTTCTTGCCGGCGCGGAGCGTGCCTTGCGTTCCTTTGGTATCAATATTGACGTATCTTCTGGACACATACACTCTCTTGTCCAGGCCCAACAGCAACTGACAGCGGCGAACATTGCACTCCATGGGACGATTGCCAAGATCAATGATGGTTTTATGACCGGACCAGCGGCACAGCAAGCTTATGCTTCTGCGTTGCAGCGTGTTCAGGTTGCTGAGTATAATGTGCATATTGCATCAACCTCTACCGCTAAGATTCTTAGCACTCTCGAACAGCGATTTAGTGGAGCAGCGGCAGCGAAGGCCGGTACGTTTGCAGGTAAGATTGATGCACTTCGAGCCCGCATGCACAACCTGGGCATCGAGATTGGTGGCGATGTAGAGAAGGCTGTTATAAAACTTGAACAGGCACTACTGACAGTCATTAACGTCTTTGATCGGTTCAAGGCAGTCGCACTAATCCTTGAAGGTGTCTTGGTGACGGGGCTTGCTGTTTCTGTTGGAACGTTTCTTGTGGGCAAGATACAACTTCTCATTGCCTGGATGGGTAAGACCGGACCCGCATTTGGGTCGGCTTCAGCACAGTCAGTAGCGGCTACAAAGGAACTGCAGGCAGCTGTTACATCGGCATCTGCAGAGGTCACTGCTGCAACTGATCTTATGCAGGCTAACATTGCTAAGCTCGGACCAACAGCAGAAGTCTCGACAACAGAGGTAGAGGCAGCACTAGCAAGACTAGATGTTGCACTCCAAGCCTCAGCGGCTGATGCAATGGCAACTGGTGTTAGCATGTCTCTTGCGATGGGTCCCGTTGGTATCGCCGTTATGGGCGTTGTTGCTGCGGTGACGGCTCTAGCACTTATTTGGGAGAGTGTCACTAATAATGCCAATGCGGCCAAGGCTGCAACCGCTAATGCCGTGAATAATGCCATGAATGGTGCAGTGTTACGCAACGACAATGTGCCGGCCATGCAGAAAGCTTTGACAGCTGCAACAGCAGAGCGGTCGAAGCTTGCTCCCCATGAAAGAACTGCTGGCGGCCGCTATGGGCGTTCGTCTGGGTTTGCTAGTGCTACACAGGAACGGCAATACAAGGACCTTGGGCAATACATTCAGACTCTAACGGATAAGATTGGAACCATACAGCAGAATCAATCAGGACTTGGGCACGGGCCTGGAAGCACCTATAAGGTAACGCCACAGCAGCAGAAGCTCAATGCACAGGACTTCAACAAGTCGAATCTGAAAGCAGCTGAGCCGGTTGTCCATATTCCTTGGGCACAGAATCCTCTTGCCAAGCAAGGTGAGTCAATGCTCAAGACCATGCAAAGTGCATTGGAATCATCCTCGATACGGAGTATGCGGAATGCAACAGACTCAGGCAGTCGGGCCAACTTTGAGGCTCTCATTCATACCCTCAAGTCCGCACATGAGAAGGCTCTCAACAAGCTGATTATGCAGTTGACAACTACCTGGAAACAGGAAGTGAGCACTCTTACTCAGCTGCTTGTTGCTCGGCAGATGGTTGGTATTGCGGACCAGACGGCCACGATTGCACAGGCTATGTCGGACCAAACTCAGATTATGACAGACCGTTTCAATGCGACGGCCAACATCATACAGGACCAGTCCAACATCGAAACGGCGAAGCTCAATGAGCGTGGTCTGTATGGCCTGAATCTTGTGGCACAGAGGATGACTGTTGGTCTTGATCAGATGACCGTTGGCTATGACCGGCAGATCAATGCTGGACAGCTCGCACTCGACCAGGTAACTAAACAGCAAGACATTCTTGTTGGAAATGCAAAGAAGCGAATGGACCTTTTGCAAGGCCAGAGTGGTGCAGCTTATACAATGGCTGAGTCGGTCTATAAGGAGGCGCAGTCTCATGCAAGCCTCGTTGAAGCACAGGCGAGCCGTACGCTTGCGGAGGCGCAGGGAAATGCTAAGATTGGCGAGGCGAAGCAACAGGAACTTATTGCGATCGAGCAGGCTAAGGCCAACACGGAGTTTGCCGGGTCCGGTGTGCATATCCAAATCACAGGCATCAACCCAACAGATGCGGCAGCCGTAGCCAATGCAGTTTCTTGGAACATGAGAACGAAGATACCGGCCTAATGAGTGTCCCTCCTGTTGGTGCGGTTCCGGCCCTAGCAAACTATGAGCTGTACCTAAACGGCCTAACCTTTGGCGGGAATGGGGTTGGTGGTATTAGCTTGGTCGAGATTGATGGGCTTGACCTCAACACTCCGGTTCGAGCCGGTGACAACAATCGTGCTCGGGATCACGGCCAGTGGATCGGCTATGACTTCCTGGGTGGTCGGGACATCACTATCAAGTTTGATCTATTCGGCACATCTGCGAGCGACTTCGCAAGTAAAATGCAAGCCATCTCAACAGCTACATTGCCGGGACTCAACAAGGAAACTCCCTTCTATTTCAACATCCCCGGCTTTGGTGTATTGGCCTCAATGGTACGACCTACACAGCGTTCATGGAAGTTGAACTATGCAGTGTCTGCTGCTCAATATGCCAAGGGAATGCAGATGCAACTCCATGCCACGGACCCTCGTTTCTATACTACGCCAACGCAGACTGCAGTTGGATCACAGTCCAATATCGGGACACTTGCTACAGCGATTGTAGCCGGCACACAGTATACAAGCCTCTCGACTACGGCACTCTTGCAAGGTGTCAATGCTGGCGATACTGTCTTGCTACAGTCCGGGGGTGAAGCACAAGAAGTCATAGCCTCAGCAGCAGCTTCAGTAGGCGCCGTCACCATTGACATAGATGCAATCACGATCAGTTATGCCTTCCCTGTTGGTACGACATTGGACCCGAGCACCGGCATCATCTTGGACAACATTGGGAACTTTGATTGCCGGCCACTCGTTGAACTAACAGGTGCCGCACCTGATCCCACTCTGACTATTGGCGCCAATACGGTACAGTTCACATACACTACGGCTAGCTCCTATGACATATGGATCAATACTGACCAGACGAAATATGCCTATGATGCCAACAATGCGAATGCCCCTGTGCAAGTAGCGTCAGGACAGTGGGGGACCCTCTTGCCTGGCAGTACCTCTGTGTCTACCACTGCGACAGCCATCAATATCTATTGGGCCTCCGCATGGATATTCTAGACAATCAAGTCACCTATCATCTGTATAACACTATGACTGGAACTTGGGTGGGACAACTCCCATTCCGAGGCGTGACGTTCGGTGACACCCTCAATAACACTGGATCATTCAGTGGAACTCTGGACATCACGGACCCAGCAATAGCGGAAACCAACTGGCGTGACATTACTCGGCCTACCTATAACTCATTGGTGGTAGACGTGAATGGGTTTGTGCGCTGGGGTGGTATGATTACTGGCCGTAAATGGACGGTGAGTGACAGCGGCTTTGACCTTGAGATTGACGCTACGACCTTTTGGGGTTTGTGGAATCAGGTTGTCCAGGCAACAGACTATAGTTCCCCTCCCTACTCGGGCATTACGGGAATCAATCCTGCTAACACGATGCCGCTTTGGAATGCAGCGAACGTCTCCAGTGGGACTGGTCCTATGGGGCCACAGCCATTCATATGGGACCCGATGCTTATTGGTGCTCAGCTTATTGCAGATGCTATTGGTGCGCCCTATCAAAATCTGTTCTCCCAGGGCGGTGGTATTCTCATTTCACTCAATGGATATATCACAACGCTAACTAATGGTGGTGCACAGTATCTGGCCTCGGGAACACAAACACCTACGGCGAACTACATTAGTGTGAACTTCCCATACAAGTCTCTCCAGACACTATCAGCGTTGCTGCAGCAGTTGATGGCCCTGGGGTATGGCACTGGCTTTGACGCCGGATTCGACATCGCCTACCATGCTGGGCCGTACTCACCACTGGTTGGCTATATCAATCTTGACTCACCACAGCGTGGTAAGAATGCATCCCAGGTCACACAGACCTTTGATGTCAGTCGAGCAGTTGGTTATAGCTTCACAGAGGATGGTACGTCTCAGGCCAACACGGTCTATACAACAGGTGGTAATCAGGACATTGTGGTTGAGCAGAATATCAACCCACTCAACCAGGGCTATCCCAATATGGCTCGAATCTTCATGGCTGCTAACATCAACTCACCAAACCCAACGCTCATACTGCGAGAGTCAGCTAAGTCCGATATGGTACTCTATAGCTATCCTCCGGTGACACCTACCGTGACATTCGACTTGTTTGATGGGGTGGGAGGGATTGGTATTGCACAGGGAAATACGGAACAGTTCCACACGAATGTGGGTGATGATGTGAACATACTGGTGCCGGGGAAGGACCCATATGGAAACGTCTTCGACCCACGCTTTGGAGGGTCTGGCCTCCTAGCAACATGGCGAGTAACACAGTATGCCGCCACTGTTGCGGACGAGGGACAGTCTACCGTTGAGTGGACGTTAGCTGTTCCTCCTTCGGCTGCTAAGCCTAACTTGCCGGCCATCTAATGCCAGCGTATACACCAGACCCGTCTAACCTATTCTGGCAGAAGATAGCGGACTTGCAGAGGCAGGTACGCTCACTTGTCACTCGATTCTCGAGAACGGTATCAGATGGCAATAACAACACTGTTTACCATGAGGGAATCATTCCTGACGGAACATGGTGGCAGGCGCCACAAGGTGCCCAAGGAACTGCCGGACTGCAGGCTATCGGGCTGGGCTATCCAGTCCCTCGCAATGCTCCTAACGGTGGACCACTTATGGGCCATGAATACCATGTGGTGGGTACAGGTGCTCAGGACTTTGGCACGCAAGGTCTGGACTATGTGCATATGCACATTGGGAATCATCCTGACGGAACTTATGGTGCAGAGATTTATCCATGGGGGAGCCCGGCTGGGGCACTCTATGCAGGTGGTGCTTACTCGGGGAAACTCGGTCAAATACACTTGTCTGTACCCGTGCCTGCGCTCCCAAATGCCTACATCATTGACGCATCAACGGGTGACATATGGCCGGTTTCCTTAGCTTCTGATACGGTTCCATTTCCACAGACACTCTCTGTTGGCGTCAATCCAGTGGGAATCCTTTTGTCTCTAGACGGAACTGTTGGGTATGCTTTTGGGCAATACACTGTCATTTCATTTGATACGGCAACGGGTGTAGAACTTCATACACTTAGCATTACAGCCAGTGGAACGGGCTTTGGGAAACCCCACATGTTGCCGGATGGGTCAGCTATTTATCTTCCACAAGTAGGTGTGGGAGTGTTGGTTATTGACCCAAGCACTCTCGCTATTACCACAACAATCGCCTTGACTTCTGTTGCCGGTTCTAGTGTGATGACTCCGGGTGGTTCATACATTTGGCTTCTCGAGAGCCCGGCCTCGTCGTTTTGTGTTCTCAATACTGCCACTAACACACTGAGTGCTTCAATCCCTCTTCCAAGCAATACGTATGGGCAGTTGTTGGGTACATTCTGGCTCGGGGTAGCGCCTGACGGCAGTGCAGCATATCTGGCGTGTGAGGCGCTTAGCTCGGACACAACCTTTGATGCATCGTCCGTTGTTACATGTTCAACGACTGCTGTGGTTAGCCACTTTGACAATAACACGATTGGTGCGGCGGGAGGGGCAGCATGGGGCGCCATTAGTGCCAATGGTAACTACATCTATGAGTTTCTCTACACGGCATCAACAAGTACCTGGGCGTGGGTTGTCAGTTGGTGTGTAGGTGGGACGCTTGCTGCAACATTGGCATGGCCTGATGTGATTGCTGGACCAGTCTTTGATCCCGGCAATGGTTATGTTTATACGTATTCCTACAATGGTGTAGAAGTCATTGACACAAGCACCCTCACGATTGCAGCAACATTTGGCCCAACGGACTCTTACCTAGGTCAGTTCATTTTGTCATCGGATGGCCAAACTATTTTTGCTACGTGCTACAACTCGGTCCTTGTCATTGACTCAACTTCCAACACTCTAACCAGCACGCTTACGTTTGGGACTTCAATCAATACAGACTGGATTGCTGCCCTTCCGCAAACCTATAAAGTGACGACTGGTGGGGGAAGTACCCTTTGGAACGGGATTGATTCAGGTGTAGCTGTCTATGATGGTCGAGGCGGCACGATCTTTACGGCTGGCGCTTACTCAGGATTCATTCTGACAGGCGGCTCACAGGGATCAGCAACGTCCCTACAGACTGCTATGTACCCTCCTGTTGCAACCAATACTGCCTTTGCCTTTGTTGGTGCTGGAACACAGGCCGGGACTATCTGGTATACAACTAATACAGGGTCATCGTGGGAGCAGTTTGTAGGTACACAAGGTACGCAGGGACCACAAGGCGCAACCGGACCACACGGCGCAACCGGAGCACAGGGAGCTACTGGTGCAACCGGTCCTACCGGGCCACAAGGCGCAACCGGAGCACAGGGAGCTACTGGTGCAACCGGTCCTACCGGACCACAAGGTGCGACGGGCGCTACAGGCCCTCAGGGAGCTACAGGTGCAACCGGTCCTCAGGGAGCGGTTGGTGGTGATACACAGATTTACTCTTGGGTTGCAGGAGCACAAAGCACAGCGACGAGTGGCACGGCTGCTGGCAACAACGCCACGATTGGCAGTGTAACGAGCATCTATGTGAACGACACTGACTACGCCGGCAACAGCATTGCGGCGTGGGTCGAGGGTCTTGCAAACGGTGTCATTAGGATATTCAACAACAGCAACCCGCAACAGTTCGCCACGTTTGACGTTGGTGCGCAGTCCACGACATCTGGTGTTACAACCCTGACAGTCACGTTTGTCTCATCCAATGGCACACTTGACACGACTGCCGGCGACCTCTGTATCAGCTATGCGCCGCAAGGTCCGCAAGGCGCTACGGGTCCACAAGGCGCAACAGGCGCAACCGGACCACAAGGCGCAACCGGAGCACAGGGAGCTACTGGTGCAACCGGTCCTACCGGGCCACAAG
>VFSW01012446.1_pt1 | contig 11881 bp, 10 predicted proteins | sample 5358111 | NCBI WGS metagenome assembly VFSW01 (sample SAMN11554181, study PRJNA540505) | mine drainage metagenome | isolation source: sediment from site ElyBrook_90M | place: USA: Ely Copper Mine, Vershire, VT | collected 2017 | reverse complement strand
CCGGAGCCTTTGAGTAAACCCCATTATTCATAACATCATTCACACCACCTCCGCCGCACCCGGCAGGGGCCGGGGCGGCGCCGGCGGCACGGGTTCCACCGGCGCGACCGGTGGCTCATCCGCGTCGGCCACGCAGAGCATCAACAATGCCGCCACCCTGCAGGGCACGGACTTCCTGACCCTGATGCTCGCGCAGCTGAAGAACCAGGATCCGACCAGCCCCATCGACAGCAACACCTTCCTGACGCAGCTGGCGCAGTTGAGCGAGGTCCAGGGAATCAACCAGCTGAACACCTCGTTCAGCTCCCTGACCAGTTCGCTCACCTCCAGCCAGGCGCTGCAGGCGTCCTCGCTGCTCGGTCATCAGGCCCTGGTCAGCAGCGGCACGGCCACGCTCGCGGCCAACGGCACGGTGAGCGGAGCGGTGCAGGTGCCGCAGACCACCTCGCAGGTGGTGGTCAACATCGCCGACGCCTCCGGAGCGCTGGTGCAGCAGATCAATCTCGGCGCGCAATCCACGGGGTTGGCGAATTTCACCTGGAACGGCCAAACGGGCAGCGGTTCGCAGGCGCCCCCGGGTCAATACACCGTCACCGCCCTGTACGCGGGAGCGAACGGCGGCGCCACGGCGGCCGGCACGCTGATCAACGGCACCATCGACAGCGTCAGCATGGGCTCGGGCTCCACCGGCCTCACGCTGAGCGTCGCCGGCATCGGCAGCGTGCCGTTCACCAGCGTGCAGCAGGTCTCCAACTAATATCTTTCCCGCAAGGAGCTTTCACTCATGTCATCTTTCAGCATCGCATTGTCCGGCCTGACGGCGGCGAGTTCGGACCTCGACATCACGTCCAACAACATCGCCAACGCCGACACCATCGGCTTCAAGGAATCGCGCGCCGAGTTCGCCGACGTGTATGCCTCCGGCGCGGTGAACCTCAACAACTCGGTGACCGGCGAGGGCGTGCGGCTGGCCGCGACCGCCCAGCAGTTCACCCAGGGCAACATCACCACCACCTCCTCGAATCTCGACCTGGCGATCAGCGGCGACGGCTTCTTCACTCTGGCCGACGCCAACGGCCTGGTCTATTCGCGCAACGGGCAGTTCTCCGAGGACAAGAACGGCAACGTGGTGAGCTCCACCGGGCAGGCGCTGCAGGTGTATCCGCCCTCGCAGAACGGCGGATTCAACACCGGCGCGCTGCAGGACCTGAACCTGCAGACCGCGGAGAGCGCCCCGGCCGCGAGCAGCACCGGCGCGGTGATCCTGAACCTGCCCGCCAACTCGTCGCCGCCCACCGTGGCGCCCTTCAATCCGACCAACTCCGCCACCTACAACCAGTCCACCTCGACCACCGTCTACGACTCCCTCGGCCAGTCCTACTCGGCCACGCTGTACTTCGTGCAGACCGCCACGCCGGGGCAGTGGAACGTGTACACGACGATCAACGGCACCCAGGTGGGCGGCGCGCAGACGCTGGGCTTCTCCAACGCCGGTGCCGTCACCACGCCGGTGGGCGGCGTGCTGCCCTTCAACGGTTTCACGCCGCCCGACGCGGCGCAGACCATGAACCTGAGCTTCAATTTCTCGCAGACCACCCAGTACGGCGGCCAGTTCGCGGTGACCTCGATCACGCAGAACGGCTACGCCACCGGGCAGCTGAGCACCGTGGCCATCGACGGCGCGGGCGTGGTCTCGGCGGTGTACACCAACGGCCGCTCCACCACCGTGGGACAGCTCGCCATGGCGAACTTTCCCAATCCGCAGGGCCTCAAGCAGCTCGGCAACACCAATTGGGCGGAGACCTTCAGCTCCGGCACCGTGGTGCAGGGCACCGCGGGTTCCGCCGGCTTCGGCAGCATCCAATCCGGCGCGCTGGAGAGTTCGAACGTGGATTTGACCACGCAGCTGGTCAACATGATCACCGCGCAACGCGCCTTCGACGCCAACGCCCAGGTGATCACCGCGGCGAATCAGGAAGCCCAGACCGTCAACAACATCGCGCACTGATCATGGACCGGGGACTATATGTCGCGATGACCGGCGCCAAGCAGATCATGCAGGCGCAGGCGGTGAACAACCACAACATCGCCAATCTCAGCACCACCGGCTATCGCGCCGACGAGGTCTCGTTCGCCAGTCTGCCGGTGTACGGTCCCGGCTACGCGACCCGGGTCAATTCGGTCGCCGGCGACGCCGGCACGGATTTCTCCAACGGCGTCATGCAAAGCACGGGGCGCGACCTGGACATCGCGGTGACCGGCAACGGGCTCATCGCCGTGCGCGGTCTGGATGGCAAGGAGGCCTACACCCGTGCCGGGGATCTGCGGCTCACCCCGGATGGGGCGCTCACCACGGCGAGCGGTCTCGCGGTGCTGAGCGAATCGGGGCCCATCGTGCTGCCGCCCTCGGCCGATCTGACCATCGGCGTCGATGGCACGGTGTCGGTGCTGCCGCAGGGGTCCTCGCCGTTGGCGGTGTCGCAGATCGACCGCATCAAGCTGGTGAATCCGAAGCCCGCGGATCTGCAGAAGGGCGCCGACGGCCTGCTGCGCCTGAAGTCCGGCGCGCCGGCCAAGGCCGACTACGCCGTGACCGTGACCTCCGGAATGCTCGAATCGAGCAACGTGAATCCGGCGCAGTCTCTGATCACCATGATCGAGCTGCAGCGCCTGTATGAATTCCAGATCAAAAGCATCAACTCGACGGATCAGAACGAACAGACCGCCGAGCGGATGATGCAGTGAACCCATAAAGGAAACGTCCCATGAATCTCGCCCTTTGGGCCGCCAAGACCGGCCTCGATGCACAAAACACGCGCATGGCGATCATCGCCAACAATCTCGCGAACACCAACACCACGGGATTCAAGGCGGGGCGCGCAGCCTTCCAGGACCTGATGTACCAGAACATCCGGCAGGTCGGCGCGCAGAGCACGCAGAACACGCAATACACCACCGGACTGACGCTCGGCACCGGCGTGCACATCGTCGCCACCGAAAAGGACTACACGCAGGGCAGCGTGAACCAGACCAACGCCAGCCTCGATCTGGCGGTCAGCGGCCGCGGATTCTTCCAGATCACCATGCCCGACGGCACCATCGCCTATACCCGCGACGGCAGCTTCACCCTCGACAATCAGGGCAATGTGGTTACGGCGCGCGGCTATCCGCTGCTGCCGGCCATCAACGTGCCGGTCGGCTCGCAGACGGTCACGGTGGGCAGCGACGGCGTGGTGACGGTCACCTCGCAGGCCAACCCCAAGGGAACCAAGGTGGGCCAGGTGCAGCTCGCCGACTTCGTCAACGTCGAGGGCCTGCAGCCCACCGGCGACAACCTGCTGGTCGAGTCCGCGGCGAGCGGCGCGCCGCAGACCGGCACCGCCGGCACCAACAGCCTGGGCACCATCCAGCAGGGGGCGCTGGAGACGTCGAACGTCAACACGGTGACCGAACTGGTGTCCATGATCGAGTGTCAGCGCTCCTACGAGATGAACTCCAAGGCCATCAGCACCACCGACCAGATGCTGCAGTACCTGACGACCAATCTGTCATGACCCGCGCCGCCCCGTCACTTCCCGCCGCCCGGTCCCGCGCATGGCGCGCGCCGCTCTGGGCGCTGCTGCCGGTCTGCGCCCTGCTGCCCGCGTGCGGGCTGCTGCCGTCGCGCCGCCCGCCGCCCGAACCGGTGGTCACGCGCGAGCTGCCGCCGCCGACGCCGCGCACCGACGGGGCGATCTATCAGGCCGGGCAGCAGATGGAGCTGTTCGCCGATTTGAAGGCCCGCCGGGTCGGCGATGTGCTCACCATCCGCCTCACGGAATCGACCAATGCCAGCAAGAACGCGGTCACCAAGACCCAGAAGGCCACGTCGGTGGCCAACACCGGGCCGACCATCTTCGGCAAGACCATCACCGCGCACGGCGTTCCCATCGGCACCGTGTCGATGAACGGCGCCGACAGCTTCGACGGCGAGGGCACCAGCACGCAGAGCAACAGCCTGGCCGGCAGCATCACGGTCACCGTGATCGACGTGCGCGCCAACGGCAACCTCGTGGTCCAGGGTGACAAGACGCTGAAGCTCAACCAGGGGGATGAACGGGTGCTGATCTCCGGCGTGGTGCGCCCGGCGGATATCGCCACCGACAATTCGGTCACCTCCGACCGCGTGGCCGACGCGCGCATCGGTTACGCCGGCAAGGGCGTGGTCAACAGCTCCAACAGCATGGGCTGGCTCGCCCGCTTCTTCAACTCCGCCTACGCACCCTACTGACATGCCAGCCGCCACCCACACGCGTTTGCGCCTTCATCCCCTCGCCTTCCTGCTGCTGGCCGCGCTGCTGCTCGGGGCGGCCGCGGCACGCGCCGAGCGCATCAAGGATCTCGCGCAGGTGCAGGGCGTGCGCACCAACCAGCTGGTGGGCTACGGCCTGGTGGTCGGTCTGGACCGCTCCGGCGACCAGACCAGTCAGGCGCCCTTCACCATCCAGTCGTTGAACAACATGCTGGCGCAGCTCGGCGTCACGGTGCCGACCAACGTGGTGCCGCAGCTCAACAACGTGGCGGCGGTGGCGGTGCACGCGGTCATGCCGGCCTTCGTCAAGCCGGGACAGACCATCGACGTCACCGTCAATTCCATCGCCAACGCCCGCAGCCTGCGCGGCGGCTCCCTGCTGGTCACCGCGCTGCACGGCCTCGACGGCCAGATCTATGCGGTGGCCCAGGGCAATCTCATCGTCAGCGGCTTCGGCGTCGAGGGGGGTGACGGCTCCAAACTCATCGTCAACGTGCCGAGTTCCGGGCGGATTCCAAACGGCGCCACGGTGGAGCGGGCGGTTCCCACGCAGCTTGGGCAGGGGGATTCCATCGTGCTCAACCTGAACGATGCGGATTTCACCACCGCGACCCGGCTGGTCGCCAGCGTCAATCAGAGCCTGGGGCCGGACGTCGCCTCCATAGTCGACGGCGGCTCGGTGCGGGTGCGTGCCCCCATCGACATGACGCAGCGGGTGGCCTTCCTGTCGACGGTGGAGAACCTGCAGGTGGATCCGGCCACCGCGCCGGCCCGGGTGATCATCAATTCGCGCACCGGCACGGTGGTGATCAGCAGTCATGTGGTGGTGACCCCGGCCGCGGTTTCCCACGGTTCGCTGTCGGTCACCATCAAGGAGGACCAGTCGGTGAGCCAGCCGCAGCCCTTCTCGCAAGGCCAGACCACGGTGGTGCGCAACTCGACCATCAACGTCGACGAGGGATCGAAGCGCATGTTCGTGTTCAAGCCCGGTGTCGACCTCGATCAGATCGTGCGCGCGGTCAATCAGATCGGCGCCGCGCCCAGCGACCTGGTGGCGATACTCGAGGCCCTCAAGGAAGCCGGCGCATTGCAGGCCGAGCTCGTGGTGATATGACATGAACACCTATCTGCCGGTGCTGGGCAGCCCGCCGCTCGCCTCCCCGGTTCCGGCCAGCGCCCCCGGGGTGGCGGACGCCGCCGCGGCCGGCAGCTACACCGACGTCAATGCGCTCGAGGGGCTGAAGCGCAATGCAAATTCCCCCGCGGCCATGGCCGCGCTCGCCGGCCAGGTGGAGGCGCTGTTCCTGCAGATGATGTTGAAGAGCATGCGCGATGCCTCGCCGGGCGACTCGCTCGACGACGGGCAGATGAGCATGTACCAGGATCTGTTCGACAAGCAGGTGGCCCTGACCATCAGTCAGCACAACGGCCTGGGGTTCGCGAACATGCTGAAGCGACAGTTGTCGAACCGCGCCGGCGCCAACGCGCCGGCGGCTGCGCCGCCACCGACGTACATTCCGGGCAGCACATTGATCCCGGCGCCGCAATCGATTAAGGCCACGGCGCCTAAATTGACTCCCGTGGAGGGGAAAGCCGGGGCGGCGCACACGTCCGGCACGGCCGCCATCGTCGCCACCCCGGCGCAGTTCGTCGCCCAGGTGCTGCCCAGCATCCGGCGCACCGCCGCCGCGCTGGGGGTGCATCCGCTCGGGCTGCTGGCCCAGGCGGCGCTCGAGACCGGGTGGGGGCAGCGCATGCCGCGCAATGCGGACGGCTCGCCGAGCCTGAATCTCTTCGGGGTCAAGGCCGGGGCGGATTGGACCGGGGCGCGTGCTCCGGCGACCACGGTGGAGTTCAGCGGCGGCGTGGCGACCCGCCAGCGCACCGCCTTTCGCGCCTATGGCTCCATCGAGGAGGGGGTGGGGGACTTCGCCAAGCTGTTGGCCACCTCGCCGCGCTATCGCGATGCCCTGGCCGCCGGGGCGAACCCGCAGGCCTATGTCGAGCGGATCGGGCGCTCCGGCTATGCCACCGATCCGGAATACGCGAATAAGTTAAGTCAGGTGCTGAACGGCGACACCCTGCGGGCGGCCCTCGGCCCGCGGCTGGCGGCTCTTTAAGAAATTTCGGTCGCGGCCGATAGTGCGGGAGTGGAGTGAGGCCGTCATGGCGATGAGCGCGGGGTCCTAACGTGTCCGACATCTTTGGAATCAGTGTCTCCGCGCTGCAGGCGTTCCAGAACGCCATCTCGGTGACGAGCAATAATATTGCCAACGCCAGCACCCCGGGCTACGCCCAGGAAAGCATCAATTTGACCGCCGCGCCGCCGCAGTCGAACGGCACCGCCAGCATCGGCGCGGGGGTGGTGGTGGCGGGGGTGAGCCGGGCGTACAGCCAGACCGCCAGCAATCAGCTCAACGCCTCCAACAGTTCGCTGGGTCAGCTCAACGCGCTGCAGAGCTACACCACGCAAATCGACAATATGTTCGGCACCACGGCCGGCGGCCTCAGCACCGCGCTGCAGGGCTTCTACGGCGCCTGGTCCACGCTCGCCAACGATCCGTCCTCGGTGGCCTCGCGGCAGGCGCTGCTCGGCCAGGCGCAGGCGGTCGCCACCAGCTTTCAGAACACCTCCGGGCAGCTCAACGCCCTCAACGGCAGCATCAACACCCAGATCACGCTGGATGTGCAGCAGATAAATTCCATCGCCTCGCAGATCTCGACCCTCAACACGCAGATCACCGTGGGCACCGCGCAATCCGGCGGTCAGCCGCCGAATGAGCTGCTCGATCAACGCGATCTGCTGGTCAACAACCTGTCGAAGCTGGTGGGGGTGAGCACCACCACCGACACCAATGGCGCGCTCAATGTATTCGTGGGCAACGGCCAGGCGCTGGTATTGCAGGGCCAGACCACCGCGCTGACCACCGTGCCGAACGCCTTCAACGCCTCGCAGCTCGACATCTCCACCGCGACCGCGAACGGCAATGTGATCACCAATTCCATCACCTCCGGCGATCTCGGCGGCCTGCTGGCGGCGCGCACCCAGGCGGTCGATCCGGCTCTGAACCAGCTCGGCCAACTCGCGCAGGGCGTCGCGCAGAGCGTCAATTCCCAGCAGGGCAAGGGGCTGAATCTCAACGGCCAGCTGGGCGGCGCATTGTTCTCGATCGCCGGGCCGCAGGCCTACGCCTCGGCGCAGAACACCGACGCCACCACCGCCGCGGTCAGCCTGACCAATGTCGGGGCGCTCACCAGCAGCGATTATCTGCTCAGCTACCGGGGCGGAGCCTATACGCTGACCCGCGCCAGCGACGGCTCCAGCGTGGCGTTCACGGGCGCCGGCACCGCCGCCAGTCCCCTGCAGGCGGACGGTCTTGCCATCGTGCTTTCCGGCACCCCCGCGTCGGGTGATCAATTCTTGATCCAGCCCACGGCGCAGGCGGCTGGCAGCATGGCGGTGGCCACCACCGACCCGGCGCAGATCGCGGCCGCGGGCGCCGTGCAAACCGCCGTCGCGGCCACCAACGCCGGCGGCGCGACCATCAGCAGCGGCACGGTGCTCGATGGCACCAATCCGAACCTGCTGAGCCCCGCCACCATCCAGTTCACCAGTCCCACCACCTACTCGATCAACGGCGCCGGCAGCTACGCCTACACCAGCGGCGCCAACATCGCGCAGAACGGCTGGCAGGTGGCCATCAGCGGCACCCCGGCGACCGGCGACAGCTTCACGGTCACCAGCAATGCCGGCGGCACGGGCGACAATCGCAATGCCCTGGCGGTGGTCAATCAGCAGAACAGCGGCGTGCTCGCCAATGGCACGCTCAGCATCAACAGCGCGGTGGGGGCGGTCATCACCGGCATCGGCAGCCAGGTGCAGCAGGTGAACACCGCGCAGACCGCCCAGGCGGCCGTTAATACCCAGGCGCAGAACAACGTGCAGTCGGTGTCCGGGGTGAATCTCGACCAGGAGGCGGCCAGCCTGCTGCAATGGCAGCAGGCCTACGGCGCCGCGGCCAAGGCCCTGCAGATCGGCACCCAACTGTTCCAGACTCTGCTCTACGACCTGCAGCAGGGCTAGGAGGCGCTCCCATGCGAGTCACGCAACTGTCCACGCAAACTCAGTTCCTGTCCTCGCTGGGCACGCTCGAGTCCAACCTCGCGCAGACCCAGAACCAGGTCTCGAGCAACCAGTCCTTCAGCACGGCCGGACAGAACCCGGCCGCGGCGGGCACGGTCAACGCCTACAACCAGGTGCTGGCGCAGAGCCAGCAATACGACAGCAACGCCAACAGCGCGCAGTCGAATCTGAATGTCGAGGACAACGCCTTGTCGCAGGTGCAAAATCAGCTGCAGAGCCTGCGTGATCTGGCGTTGCAGGCCAACAGCGGCACCGTGTCCAGCAGCAGCCTGAGCGCCATCGCCACCCAGGCCGGGCAGATCCAGCAGAGCCTGATCGGGCTCGCCAACACGCAGAACGGCGCCGGCGAGTACATTTTTTCCGGCTATAGCACCCAGACCCAGCCGTTCACCGCCAGCGCCACCGGCGCGACCTATGCCGGCGACCAGGGCCAGCGGCAGGTGCAGATCGGCGCCGGGCAGTCGCTGGCCGTCGGTGACACCGGCAACACGGTGTTCAACCAGATCCCCACCGGCAACGGCACCTTCACGGTCACGCCGGCCGCCGCCAACACCGGCAGCGGCATCGTCGGTGCGACCTCGGTCAGCAATCCCGCCGCCTACAACGGTGGCAGTTACTCGATCAATTTCACCTCTGCCACGGCCTATCAGGTGCTCGACTCCACCAATGCGGTGGTCAGCACCGGGACCTACACCGCCGGGCAGACGATCGCCTTCGGCGGCCTGCAGGTGACCATGAACGGCACGCCGGCGAGCGGCGATTCCTTCAGCGTCGCCCCGAGCGCCCACCAGAGCCTGTTCACCACGGTGCAGAACCTGGTGACGGCGCTGCAGGCGGACACGGGCGGCGGCGCCAGTTCGGCGGCGCTCGGCAATGCGCTCAACGGGGCCATCAACAACATCGACCAGGCCCTCAATCACGTATCGGTGGTGCGCGCCACCGTCGGCGGGCGCATGAATGCCATCACCGCGCAGCTGTCGGTGTCGAGCACGCAGGAGCTGCAGCTGAAGAGTTCGATCACCTCCCTGCAGGGTCTCGACTACGCGAGCGCCATCACCTCGCTCGACCAGCAGAACGTCACCTTGAGTGCGGCCCTGCAGGCCTACAGCCTGACCCAGGGGCTGACGCTGTTCAAATACCTGTAACGGGAGGCGCAGGCGCGCCGCCCGCGCCGGGAGCACCGCCACGGCCGGGGGAGTCGCCCGTGCGCGCTGCGGCGCCCGCAAGCTCGTCCACCGCGAAGGACTCCGGCGCGAGTCCCGCGCACCAGCGCCGCCACATGATCCGCAAGGCGCGCTCCAGGGCGGCGGCGATGAGGGCCGGCTGGCGCGCCGGCGCGCGCGCGCAGCGCTCGCGCAGTTCGCGGCGCAACGCCGCCAGCTGCTCGGCGTGTGCCGCCCAGTAGCGGCCCTTGGCGATGAATTCCTCGTCGGAATGGGCGATGAACGCCTCCAATCCCACCTGCTGGGACAGGGCGGCCGTCAGACGCGACGCCGGCGTCAGGCCGACGCGTGTGAGCGTCGGCACTCCCATCCAGAAGGCATGGTTGGTGGTGGTGCCCCCCGACCAGGGCTGGGCGTCCAGGCACAGATCCACCTGGTGATGCAGCCTCAGGTAGGCATGCATGGCACAGGGCTCGTGAAATTCCAGGCGGCCGCGCTCCACCCCCTGCGCGCAGAACTCGGCGGCGATTTCCTCACGGCGCGCGCCGCTGGGCATCGCGGCCAGCCGCAGGGTGGCGGTCGGTACGGCGCGCAGCAGCGCGGCCCATAGGGTGATGGTCGGCCGGTTGATCTTGTTGGCATTGTGAAAGCTGGCGAAGCAGATCGCCGCGGCCTGCAGCGCCGGCAGCGGATTGACCGGGGGCGCGTCGACCACCGGTTGAAAGGGCGCCATGGCGGGCAGGTACACCAGCTTTTCGGTGAATTGCGCGGCGAATTGCGCCGCCGGCAGGTAGTGCCGGTCGGTCAGGTAGTAGTCCATCGCGCGCAGTCCGGTGGTGCCCACATAGCCCAGCCAGCTGACCTGCACGGGCGCGGGTTTGAGGGCGAACATGCCGAGGCGGTTGAATCCGGTGTGGCCGGAAAGGTCGATGAGAATGTCGATGCCGTCGCGCATGACGGTCTGCGCCAGTTGTTCATCCGAGCTGCTCAATTCGCCGCTGTTGCGCCAGTGTTTGACCAGTCCGCGCAGCCGGCCGGTGACCTCATCCTCCCGCGAGTGTGTGTGATAGGCCGTCAACTCGAGCAGCGGGGCATGGGCGAGCACGCGCAGCACCGGCTCGAGGAAGTGGCTCACCGCGTGATTCCACAGATCCCCGGAAACCAGGCCCACGCGCAGCGCGCGCTCCGCTCGCCGTTCATTGCGGTGTGGCGGCCGGCGATTGCGTGCCGGGCGCTCGAAGCGCTCGCCCACCGCGAAGTGCTCGCGGCAGAGCGCCAGATGATCCACCTCGGGATCGCGACTGAGCAGGAACAACAGCTCCGACTGGCCGGCGCGCGCATCGGCGGTGTCGCAGCGCTCGTCCAAGGCAATGGCGGCGCGCAGCACGCTCTGCGCCTCACGGGAGGCGCCGCGCGCCTCCAGCACCATCCCCAGGCGGTAATACGCCATCGCCTGGCGGGGCGCTATGGCGATGGCCTTGCGCAGCAGCTCCTCGGCCGTCGCCAGATGCTTGAGCTTCAATTCGATGAGCCCGAGATGACTCAGTCCTTCGACGTCCTCGGGCAGCAGACGCACGCACTGGCGCATGGCGGCGGCGGCCTCCTCCACCCGCTCAACGCTCCACAGCAACGACCCATGCGCCTTCCAGGCGAGGCCGCTGCTCGGAAACCGCCTGACCAGGGTGGCGGCCAGGGCGCGGGCCTCGGGCACTTGGCCGCGCTCGAGCAGGGTCATCAGCCGCGCCTCCGCCGCCGCCATGTCGGGCATCTCCCCGGGTGGCTGCGCGCGCGGCGCGGCCGGGATCACCGCCCCTTGGGCGGAAGCGGCGCGGGCCGCGAGGCGTGCCGCCAGTTCCTGCACCGCCGGACCCTCAAGACCCCGCTGTCGGGCCAGCGCCAAGGTGCTCGTAGCCTCCTCGGGGCGCCCGAGCAGCAGCAGCGTCTCGACGCAGCCCAGCCAGTAATTCGATTCCTCGGGTTGGGTTTGCAGCGCCTGCAGCAGATGCGGCAGGGCGAGCGCGGGTTCGCGCTGCTGGACCTTGAGCATGCCGAGACAATAATTGGCGGCGGCGTGCCCCGGCTCACCGGCCAGGATCCGGCGGTAGCCGTCCTCGGCCCGCTCCCAGTCCCCGGCGAACTGCCAACGCATCGCCGCCGCGCACTGCTCGTCGGCGTCGGGCCCATCGGTGAGCGGCGCCGGCCGCTGCTCCGCGGGGTCGTCGCTGTTCATCCCGCCCCCTGCGCGGCCGGGATCACCGCCCCTTGGGAGGAATCGGCGCGGGC
>VFSW01012445.1_pt1 | contig 11881 bp, 10 predicted proteins | sample 5358111 | NCBI WGS metagenome assembly VFSW01 (sample SAMN11554181, study PRJNA540505) | mine drainage metagenome | isolation source: sediment from site ElyBrook_90M | place: USA: Ely Copper Mine, Vershire, VT | collected 2017 | reverse complement strand
GCGAAAAGCAAACATTGCCCAATACGAGGTAGATCCAGAGATAAAAACATTTAGGGAAGCGCAGAATAAGTCCGTTCGTGGTGAGTGTTTTCCGTTCGCACCTTCGATACACCGCGCTACGCGCGGCACTCAGGACGAACGGAAAATGTATCGAACCATAGTTGTGACTTATTCGGCGCTTCCTTAGGTTTTTAACAGCAACGGGTAACTGGTGGGATGAGCAAACCTAACCCGTTCGAACAAGGCCTGCGCAAGCGTGCCTCGCCGCCCTGTGACACATGGCATTAACAGCCGGAAATACACATGGCAACGTTATTTCAATCGTGCAATCTCAGCATAACCATCAACCGGAATGCCAAAGACGTTTACGATTTTGTCTCCGTTCCTGAGAACTTCGGGCTGTGGGCTTCGGGCTTGGGCAAGTCGCTGAGCAAGGTGAATGGCGATTGGATTGCCGAAACTCCGGAAGGAACGATCAAGGTCCGGTTTACTGAACGCAACGAATTCGGGATTCTGGATCATTGGGTAAGCACCAAGCCGGGACTGGAGATTCATGTTCCGATGCGCGTCATTCCGAATGGGAGTGGCTGCGAGCTGATTTTTACGTTGTTTCGTTTGCCCGACATGTCTGATGAAAAATTTGCAACAGATGCTGAATGGGTGATGCACGATTTGGTTACCTTGAAAAACCTGCTGGAATCGCAATGAATCATTCCGCCGGCCTTTTCAACTCCGTGTTCCGGGTCATTCGGATTAGCTGAATTCCCTGACGATGTGCTGCTGGCGGCGGCTGATCGCCAGCAATTCGTCCAGCCCCTTCAACTTCACCATCCAGCCGCTCTCGCCCTCCTCGCCGCCTTTCTCGAACCCCTCTATCGCGTCTTTGGCGATCAGGCTGTTGCGGTGGATGCGCACGAAGCGCGCGGCGAATTCCTTTTCCAGGTCAGTGAGCGACTCCTCGAGCAGGTATTCGCGTTCGGCGGTGCGCACCGTCACGTATTTCAACTCGGCGCGCAGATACAGTACCTGCTCGACGGGTATCAGATGGATCTTGCCGCGTTCGCGACTGGACAGATTTTTGCGCGCCTCCGGCAACAATTCGCGCAGCACCTCGGTTTGCAGCGGCACGGCTTCGCGCGCGCGATTCAGCGCCTCGAACAAGCGTCCCAGGCGTATCGGCTTGAGCAGATAATCGATCGCGTGCAGATCGAACGCCTTGATCGCATAGGCATCGTAAGCGGTGGTAAAGATGATCACCGGCGGCTTGGGCATTTTTTGCAAATGCTGGGCAAGCTCAATGCCATCCATCTGCGGCATGCGGATGTCCAGCAACACCACATCGGCATCGATCCCGGCCAGACTCTCCAGGGCTTCCTGTCCATTGCCCGCCTCACCCACCACCTCCAATGCCAGTTGCGCCGTGCAATCATTCAGCAGATCGCGCAAGCGGTTGCGTGCGGGAGGCTCATCGTCAACGATAAATATGCGCAGCGCCAATTCAACGGTAGTCATGATGGTCTGTCCTTGATATAGGGCAACACGATTTCCACACGATAAAGGTTTGTATCCGTTAGTACCTGGTAGCTCGCCTCTGCATCAAACAGCAGGTCCAGTCGTTCGCGGATATTGAGCAAAGCCATTTTATTGGAGCGCTGTTTGTTGCCGGCGTCCCGCGGTGCCGATCTGCCATGCTCGTAATTATTCAGCATATCGGCGGCTCCGTGCAATCCGCTGTCCGCGCTATTGCGCTCCACACAGGGGTTTTCCACTGTGATCCGCAACTCGTCACCCAGGCGGCTCAGACTGATAGTTATGGTGCCGCCCTGCGGAAGCGCCTCGATGCCGTGATATACCGCGTTTTCCAGCAACGGCTGCAGCAACAGCGGCGGGATCAGCGCCACTTCCGGAACATCCTGCATCCGCCAATCCACGCTCAGCCGGTCGCCCATGCGCAATTGTTCCAGCGCGATATATTGTTTGCTCAACTGGATCTCCCGGCTTAAGGGCACCAGGTCGCGTGCATCCGACATCGCCATGCGGAACAGGTCCGCCATGTCTTCCAGAGCGGTTTCGGCTTTCCGTGGTTGGGCACGCACAATACCGAGTACCGCATTGATGGTGTTGAACAGGAAATGCGGCCGGATGCGCGCGCGCAACACCTGCAAGCGGGCTTCATGCAATGCGCGCGACAGCATTTTTGCGCGCAGGCGAAAATACAGCAGCAGGATGCCGCACACCACCACGCCGAGCAGCGCATATCGCGCCTCATCGAAATAGTAAGCCGAATTCGCCGACGGATTATACAGATCACCGCCGTATTCGTAGATGGACAGCGTCAACGCGACCACCATTGCCATGATCGCTATGGCGCCCCGCAGGTAGGACAGGCGGTACAGCCAAGGCTGTGCCACCCACAGCAACAATAAACTGCAAAACAGCACGGGTGTCAGCAGCGTGGCGATCTGCATCAGCTGCAGCGCCACCCCACCCCATGTATTCGCCTGCAGGATTGCCTGCAGGATCGCCAGGCCGTTGGTGATCAACAGGATGCGCAGCAGGATACCGAGATTGCGGAAGTTGGGCAATGTATCGGGCCGGGCTTTTTGTTTTATACTGCGCGGATTATTCACGGATTGAAAAATTCGGGTCCATGGCGGGCAAGCCTCGGTTTTCGAGGCTTCATTTTGGGACAAGTGGGGGCGGCAATGCAAGATAAAGATACCTGGTCGGGACGTTTCGCCGAACCGGTGGCAGAACTGGTCAAGCGCTACACGGCATCGGTAGGCTTCGACCACAAGCTGGCCATGTTCGACATCCAGGGCTCGCTGGCACACGCCCAGATGCTGGCGGCCTGCAATATCATCTCCGTGCAGGATCTGAGCGACATCAAGCGCGGACTCGGGCAGATCGAAAACGAGATCATCGCCGGGGAGTTTGTCTGGTCGCTGGATCTGGAAGACGTGCACCTCAACATCGAGAAGCGCCTTACCACCCTGGTCGGGGATCCCGGCAAACGGCTGCACACCGGACGTTCGCGCAACGACCAGGTGGCGACGGATGTGCGTCTGTATCTGCGCCACGAGATCGATGGGCTGCTAGCGCTGATCAAGGCATTGCAAAGCGCGCTGCTCGACCTGGCCGCTCAGCACACCCATACCATCATGCCCGGCTTCACGCATCTGCAGGTCGCCCAGCCGATCAGCTTCGCGCACCACCTGATGGCGTATTTCGAGATGCTGAAGCGCGACGCGGAACGCCTGCAGGATTGCCGCAAGCGCGTCAATCGTTTGCCATTGGGCGCGGCGGCGCTGGCCGGAACCAGTTATCCGATCAAACGCGAATATGTCGCCGACCTGCTCGGTTTTGACGGGGTGTGCGAGAATTCGCTGGACGCGGTTTCTGATCGCGACTTTGCGATCGAATTTACCGCCTGTGGCGCGCTGATCATGACGCACCTGTCGCGCTTCTCCGAGGAATTGATCTTGTGGATGAGCCCGCGTTTCGGCTTCATCGATATCGCCGACCGCTTCTGCACCGGCTCGTCCATCATGCCGCAGAAGAAAAACCCCGATGTGCCGGAACTGGTGCGCGGCAAGACCGGACGGGTTAACGGCCATCTGGTTGCGTTGCTCACACTGATGAAAGGCCAGCCGCTGGCCTATAACAAGGACAATCAGGAAGACAAGGAACCCCTGTTCGACACCGTGGAAACGCTGACTCAGACTTTGCGCATCTACGCGGACATGATCGCGGGCATCAAGGTCAAGCCGGAGGCAATGCGCAGCGCGGCCTTGCAGGGCTATGCCACGGCGACCGACCTGGCCGATTACCTGGTAAAAAAGGGACTGCCGTTTCGTGATGCGCACGAGGCCGTCGCACAGGCGGTGCGCTTTGCGGAACAGCGCGGGTGTGATCTGGGCGACATCAGCATCGCCGAGTTGCAGAATTTCTCGAAGCTCATCGGCGAGGATGTTTACCAGGTGTTGTCGCTGGAAGGTTCGCTCGCCAGCCGCAACCATGTCGGCGGGACTGCGCCCAACCAGGTCGCTGCAGCGATCGTTCGTGCACGCAACAGCCTCGGGTAATTAGGACGATTAGGATTTTGCGGCCTGAAATCTGTGGGGCCTGTGGCCGGAATCCGCAGCTGCGCTATGGCTGGTTGATCGTGGCCAGCAGGTCCGCCACTTCCGGAAAGCGCAGTTTCACCTTCAATTCCTCCTTGATGCGCCGGTTGCTCAGGCGCCTCGATTCATTCATGAATGTCAGCAGCGATTCCGGCAACACCCGCTGCGCCTCGGCGCGGCTGACGCGCGGTATGCGCGGCAGACTGAACGCATCGGCGACGCTGTCGAAATATTCGCCCATCTTGAGCTGGCTGTCATCGCTGGCGTGATACACGCGGCAAGCCCGCCCGCGCTGCAGGGCGGCCATTGCTATTCTTGCCAGGTCGTCGGCATGGATATGATTGGTATAACCGTCCTCGCCGGCGATGATGCCCGGCGTTCCCTGCCGCACGCGGCTTAGCGGCAAGCGGTCTTCAGCATAGATGCCCGGTACCCGCAGGATGCCGGCATTCACATGGTTGCGCCTCGCCCAGCCGCGTATCTGCTTCTCGGCGTCCATACGGCGCTGCGCGCGGGGCGATGTCGCGTTAAGCGGACGGGTTTCACTCACCCATGCCCCGGCGCAATCGCCGTACACACCGCTGGTGCTGATATAAACCATTCGTTTCGGCAATTTGCCTTTTGACAGGGCGCTGAGCAGGTTGCGGGTTCGCGTGTCGTGAATACCGCTGTTCGGCGGGGGCGCAAAATGCAATACCGCATCGGCTATTCCGGCGATGCGCGCAAGACTGTTGCGGTCATCCAGATTACCCATCAGCGGCACCACATCCAGTGCGCGCAAGCGTGCAAAATATCCGGCATTGCGCACCAGGGCATACACCCGATAACCCTTTATTAGCAATGGAATTGTGCGCGCCGCGACATCTCCGCAGCCTATAATTAACAATCGTCTCATTTTCAGATTATGCGTTAAAATCCCGATCCTTGCGTAAGCCACAGCATTCATCATGACCTTCAAGACCACGATACAACCCAGCGGCCACAGCTTTCCCATCGAGGCGCATGAGACCGTCCTTGAAGCCGCGCTCAAGCATGGCTACACACTGCCGTATAGTTGCCGCGACGGGGTGTGCGGCACCTGCAAGGGCAGGATAGTTACCGGCCAGGTGGATTACGGGAAATACCAGGACAGCACCCTGAGCGAGGATGAAAAAGCAGCCGGCATGGCATTGTTCTGTTGCGCAAAGCCGCTTTCAGATCTGGTGCTGGACTGCCGTGAAGTCAGTGCAGTCAACGATATTCCGGTCCGGACCATGCCATGCCGCGTGCATAAAATGACCAAGCCGGCGCCGGACGTGATGGTGCTCTCGCTCAAGCTGCCCAGCAATGAGCGTTTGCAATTTCTGGCGGGACAATACATCGATATCCTGCTCAAGGATCAAAAGCCGCGCAGTTTCTCGCTGGCCAACGCGCCTCACGACGACGAATTCCTGGAACTGCACATCCGCAATATCACGGGTGGCGCTTTCACCCACTATGCCTTCGAAGTCATGAAGGAGCGCGATATCCTGCGCTTCACCGGACCGCTCGGCACCTTTTTCCTGCGGGAAGATACAGAGAAACCCATCGTGCTCGTTGCCAGTGGCACCGGTTTCGCACCGATCAAGGCCATCGTTGAACATGCCCTTCATATCGGGTTGAAACGCCCCATGCATTTCTACTGGGGCGGGCGCAAATTGGCCGACCTGTACCTGCTGGACCTGGCAAGGAAATGGGAAAGCAAGGGTATCAAATTTACACCGGTGCTGTCTGAAGCCTTGCCGGGGGATGCCTGGCAAGGCCGCACCGGTTTTGTTCATCAGGCGGTGCTGGATGACTATAGCGATCTGTCAGAACATGAAGTTTATGCCTGCGGCGCGCCGGTTGTCGTTGAAGCAGCCCATCGCGATTTTACCGCGCAGCGCAAACTGCCCAACGAGTCGTTTTTTTCGGATGCATTCACTTACGCACCCAAGACCTGACGATAAACTTGCGCAACCTGGTTCGATTCCCCCGCCGCGCTATTTCTCCAGCGACATCGCCTTGTGGTAATACTTGAACGCTTCATCGGATTTACCCAAGCGTTCAGCAAGCAGCGCCAGCGCGCTGTATGCCTCGTGGCTGGGAGAAATGCTGATGCTGGCATCCAGGTAATTCTGCGCCTTGCCCCACAGCTTTTGGTGCAGGCATAGCTTGCCCAAAGCCAGCAGAAGACCGGTATCCTGCTGGTGCAGATTCAGCCATTTTTCGGCTTGTTCGATTTGCGCGACCGCGTCGCCGGACAGGCAATCGCCGTACAATGCCGCCAGTTCACTGTCCCAGTGCGCATCCAGACTATTGGCAAGCAATTGTTGCGCAAGTGAGCCGTCGCCTTTTTTTATCAGTTCCCGCGCTGCGGCGCCGGCAATTATTCCGACCCGCTTTAAATCGGCTGGAATATTTTTCAGGCAACGGTTGAGGCCGGCCAGATCTTCCTGATGGCGTATCTTTTCCAGCCAGACTTGTTGGCGTAATTGCTCCGCAACTGTCGCATCGATGGATGAGCGCTTTTCCAATTGGTCCAGCACGTTCAGTACCTCATCCCAGTTGCCCGCCTGCTGCTGCGCCTTGAGCTCCAGCGACAACGCGCCAACATTGTTCTTGATCCCGCTATCGCGCATTTCCCGAAGCGCGCTCAATGCGGCGCGCGGATTGCGCTGGTCCAGCATGAATTTGCTGGCCGCCATCAATTTCATCGAGGTATCGCCTAACTTTTTTCCCTGCACAGCAGACAAATAGGCGTCGCGATTTTTGTATTCCCGCAGTTCGTGCGCGGAACGCGCTGCTATGATGGGATACAAAGCTGATTGGTCACCCGATTCCATCGCGTGTTTTGCGCCTTTTTCAGCTGCCGCATAGCGTCCTTCGAAAAATGTCCCCAGAACTTTTTCCAATTGCTTGTGCATCTTGGCTTGTGCGCGCCCCATCCGAAATTTCCGCACATGGGACGGCAATTGCAGGGCGGCCGAGACCAGCCGTATCAGGACATATCCGAGTGCAAAGGCAACCAACAAAATGGCTATAAACAGCACCAGCGACATCTCGGCGCGGTATGGCGGATATACCAGCACCACGTAAGACAAATTGTGTGCCGCCGCTGTGGCGAGGGCCACTGCTGCGGCGAACAGGCCGAGTATCCATAACAGGTATTTCATCACTCTGCCTTTGTTGGGCCTGCGGGTCCGGCCTTTGGCTCGTTTGCGCGGGAGAGACGATAGTTGCGTATCATTTGCAAGCTGGAACTTATGTCAGGCAGCTCGACATTAATTTTTGATGCCGCGAGTTTTTTCAGTTCATCCAGCATCCGCGCTGACCGGGTCGTTTTTCCATCAAAATATCGCTCCGTCCAGGTTTGTGCTGTTTTCAACTCCTGGCGGAACCCGCTCTCGTCGCGCGACAGCAAGTCGAGCCGAGCGGCCAGCAGGTGCAGTTTAAGATTCTCGCGCAAATAAAATTCCTGATCGGGAGGCAGCAATGGAATTTCAGCCTTGCCGGTATTTTCGATGCGTACCAGCTGTTTCATCTCCTGCCATATTTCCCGCAGCAGTTTTTGCCAGCTGGTTTCACCTTTTGGCGGAACAGCGCGAGTATCGTCCTCATTGGCCACGTGCTGCTGGTAAACCAGCTGCAGCTGGTCGACAGCGCTTATCAGATTATTGAGCTGCCCATTTATGCCGGTTATATCGACGTTGGGCAATGCGCGCAATTTATCCATATCCGCACCCAGCGTCTTGCGCAGCCCGTTGAGCGTAACGCGATTCAGGCGCTTTAATCGGTCATCCGCGCTTTGCATGGCTATCAGTGCGGCTTTTACATTACCCGATAATTGCAATTGCTGTTCGGCTATCAGCAGCAATTGCTCGATCTCCGCCAGTACAGTTTTGTCCCGGTTTGCCGACAGTTCGTTATACAAGGCCTTCAACGAGGCCTGCTGGTTTTGTGTTTCCGCATAGTTCGTTTCCAGCGTTGTCACTTTGGCGAAAAGTTCGCGTACCTGTTCCTGATCTTGCTCCAGCATTATCTGCCGTGCCTTGCCATTGCCGTCCATCTCGGCGATCTTTGCCGCAAGCTGCTGTTGCATCGCGCTAATCTCGCGATGCGCATCCAGCCACTGCCACAAAAATATCAACACCAGCACGAACAGCGTCAACTGTGTGAGACTGACGCGCGCAAACATCCCCGCAGACGCGGGTTTTTGCGCCTGGTCGACGGCCGGTTCCGGTTCACGGTTCGGCTGTTGTGTTGTAGTGTGGGCCGTCATATCGAGCCTTTCCTTTCCGCTTCTTCCTTCAGTGCCGTCATCAATCCGTCGTCCCCGGAATCCGTCAATCTAACATGCTGCCAGCCCTGCCTGACGGCCAGCTCGGCGATACGCAAATGTGAAACGAACAGGTGCGTGTCGCGTAATATTTGCTGGCGTTTTCCACCCAGCATCTGCCACAAATTTTCCAGCGCCTCGCTGCTGGACACCGAAATCGCATCGGGTGCTGCTGCCAGCAGTAATTCGCAATCCTGGTGCGGCTTGCTGCGCTGATAGCAGGCGGCATATTCCACTTTCGCACCCCGCATTTGCAGCGTGTCGCCCAGCAATTCCCGCCCGCTGTCGCCGCGAAAGATCATCACTCGCCTTCCGGCGACGTTCTGCAATTCCGGCATGGACAGCAAGCCCTCGCTGTCGAAACGTTGCGTTGGCACGATGACATTTGAAATTTCCCGTTCATGCAAAGCCTTTGCGCTGCCCTGGCCAATTGCAGCGATTTTTAATTTGGCCGGGAGTTTCCCCTCTTTGTGTATTGCCGCCATGCCATAGTGCACGGCATTCGGGCTGACAAAAATGGCGAGATCAAACTCCTTCAGGCGGGAGATTTGTTCCTGCAGGGCCAGAGGGTTGCGCGCCGCGGTAATTTCCAGCAACGGAAACAGCAGCACAGTGCCTCCCGCCTGTTCAATCATGTGAGCCAGCTTTACCGCCTGGTCGCGCGGGCGAGTGACGGCTATTTTCATTCCTGACAGCGGGAGGTTTCCAGTCATATACTGCCAGCCATATTTTGCAAGAATACCTCTATCGTTATTCCTTCCAGGAAAATACTTCCTTGGACGGCCGGCTGCAACCGTTGACTCTGTTTTCAAATTTAGCGACGTCAGGTTTCACAACGCGAGAGCGGCAAGAATTTTGTCCGCGCCCTGCGCGCGCAGCGCTTCTGCGATTTTGTTTCCCAGTGCTTCAGGATGGGCAATGTCCCCGGTCATTTCGGATTGTGTCATATGTTTTCCATCCGGACTGGCAACAAACCCACGCATGCGCAGCTTGCCATTTTTCACTTCGGCAAACCCCCCCAGCGGTACCTGGCAGCTGCCCGCCAGTGCTCGGCTCAGGGCACGCTCGGCCAGCACACAGGCGGCGGTGTCAGGGTGGTGCAGCGGTTGCAACCAGGCGATAACATCCGCTCTATCCTTTCGGCACTCGATGCCCAACGCGCCCTGGCCCACCGCGGGCAAACTGTCTTCGCTGGTAATGAGCGCGCGAATGCGATGACCCAGGCCCAGACGCTTCAGGCCTGCAGCCGCAAGTATAATGGCGGCATATTGCCCTTCATCCAGTTTGCGTAAACGCGTTTGCACGTTGCCGCGCAACGGCTCGATTTTCAAATGCGGGAAGCGTGCCCGCAACTGGCTTTCGCGGCGCAGGCTGGACGTACCCACCACGCTCCCGGTCGGCAACGCCGCAAGACTTTCATGCCGGTTCGAAACGAAAGCATCATGCGGATCTTCGCGTTCACCGATTGCCGCTAAAACGAATCCGTCCGGCAGGTTCATCGGCACGTCTTTCAGGGAGTGCACCGCAAGGTCTGCCCGGCCGTCTTCCAGTGCGGTCTCCAGCTCCTTCACGAACAAACCTTTGCCCCCTATCTTGGACAGCGTGACATCGAGTATCTGGTCTCCCTGTGTGGTCATCCCCAATATGCTGACCTCGGTTTGCGGATATAATGCACGCAGCCTGTCCCGGATATGCTCAGCCTGCCACATCGCCAGCGCACTTTCCCGGGAAGCAATTACCAATCGGGTTGGATTTTGACGGGTGTTCTGACTCATGATTTTTTTGAAATTTTGTGCATTAATTCTTTTTAAATTAGCAAATAATATTCGGCGCATTCTAGCATAAGGTGCGCCGTGCTTTTGTCCAGAGAACGTAATGAATCTGATTGCCTCACCAACTGATATTTCCAGCAAGGACCTGCCCTTGCGCGATGATGTGCGCCTGCTTGGCCGCATACTTGGCGACACACTTCGTGAGCAGGAAGGCGAGGCATCCTTTCAGCTGATCGAGAACGTACGCCGTGCCGCGGTACGTTTCCGCAAGACCCAGGACGACCGCGACCGCGTGCAACTTGAACAGACTTTGGACGCGCTCTCGCCCAGCGAGGCTCTGGTGGTGGTGCGCGCCTTCAGCTACTTTTCCCAGCTTTCCAATATTGCCGAGGACTTGCACCACAACCGTCGCCATCGAGCCCATCTCAAAGCGGGAAGTCCTCCCAAGGACGGCAGCCTGTTGCTGGCGTTTGAGCGCATCGAGGAAAGCCGCATCGGCAAGAATACGCTCCAGAATTTCCTGGACAGCGCACTGATCTCTCCGGTATTGACCGCGCACCCCACCGAAGTACAGCGCAAAAGCGTACTGGATTGCCAGTTAATCATTTCGCAACTTCTGTCCGACCGTGATCGTGTGGACATGACACCTGACGATCTTGAATATAACGAGGAAACCCTGCATCGCTTCGTGCTGATCCTGTGGCAAACCCGGATGTTGCGCACCTCCAAGCTGACCGTGCGTGACGAAATCAAGAACGGTTTGGAGTTTTACCGCTACACCTTCCTCAACGAAATCCCGAGGATTTACGCATACATTGAAAAACAGCTGGAATCTCGTTACGGCAAGGATATTCGCATTCCGCCTTTATTGCGCGTGGGCAGCTGGATCGGCGGCGACCGCGATGGCAATCCCTTTGTCACCCATGACGTGATGCTGGATGCGATGCATCAGCATTCTTCGCTTGCGTTTGAACATTACCTTGCCGAAACCCATCTTCTTGGCACGCGCCTTAGCCTGACAGACCGCCTGGTGGACGTCAGCGTCGAGTTGCGCAAGCTATCCGACGAATCTCCGGACAAGGCCTCCAGTCGTCTCGATGAACCCTATCGGCGCGCGCTGATCCTGATTTATTCGCGCCTGGCTGCCACTGCCAAACAGCTGGGCCATAATATCTCGCATCTGTCGCCGTTGGATAAACATGCACAGCCTTATCCCACGTCTCAGGATTTCATCAGCGATCTGGATGTTCTGATTGATTCTCTGTTTAAGCACGGCGCGCTATATCTGGCTCGCGGTCGCCTCGCTTATCTGCGTCGCGCCGCCGAGGTCTTCGGTTTTCATCTCGCGCCGCTGGACATGCGCCAGCACAGCGCGATCCATCAGCAAACCGTGACCGAATTGTTCACGCACAGCTCGGGCAAAGCCAACTACCCGGATCTCGATGAATCGGAACGCCGCGCAGTATTGCTGGCCGCACTTCAGGCCGGCAAGCCATTGCTGGTCGATATCGACCAGTATGGTGCCGTTGCGCAAAGCGAATTGCGCATCATGCAGGCTGCCGCACAAATACATCAGCGCTTTGGCCGCGCGGCACTGCCCAACCATATCATTTCCATGACCGAGTCTGTCAGCGACATGCTGGAACTTG
>VFSW01012444.1_pt1 | contig 11882 bp, 6 predicted proteins | sample 5358111 | NCBI WGS metagenome assembly VFSW01 (sample SAMN11554181, study PRJNA540505) | mine drainage metagenome | isolation source: sediment from site ElyBrook_90M | place: USA: Ely Copper Mine, Vershire, VT | collected 2017 | reverse complement strand
GCATCCACCAGGCAGGCCAGAGACCGGCACCGGAGGGCAGGATGATATTAGCTTCAAATCGCCCGTATTGAATATCGTGGTGTCCAGACGTATCCATGCGACCTGAAGTCCAGGTGCCGCCATTGTTGATGGCGCGGATCACCAGATTTCCGTTGCCATCCTCATAGATGTTCTGATTGGATGTGCTGCAAGGCGAGGTATTGCTCCACGGTGGGCAGTAGTTCTCCCACTCACCGTTGACGCCGGGGTTGCCGTTGTTATAGTTCCAGTCGTTGGTTGAGGGATAGCTACCTGACGGTCCGTTAAAAGTTTGGCTCCAGATCGTATTCCAGGTTTGTGCGTGCGCTTGTGCGATCCCAAATATCATCAGGCACAACACAGCCAGAATGTAAAAAACTTTATTGAATCGGGGGGTGGTGGTTCGTTGCATATTGATTATCCTCAGAAATTGATAGACGGCTTCTAATGTTTATCCGCGCCTGCCCCATTGGTCTAGGTAGATTACTGTATCAATGCCAGACACCCCGCTAAATTGCACAAACAGTGGAGATTGCTGCTATGTACATGCAAGTGCGGATGGAGTATGCTACCCTCGCAACGCTGGATTGGGTTGGCATCAACGCTGGATGCGCTCAGGGTTAGCGCTTGGTCGACGGAGTTCCAAGCCCCAGTCGTGACCTGTGTTGCAGGCATTTGAGATATGGCCCCAGAAACCCAGACCGAATCCACCCTCTCCCCCGACGTGATTGAACAGCAACTGCTCCGACTCCAAAGCAGCTCCCATTTCATCCACAGCCGTCGTTATCCCAGCTTTCTGCGTTACGTTGTGCGCATGACTATGGAGGGTCACGCTAAGGAACTCAAAGAGCGTACCATCGGCATTGAAGTCTTTGGGCGCAGCCCCGAATATGATCTGAATGCCGACCCGATTGTCCGTATTACTGCTGGAGAAGTTCGCAAGCGTCTCGCGCAGTATTACTATGAGCCAGCGCATCAGCACGAGATTCGTATCGAGTTGCACCCTGGGTCCTACGTCCCAGAATTCCGATTCCCTCCCGATTCCCACACCTCTCCGTTTGCACACGATCCATCGTTCGCGCTCAGCTCAGCTTCCACGTCGGATTCTCCTTTATACCTCCAGAAATCTCAACAGACGCGCACGGTTTTCATCCAGCGCAGATTGCGGCTTGTGTTCTTTCCTCTCAGCCTTGCCATCATCGCTGCTGTGGTCCTCGGCATTCACCTGTATCAATTACGTTCTGAGGATTTCTTCTGGCATCCCTTGCTCGATAGCAAATATCCCGTTTTAATCTCTGTGGGTGCCGTACAAATGCCCCTCGATCAGGCACTTTCCTCTCCCCCGGTGGCGCTTGCTGACGCCATTGCTGTCTCTGACATTCAACACGTACTTTTCAATCATGCAAAATTCAGCAGTATCCAATCATCAGCCCAAACCACATTTTCAGATTTACAAAAAGGCCCCGTCGTCCTGGTCTCCGGCTTCAATAATCCATGGACCATGCGCCTCACCGAATCTCTGCGTTTCCACTTTTTTCGGTCGGCCTTTGCAGCCTTTGAAATTCAAGATCGCACAGATCCCTACAGTATGAAATGGGCTATCAATACATTGACTCCCATTCCTAGTTTGACGCATGACTTTGGCTTGATTGCGCGCTTCAATGACCGAACCACAGACCAGGTCGTAGTTGTCGCCGCTGGCATCAAGGAAAACGGCACCATCGCTGCTGGGCAAATGATCTCTGACAAAAAGTATCTGGCGCTACTGCGCGATGCCATCCACCTAACCAAACAAAAACAGAATTTTGAAGCTGTCATCGAAACCCAGATTATCGATGGCAAGCCTGGTCCGCCGCGAATCGTAGCCGTCTGTGTGTGGTGAGGTATTGAAACGCTATTGCGACGAACGTGTCATGCTTCCTTGCGGATTGGGTAGTACGAGTATCGACGCGAACTAATTTTCTTCTATCGATTTGGCAGGGACATTCTGACGCGACAGAAGGCCCGGGGCGCAAAGATTATTGATCGGCTTTTCAGCCGCTGGAGCCTGAAGTACATGCGTGCATTTGCTGAAGTGTGACCAGACGAAGCAATTGTCTCTACAACCTAAAGCTACTCGTGAACGACTGCTTTGACTAAATTGCGTGGTTGATCCGCATCTCTTCCATGGAGTAATGCCATTTGATATGAAAAAAGCTGAAGCGGAATGACCTCGCAAATTGGCAGCAAATATTCGGAGCATAGCGGAACCGACACGCAGTGATGGCTCACCTGTGGCACCTCTCGATCTCCCTCGTTTGCAATCGCAAAAACAGATGCACCCTGATCGCGGAGGTCTTTTAATAGTTGTAGAACTTTGGAGTAGCGCAACAGTGAATCCATGTCGGCCGGGTCATGCGTAGCCAAAACGACCACCGGAGTTTCCGGCCCAACTAATGCATTTGGCCCATGCTTCAGTTCTCCTGCAGGGTACCCTTCGGCATGGATATAGGAGGACTCCTTCAGTTTCAGCGCTCCCTCGCGGGCAATCGAGTAGTGAATGCCGCGACCTAAAAACAAAAAAGCGCTTGCCCCAAGGTAATCAGCGGCCAGACTCTGAATCTGTTGCTCCCACGCAGGCAGGGCTGCCTGGATTAAATACGGAAGCTCCATAGCCTTTGCACATAGAGATTCAGCCGTGGGCAATGTCATGCGCCCACGCTGATGCGCCAGCGAAAGCGAAAGCAGATACAGCACAAGCATCTGCCCGGTAAAGCTTTTTGTCGCTGGAATTGCCTTTTCAGTTCCAGCACAAACCGGGAGATGCGCGTCAGCCTCCGTGGCCATTGACGAGTTCACGCGGTTGGTAATGGCAGCGGTGTTCAATCCTCGCGAACGGGCTTCCCTCAGCGCAGCCAATGTATCGGCGGTTTCTCCGGATTGAGAGATGACAATGACGCCGGGGTTGTGGGGGGTGTGGGTCGAGCGGTAACAATACTCGCTCGCATACTCGACATCTACTGCAAGACCGGCAATGTCCTCCAGCATAATCTCGCCTGCCAATCCAGCATGGCGACTGGTTCCGCTGGCGGCAATCACCATGCGCTCATGGCCCAGCAGAGACTGATGCGCTGCCTGCATCGGTTCACGCGCTAACTTTCCATTTTGTATGTAGTGGGCTAACGTGTCCGCTAGCGTCTGCGGCTGTTCAAAAATTTCGCGTAACATGGCATGGGGAAACTGCCTCCCCGCGCCGAGTGAAGAAGTAGAGTTGTTCTGCATTATTTCCTCTTGATTCTGGTAACAAAGAAAGTCTTGTGGATGATTCATCCGATTCGGATGCACGCCTCAGTTTTATTCGCCCGGTGTGATGTGAACGCGTATCAGTGCACGATATCGATCACCACGATAGAGAGAGTTCGTCGCTTCGATGGGAACCTCCTCCATGGTGCGCACGACACGTGAGATAGATAACATGCTGGAACGTTGAGGAATCGTCAACAGTGCAGCCTGATCGCGCGTAGCGGGTAATGCCTCAATGGTTTCATCTGCCCAGGAAACGTCCACCTTATACCGCTCACGCAAAGTCTGATACAGAGATTGCTTGGAAAAATCCAAATCCTCGAGGCCCGGAAAATTGCGCAGCGGGATATTTGATTCTTCCAGTGCCATAGGAAGGCGATCCGCCAGACGCAGACGCCGCAGTCGAAGAACCTTTTCGTTCGGGCCTAATCGCAGTTTCTGCATCAAATCTTCATCGGCAATCACAACTTTTTTTTCCAATATTCGCGATGACGGTTCCATTCCGCGTTGCCGCATGTCTTCCGTAAAGCCGCGCAGATGCATGATGTTTTTTTCCAGCTTTGGCCGAGCGACAAATGTACCGCGTCCTTTATGGCTAACCGCATAGCCAGCCGCTTTCAGCACATGCAATGCTTGCCGGGCCGTCATGCGGCTTACCTGATACCGACGCGATAATTCCTCTTCAGAATCCAGTGGATCGCCGACAGATAGTTCACCGGACTGAATCTTCTGCATCAAGGCTTGCTGAATCTGGTAGTACAGCGGAATAAATCCATCCTTCGACAGAGGAAGAAAGTTGGAATTATTAGCAGACGGCTTTTTTGAGACACTTGTTGTTTTCGACAATTCCCGCTCCGATTTTGGCAAGGTCGCTATATTCCCAGCACGCATTCTATTCTCCACTTATTTCACTTCTATTCGTAAATCTAATCCGCGCTTTTCACTCACCGTATGGAAACATTTCGCCAGTAATTTTCGGAATGAGGCTAAGCGGTATAAACTTCGGAGATTCCCGCGCGAACCGTGGCAGCTTCAACTAAACCATTCCCGCCAGATGTGAAAGGTACATTCATGGAATTTCCGGCAGAGTTAAAAGGAAAGCTCATTGCTTCATGTCAGGCTCCTGTGGGCAGCTCACTTCATCACACAGAGACCCTCTGCCGCATTGCCGCCTGCGCCATCGAAGGCGGCGTTGCCGGTCTGCGTACCAATGGCGTCGAAATACTCGCCGCATTGCGCCGTCGGGTCAGCATTCCTATTCTGGCGATTGAAAAGCGTGTGGTGGAAGGAAAGGTACTGATTACACCCGACTTCCACTCGGCAGCTGCGCTGGCTGCGGCGGGCGCAAGCGCCATTGCCCTTGATTGTACGGCGGCTCCCCGTTTGCATGGGGAAAGCTGGCAGACATTGATTGCGCGGATTCACGAGGAGTTGAAGTTGCCGGTGCTCGCAGACATTGCAACATTGGACGAAGCGCGGCTCGCCGTACTCGCGGGGGCCGATGCCGTAGCGACTACACTGTATGGCTACACGGCTGAAACGGATGGGAACCGCGAATTCTCCTGGGAGTTGCTGGAGCAACTGACACGGGAACTGCCGGTGCCGGTTCTTGCTGAGGGCCATCTCCGCCAGCCCCAGCAGGCTCGCAGATGTCTTGAAGGTGGCGCGTATGCCGTCGTTATTGGTGCAGCGATAACGCGTCCGGACTTGATCGCTTCCGGCTTTATCCAAGCCATGTCCCGCTAAAAAGCTCATCCTTTCGCCTCCAATACGATGATTTTGCACCATCGTGAATGCAAAAAAAAACTTCCATTACTTTTTTACTTGCAAGCTAGTCCAGTTGTCTATACATTTCAAACAACTGGAACAGGCTCCGTCCCGCGATTCCCAAATCGTCTCTGTTGGACTTTAACCATTTATGGAGGCAGCTATGAAAATTCAGCACCCTCAAAGCGGATTGCACTCGATAACATCCGTTGATATCACTCAGCCCCTAGGCGCGCATGCCGTACGGCAGCACAGCAAAAGATCGACGATCATTTTGCAATGGGCGTCATTCTGCATCCTGGCCATCCTGCTGGTTGCGTGCCCCCACATTCTCCAGGCCCAGAACGTTACGGCCTCGATCACCGGAACAGTAACCGACTCCGCAGGTGCAGTTGTTCCCGGCGCTAAGGTCACTGCACATGATATCCAGCGCGGTACAACATGGCCCACGCAAACCAACGCTGCGGGCGTATACGTGCTTACCCAACTTGCCGTTGGAGACTACGACGTCAAAGTTGAGGCACCAGGTTTTAGTACGGCATTGCACCCCGCGTTTACTCTGGTGATGAATCAGACGGCGCGCCTGGATTTCACCATGACCGCTGGTAAGGTTTCCCAGACGGTGAACGTGAACACCGCTCCTCCGTTACTGCAAACGGAAACCACTGAACTGGGAACACTGATTGACGCGCACACGAACGTCACCCTTCCGCTAGCTACGCGCAACTACAACCAGTTGACGCTGCTCTCGCCAGGCGCTGTCAGCACCAACCCCGGCTCTTTCACTGGCGCGCAAACAACGTTTCAGTCGGGTCGTCCATATGTCAACGGTAACCGCGAGCAGACAAATGATTACCTGCTCGATGGCATGGATAACAATCAGATTGATAACAACGATGTTGCGTACGCGCCCAGCGTCGATTCGATTCAAGAGTTCAATCTAATCTCGCAGAATCCCCCTGCATCCTACGGAAACTATCTGGGTGGAATCATTAGCGTCACCACCAAGTCTGGTACCAACCAGTTTCACGGCGGCGCCTTCGAATTTATTCGCAATGACGTTTTCAACGCCAACGAATGGGGCAACAATCTATTCCATCTTCCGAAAGCTAAACTACGGTGGAACGAGTTTGGTGCGGATATAGACGGTCCAATCATTAAAGACAAGCTGTTCTTCTTTGTGGACTATCAGGGATCACGTTTTGACCAACCCGGCACGACAGCGCCTTTCACTGTATTTACCACTGCGGAACGCAAAGGCGACTTTAGTGATTTCTGTCCCGAAGGTTTCAACGCTGGGCTTTGCCTTAACCCTGCTCACCAACTCTACAATCCGTTCAGCAGCAATACGGTCGCGGGACGCCAGCCATTTGCTAACAACCAGATTCCCAACCAATACTTCAGCAAGGCGGCCAGCTCGATCCTGAATTCTCCGTTGTATCCAGAACCCATAAATTCCGGGACAACGGGAAACCAGACAAATTTCATCCATTCGAACACCAACAGCGATCAAGGCGATTTGAAGCTTGACTGGATTGCAAGCCAAAAAGATCACATCTACGCCCGCTACTCGCAACAGCATGTGGTGAATCCCACAACCAATAGTCAGCAATTACTTGGCGATACCAGCAATAACTTTCCGTTGTACAACGGCGTCATTAGCTGGTCGAGAATTATTTCTCCTTCGCTTGTGAATGAAGTTCGCGGGGGGTTCAGTTACTATCCTGTGAGCCTTGGAGTATCGAATCCAACTGGTCAAAATCTTGCGACCAATTTTGGCATTGCGGGCGCTGCTGCAGGGATACCGTTCCTTCCACAAATCAGTCTTGGTGGAGGCTTTATTGGTGGGCAGGCATTCGGAAACAACGATGCCCTAAACCAATTCAACGACACGGTGATCCAGGCAGAAGATGAGTTGACCTGGGTCTACGGACAGCACTCGGTTCACACTGGCTTCCAGTACTTCCATTACAAAACGGATATCTTCTATCCCGGCAACGAAGGTCTGGCTGGAGAGTTTCAATTCAATGGTCAGTACACGGACAACGGCACGCCCTCTTCCCCAGGTATGGGCGAAGCCGACTTCCTCATGGGTCTTCCAAATAATTTGGGCTTAGGCGCAAATACTGGAGCTCGCGATCTCAATAATGAATTACTTGCTGCATATGTACAGGATGATTGGCACGCCGCTTCCAAACTAACCTTGAATTTGGGTCTGCGTTGGGAACTCAGTACACCCCGCACAGAAGCACACAACCAGGAGACCAACTACGGGTTGACCTCTGGCCAAGTGATGCTGGCAGGGCAAAACGGAGCCAGCAAAGCTCTCTACAACCAATACAATGGAATCACAAACTTTCAACCGCGCATCGGTGCATCGTATGAGCTGAACAACTCCACGGTTCTTCGCGCTGCGTACGGCATTTCCAACTTCACGGAAAGCACAGGTACAGGCAACCTGCTGTTCCAAAACGCGCCGTGGGCAATTCCGCATAACGTTACATATAACAACACCCAGGCTTTGCCGGGCAGCACGCTGGATCAAGGCTTTACGCAGTTTCCGACCTCCGGTTGTACTGCTGCCACAGCACTACAATCCTCAGCGGCTTGCTTTGCCGGGGCAACAATCCATGCGTTTGATCCGAATGATGTACGTCCGGCTGTTTCCCAGCAATATAATTTGATGGTGCAACATCAGTTCGGCCAGGCGACAACTGTTCAGGTTGGCTACGTCGGGCAGCATACAGATCACCTAATGGCGATTTACTTAATCAATCAGAAGGTTCTCAATCCTGATGGCACCACTTCGCCTTCTCCATTTCTCTCTGGAAATCCAACCTTGCATAACGAGATTGGGCAGGCCCGTATGACGCAATCGAGCGGCTTCTCTAACTACAACGGGCTACAGGCGAGTCTTCAGCATCGCCTGACTCAGGGGTTGGAAACGCAGCTCAACTACACGTGGTCGAAGTGTATGACAAACTCTTCAGGTTTTTTTGCACAGTATGGTGACACCAATGCCGGTAAAACGGAAGCGGGCAATGATTACTTCTTCGTGCAGAACACCTATGACCCCAAGGCCGATTATGGCCTGTGTCCGAATAACGTCGCCAGTGATCTCAATGGCTACGTAACCTACGACCTTCCTGTAGGACGTGGCCGGCAGTTCGGCGGAGACATGAATCGCTTTTCGGATGCTGTCATCGGTGGATGGCAGGCGAACGCCATTCTCAACTTCCACACCGGCTTCCCCATCACAGCTCAGGCTGTCGATCAATCCGGCACAATCTCAGGATTTCCGCGCGCTAATTGCAACGGCAGCCCGCATGAAACTCCGTATAAGAAGGCAACAGGACAACCTGGGTATCAGTGGCTTGATCCCAGTTCCGTTAGCCAGCCTGCAACAGGAACCTTTGGTAACTGTTCGGTTGGCAGCTTCCGTGGCCCGGGCTTGAAAACGGTAGATTTCAGTTTGACGAAGATTTTCCCCATCGTTGGTAGCCAGGACATTCAGCTACGTGCCGAGGCCATCAACGTCACCAATACACCCATTCTGGTTGCGCCTGCTGACCGTGTTGGACCGAACTTCGGATTAATCCAGGCTTCGCAAGGAGCTCGAAATCTACAGTTCGCAGTCAAATATATGTTCTAGATTTCACAGTCAAATCGATATCTGGATTTTGGATCATGCCCGACGGCTTTCTTATGCAGTCGGGCATTTTTTTGCCTGCGATTATTTCGTAGCCGAATCAAGGAAAGTCATTCTGAGGAGTGTAATGACGAAGAATCCAGAAAATCTGTCTTCGTCTGGTCGCTGCGGCGACCTTGGTTCAGGATGACTCTTATATGGAGTCCCACTTCCTAGCGAAGCCCGCCAGGCCAGCAGGCTGGGCCGCGTTTGGATCCAGCCTGGGGGGCAAAGGTGCCTATGGCTGCAAGGCCACGGGCAGTCCGACGGTTTCCGGCTTGGGCAGGACATGTGTCTGGCCCCATTGATCTGCGATCTCCTGGAAGCTCGTTCCACGAGCGATCCACAGCTGCATTTCCAGGTCGTAATGCGCCAGCATATTATCCAACCAGTACGGACGGTTTTCCTTGAGCCACGCGCTGCGATATAGATCGCGCGTCAACCCATATCCATCCCGCAAGTCCTGGCACTGCCCATTCGATCCAGAGATGGTCCACAGCAGACGAGCTACATCATCCTGTTGTTTTGGATCCCGCTGCTCCTGATAGGCCTGCTTGTACTCGTCGGCGATTTCTTGTGCTGCCTGAAATTTGTAACCAATAAAATCCATCCGACGCGCGCCCATCTCCATTGCGTCGAGAGCATCGGTTTCTCTCAGCGGGCCTGCGGCTCGTGCCTGCTGGATCAACACAATGGCTCTCTCTGCATGTAAACGCATGTCATGCGTTACGGGCAATAGCTTGGCGGATATTTCCTGGCCTTCAGGATTCCAGGGATCCAGCCAGAAAAGCCCGTCGCTCAAAGCCCCTAGTCCAGCATTCTTCAGCGACATGTGAGCCGCCATCAATTCCTTTTGCGCGTCGTTGATCTTCCCGGTCTGGTCTCCATGAAACACCTGTCCATAGCTGTTCTGAAATGTTGCAATACTGCTGGTTCCGGGCTGCCATCCAGCGGCTGCGCCATAAAGAATTCCGTACCAATCCAGATTAAACAGACCTTCGCCCACATCATTCCATACCGTGTTTAACTCGCCCGTCGACCCCAGCCTTTGGCCATCACTTACAAACCGCTGAATGTTATCCAGCCCCATATTGAAGTCTGGATACACTAGCCGCCAGTTATTCACCCCCGGCGCAACCCACGTCTCCATACCCGCGTTGACAAAGGGCAAGAGCCACTTGTCGAAACCCTCCGGATGCGGATTGTACTCCCACGCTACGGCGATCATGTCCTTGGGCAGAGTCTTCACTAACTCCGGATCGTTCATGGCGACATCTCCCCAAAAGAGAAGACGCTTATGCAGTGGCTGCAGCGTCTGGTAAATGTGGGTGAGAAAGTCGATGTACACCGCACCTAATCCGCTCTTCTCAACGCTGGGTCGGGTTTGCCCTTTGCCCAGATCAAAGGTTTCATCGGCGCCGATGTGGATGAATGGGCCAGGAAACATTGAAGCTACTTCCGTGAACCATTGCTGAATCAAGGGAAGTGATCCGGGCTGGCCCGGTGCCAGTACGCTGCCGTGCGGCGTCTCTGCCAGCGGTGAATACATTTCAAACGTCAGCGTGTGGTGCAGATGTCCAAATGCCTCCTGCTCCGGCACAAGCATAACGTGATACTTTTTCGCGTAGCCGACAAGCTCTTCGACATCGGCGCGCGTCATTGCGCCGCCCGGAGGAGCGGCCAGTGGGCTGCCCGCATAAGCCAGTGTATTTTCAAAGTACGGAGAGTAGAGGTTCACCTTGTACTCTGACAAGATTTTGATCTGATGCTCTTGAAATCGGAGCGTTGGTACGGGCCCACGCGAGAGGTCGTCATCCTGGCCGCGATACTTCATGGCAGGCCAGTCTCGTACCAAGGCGCTATGAAACTGCGGCTGGGTATCCGGTTGTCCATCGGCAACGACGAGCTGCTTTAAGGTCTGGGCTCCGTAATAGAGTCCTGCGCTGGAAGCTGCAACGTCGTAGACCCGGTTTCCTTCCGGAAGCAGAACGTATCCTTCATCCAGCATTGCAGCTGAATATGTGATGTCCACATGCCGGAGCAGTGCTGCCGCTTCCGGGGTACCTTCGCGCAATAAAATCAGCCTGACTGATGCACTGGGAGCGGCCACGACGCGAACGCCACGCTCCTTGAGCCCGCTGGCCAGGTCCGCCGCCGTGAACTGATCCTCAACACTCTTCCCAGTGGCCGTAACGCTGATGCCGTGCTCCAGCGAAAGGACTGCGCCTTGGCGAATTTCACGCGGTAACGGCACCAGTGCGAGCGATGAACTGGCGTGTGTGGGAGCAACAGACGCCGCTGTCAAGGTAGCGGCCTGAGTGGAGAAGCAGACGCCAAAGCAGAGCGCAACAGGTAAACCCGGAGACACCGAAAAACGTCGTACCATTCCAGAACATTGCATCGTACGCTTCAGTCCGCACTTGTAAAACGACATTTTCGACATTCCTATTCCTCCGCCAAGCTGGCTCGAAGTTGTATGCACAGCTATACTACCAATCGCAAAGCAAATTGACACGGATTTATGGCAGCATAGGGCGAGGCAGAATTAAATTTTCATCTCCTACAGATATTGGCTTCTCGCCATGAATATCTGTCCTCCTAATCAGGCATACAGCCGATCCATTGGTATCACCGATTCCTGAATTTGTCCGATAAGACCGCGGGCGTAAAGCATTCTCGACACGCTCGGGATTCGACAGTGATTGGGTCTTGCCAGTCCGACTATGAAGGGCAAGCAGCCTTACTGGCCGGACAATCTCTTGAAGCGATACATCAAGCCGGTCGCACACAAAACTGGTATTCATAAAACATCGATTGGCACACTTTTCGGCATTCCTTTGGCACGACGAAGGTCGTTCTGCACTGGCAGACCACAATCGGCGGCCTCGTAGGCCAGCCTCCGGACTGCAGCCAGACGTAGATTGATGGTAGTTGATGCGTAGTTCCTCTGTTCAAGGGAGCGCGGTAGCCCTTTGATCGTCAAGGCGGAGCAAACGAAAGGCTACGCGCTGACCATGCCTGGTCCGCGCCACAATCCGGTGGGCGCGGATCGGGCCAACAATGATCCGGCTGACAAATTGTTCTGAATGATGGTCAGCAATGCATTGGGCGCCGCCGCATCCGGCGA
>VFSW01012443.1_pt1 | contig 11883 bp, 6 predicted proteins | sample 5358111 | NCBI WGS metagenome assembly VFSW01 (sample SAMN11554181, study PRJNA540505) | mine drainage metagenome | isolation source: sediment from site ElyBrook_90M | place: USA: Ely Copper Mine, Vershire, VT | collected 2017 | reverse complement strand
GATCGGCATATCCAAAACAGATCTGCTGCGCAAAAGGGTGCGCCCAGCATATCGTGTGGTCGGCTGAAACCTCGGCTTGGATCACAGCAATACGTTTTGTCGTTTCCGGGGTCGGCGGAGCCGAATCTGGCTGCGCCGATGGAGGAAATGTGCTTGGTTTTAATCCCTGTGATGCCGCGATTTTTGAACCGAATTGTGAGGGCACATCCGTGCCCGCATGCGTTGTCATTGTTTTCCTTATGTCCTTGGCAAAGCGCCAATCCAAAAGGGTGAACGACCAGATGGCTGATGGAAATCACTTTCCCGCAACCCAACTGAGCGGGACGGGTGCCACCGAAGAAAGCACGCCAAGTCTCCTTCCGCCTTGGCCGGATGGCTATCCGTGGACTGTGGTCCTCCGATATGGAGTCCAAGCCCATGTGTACACGCAATGACAGCACGCCCGCTAATAACCAACTTTTCAGACAAGCGGTTAACCCACTCTTGATTCATCCCAGCGGCCAGACCCAAATGGCTCCGCCGAATCAAGCAACAGTCTTGACATCACAGCCAATGCTGTAAACAAAAAACTAAAAAATTTTAAGAACCGCCAACGCTCGATCTCTGGCGTGCCGCTTGAGCATCCTTGAGCAATTACGGACTCTTTCCGCCCACACTACTGGTCCAGGGGAGTGATGAATCCTTCCTCAAGTGCTCTTTCGCGAGCGTGACGAAATGCCTCCAGTCGGAGCATCTTCCGAGCAATCTTCTGACAGGTCTCAAGCGACACTTTCTCGATTAGATCGTCAAAACGAACCCGCTCGGGATAGATTACAAATGCTTCGCGGTGTCCTAGAAAAGTGGGAATGATTATTCGCCACTTTGGGTCGGTTTGCCGAAGCCAAGCCATTACATAATCGAGGAAATCAGGGCTTAGGACCGGAGGGTAGACCAATTCGAGGGTTTGGGATCGGTCGCCCAGAAAGTCCCCTCTGAGAAAGAGATCATCCCAGTCCCCCGAACCAACTCTGTATTTCGTTTCTAGGTAATCCCAAAGCAAATTCGTGGCGACGCGGCACTCCTTAAGCGTGGCTGGAGGATCGGATTCCGAATGTCGCCACCAGCCTTCCCACTCCCTCAGGGAAGGACTGCCGTGACGGTACTCCACATTCTTCATTGCAGTAAGGAACCTAGCACATCGATGGGGGCAGACCGTAGAAAAGTAGGTGAGTCATATTTCATTAGATGTCGGGTCGGGGTTGGGGGCTGTTATCCGGTTGGCGGTTCATCCATCTGTGGAGATTGCTCTTGGCGCCTTTGGGCTTGCCCAGATTGAGCGCTCGGCAATCCGCTTGATCGAGAGGGTTGTTTCGCGACGCAGGCGCGCCGCCAGCGCCAGCTTCAGGGGATCGCTCTTGGCCCTGCCGATCAAGTCTTCACTGGTCCAGTTGAGCCGCGCGAGTTCCTGAGCCACCAATCGCTCCGCTTTGGCCACTGCGGTTTCCAACCGTGCTCGGCCCGGATGATTGTCGCCCACCTTGTCTTCCGTTGTCTCCAGACACTGCTTGCGGAACGCCTCGCTGCCCAGGCACCAGCCGTTGCGAAACCTCTCCAGGGCCTCAGGATCCATCTCCTCCAAACGCCGCCTTTCCATGTAGCGCTCAAACTCCTGCCGCGACCGCGGGGTGTCCTGTTGTATCCCGTGCTCCCCTAACAATCGATCGACCCGCAGCCAGGCAGGCCGATGTTTCTGTGCCGCCAGGTAGAGCGGAAAACTGCTCCAGGGGTAGGCCAGCAGCCGGTCCGCGGTCTCCAGCAGTTTCGCCCGAATCGGGTTCAAGTGTACATAATCACAGGCCGTGCGCAAATAGCCCTTTGCGCCACCCTCAATCAACTGCGCCTTGTAGCGCCCGCTCAGCACGTGACCGGTCAATGCGTGCCGGTTGTTCAGCCGGATAGTGTAGGTGCTCTGCAGCCATTGCATGCCTGCGACCAGATTGGCGCTCGGGGTCTCCACGACCATGTGATAATGGTTGCGCATCAAACAGAACGCATGCACCTGCCAATCGGCCTTCTGGCACACCTCGGCGAGTGTCTTAATAAAATCATGCCGGTCCACGTCGTCGAAGAAAATGTCGTCCCGCTGGTCGCCTCGGCTCATCACGTGGTATATACTGCCGGGAACCTCAACTCTCATCTTCCGTGGCATAAGCCCAGTTTCGCGCCTTCAGTTCCGTCAAGTCAACTCCAAACACCGACTTTTCTATGGTCTGACCCCATTGACGTGTGCAGCAGGACAGATTTCGCGGCACCTGCTACCAGGCGGCCAACTGGATCCGGGTGGGCCAAACCACCGGGCGGACCCGCCAGAGTCAACGCCATCGGGATAATGCGGTGCATGCGCCAGTGAAGGATATTTATCTCTACCCGTTAAGTTCCGATGCCCGCCGCCGTCTCTGTCGATAAAAGCTGGGAGCAGCTGTGGGACTGGCATCAAAGCGATCCACGCGGGTTGGTCGATTACACCGTGGAGCTGCAGGCCGAGGTGCGGCGGCTACGAGACACCGCCGCGCAAAACAGCCACAACAGTTCGCGCCCCCCTTCCACGGACCGGCCAGAAGCACCCAAACCCAAAAGCCTGCGCAAAAAGTCCGGGCGCAAAACCGGGGGTCAACCGGGCCATCCCGGTCGCACCCTCCAACCCAGCGACACACCCCAGCACACCCAAATCCACCCCTGTCGGAAGTGCCCGTGTGGCCAGGACCTCTCCCAGCAACCGGTCCTGGATTTTCAAAGCCGCCAGGTTTTCGATTTGCCCTCCCTCCAACTCGAATGCACCGAACATCGGGCTGAGATCAAGGAGTGCCCCGGTTGCCATCAAACCTGCGTGGCGCCCTTTCCGGCCCACGTCAAGGCGCCTGTCCAATACGGGAAGAACTTCCGCGCGCTGCTGGCTTATCTCTACGACGCCCAGCAAGGAGCCAGCCAACGGATTAGGGAAATGTGTGCCGAGATGTTCGGTTACGCCGTCAGTGAAGCGACGCTGCAAGCCGCCCGACAAGAGCAGTCCGACGCGCTGGAATCATTTGAAAACCGGTTGGTCGAGCTCCTGCCCAAGCAACCCGTGTTGCACGCCGACGAGACCAGCGTCCCCATCAACAAGGTCAACCACTGGCTGCATGTCCTGTGCACGCCCTTGCTGACGTTCTTTGCCGTTCACCTCAACCGCGGCAAAGAGGCCATTGAGGCCATTGGCATCGTCCCCAAGTTCACGGGTTGGTTGATGCATGACTTCCTCTCCAGTTATCTGAGTTTCAGCGACTGTCTGCACACCTTTTGCAAAAGCCATCTGCTGCGCGAGCTGGTCTTCCTCTTCGAACAACATGAGCAAGCCTGGGCCGAAGAGCTCCATGATCTCTTTCTGGCGATGCACAAGTCCGTCCGAGCCCTCAAAGCCCGGGACGCACCCCCGACCCAAAAGCAATATCGCCGCTGGCAAAGGCAATACCGGAGAATCCTCCGGGCAGGCCGCCGCGCCAACCCCCTTACGCCCCAACAGAGGGCGATGAAACGCCTCAAACAATCCAAAGCCCAGAACTTGTTGGATCGTCTCGAGGGATACGAAGACGGCGTCCTGGCCTTCCTCTGGGCGCTTGAGCTGCCCTTTACCAACAATGAACCCGAACGGGCGTTCCGCATGATGAAGGTCCGCGTCAAAGTCTCCGGTTGCTTTCGCGCCCTCCAGGGCGCTCGTCGCCACGCCCGTATTCGCAGCTACATCTCCACTCTTCGCAAACACGGCTTGCCCGTTCTCGAACACCTCCGTCGCGCTCTCGACGGCCACCCCTTCTTACCTCAGGCCGCAAAATCGACCTGAGTAGTTACAAAATTTGCAAGCTCTTCGTCGGGTGTTATCTACAGCAGAGCAGAGCCGATCTGTTCCCACGCCAGCGCCACGCTCGCGCCCTCAGGACCTTCTGCTCGCGCGCGCGCACACACTCACACAATACGGGCGTCGAGAACGATGCGCCCAACTTTCAAGAAAGCCTCACTCTGTCAAAGCTGACACCGGTCATCCGAGCAGATTCAAAACCAGACCTGAATCGCTCAGAAGCAAACAGGTCTTCCGGATACTCCTTTACCCTAAAAAAATCCAACATCTCCACTCGGTTCCGGACTAACACACGCCGCCTTACAGTCCAAATTTTGCCTCTGCGCGATTCGTCCGACCAGTTGTCGGGATATCGGTCCACTACTGTGCGCGCGAGGTCCAGGCCCTCTGGCAGTTCGGTGAAGTTTAGCACAAAAACCGGAATCTCGTTACCGCTAGAGGATACGGCCCGGGCTGGCAGCGCCTGAAAATGCAGAGTGCTCAATCCCTGGATAAACTTCAACAGTCGCATGGTTATTAGGGGGACCATCGCATTATTAACGACGAAGTCATCAAGATCTCCATCCAACTTGGCTGTCGAGGCACGAAAGGTGACGGCGGAGGGCCACGACTTGATAGCGTCACCGCGGTAAAAATCGTTCTCTTCAAACCCTTTGAGGTCGCACCTGTCCGCCACAAACGAGTTTCCTACTAGATTGTCGCGCGGGACTAACCAATAGAAAGTCGTCATATCCCGTTTCCCTGAGTAATTGCTGGGTCTTCCTCTATCATAAATCTAAGGCTGCGCAAAGCGCTGATCAAATCGTCCTTCGTCTTGCAGTCTTTGATCTTGCTCCAGACCAACTTGTGGTATTTTGATGAGTGCCTCCCATTGTGGCCTGCTAGATTCTCGATAATGTTTTCCTTGTCCTTTAATGTCATTTTATTTCTGCCGAAGACGCCTTGAAAGAGTTTAGTCCACCCGGTCTTGATCGCCTTATCGGTAGCAATGTGATGGTCTTGGCCAACAACCCCAAAGCGACTGAAGGTTTTTGGACCACGAAGCTTACTACCGAATGCATCCCCAGCAATCTGAAGGCCAGCCATGAGGATCTCATCCGGATCACCGTCTTCGATAGCGCTATGAATCTTCTCGATGTCGTATATCAGCTGTTGGGCGGTGTTGTAGGCTTCAAATGTCTTCTTGACTGTGTTGAGAAACGAGACGGCTCGCCCCGCCGCAGCAAAGTCCATCGCTACACCTTCTTCCACTGCCATCCCTGTGTCCGCAATTGTCCCGAAACAACCCAACGCGTCGTAATCGCATAACGGATCGTTGAGGACAAACACATAGAGATTGTTCCCGCCCGCTTCCTCCTCCGGGTCCCTATTAAGCCACGCGCCTTTAACCGCATCGTAAAAGCGATGGGGATACCGATAAAGACCCGTCTCAGCGTCCGCGAATCTTGTTGAAAACCGAAAAGGGTTGGAACCAGCTGCCAGCCCAGTGGCCCGAATGGTTTCGCCGTAGGGCGAGTAGTCATACCGGGCACTGCCCACCAGGTCGACCGAGCGAACAAGGCTTGTCACATTCCCATTTCCGTCGTAACCGACGAAATGAGAGCTTGAAATCGTCCGATCTGATATCTCGAAGACCGCCAGAAGCCCCCCAATACCGCCTGCACCATCGAACGAGCCGCTCAGATCCGGACCCCACATATAAGCCTGGAATGCGGAGCCGGGGCTGCTCATTTGCACCGCCAGATTCCAGCCGTCATAAGCAAAAAGCGTTGTGACAGGATTAGCAAATGCGGAGCCATTCCAGGTCTTCACTGTCTTTCCGATACGCCTGCCCTGATAGTCGTAAACGAATTCTAGCCTCAGGCGATTGGAGTTCACCAGATTCGCTAGAGTGTTCGTCATGCTCATCGCCGCTAGGCGGTTCTCCGGGTCCCACTCGTACGTCCAGATCCCGTCGAAGGTGAGGTTTCCATCCGAATCGTACGTCAACGTCTGGCTGTTCTTGGGAAACGCGAAACCACCGTTGGTCGTGTTGCCCGCCGACGTAACGCTTGCGTTCTGCCACACTGGTCCGCTGCCGTTGCTAATCGAGATCTCGCGATGGAAGTACTCTCCCTTGCGATCGGCAGTTCCGCTGTTCACCGTCACGCTGTTGGTCGCGACAGCCACGCCGATGATGTCCTCAAAACCGGGCGTGGTGATGCTGGTGTACTGGTTCAGCAAGTTGTTGGTGTACCACGTAGCCCGCAGATTGCAGCCAAAGGTGTCTCCTCCCGAACTCGCGCTGTTGCGGTTTCCGATGTTGTCGTAATCGTAACCGTATTGCTGGCCCGACACCGGGCTCCAATCGGGCCAATACCGGTGCGCTCCAACCAATTCGTTCCGGTCGTTGTAAATGTATTTCCAGACCGAACCGTCTTCGAGGGTCGCCTGAATCCGCCGGTCCAGCGAATCGTAAAGATAGTTGTGCGAGGTAACCACCGCTCCGCCCGCCACGCTGGCGATGCTCCGCAGCCGGTAACCGTAATCCCACGCCCGCGTGCTGGTCAGCACCGGCGCACCGTTGTTCTTGCAGGTGGTGCTTTGCAGCAGGTCGGAGTTGGGAACGTACCCATACTCCGCCGAATACACGCCCGACGAAACGCTGCCCATCCGCCCGTACGAATCATATCCGTAAGCCGCAGAGTAAATGCTCTGCGCTCCGCTGTACACCTGCAGCAGGTCCCGCCCGTACACCGGGTTGAGGTGGTTGGTCACCGTGATCCCCGCCAACAATCCAGCCGTGTAAACCGTGGCTACCACACGCCCGGCATGATCGTAGGCGGGGAGGCTGGTGCCGGCGTCGTCGACAATGACATCCGGCTTCACCAATCGATTTAGGTAAGGATGGTTGTCGTCGGTGAACCGGACGCTCGTGCCGTCGGAGTAGTCAATCCGCACGAAATCTCCATTGGCGCGATAAATGTTCGTGCTGGCCGCCCCGCGCGCCCAGACACGCGTCCGAAGTTGATGAGTGTTGTAGTAGTTGAAGAGCACGTGCTGGCCGGCGGCATCGGTCTTGTTAGTCAGCAAACCGGTGGCTTCGTCGTAGTACCAATGCGTTACGTCCGCCGTGCCAGGAGCGGCCGGCCAGGTGGAGCCCGACCAGCCGATGCCCTCGCGATAGGTGCTCAGGGTGATTTGGTCTCCGAAATCGTTGTATTCGCGCTTCTCCGGGTAAGGCGCGTCGCCCCAGGTGTAGGTGACCTGTCCGCGATCATTGTAGTCGTAGTAGGTCTTCTTGCCGGTGGGCCCGGTCTGGCTCTTAAGCAACCCCGCCGCATGCCCGCTCGGCGGATAATACTCCAGCGTGGTGGTCAGCCCCTGCGCGTTCACCGTCGAAGCCACCTGGCCCGTGATTGGGTCGTACCGGGTTTGGGTGAAGTTCCCCAGCGAATCCCGCACCCCAGTCTCCCTGCCGAGCGCATCGTAATAATACAACGCAGGAGAGGCCACAGTGGTAGTGCTCTCGCTCTGCAGCAGACCGTTTACGACGGCCTGCGTCGCGCTGAGCGAAGATTGCGCTACGGTTGTGATGGTAGTGAGCTTTTTGTTTGCCAGGTCAGCCGAGACCAGCACCGTGGTCTGGTTCGTGTCGGCGTCGAACTTCTGGGTTTCAGAGACGCCATCCGAGGTGAAACCGGTGATGCGTTGTTTAGTGCGCTCCACGAGCGCTGGGGTGGCATCGCTGTGAAAAGGATAACTCCACTGTTCCGAGACCTGGAAGAACCCGCCTTGACCGTCTGGTTGGTAATAGTTGGTCCACGTCGTCAGCCGCTCGTTGCTGGCCGCATTCCAGATGATCCAGCTCGGTTGATAAATCGGGTCGGCGCTAGCCTGACCAATGCGCCTGCCGAATCCATCGTATTGGTAATGGCTTTCGGGTCCAAATCCACGCCAGGGGTCGTAGGGGTCTGACGGAATGCCATCGAGATCAATGGAGCTGTTGCGCACTTCACCTACCACGCCCCCAACCAGGAAGCCGAACTCCTCAAAAAGCACTCTGGTTTGGCCAAAGGCGGGCTGCTGGCTTCCGGCGTCCTCAAACCGAGGGTCGGTAATGCTAGCCGTCCACCGCCGCCCGCCGGTTGTGACAAGTGTCACGACGGTCACATTCTGGGGAGCCAGGTAGCCGGCCGTGTTGGCCCCGAGCAGACTGTAGTCGAAGAACTGGTTGGTCACAGCGTTTCCGGTAATGCTTGCCATTCTGCGATCCAGGTATTTGGTGGCGAGGGTTGCCACCCCGGAGGGTTCGGTTGTGGTCGTCTGCCGTCCTCCGTTCTGATAGCTGTACCCGGTGGTCAGTTGGTCGGGATTGATTTGTTGGACCAACCGGCCAGCCAGATCAAACCGCGTCACCCGAAGTTGGGAGAGCCCCCCACCGGACAAACAGTTGGTCAGAACCCGTCCGGCGGCATCATAATAAAAAGTAGTTGTTAACTCCGACTGGCCAACCGCGGGCTCTTGGGTCCGCGTTTTCGTCCTTTTGAGTGAATCATAAGTGTAGGCAATAACGGCGCCGGTCTGGTCGGTCTCTCTGGATTTGAGATCGTTGGGCCACATTTGGCCGCACTTCCAGTCAGCCTGGTAGATCGTCCTGCTTTGCAGCGTAGCCGGATCGATGCGGCAGACATTCGTCGCATGGCCGAGGCAATCCCGCTGATATATAATCTGATCGATCAGGGTGAAATCCCCGCTTCCAACGTACAAGTAGAGCTCCTTGGCGATGAGGTTCCCGCCCTGGATTACGCGCACCTCCTCTGTAGCTCCGTACGGTTGCATGTAAACAGGCTCGATATACCCCCCGGAGGGGCCGACATAGATTTGGTCCATTTGCGCTGCCCAAGGATCGGCGTTGCCATGGAAAATGGTCTGGCGTACGTCGTGGTCGGAACCGGCCTGGGGGTACGGCGTAAAGCTCCGGCTGCCGGGGTCCCAAACGCCAAACTCGTAGTCGTAGGCGTCAAGAGTCCCCACATCCATTTTTTTCGAGTAAATATGGCCGGCGAGCCGGCCAAAGTACGGCGTAAAGGAAGTGGTGAACTGCGCAACGCCATAATGCTCAATATTCCCCAGACGACGGCGTTCGGTTACGAGCCCTTCCTGCTCGGCGCAAGTGTCCACATATAACGCCGTGTCCTCCATGTAAACGACGGTGGAACTGCGGGTCAGGTACGGGTCGTAATCATCAGGCCCATAAAACCGGGAACCCTCCGGCTCCTCCCCATGCCAGCGCTGGAGGCCGTAACTCCCCGCAGCGTAGGGATCATAGGCATAATCGCTTACCAAGTTGCTGTGTAGCGCGTCGTTCGTGGAGCCGTCCTTCCAAGCCTGGATAATGCGCAAGAGCGAGCCAAATGGGGCGGCCTCGACGTCGGTAAGTTCCGAATAAATCCTTTGTTCCCAGAATCCGTCGGGATAGGTGACCAGGGCCAGTTTCTTGTAGGTGGCTTCGTTATTCGGATCCGTGTTGAAAGCGAAACGGGTCACCAGATTGGCGCCGCCCGGATCATTTGTGACCGCCACAAGCTCGTATCCCCAGTCGAACCGCTGATACAACTCTGCCGTGCGATCACTGACCACACCAGCGCCGTCCCTGACCTGCTGGGTCTCCAGGCAATTGGTGACTCCGGCGACAACGTTGCTGACGATCGTCCTGGTTTCGATGCGCGCCTCGTTACCAGTCCCTCGAGTGAGAGTCCAACAACCGGCTGTGGGAGTCCAGGCAAGGAGTGTGGTGCTTGTTGTGCCGTTTCGGATCTCCTGGACCTGCCATTGGTTGGTGGCGCCCGTGGGCAGCCCGATTCGCCAAGTCACAAAGCTCGTGGCGCCTGGCACCAACGTGTAGAAGCCAAGCGAATCTAACGGACCAACCTGGGATGGCACGTAAAAGCTCACGTCAAACTGCGTAGAGGCCAGACGAGCGATTTCGCCCGCGTACCCGTCTTCCAAGAGAAACCGATTGAGGATTATCAGCGCCCCCCCGGATGGATTGAGCAGAAGCAGCCTTTTGGTTTTTCCCATGAGTCGGACACCAAAAAAGCGGGTGAGGTTGTAGAGAGGCCCAGCTTGGAGAATGGGATTGAGCTCTGACACGATGGTGGAAGCCAGCCGAGGCGGCGAGGAGTTCGTATCCAGGAGCACCTGCTTGCCTCCGGCTGAAAAGTTTGTCCACAGATAACCCGAGAGCAGACCCACATGATTGGTCAACTGTGAGACCAGCAATCTGACATTGAGGAGGTCATTGGTCGAAAGCAGAGGGGAACCGTAGATTGGGTCAATGGTGGCAAGCGCCTGGGGAGCGTACACTTGCTCAAGGCAGTTGGTGTTGTCCAGGTCCATCAGCACTAAGAGCTCATTCGTTTCGACGGAGGGGGCGGCGTAGTTGAGGACCTGCGGAGAATAGATATTGCTCGAGATGCGCCCCTCGTCTATGCGCAGCCACCCAGCTCCCGCCCCGCTCCAAAGCCGGCCCATCGAAGCCTGCCAGGCGAAACGAGCGGTAGCGGGGTCGCCAAGCATCGCAGAACTCAAGTTAACGGGATCAGCATCACCGGGCGCGGTTTTGGCGTCTATGGCCGGTTCAGTCCGCGTCCAAGCGTCATCGCCTTGTTCCTCTCCGCTGACGGGGGTAACACCTGGGAGGGTAACCGGACGAGCGCCGAGGTCGGGTCGCACCTGGATCTTGAAGCTGGCGGACATCGGCTGGCAAAGTTGCAAGTCCCAGGAAGGAAGATTGAGATCACATAGCTTCTCCCACTCCTGCCGGGTTGGCGACCAGATATAAAGATTGAAGAAACGCCCCGGCTGCTGGCCCACCGTCTTGCTTGAAAAGAGATCAAAAATGCTCGTCGTGCTCAGAAATCCTCTCGCGGTAAAAACCTCATCGCCAGAAAGCGTGAAATCGTAGGTCTGATAAAGCTTGAGCTTTACCGCATTTGTCGACATCTCCACGTACTCATAGCAATTGCCGTCCGTGTTCTCGCCGGTTATCGTCACACCCGCAAGCGTCGCCTGGACGTGACCGTTTGCGATGAACTCCGCGCTGAAGGTAACGGGGGCGTAATCAGGACTCTCGGCGGTCTCCTTCCATTGGTTTCCACCCGAGATCGATCGTGATGAGGGACTGGAACCGCTCTCAGGCTTGACACGAATTTCAGGCAATTTGCGGTACTCAGCCTCCAGACTTGCTGCGAATCCTAGCCCGCTCGCCAAACAGATCGCGAAGCAGGTATACAGCGTCCAGGGCAGCAGTCCGGCCCCGGGGGTCACCCGAACAGTAGATTGGTTGTTTGTGCCTTTTTTCATGGTAAGCTCTCCTGCTGCATTTGGCTCTCAATGAACCGACGGCCCGCCCGCCCTTACACTCGAAATGCCGTTCGGGTGGATCGGAGCAGCGGCGGATCGGGCTGCCGCAGCCCGCTTTCGCCTCAACTCGGCTTTATATCGAGCCCACTCTCCGGGATCGATCAAGCCATCGTGATTTGTGTCGCATAGGCTGAGCAGCGACGAAGGCACCACCGGTGGGACGACTGCCCATGCGTGCTCCAGCTTGCGTGCCTCGTACACGGCTCTTCTCTCAGACTCAAACTTCTCGTCGCGCTCTCGCGCCTTGTCGCGCCGGTACGCCTCCAACTCCGCTGCGTCCAGACGACCGTCGTGGTTGAGGTCCCACTTCCCCAAGTCCGGTTGCACTCGACGCCATTTTATCTTCGCACGTCCGGAAGCATTCGGTTCAGAGACCTGCGCTGTTACGGCGGAAGCCCAAGCGCAGCAGAGCAGTCCCACAAGAAACACCATATAGAAATTCTGGGTCTTCATAAGAGGAGGTGCGATTTCCAAGTTATTTTAACGGAGTAAAAATGGTGAATGCGTCGGCCCCGTTTAGGCCGTTGGCCGAGGTGTAGCCCTGCCAGTCGATTTCACCCTGGCCGGGGTCATAGGTTCCGTCCCCGTCAAGGTCGGCCAAATAG
>VFSW01012442.1_pt1 | contig 11884 bp, 13 predicted proteins | sample 5358111 | NCBI WGS metagenome assembly VFSW01 (sample SAMN11554181, study PRJNA540505) | mine drainage metagenome | isolation source: sediment from site ElyBrook_90M | place: USA: Ely Copper Mine, Vershire, VT | collected 2017 | reverse complement strand
CGGTCAGCTCCGAGGGGCCCGGAATGGGCCGCACTTCGATGCCCGCGGCCGCGGCCGCGCGCACCAGCGCGAAGCCTGGATCGGACAGCAGCGGCGTGCCGGCGTCGCTCACCAGTGCGATGCGCTTGCCGGCCCGCAGCTGCGCCACCAGTGCGTCGATGCGCTGCTCCTCGTTGTAGTCGTGCAGCGACACCAGCCGCCCCGTGACCCCGACGGCGCGCAGCAATTGGCCCGTGCGTCGCGTATCCTCTGCCGCGATCAGATCGGCGGTGGCGAGCGAATCGCGCGCCCGGGAGCTCAGGTCGCCGAGATTGCCGATCGGTGTTGCGACCACCTCCAGCCTGCCGGAGGACGGGAGCGGTTCGGTCCGAGCCACTATAATTCTCCGTTTGTGCCTGGCAGCGGTGCGCTCGCTCTGGCCGCGCGGCCGTCCATTTCCAAGCTTGCAGGGCATGGTGTCGATGATGCAACTCAGAACGCTCGGCTCGGGTCGGTGCTGGATCGTGCTGCAGGCCGCGGCGTGGCTGGCGCTGGTCGGTTGCGCCAGCCTGCCGCCGGTGCCGCGGAGCGCGGGCCGCGCACCGGGCGGCGCCGAGGCAACCGCCCGGCCCGAGGACCACGCCCAGACCGCGGCCCGGTACGAGAGCCTGGCCGCCGCCCGCGCCGGTGCTGAGCAGATCGACCTGCAGCTCGCGGCAGCGCGTGAATGGCTGGCCGCCGGCCGCGCCGCCGATGCCGGCCGCGTCCTGGCCGCCATCCGCGCGCCGCTTAGCCCGGCTCAGGGCCTGGAGCGTGCACTGCTCGACGCCGAGACCGCGCTGGCGGGCAATCGGCCCCAGGAAGCGTGGCAGAAGATCAGCGCCATCCCGGAGCCGAGCGCCGCCGGCAGCGCCCTGCGCTACGAGTCGCTCAAGATGCGCATCGCGATGGCCAACGCACCGCCGGTCGACGCGATCCGCGCGGAGATGGCCGCGGAGCGTTTCGCTGCTGGCGCCGCCGAGCGCACGCAGCTGCGATCAGCGCTGCTGGCGGCCCTGCGCGCGGCGCATGCACGCGGACTGAAGCTCGAAGCGCAGGCGAGCACCGATCCGACGGTGCGCGGCTGGCTGGAGCTGGGGGCGATCGCCCCGGAGACGCGCGCCGCCTCGCTGACCGGCACGGCCGAGCTGGCGCGCTGGCGCAGCCGGTACCCCAACCACCCGGCGCTCGAGCTGCTGACGCAGGAGTTTCCGCCGCCGCTGGTCACGCCGGCAGCGGGCACACGCATCGCGCTGCTGTTACCGCTGAGCGGCGCGGCGGCCGCCCAGGCCACCACCGTGCGCGACGGCTTCCTGAGCGCCTACTACCAGCTACCGCTGGCCGGGCGGCCTGATCTGCGCCTGTACGATACCGGGGCCATCACACCGGCCGAGGCCATCGCCGAGGCGCACACCGCCGGCAGCAGCTTCATCGTCGGCCCGCTGACGCGCGAGGATGTGGCCGCGGTGTCTGAGCTGGGCAGTCAGTCGGTTCCGGTGCTGGCTTTGAACTTTCTGCCGGCCGGCCAGCCGGCGCCCAGCGGCCTGTATCAGTTCGCGCTCTCGCCCGAGGAAGAAGCGCAGCTCGTGGCGCGCCGCATACTCGCGGACGGGCACCGCCGCGGAATCGCAGTGGTACCGCGCGGCCAGTGGGGCAACCGCGTGATCGATGCCTTCGCACGCGAGCTGGCGGCCGGCGGCGGCAGCTTGATCGCGCAGACCAGCTACGACAGCGCGGGGCACGACTACGGCCTGGAGCTCGAGGCCATCCTGCGCGTCAGCGACAGCCAGGCGCGCCGCCAGCACCTGCAGAACGTGCTCGGGACGAAGCTCAACTTCGAGCCGCGGCATCGGGCCGACATCGAGTTCGTGTTCATCGTGCCCGAGAGCGCGACCAATGCGCGGCTGCTGGCGCCGCAGCTCAGGTACTACTACGCGGGCGACATTGCGAGCTACTCGCTCTCCAACGCCTACGACAGCGACTCCACCGACGCCAACCGCGACATCGACGGCCTGCGTTATCCGGAGATGCCGTGGATGATCATCGGCGACAGCCGCATCGACGCCATCCGCAGCAGCATCGAGCAGGCCTGGGGCAACCGAGTCGCGTGGCGCAGCCGGCTGTTCGCGTTCGGCTATGACGCCTGCCAACTGATGCTCGCGCTGTCGGGCGCGCACGGCCGCCCGGGCGACGTGCAGAGCGACGGCCTCACGGGCCTGCTGCGCGTCGACGCCACCGGCCGCGTCCAGCGCTCGCTGATCTGGGTGCAGATGCGCGATGGCGAGCCCAGGCGCCTCGCCGACGACGCCCCGGCGGCGGCCTCCCGCTGAAGCCGGCCCGCGCCGTCGCGCGGCGCCATAACTGCCGCAACGCAGCGGATTCGCCCGCTTGCGCCGCGGCCACCGCGCGTCGAAAACTGCCGCGGTGGCAACGCCATCTCATGCGCACTTGCGTGGCGACCGTCGCCGGGTCGGCGGCGCAGCCGAGGACCGGGCCGCGATGCTGCTGCGGCAGGCGGGCTGCGAGATCCTGGCGCGCAATTATCGCTGCCGCATGGGCGAGCTCGACATCGTCGCGCGGCGCGGGCGGCAGCTGATCATCGCCGAGGTGCGGCTGCGCTCGAGCCTGCAGTTTGGCGGCGCTGCGGCCAGCATCACCGCCGCCAAGCGCGCGCGCATCGTGCGCGCCACGCGCCATCTGCTCGCCAGTCGGCCCGCACTGAGGAATCTGCCGGTGCGCTTCGATGCCATCTTGATGGCCGCCACGGACGGCGTGATCGAATGGATCGAGGGCGCCTTCCCGTAGCGTGCGCAGTCCGGCGCCGGGTCCCGACGCTGCGGGCTACTTGACGACCGTGAGCTTGGCGCGGCGCGGCTCGCCCGAAACCGGCGGCTTGTCCGGTGGCGCCGGCGATTCCGGCGGCGGCTGGTTCTCACCCTCGGAAAATATCATGCCCTCGCCGGTCTCGCGCGCGTACACGCCCAGCACGGCGTGCATCGGCACCCGCACGTGATAGACCACGCCCGCAAAGCGGGCATCGAAGTCGATGCCGTCATTCTTCAGCTGCAGCCGTTGCGTCGCGGTCATCGACAGGTTGAGCACGATCTTGCCGTCCTTGACGTATGCGGCCGGCACCTCGACCCCGGGCCGCAGCGCATCGACGATCACGTGCGGCGTGTGGCCGCAGTCGGTGATCCACTCGTGCATGGCGCGCAGCAGGTAGGGCCGCCGCGATACGCGCCCGCCGCAATCGGCGTCCTTCGACGTCATTGCGCGGGCCTCATCTGCAGCTCGACGTCGGACAAGCTGGAGCGGAACGACGGCCGCGCGAACAGCATGCCGGCGTAGCGCGTCAGCGCCTGGGCTTGCGGCGGTATCTCGATCTCGTAGTGGCGCAGCCGCCAGAGGATCGGCGCGATGCTGGCGTCCACCAGCGAGAATTCGTCGCTGAGGAAGAACGGCTTGACCTTGAACACGTCCGCGCTCTGCAGGATCGCGTCGCGCAGGATCTTGCGGTTCTTGGCGACGTGCTTCTTGTCGTGGTCCTCGTCGATCTGCTGCGCCAGCCCGTACCAGTCGCGCTCGATGCGGTACAGCGCCAGACGGAACTGTGCGCGCAGGATCGGATCCACCGGCATCAGCGGTGGGTGCGGGAAACGCTCGTCCAGGTACTCGATGATGACCCGCGAGTCGTACAGCACCAGATCCCGGTCCACCAGCGTCGGCAGGCTGTGATACGGATTGAGATCCAGCAGGTCCTCTGGATAGCGTCCCGGCACGACATTGATGATGTCGATCTCCACGCCCTTCTCGGCCAGCACGATGCGGGTGCGATGACTCGGGGGCTCATCGGGCGTGGAGAACAACGTCATGACCGAGCGGCGGCTGGACACGGATCAGCTCCTCACCAGAAGCCACTCTGGTGCTCCTCGCCTCATAACCGGCGCATGGCCCGCGCGGACGATCCGCGCTCAATGCACCTCTTTCCAATACTCTTTCTTGAGCAGATACGCGAAGCCCGTGAGCATCAACAGGAACAGTACCACCCAGATACCGTACGAGCGCCGCTCGACCTGCACCGGCTCGCCGGCATAGTCGAGGAAATTCACCGTATCGCGCACGAAGTCGTCGAACTGCTCGGCGCTCATGTTGCCCGGCGCCGTGCTCTCGAAGTGATCGAACACCTTCTCGGTCGTGGCGGCAGCGCCCGAGCCGCTCTGCACGTCGCGGAACGCCGCCTGCTTGACGCCCTCGAGGTCGGACAGCACCGCCGGCATGGCGGTGTTCGGGTACGCCAGGTTGTTGCTGAGCGTGGGGCGGCTGGTGTCGGTGTAGAAGGTCTTCAGAAAGCGATAGATGTAATTCACGCCCTTGGAGCGTGCGATCAGCGACAGGTCCGGCGGCACCTTGCCGAACCAGTTCTCGGCATCGACCGCCGGCATGGCGGTGGTGATGTAGTCGAGTGCATTGCTGCCGGGAGCCACCAGCTCGGCGCTGAGCACCGCCGTGGGAATCTTCAGATCATCCGCCATGCGCTGGTAGCGCATGTACTTCAGCGAGTGACAGCCGTTGCAGTAGTTCATGAAATTGCGCGCACCGCGCTGCAGCGAGGCGACGTCGCTGACGTCGTTGCCGGCGTGCCAGCTTTCCCAATCGACCGGGGCGCTCTTTTCGGCGCCGGCGGCGGCGCCTGCTCCCTCGTCGGCCGCAAGCGCGAGTGGTGCGGCGAGCAGGGCCAGAACGAGACTCGCGTATTTAACCATGGAACGTGACTCTCTCAGGCACGGGCTTGACGGGATCGAGGCGCGAATAGAACGGCATCAGCCAGAAGAACGCGAAATAGGGCACCGCGAACACGCGTGAGAGCGTGATATAAATGCCCTGCGCGGACTGCATGCCGAGGTACATCAGCGCCAGGAACGAGATCGTGAACAGGCCGAGGAAGCTCTTGAAGATCCAGCCGCGGTAGCGGATCGACTTGACCGGCGAGCGGTCGAGCCACGGCAGGAAGAAGAACGAGGTGACCGCGATCAGCATCAGCAGCGCGCCCATGCCCTTGCTCGGCACCGCTCGCAGGATCGCGTAGTACGGCGTGAAATACCACGACGGCGAGATCGGATCCGGCGTCGATAGCGGATTGGCTGGCTCGAAGTTGTCCTTTTCGAGGAACAGGTTGCCGAAGGTCGGGTCGTAGAACACCACCAGTCCCATCAGCGTCAGGAACACGCACACGCCGACGATGTCCTTGACCGTGTAATACGGGTGGAACGGGATGCCGTCCAGCGGCCTGCCGCGAGCGTCCTTCTTGTTCTTGATCTCCACGCCGTCGGGATTGTTGGAGCCGACCTCATGCAGCGCCACCAGATGCAGCGCCACGAGCAGCAGCAGCACCAGCGGCAACGCCACCACGTGCAGCGAGAAGAAGCGGTTCAGCGTCGCATCGGCGATGCCGTAGTCACCGCGGATCCACTCCACCAGGCCGGGGCCGATGCCGGGAATGGTACCGAACAGGTTGATGATCACGGTGGCGGCCCAGAACGACATGTTTCCCCACGGCAGCACGTAGCCCATGAAGGCTTCGGCCATCAGCGCCAGGTAGATGATCATGCCGAACAGCCACAGCAGCTCGCGCGGCGCCTTGTACGAGCCGTACAGCAGCGCGCGGTACATGTGCAGGTACACCACCAGGAAGAACGCCGAGGCGCCGACCGAATGCAGGTAGCGGATCAGCCAGCCGAAGCTCACCTCGCGCATGATGAACTCGACCGAATCGAAGGCGGTGTCGGCGCCGACCTTGTAGAACATGGCCAGGAAGATGCCGCTGAACAGCTGCATGACCAGCGCCAGCAGCGCCAGCGAGCCGAAGAAGTACCAGATATTGAAGTTCTTCGGCGCGAAGTACTCGGTCAGCTGGCTGCGCCAGAAGAGTTCAACCGGCAGTCGCCGGTTGATCCAGGCCCACAAGCCGGCTTTGCCGGCGGCTCCGTTGGCCGCCTTGGCCATCGCGTCATGCGCCATCAGGCTGCTCCTTTTGTCGCGCCGCTGTCTACACCGATGATGAGCGTGTTGTTGCCACGAAAGCTGTACGGGGGAACGACCAGGTTGGTCGACGCCGGCGAGCCCTTGAACACGCGCCCGGACAGGTCGAAGCGCGAGCCGTGGCAGGGGCAGCGAAAACCGCCCGGCCAGTCGGCGCCGAGCGTCGCATCGCCGGCGCCGGCGAACAGCTTCGGCAGGCACCCGAGATGCGTGCAGATGCCGATCAGCACCAGCACATCGCTGCGCCGCGAGCGCATCTCGTTGCGCGCATAGGAAGGCTGGATCGAGTCCTCCGACTTCGGATCCTTGAGTTCGTTGTCGTGCTTGGGCAGGGCATCGACCATCGCCGGGTCGCGGCGCACGATGTAGATCGGCTGCAGGCGCCAGGTCGGCGTGACCATCTGCCCGACCTGCAGCTTGCTCAGATCGACTTCGACCGGCGCGCCGAGCGCCCGGGCGCGCTCCGATGGCATCCAGGACTCCACGAATGGCACCGCCGCCAGAACGGCACCGACCGCCGCCGTGGCGCTGGTGGCAACCGTCAGGAATTTTCTGCGGCTGTGATCGATCTCCGGCTCACCCGCCAGCTTGTCCACCAGGCCACCGACTTCACTCATGTGTCGCTCACTCTGAAAGATGCGCCGCGCGCACTAACCCTCGGCCGCCGCGCTTGGAATGCTACGTAAACGCCAGGAAGTGTCGCATTATACACAACCATTCGGCGCCGCCTGTCGGCCTTGACCCTACGGGAGTCCATGAATTTACAACGCCTGGGACGCGCCGCCGCCTTCATCGCCGGCAGCATTGTCGGCGGCCTGGCACTGGCCTTCATCATCGTTTTCATTCGCCCCCAGCTGTTGCAGCGGCCGGCGGCGGTGCCCGCGGTCGCCGGCGCCGATGCGCTTGCCGGACGCGTTGGCGCCGGCGACGCAGCGGCGCTGCAGACGGGACCGGCCGGGGCGCTCGGCGCACCCGGTGCCCAGCCCGGCCCCGCGGCGCCGCTGCCGGCTTCGGCGCCGCTGATCGCGACCGAATCCTTCGCCGCAGCCGTCCGGCGCGCCGCGCCCGCGGTGGTCAATATCTCGACCGCGCGTCTCGTGACCGAGCAGATCCAGCCCTCGGTGTTCGACCAGCTGTTCGGCGATTTGCAGCCGTTCTACCGCCGCCGCGTCGAGCGTGCGCTCGGCTCCGGGGTGATCGTGGATGCGGCGGGCCACATCATCACCAACAACCACGTCATCGCCAATGCCGATTCCATCGTGGTTCAGCTCGCCGACGGCCGCGTGACACGCGCCAGCGTGGTGGGCCGCGATCCGGACACCGATCTGGCGCTGCTGGCGATCAAGCTCAAGAACCTGCCGGTCATGCCGCTGGGGCGCTCGGACGAGCTGCAGGTCGGCGATCCGGTGCTGGCGATCGGCAACCCGCTGGGCCTGTCGCAGACCGTCACGCACGGCATCGTCAGCGCCACCGGCCGCAGCCAGCTCGGGGTGGCGACGTTCGAGAATTTTATCCAGACCGACGCGGCGATCAACGCCGGCAATTCGGGCGGTGCGCTGATTGACGCGCGCGGCGAGCTTGTGGGCATCAACACCGCGGTGCTCAACAAGAGCAGTGGCAGCAACATCAGCGTCGAGGGCATCGGCTTTGCCATCCCGGTCAACCTGGCGCGCGGCGTGATGAACGAGATTCTCGATCATGGCCGCGTGATCCGCGGTTGGGTCGGCATCCTGCCCGAGGACGTCGACGACGACCAGGCCCGCCAGCTCGGTCTGCCGCATGGCGGGGTCGTGATCACCAACATGTACCGCAACAGCCCGGCGGTGACGGCCGGACTGCGCATCGGCGACATCATCACCGCGGTCGATCACAAGCCGGTGCGCAGCGCGCAGGACGCGCTGTCGCAGATCGCGGCCAAGCGGCCCGGCGCCAGCGTGACGCTGCATCTGCTGCGCGGGCGCAGCGAATTGGACACCGCGGTGCAGGTGACTGAGCGGCCGAGCTCGATCCAGGGCGCGTAGCCCCGCGCGTAGCCCGCGCGCGTAGCCCGGCGCGTAGCTCGCCGCGTAGCCCCGCGCGCGGAGCCGGCTCAGTTCGGCACGCGCTTGATGCGCGCCCCGAGCTGCGCGAGTTTTTCCTCGATCGTCTCGTAGCCGCGATCGATGTGGTAAATGCGATCGATTTCGGTCCGGCCCTCGGCGATCAGCCCGGCGAGCACCAGGCTCGCCGAGGCGCGCAGATCGGTCGCCATCACCGGCGCGGCGGTCAGGCGGCTGACGCCGTGGATGATCGCGGTATTGCCCTCGAGGCGGATCTCGGCGCCCATGCGGCGCATCTCGAGCATGTGCATGAAGCGATTCTCGAATATCGTCTCGACCACGGTGCCCACGCCCGAGGCGATCGTGTCGAGCGCGGCGAACTGCGCCTGCATGTCGGTGGGGAATGCCGGATACGGCGCGGTCCTGACATCGCCCGAGCGCGGACGCCGGCCTCGCATGTCGACCTCCACCCAGTTGTCCCCGGCGGCGACCGTCGCGCCGGCCTCGCGCAGCTTGACCACCACGGCGTCCAGATGCTCCGGCCGCGCGTTCTTGACGCGCACGTGCCCGGCCGTGATCGCGCCGGCCACCAGGTAGGTGCCGGCCTCGATCCGATCGGGCTGCACCTCGTAGTGCACGCCGCGCAGCGCGCGCACGCCCTCGACCACGATCCGGGCGGTACCGGCTCCCGCGATCTTCGCCCCCATGGCGATCAGGAAGTTCGCCAGATCGACGACCTCGGGCTCGCGCGCGGCGTTCTCGATCACCGTCTCCCCGTCGGCCAGCGTCGCGGCCATCATCAGGTTCTCGGTACCGGTCACGGTGACCGTGTCGAGCACCAGCCGCGTGCCCTTGAGGCGCTCGGTCCGGGCGCGGATGTAGCCGCCTTCGATGTGAATGTAGGCGCCCATGGCCTGCAGCCCGGCGACATGAATGTTGACCGGGCGCGCACCGATCGCGCAGCCGCCGGGCAACGACACGTCGGCGCGGCCGAAGCGCGCCAGCAGCGGCCCGAGCACCAGTATCGAGGCGCGCATCGTCTTGACCAGCTCGTAGGGCGCGAAATATTCGCGGATGCTGCTCGGATCGACCTCGATGCGCATGCGCTCATCGACCGTCACCGTGACGCCCATGCGCCCCAGCAGCTCGATGGTGGTCGTGACGTCCTGCAGGTGCGGCACGTTGCCGATGGTGACCGGCCCGTCCGCCAGCAGTGCCCCGGCCAGGATCGGCAGCGTGGCGTTCTTGGCGCCGGAGATCCGCACTTCGCCTTCGAGGGCGACGCCGCCCCCGATCTGCAGTTTATCCACGACCCGATCCCGCCTGGCCGCGCGCCGCCCACTCCTGCGGCGTATAGGCCTCGATCGACAGCGCGTGGATATCGCGGCCCACCAGCTCCCCGAGCGCCCGGTAGACCAGCTGATGCCGGGCCAGCGGCCGCAGTCCGGCAAACGCCTCGGCCACGAGCAGCGCGGCGAAGTGGGTGTTGTCGTCCGAGCGCACATCCACGTGCGCCTCGGGCATCGATTGGCGGATCAGGTCCGCGACCTGCTGTGGGTTCATATCGGGTTGCGATCTTAAGACATTGCGCGCCGCGCAACGCGCCCCTTGTACACGCACGGGGCGCTCACGCAGGCGCTATTATGGGGCGTGAGACCCTTGGATGAACGCGCTAGAACATAGTCCGGCGAGCGAGGCGAGCCTGCTGGCCTCCGCCCGCCGCACCATTGACGTCGAGGGCGCGGCGCTGGCCGCGCTCGGCGTGCGCCTGGACGCGGCGTTTGCGACCGCCTGCCGCGCCTGCCTGAGCTGCCGCGGCCGGGTGATCGTCACCGGCATGGGTAAATCCGGCCATATCGCCCGCAAGATCGCGGCTACCCTCGCCAGCACCGGCACCCCCGCGTTCTTCCTGCACCCCAGCGAGGCCAGCCACGGCGATATCGGCATGATCACCCGCGGCGACCTGCTGCTGGCGCTGTCGAACTCCGGCGAGACCGCCGAGGTGCTGGAGCTGCTGCCGTACCTCAAGCGCCTGGGGGTAACCCTGATCGCGCTGACCGGTCATGCCGGCTCGACGCTGGCGAGCGCGGCCGACGTGCATCTGGACGTCGGCGTTGCGCAGGAGGCCTGTCCGCACAACCTGGCCCCGACCGCCAGCACCACCGCGGCGCTCGGCATGGGCGATGCGCTGGCGGTGGCGCTGCTCGAGGCGCGCGGGTTCTCGGCCGATGATTTCGCGCGCTCGCACCCCGGCGGCAACCTTGGCCGCCGGCTGCTGCTGCACGTCGAGGACATCATGCGGCGCGGCGAGCTGCTGCCCTCGGTGCGTCCGGACACCCTGCTCGCCGAGGGACTGCTGGAGATGACGCGCAAGGGGCTCGGCATGACCGCCGTGCTCGACGAACTGCAGCGGGTCGTGGGCATTTTCACCGACGGCGCCCTGCGCCGCGCGCTCGACCGCAGGATCGACGTGCACGCGGCCAAGATGCGTGGCGTCATGACCGAGGGCGCCCGCTCAGTCGGTGCACGCGAACTGGCCGCGGCCGCCGCTCGCATGATGGAAGCGCATCGGGTGACGGCGCTGCTGGTGACCGACGCCGAGCGGCGGCTGATCGGTGCGCTCAACGTCCACGATCTGATGCGCGCGGGTGTGGTCTGATGCGGCGAGGCGCGCCGCGCAGGCGGCCGGCGCCGCTGTCGGGCATTCGCCTGCTGGTGCTCGACGTGGACGGCGTCCTGACCGATGGACGGCTGCGTTACGGCGAAGCCGGCGAGCTCGACAAGACCTTCCACGCGCGCGACGGCTACGGGATCCGGGCGGTGCAGGCCGCAGGCATCGCGGTTGCGGTCATCTCCGGCCGCCAGTCGTCGGCGGTGTCGCGGCGTTGCGAGGAGCTCGGCATCCGCCACGCGCACCAGGGCATTGAAGACAAGGCGGCGGTGCTGGCGCAGCTGCTCGCCTCGCTCGGCATCCCGGCGCGTCAATGCGCCTGCGTCGGCGACGATGGTCCCGACCTGCCGCTGCTGGCGCAGGCCGGCCTGGCCGTTGCGGTCGCCGACGCGCACCCCGAGGCGCTGGCGCTCGCCCACCGGCGCACGCGGCTGCCCGGCGGCGCCGGCGCGGTGCGCGAGGTCTGCGACTGGCTGCTCGCGGCTCGGCGAGGGGACCGGCGAGGGGACCGGCGGCCATGATCCTGCGGCTGCTGTTTGCCCTGGTGTCGCTCGCCCTGCTCGGGGCGTTGCTCTACGTGCAGCGGCAGGAGCGCGCCGAGAACGAGCCGGGCGCGAGCGACGCGATCAGCGCCGAGCCGGGTTACGTCGCGACCCATGCCATGATGATCGAGACCGACGACAACGGCCGTCCGCTGTTCCAGCTCAATGCCGAGCGCATCGCGCAGCCCACCCCCCAGGGCATGATCTTCCTGACCGCTCCCAGGCTCGATTACCAGCCGGAACCCGGCAACCACTGGACGCTGACGGCTCTGCAGGGCGAGCTGCCGCAGGAGGCCCGCACCGCGGATCTGTCCGGCAGCGTCCACGCCGAGGGCATACCCACCGGGTCCAACGCGGTGATGCGCATCGACACCGAGGTCCTGCATCTGGACATGGAGCAGCAGCTGGCGACCACGAACGCCAGCGTGCGCGTGGACTGGGGCGGCAACGTGCTGCGCGGCCGCGGCATGCGCGCCGACCTGAAGAATGACCGTTTGCAACTGGCCGGAGACGTCCGCGGTGTGGTCTCGCACTGACCGGGCGGCAGCTTGCCGTCACTGGGGCGCTTGCGGCCG
>VFSW01012441.1_pt1 | contig 11884 bp, 11 predicted proteins | sample 5358111 | NCBI WGS metagenome assembly VFSW01 (sample SAMN11554181, study PRJNA540505) | mine drainage metagenome | isolation source: sediment from site ElyBrook_90M | place: USA: Ely Copper Mine, Vershire, VT | collected 2017 | reverse complement strand
TTCGAGGCGACCCGGGAGACGAGCCTCAACCGCTCGGCGTATCTCGGAGTGGCCCGGCAGGCCGTGATGGACGAAGCCAAGCTCCTGGGCCAGGAGCCGAGGCAGCGGATCGAGCTGGAGGCGACGCTCCATGACGGCGACCGCGACCTCCGGCAGGATCTCGCCCGAGCGATCGTCCAGCTCCGGCCCGACGCTGATCTCGGAGCGCTTGGGCTCGAACCCCTGGGCCTTGGCACGCCTGCGCTGGGGGCTCCGAGCCCGAACGGCCACGCAGTGTCCGCACCCAACGGCGCCGGTCACGGTCTTCCAGGGCGGCCGGGGGGTCGGCAAGACCCGTAGCGGCGCCGAGGCGGTCTCGGAGCACTGCCGGACCACCCCCAAGGCTCGGGTCGCCCTGGTGGGGCGCAGCTTCACCGATGCGGCCTCGACGATGGTGGAGGGGGCGGGCTCGGGGCTCCTCTCGGTGCTGCCGGCCTCGGTGGTTGAGGCGTGGAACCGTTCGCTCGGAGAGTTGCGCCTCCAAGGGGGCGCTCTGGTGCGCTGCTACGGCGCGACGGAGCCCGACCGGCTACGCGGCCCGCAGTTCACCTTCGCCTGGTGCGACGAGGCGGCGGCGTGGCCGGCGATCACCGCTGAGGCGACGTGGGACACCTTGCGGCTGGCCTGCCGGATCGGCCGCCACCCCCAGGTGTACGTCACCACCACTCCGCGCCCCACCCCGCTCTACAAGCGGATCGTCGGCGAGCCCGGCACGGTGGTGCGCCGCGAGGCGACCCGGGCCAACCTGGAGAACCTCGCCCCCACCTTCGCCGCGGAGGTCCTGGCCCGCTACGCCGGCTCACGGCTCGGGCGCCAGGAGCTGGAGGCGGAGCTGCTCGACGATGTCGAGGGGGCGCTCTGGCGGCTGGCGGACCTCGACGCCACCCGGGTCGTGGTGGCTCCCGACCTCATCCGCATCGTGGTCGCGGTCGACCCCGCGGGCGGAGCCGGCGAGGGCCACGACGAGACCGGGATCGTGGTGGCGGGCCGCGCGGCGGACGGCACGCGCTATGTCGTCGCCGACCGCTCGGGACGGCACGGCTCCCCGGAGTGGGCGCGCCAGGCGATCCGGGTCTACCACGAGGCCAAGGCCGACCGGATCGTGGCCGAGCGCAACTTCGGCGGCGACATGGTCGAGGCCACCATCCGCTCGATCGACCCTGGGGTGCCCGTCAGCGTCGTCGACGCGTCCCGCGGCAAGCGCCAGCGGGCCGAGCCGATCGCCGCGGCCTACGAGCAGGGGCGCATCCGCCACGTCGGCACCTTTCCGGAGCTGGAGGACCAGATGGCCAGTTGGGTGCCGGGGTGTGGCTGGTCGCCGGACCGGCTCGACGCCCTGGTGTGGGCCTGCACCGAGCTCGGCGAGCAGGACAGCATCACGGCCTTCCTCCGGTCCCTGGAGCCGCTCGGCGCCTGATGCGGCTGCCCTTCACGCGGCCAGCCCTCGACGTTGACCAGCTCGCCCGTGCGGTCGCGGCCAGCCTGCGGTCCGACGGGACGCTGGCGCTACCGGAGGGAGCCCGAGCCCTGACCGAGGCGCAGAGCCGGGCCCAACTCGACGCGGTCCAGAGCCGGGTGCTGCTGCCGCGCAACCCGATCGACGGCATGGTGCCGTTCGGCCCTGGCATCCCGCTCGCCCCGGCGCCGATCGACCCGATGGAGGGCGGCGTCGTCCCGCCGCGGCGGTGGGAGTATCCGCTCACCTGGAACCTCCAGCTCTTCCCCGAGCGCCACACCCCCTGGGCGATCCTGAAGGCGGTCGCGGAGCAGTGCGACGTGGTCCGGCACTGCATCGAGCTGCGCAAGACCGGGCTGGTGGCCCGGAACTGGGACATCACCCTGCGCCCGGCCGTGATCGCCCGGATGATGGCGCAGACCGGGACCAAGAGCCGGGCCAAGGCCGCCGCGCTGGCGCGCGACCAGTACGGCCCGCACATGGAGCGGATCGCCCGGTTCCTGGAGACGCCCGACCTCGGCCAGTCCTGGAGCCAGTGGGCCAACGCCATCCTGGAGCAGGAGTACGTCTACGACGCCCCGACGGTCTGGCCGCGCTGGACCCTGGGGCGCGAGTGCGTGGGCTGGAAGATCATCGACGGCTCGACGATCAAGCCGCTGCTCGACCACCTCGGCGACCGTCCCCAGCCGCCGGCCCCGGCCTTCCAGCAGATCCTCTACGGCTTCCCGCGGGGCGAGTTCACGGCCTCGGCGGAGCACGACGGCGAGTTCTCGACGGCGCAGCTCTTCTACCGGCCCCGCAACGAGCGGCCCGACTCGCCCTACGGCTTCTCCTGCGTCGAGCAGGCGATCCCGGCCGCCGACCTCTGGCTGAAGCGCCAGGCGTGGATGCGCGCCGAGTACACCGATGGCGCGAGCCCGCGCATGGGCATCGTCGTCAAGAACAAGGACGACTGGAGCCCAGCCCAGTATGCGGCCTGGCAGCGCGTCTACAACACGCGGGTCGCGGGCCAGACGAGCGAGCGCCAGCGAGCCCAGCTCTTCCCCAACGGGATGGAGCCGGTGCTCTACCCGAACCTCGACGCCCTCTACAAGCCCGACTATGACGAGGCGCTGCGCAAGTGGATCGCCTCCATCTTCGGGGTGATGCCCACGCAGATCGGGGTGATCCCCAACCAGGGCATCGGGGGCCGGGGCCAGTTCGAGGGCGAGCAGAACCAGATCGAGACCGTTACCCAGCGCCCGCTGGAGGAGTGGTTCATCGATCTCGTCAATGACCTGGCGGTGGCGACGCAGGGGATGCCGCGCGAGCTGACGCTGACCTTCTCGGGCAACGAGCTCGACGAGGAGGCCCTGATGCACGCCCAGCGCCAGCAGGCGCAGACGGGGTCGGGCGCCCGGACCCTGAACGACGTCCGCGCCGAGGACGGCCTCGACCTGTACGACTTCCCCGAGGCCGACATGCCGTTCATCTCGACGCCGACGGGGCCGGTGTTCCTCCAGGGTGCCGCGACGGCGCAGGCCGAGCCGGGGACAGCGCCGGACGCCCCGGCCGCGCCGACGCCCAACGCGGGCGACCCGCGCAGCCAGGAACCGCAGGAGCCGCAGGGCGCGTCGCCGGACACCGAGGCCGAACTGCGCGCCTTCGCTGGCTTCGCCCGCAAGCGCAAGGGCGGCGCGTGGCGCGACTTCGTGTTCCGTGCCGTCCCGCCCGAGCTGGCGCGGGCCTGCAACCGCCTGGCCCAGCGGGGGGAGCTCGACGCGGCGATCGCGCTGGCGCGCGCCCCGGGGACCGTCCCCCCAAAAGCATCAGCCCCGCCGCCTGACGGGGCGCTCCCGCCGAGCGTGGCCGCGGGGGATGCGCTCGCCCAGGGCCAGGCGTCGGCCGTCCGGGATGCGATCGCGGCCGGCAGGTCCAGGGAGGCGGTGCTCGCCGCGGCTCGGGCGGCGGTGCTGGCCCACGGCGGCCAGGCGCCGGCCCAACTCGCGGCGGTGGTCCGGGACGCGCTGGCGCCGCTGGTGCCTGATCCCAGCACGCTCGACCTGGTGATCCAGCGCCTGTGGGGGATGGCCTGGGCCGAGTCGGAGCCGGAGAGCCCCGCTGCCGGCATCGTCTGGCGCGACTGGGAGCCGGGCGACCCCGAGGCAGCGAGGCTGATCCACGAGACGCCGGGCCTGTCCCAGCTCCTCCACGACGCCGGGATCTGGATCAAGGACATCGACGAGACCACGGTCGACCGGCTGGGCACGAGCCTCGCGGACGGCCTCGACGCGGGCGAGGGTTCGGACGCCCTGGCTCAGCGGGTCGACGCCGTGATCCACGACCCCAGCCGGGCCCTGATGATCGCCCGCACGGAGGCGGCCCGCGCGATGGAGCTGGCGTCCGAGGCGCGGGCGGTGGCGCAAGGCCAGACGCAGAAGCGCTGGCTCGATCTGCCCGACGCCTGTCCGGCCTGCCGGCTCAATGCCGAGGCCGGCTGGGTTCCGATCGTCGCGGCCTTCCCGGGCGGCGCGAGCCGTCCGCCGCAGCACCCCTGGTGCCGATGCAGCACGGCGTACCGCCGCCACCCCACGGAGTGATCCCATGACCGACCAGCTCACGCGCGTGCCCTTCGGCACCGTCGTCCGCACCGCGACCGGCGCGGACGGCATCCTCACCTTCGAGGCCAGCCGCGCCACCGGCGGCGGCACGCGCCACTTCGACGGTCTCACCGTCGATGCGGAGTGGGCGCGGACCGCCATGCAGGAGTGGTTCGACACCGGCGCCAACCTGCGGGAGCAGCACGACATGCTCCGGGCGGTGGGCGTGGCGACCAGCCTGGAGCACCGCGCCGACGGCGAGTACGTCGCCGGCAAGGTGGTGGACCCCGTGACCGCGCTGAAGGCGCGGGAGGGTGTCCTGAAGTTCCTCTCGGTCGGCGTCCACAACCCCACGATCGACCGGGCCGTGGACCCGCAGGGCGTCCTCAAGGGCGGCAAGATCGTCGAGGTCACGCTCTGCGACCGGGGCGCCGACCCGCACACCCGTCTCGTGCTGGGCCGCGCCGCGGGCGACGGCACGTTCGAGCCCGGCCGGGTGGAGACGCTGCCAGAAGGCGACCTCGGCCGCGCCGCCAAGGAGATGCCCCGGGAGCACACCCACGGGCACGACCACCGGGGGGGCAGCCATCGGCACGCGCATGCCCACGGCGACGAGGGCTACGACCACGACGCCGAGGACGATGTCACCCACCGGCACGACCACGACGCCGAGGATCCCAAGCTGCGGCGGGCCGCCGCGCCCGCGTTGACGCGCGCCCCCACCGACCCGGACGAGCGCGCGCGCCTCGCTAAGGAGGGCAAGGCGCTGCCGGACGGCAGCTTCCCCATTCCCAACGTCGTGTTCCTGAAGAAGGCGATCCGCGCCGTGGGGCGCGCCAAGGACCGGGCCAAGGCGGTCGCGTTCATCAAGAAGCGGGCGCGCGAACTCGGCCAGCCCAAGCTCGCCGCGAACCTCCATGCTGCGGCCATCGCGGCGCTCACCCGGGCGATGGACGACGACGCCCACCACGACCCCGCCGAGCTGGCCTGCATCCGCCAGAGCCTGGCGGACTGCCTCACCCAGGAGATCCAGGAGCTGGTCGACGGCGAGGACGAGCTGGGCGACATCCAGCAGCTCACGGACTGCCTCGGGCTGTTCATGGCCTGGTGGTCGCACGAGGCCTGGGAGGGCGAGGTGGCGGCGCCGAGCGAGCCGGCCGCGCCGATGGCGGCGGCCGCGACCCCCGACCTCATCCGGGCGCTGGCCGCGCCCGAGATCGTCGACGCGCTGCGCACCGCGCTCGCGCCGGCCATCCAGCAGGCGACAGAGGCCGCCGTCAAGCCTGTGGCTGACGGCCTGGCAGAGGTGCGCCAGATGGCGGTGCCCGGCGGTCCGGCGAAGGCGCGCCCTCCGGGGGCGGCCGACCTTCAGGCGCAGCGCACGCTCCACGAGACGGAAGCCGACCGGCTGCTGCGGCTGGCCGCCGCCACGACCGACCGCGACCTGGCCCAGGGCTATCGCGTCCTGGCCGCCGAGCACCAGGCCCAGCTGGCGACGCCGCCGGCCGCCTGACCACTGAGGATTCCCCATGCTGCCCCTTCCCGGCGCCGCGGAGATGTTCGCGGACGCCTCCACCCCTCGTGAGCGCGCCGAGCGCCAGGAGCGCCTGTCAGGCGCGATCCGCTCGGCCCTGATCGCGGGCGTCACCGGCGAGACCTATCTCGACGGGATCACGCTCCGCTCCCACGGGCAGGACCGCGCGCAGATGCGCACCATGCTCGCGGGCCCGTCGATGCGCCGGGCGCTGAGCTCGGACCAGCTCGCGTCCATCAACGCCTCGCTCGCCTCGGTGCCGGGCCCGGACCTGAACCGGGACTGGACCGAGACCTTCCCGATCGCCTCGGGCGCGGTGCCGTTCGACCTGGAGGCTGGGCTGAAGGAGCTCTGGCCGCGGCCCACCCCCTGGCGGCAGATGATCCCGCGTCAGAAGGGCGTCGGCCTCTCGCACCGCTTCAAGGTGATCTCCGGGGTCTCGGGCTCCGCCACCGGCGGGGTCGGCACCATCAATCCCGGCATCAACGACTCGACGAGCACCGCGTTCGGGTCGCTCAACCTGCTCCGCGGTCCCAAGATCACCTACGCCGGCTACGACGCGCAGTTCGCCTACGTGGCGAACTCGATCTCCGACACCGTCATGGACGACGCCTACTTCACGGCCCAGGGGTTCGCGGACCTCTACCAGGAGTCGGCGACCGCCCTGCTCTACGCCTCGATGCTGGCTGAGGAGCGGCTGTTCCTCTACGCGCGCGGCACCACCGCCAACGGCTACACCGGGCCGCTGGCCGTCCCGGGCACTGTCACCGCGGCAGCCGCGGGATCGGGAGCCACGCTGCCGGCCGCGACCTACTACATCAAGGTCACCGCCGATGCCGGATCCCTGGGGGCATCCCACGAATCGGCCCCCTGCGCCGAGATCAGCCAGGCGGTCACGCTGGGCCAGACGCTGACCATCACGGTCGGCACGGACAGCCCCGGGGCCCTGGGCTACAACGTCTACGTCTCCACGTCGACGGGGACGGAGACCTTCCAGGGGCGCACGGGCTACAACAAGTTCGCCATCAGCGCCCCGCTCGCGACCGGAGGCGCCGCGCCGCCCGCCAGCGACACCTCGGCGCTCGGGGTCAACTACGACGGTGTCCTGACCAATCTCGCGGCCAATGGCGGCTACGTCACCCGGCTCAACGCGCCGCTATCGAGCAGCAACGTCGGGCAGGAGTGGGAGACGGCCTTTGGCGCGCTCTACGACGCGGTCAAGGCGGATCCCGAAGAGACCTGGATGAACGGCCACGAGCGCAAGCAGCTCTCGGACCTCATCAAGAACAGCGCCTCGACGACCAACTACCGGCTGGAGTTGACACAGGATGAGGTCAGCCGCGCCACCGTCGGCGCGATTGTCTCGGGGATCCTGAACCCCTTCACGGGCCGCATGGTGGACGTCCGGGCCCACCCCTGGTTCCCGCAGGGCAACATCTCGATCAACTCGTGGCGGCTGCCGATCCCGGACTCCCGGGTGAGCAACACCGTCGTCGCCTACAACGTCCAGGACTACGTCGGGGTGATCTGGCCCAAGATCCAGTTCAGCCGTGACGCGTCGTCCTACTGGATCGGAACCCTGGTCCACTACGCGCCGGCCTGGTAGGCGCTGATCCAGGGCGTCCAGCTCGTCTGACCCACCGGCGGCCAGCCCGGCACCGCGCTGGGCTGGCCGTCCCTCGCGGGAGACCTCGCATGGAATTGCTGTCGCCCGCGCACAACTGCCTGGAGATCAGGGGCACGGACGGCCGCATTCGGCGCGCCCGCGACGGCGTGTTCACGGTCCCCGATGCGCAGGCGCGGGACTTCCGCGCCGCCGGCTGCGGTCCGCGGATCTCCGCGCCGGTCGGCGGTCCGGTCTTCGTCTGCGCGACCTGCGGCTTCCGGGCCGTCATCCGGGACCGCCCGTGCCCGCGCTGCGCCGGCGTGGTGCAGCCGGAGTGACCGTCACCCCGGTCGGGCCGGCCTACGGATCGACCTACCTCACGCGCTCGGCCTATCTCACGCCGCTGGAGTTCAAGGCGGAGCCCACCGGACTCGAGCTCGACGACCTGGTCCCGGTCAGCTCGTCGAACCCTACGCCCACCCAGGCCGATCAGGACCTCGCCATCCAGCAGGCGATCGACGCGGCGAGTTCATGGATGGACGAGCAGGTCTTCCAGACGCTCGGCGCCACGGTGCAGACCGAGGTGCTCGACTGCCGGCCCACCGGGCTCGGCATCGTCGCGCTCCATCCCGCCCAGTGGCCGATCCTGGAGGTCACGGCCCTCAGCCTCGGCGCCGACCCTCTGAGCCTCAACGCGCTCACGGACCTCACGACGGTGCTGATCCAGCCGCAGATCGTCTCCATCTATCCCGGGCTGGCCGGGGCGTGGACCTCCGTGGGGCCGCTGCAGTTCGGGCCGCTCACGGGGGCCCGGCCGGGCGTGCCGCTGCTGGCCCAGCTCACCTACGTCGCTGGCTGGCCCAATACCCTCCTGACGGCGCCGGTCGCGGTGGGCGCGGCCAGTCTGACGGTGGCCTCCGTCACTGGCATCTGCCCGCCGCTCCCGCAGGGCGGCACGGCGCAGAGCACGCTCATGCTCTACGACGGCGCCACCAAGGAGCCGGTCACGGTGACGGCGGCCGACCCGGCGACGGGTGTCTGCACCCTGGCAGGGGCCGTCGCCTTCAACCATCCCCAGGGCACGCGGCTGTCGGGGCTGCCGCCCGCCCTCCGCAAGGCGTGCGTGCTGGCGACCACGGCGATGGTCAAGACTCGCGGCTCCGAGGCGTACGTCACCGGCTCTGCCGTCGGCGTGCCCCACCAGGTGGCGCGGATGGAGCCGGGCGGCACGCAGGAGCTGGCGCTGGCGGCCGACCTGCTTCGGGACTACGCCGCTGTCGCCGCCACGCCGTGAGTCGCAAGTCGGTCCGGGAGGCGGTGCTCGCCTTCCTCACCGCCCCGCCGATCACGGCGGGCACGCCGCCCCGCACCGTCGGCTGTCAGTGGTACCCGGCGCAGCCCCTGTTTGCCAAGGGGGCCACTCGGACGCAGTCGGGTGCGCCCTCCGGGGCGGTCGCGTGGCCGTGGGTGGGGCCGGAGCACGAGACCCAGCTCTACGCCGTCGGCTCCAGCGCCATCGGCAAGCGTGTGCTGTATCCCGTCAGTCTCTGCCTGCGCTACAGCTCCAACGCCAAGGAGCCAGCCGGCCAGTGGCAGGACGACCACGACGACCTGGTCCAGGCGATCAAGACGCGCATCCGCTCGGACTTCACCTTCGGCGGGACGCTGTTCTCGGCCGGCGAGGGCACCGGGATCGGCAGCGAGGACCTGCACGTCACCACGATCGGCCCGTACCTGGACCCCGGCGGCGGCACCGTCCTGATCGAGACCGACATCGAGCTCACCGTCATTGAGATCGTGATGGTGGCAGGAGGCTGAGCGTGCCCACCTACCGCAACACCACTCCCACGGCCATCCGCGTCATCCCGCTGGGCCTGTCGATCGGTCCCGGCGAGACGGCGACGGTCGACGCCGTCCTGTCCCTCGACGGCCTGGTGCTGGTCGAGCCGTCGCCGCAGGCCGCCGCGGCGCCTCCGGCGCCCGATGAGGAGCCCACCTGATGCCCACGTTCAGCAACGCCCTTCCGGTCCAGCGGCAGTCGGTCGGGATCGCCAAGGAGGTGACCAAGGGCACCTACGTGGCGCCCACGGCCTACCTCCCGGTCAAGACCTTCAAGCCCGATGACACCATCGACCCGCTGTGGGTCCAGTACCTGGGCGGCTCGATGGGCGAGGACTACGGCTATCTCCAGGGGCAGGAGTGGGGCGTGCTGACCATGACCGGGGACTTCTTCCCGGACTCATGGGCGTGGCCGCTGATGGCGCTGCTCGGAGACGTGACCACGACCGGGGCGAGCGCGCCGTACAGCCATGCGGCGTCCCTGCTCAACTCGGGGACCGGGCAGCCGACCAGCCACTCCATCACCGACACGTACGGCGCCACGGACGCCCGCGAGTACGTCGCCTGCGAGTGGCAGAACCTCACCTTCACGGCCAACGCCGACGGCATCCTGACGACATCCGCCTCGGTCCTGGGGCTGATCTCCCAGCAGGGCACGCCGCCCACTCCGGCCCTGACCAGCGTCGCACCGATCCCGTCGTGGGCCTTCTCCTGCACCTTCAACGCCGAGACGGTCGACTTCACCGAGGTGACGGTCACCCTCGCGCGACGCATGACGGTCATCAAGGGCCTGACCGGGACGCAGACCCCGTTCCAGATCTTCTCGGGGCCGCTGACGGTGACCTGGGTGGTGCGGGCGCTCACCGACGTCGGCGACACCGCGATGCTCAACTTCCTCAACAACACCCAGCCGGTCACCACCCTGACGGCCCTGATGGGGACGGGAGCGGCGCAGACGGGCCTCACCCTGAAGAGCAACCTGGTGGCCTTCTCGACCGGCGAGCGGATGCCGCAGGGCGACTACCAGGAGGTGACCTTGAACGGACGGGCGCTCCTCAACACCACCGACGCGGGGGTCTCGGGCGGCGAGTCGCAGATCCTCGCGACCGTTCTCAACGCCACCCCCGCGACGCCGTACGTCTGATGGGGCTGCGCGTCGACCTGCCCGGCGACCAGTGGGTCATCCTGCGCGACCCGGCCACCGTTCCCAACCGGCTGCGGGATCGGGTCTACGTCGCCCGCGACGGGCTGGACGGCACCAACGCGGGCACGATCCCCTACGTCCGGGCGCTCCTCGGGGCGCTCGTCGAGGCGTGGTCCTACCCGTTCGGGGTGCCCGGCAAGGAGCCGGCCAGCCTTGACCGCGACGAGGTGACCGGCGTGCAGCTGGACGCCATGCTGACCGCCTGTCGGCCGCTGGTGCCCCTGATGGAGCTCCAGACCGACCCCACGCCGGAGGCGCGCAAGGACCCGGGCGCCCCTTTCGGCAGCTCGAACGGCTCCGGTTCGCCCTCACCCATCCCGACGCCAGCGTCGGCGGCGCCTTCCCTGCCGAACTCCGAACCTACCGGCTCCTGAAGCTGGGGTTGTCACTCGCCGAGGTCGACGCGGCCCCCGCCGTCCGCTGCGACTGGCTGCTCGCCATCGACGGGGTCGTCGACCGGGCCCGGAGGGAGCAGGGGTGAGCGACGAGATCCGGGTGACGATGCGGTGCTCCACAGAGCGTGCCAACGCCAAGCTCGACCGCCTGCGCGACGGAGCACGGGCCGGTGCGGGGCGCGGGCTCGGCGACGGCGCCGACACGCTGGTGCTGGAGACCAAGGCGGCGCTCATGCGCCTCAGCCACCCGCCGGACACCCGGACGCCGAGCCTGCCGGGCACGCCGCCGGCGGCGATCTCGGGCAACCTGGCCCGGTCGGTGCGGCGCACGATCGTGCTGGCCGTCACCGAGGGCCGCTACCGCACGTCGCTTGGCGCCCACACGGTCTACGCCCGCATCCAGGAGCGCGGCGGCACGATCCGGCCGCACCACCTGACCAAGGACGGCAAGCCGGGCTTCCTCGGCTGGGGCGGCGTGCCCGGCCACCGGCTGCACTTCGCCCGCGAGGTGCGCCTGCCCGCGCGGCCCTACCTGCCCCGCAGGGCGCACGCCCGCGAGGTCGTCCGCCGGGCCGTGATCCGGGCGATCCGGCTGGCCTGGAGGGCATGAGGTGCCGCTCGACGACGTCGAGATCACCGTCGGCGCGAACATCGACCCGCTCCTCCGCAAGTTTGCGGAGGCGCGGGCCGCGATGGACGCCTTCAAGGCGGACGCCGCCAAGAGCGGATTCGGCGGCGGAGGCACACCGAGCGGCCTGACCAGCCCGGCCCGCGCGGCCGAGAGCGCGCTGGGAGGGCCCGGCGGCGGCTCGTCGATCCTGGCTGCACAGGCGGCCCAGGACGCCTCTCGGGTCACCCCGACCCCGACCGAGCGGGCGATGGCGGACGCGCTCGGCATGGGGCCGACCGAGCTGCAGCACGCCGTCAGCCCTCCCGTCTACCCGCTCCCGAAGCAGCAGCTCGACCAGGCGCTCCAGGCCGCGACGAGCGCGGAGGAGCGGCGCGCGATCGGCGATGCCCAGGCGGCGGCGCTGGGGCTGGAGGCGTGGAAGGTCCAGCCCAGCGGGGCGCGGGTGCGCTCGGCCGACGAGCTCGCCCGGGAGGCGGCGCGCCTGTGGCGGCGGGGCTGGTCGACCGAGCAGATCGCCTCCTACCAGGGACGGTCGGCCGAACTCGTCGGCAACGATCTCGTCGGGGAGAGCGAGCGCCTGGGCTGCGGCATGGTCGGCGGT
>VFSW01012440.1_pt1 | contig 11885 bp, 11 predicted proteins | sample 5358111 | NCBI WGS metagenome assembly VFSW01 (sample SAMN11554181, study PRJNA540505) | mine drainage metagenome | isolation source: sediment from site ElyBrook_90M | place: USA: Ely Copper Mine, Vershire, VT | collected 2017 | reverse complement strand
GCGGCCATCGCCAGCTGATCCCGCTGTCCGATGAGGTGATCTACGGCCATCTCGCGGGAGAGTACACCATCGGCGTGTATCCGTTGCTGGAGGACGACCGTTGCTACTTTCTCGCCGTTGATTTCGACGATGCGGAATGGCGCGAGGATGCGAAGGCATTCATGCGGTCTTGTGAGATTCTTGGCGTGCCCGCTTCGCTCGAGATCTCCCGGTCAGGGCAAGGGGCGCACGCGTGGATATTCTTTGCAAACGCGGTATCGGCGCGTGATGCCCGGCGATTGGGGACGGCGGTCCTTAGCCACACCTGCGCGAGCACACGGCAGCTCCAACTGAAGTCTTATGACCGTCTATTCCCCAACCAAGACACGATGCCGAAGGGCGGGTTCGGTAATCTGATTGCCTTGCCACTGCAGAAGAGCCCGCGCGAGAAAGGTTGCAGTGTGTTCGTAGACGCCGATCTCCGCCCATATCCGGATCAGTGGGTGTACTTGACGACCGCCCGAGCGGTGGACCCTCAGAGCATCGAGACAACCATACTGCGGGCAACCGGTGGATCCCACCCGTTGGACGTCACGTTCATCGAAGACGAGGACTTAGCAACGCCCTGGAAGCGGCGGAATGCGTCGAGCGAAAGACTGACCGGGCCGATGCCCAACTCGATCGACGTGACGGTCGCCAACTTGATTTATTTCGAGAAGGCGCGGCTGCCACAGGCGTTGATCAACAGACTGATCAGGTTGGCCGCCTTCCAAAATCCGGAGTTCTATAGAGCCCAGGCGATGCGCCTATCCGTGTGGGACAAGCCGCGTGTGATCGGATGCGCTGAAAACTTTCCGCAGCACATCGGCCTGCCTCGTGGCTGTCGCGACGCGGCGCTGTCTTTGCTGCGAGACAACGATATCGGCTACGATCTGCGGGACGAGCGCAACGCGGGTCAGACGATCCACGCAACCTTTATGGGTAGTCTGCGGTCGGACCAAGGAGCGGCGGTATCGGCGATGCTCCGTCACGACGCCGGCGTACTATGCGCTCCGACCGCGTTCGGAAAGACGGTGACCGCAGCCGCGATAATCGCTCGTCGGCGTGTGAACACTCTGGTGCTGGTACACCGTACTGAGCTATTGAAACAGTGGCAGGAAAGGCTGCAAGCATTTCTAGGTATGGGTAGAGACGCGGTCGGTACCGTCGGTGGTGGGAAAACCAGGCCTACCGGTTTAATCGACATTGCGGTGATGCAATCGCTTTCGCGTCAAGGCGAGGTGAATGCGCTAGTCGAGAATTACGGACAAGTCATCGTCGACGAGTGCCATCACGTCGGCGCCATCTCTTTCGACGCTATCCTCAAACGGACAAAGGCGAAGTACGTACTTGGTTTGACCGCGACGCCGATCCGCCGGGATGGGCAGCAGCCGGTCATCTTTATGCAGTGTGGACCGATCCGGCACACCGCAGCCAGACCTGCCGACGGGCCGCACGATCTCGAAGTAATTCCCCAGATGCGCACTACGCCAATTGACGTGCCGCTGGAGGCCGGCATTCAAGACGTATTCCGCTACCTTGCGACCGACGACGAACGGACTGAAGCCATCGCTGCGGAAATCGCGCGTGCATTTGGCCAGGGTCGGAAAGTACTCGCGTTGACTGAACGCACGGAGCATCTCAACGCGATCAGGGCCGCACTCATTGGGCGCGTCCCCGCGCCGATGGTGCTGCACGGGCGTTTGTCGCGGAAGCAACGCGAGGCCTTAATCAGCGAATTGAACGGATTGCCGGCCGACGCCCCCCGCATTCTGCTCGCTACCGGAAAATTGGTCGGTGAAGGGTTCGACCATCCGGCGCTGGACACATTGGTACTAGCCATGCCGGTTTCGTGGAAAGGTACGCTGCAGCAGTACGCGGGCCGGCTCCACCGCGAGCACGCTGGTAAAACCGACGTTCGCATCGTCGATTTCGTTGACGTCGGTCACCCGGCGTTGCGCCGGATGTGGGACCGACGGCAGCGTGGATATCAGGCGATGGGATATCGCGTGAGCTTGGCAGATAAATCCGTCCGGCCGAGCGAATGATTGTGTGACAAGGAGGGGAGTTGCCATTTGTCGGACCGTAAAGGTCCCCGATAATCGCGTCGCTGCGCTACGAGCGTTGGCGTGACTTTGGCGTGACTCAGTTTTGTTTCGTTGTGCTCGGTCGTGACGAATGCAACGGATGTCACGCGGCAAATGTTTGAATTGACTGCTGCAAATATCCCGATACTGCGCTCATAATGCCGAGGTCGAGGGTTCGAGTCCCTCCCTCACCACCAATTATTTCAGTGCTTACGCATTTCGACGATATCGCGACCGACGCGGGAAACGCGTGGCGCGGGGTGTACGCATTTGGTTGCGTTTCGCGGGCGGCGGCGACGGAGCGTTTGTCGAAAACCGCGCCACGCGCGCAGGGATTCACGCATCGATCCACATGAGCGCCTCGCCCATTCGGATCCGATCACCGGCGAGCAGGCCTCCGCGCAGCGAGACCCCGCGCGGCGCGAACACGATGATCGTCGAGCCGTGTTCGAACCAACCCATTTCCTCGCCTTTGCCGAGCGCCGCGTCGCACGGAATCACGTGAGGCCCCCGATACCGCAAATGCAGGAGCACATCGGCGAAGTGCAGCCGGATGCTCGCGACTAAGATCGCGGCGATCGGCACGAGGGTGATCAAGAGACCGGACGGCCGCAGATGGCAGCGGATGATCGCGCGCTCGTTCCTGCAAAACACCTGCTCCACGCGTTCCACCGCGGCCGGGTTGACGTTCCACGTATCTCCCGATATGTACGTCACCTGTTCGACGACGCAGTCGTAGGGAGCGTGAAAGCGGTGGTACATCCCGGCCGTCAACCTAAGCGTTGCGTATTGCCCGTCGCGGTAGTAGTGCGCCAATTGCTCATCGCGCAATAAATCCACGAGAGGATACCGAAAGCCTTTCGCTTGCAGCACGGTGCCGCTCGAGATTCGACCGGCCGCGCCAAGAATCGCATCGCAGGGACTCGAAAGGTGCGAGGGGGTCGCATCGATCAAGCGGGCACCTTCGGCAAGTTGCCGCGTGAAGCAATCATGCAGGCTCCGGAAGCGAGCGGTGCGCGAGTCCGCGAGATCGAGGCCGAAGAATATCTTCCATAGCTCAAGGCCCGCAGCGACGAACAAAGGATGCTCGATATGGCTCAGGCGGCCCATCAGCAGCGTCGCGAGTCGCCGTGGAATGCGGTTCGTCATCAGGAAATTGAGCTTCGAACGTCCAGTCATCGAAGTGTCATCCGTGCGCAATAAAGTGCCCGCGGAGGGTTTTCGTGCGATGACGACATTTCCTACCCCGGCTTCGTCTCTTGCTGTCGGCATCGCTGCTGCCGCCGTCATCGCCGCCGCTCGCCACTTGTGTTCGCGTCTGCGACTTTCTGCCGCCAAACACCGCTCGCTCGCCGGCCACGCCCATCTTGCGCGACGGATCGCGGCGCTCGTGCCCTTCTACGAATACGACGAACACAGTTTCTTCTGCGCCGACGGCGCCACGGCTGAGGTCGCGGCGTTGCGGCGCAGGGGATTCGACCGCCTCGCGGCACTCTACGCCGCACGCTACGTTCGCTCCATCGAGGAAACCGATGCCGTGAGCGGCACGATCTCCGATCTGGAATTCACGTCCCGCTACCGCGTACCGTTTCAATTCAGCCGTCACGTCCGCACGCACCTGAAGATTGGCGCATTCGTCGAATACTCGAACGGCGTCGAAATCACGGACCTCGATGGAAACCGCTTCTACGACCTGAGCGGGTCCTACGGCGTCAACGTCTTCGGCTATGACTTTTATAAGCGATGCATCGAGCGCGGCAGCGAGCGCGTGCGTGACCTCGGCCCCGTGCTCGGCGCGTACCACCCCGTTACCGCGGACAATGCGCGGCGATTGCTGGAAATCTCCGGCCAGGAGGAAATTTCGTTTCACATGTCCGGCACGGAAGCGGTGATGCAGGCCGTGCGCCTCGCGCGTTATCATTCCGGGCGGGATCATGTGGTGCGCTTTTGCGGCGCGTACCACGGCTGGTGGGGCGACGTGCAGCCCGGCGTTGGCAATCCGCTGCCCGCGCGTGAGACCTACACGCTGAAGGACATGGACGCGGCAACCCTGCGCGTCCTCAGGAACCGACGCGACATCGCCTGCGTGCTCGTGAACCCGTTGCAAGCCCTGCATCCGAACGCCGGTGCCCCCGGTGACTCGACGCTCGTCGACAGCAGCCGCCGTGCGCGATTCGATCGCGCCGCGTACACCGCGTGGCTTGAGCAACTGCGCGCAGCGTGCGACGATCGCGGAATCGCGCTGATATTCGATGAGGTATTCCTCGGCTTTCGCCTTGCGCTGGGCGGTGCGCAGGAATATTTCGGCGTGCGCGCCGATCTCGTCACGTACGGGAAGACCGTCGCTGGGGGCCTGCCGATCGGAGTACTTTGCGGGCGCCGCGAATTGATGCGCCGATTTCGCGAAGACCGGCCGGCGGACATCTGTTTCGCGCGCGGCACGTTCAATGCCCATCCGTACGTAATGGGTGCCATGGCGGAGTTCCTGAGCCGCCTCGACGACGAGCCGGTGCGCGCGCTGTACCGGGACCTTGACGCGCGCTGGAACGCGCGCGCCGCAGCGTTGAACGGGCAGCTGCGTGATGCGGGCTTGCCGTTGCGAGTGGAGAATCTCTCGACGGTCTGGACGTTCTTGTATACGCAGCCGTCGCGGTATAACTGGATGTTTCAATTCTACTTGCGCGCCTCCGGCATCGCCTTGAGCTGGGTCGGCTCGGGTCGGCTGATATTCAGTTTGAACTTCACCGATAATGATTTCGCCGCGGTAAGCGACAGGATTCTGTCGGCCGCCGCAGCGATGAAAGCAGACGGCTGGTGGTCTGGTCCAGCGCTGACCGACAGGTCCATTCGGCGCCGCGTGTTGTGGGAGACGATTCAGGCCCGATGTTCGCCGATCATCGGGTCGACCAGCTCGCCGCGCAGCAAGTGAAGGGGCGCTTTGCAGTAGAGCTTCAAGTCGTGAAACGGGTCGGTCACAATTTTGGTGAACCACACGAGACCCGTCTGCACGTCCTTCACGAAGAACAGCTGCACGGTACGGAACAACAAGGCGCCGATTCCCAAAGTTAGCCAGACTTCCCCGACCTGACGGATAAAGGCGGCCTTGTTTGCGTGCGCCGGGAAGAGGCCGAAGAGGGAAGGGTCAAGCCACAGCGCGACGGGCGCGATCGCCCAGATCGCGAGCAGCACCGACTTGCGACGCAAGTTGTAGCCGACCTTGATGCTCTCCTTGTGTTCGTGGGTCGCGTGATTTACCGCGTCGTAACCCTTCGGTTCGAAAAAAAAATGTCCTGTCTGGCGGCTCACCATGGCGAGCAGCCAGGCGATCAAAGCGGAGAACGCGGGATCCCAGAAAACGGCCACGTAGGAGGCGATGAAGCTCATAGCGCTGAACAAGTGCAGGGACTGGTTGATGCGGCTGTGATGGTAGTAGCGGTGATCATCCCAGCGCTGGATCGCAAGAGCTTCTCTGAACGTAGACATATGGCGGTTCCTCGAATTGTCGCGGAAACGAAGAGAACATCGATTTAATATATGAAGTCCGTTGCAGGCGCGTTACAGGCTGACGTCGACGGCGGGCCTTCCTGCGCAGCGTGTGTCTGCAGATTCACCGAATCGTCACGCTGATCTGCGAAGGTCGGCGCCATGAGGATCATGCTCGTCAGCGACGCGTGGTATCCGCAAACCAATGGCGTGGTCGTCACCATGGCGCACACGACAGAGTGGCTCGAGCGCTTCGGCCACGAAGTGCAAATGATCACGCCTGACGACTTCTGCAGCGTCGCTTGCCCGACTTATGGGGAAATCCGACTTTCGGTTCTACCGTATCGCTCCATCGCGCGAAGGATACGATTCTTTCGTCCACAGGCGCTGCACATTGCGACCGAGGGACCGCTGGGGCTCGCGGCGCGTCGCTATTGTCTAGGTCATGGCCTTCGTTTCACGACGTCCTATCACACCCAGTTTCCGCAATATCTGCGCGCCCGCTGGCCTATTCCGATATCCCTTTCTTATTGCGCGCTGCGCTGGTTTCATGGCGCGGCGGCCCGCTGCATGGTCAGCACGGCATCGGTGCACCGAGAACTTGAAAGCCGAGGTTTCCTGAACCTGGCCACGTGGCAGCGCGGTGTCGACACGGAACTATTTAAGCCGCGCGATAAGCGGTTTCTCATGCTGCCACGGCCGGTGGCGGCGTACGTCGGACGCGTCGCAGTGGAGAAAAACGTCGAGGCCTTCCTCGCCATGCCGTGGCCGGGCAGCAAGATCGTCATCGGTGACGGTCCGGCGCGCGCAGCGTTGCAGGCGCAGTTCCGAGATTCGCATTTCGTCGGATTTCGCTTCGGCGAGGACTTGGCGAGCCATCTCGCCGCCTCGGACGTCATGGTATTCCCGAGCCGCACGGACACGTTCGGCCTCGTGAATCTTGAATCCATGGCCTGCGGCGTGCCGGTCGCTGCCTACCCGGTGAGCGGCCCAATCGATGTCATTGAGGACGGCGTGACCGGCGCTTTGGACGAGGACCTGGCGCGCGCCGCGCTGCGGGCGTTGACGCTCGACCCTCGCGCCTGCCGCGAGCGCGCGCAACGTTCCAGCTGGGATGTATGCAGCCGCCAATTCGAGGGCAATCTAGTCGACTGCTCGGCGTCGCCTGCCGATGTCGTCGGCGCGGGCGCAACCGTCAGTCGAAGTTGATTTTCACTTCCCGGGCGGTCCTCGAGTCCGCGCGCACGAACCCTTCCGCAATCTCGCCACGGCCTTCAAGCTCCGGAATGTACAGCGGCGATATCATATCCGCGCCAACGGGCGGTACGACCGCGACGGGCAGCAATGGTGCTCGCGTCAACGCCCGGGAATACCTGAATTCCGCGAAATTCCGCGCATCCTGGGCACCAAGTATGCGCTCGAGAACGTCCGGAATCTCGAACACCGCGCGGTTGCATATTTGCGCGATGCGTGCGCGAAACTCGTTGAGCCGCGCGTTAAGCGCGGCGACGCCGCTGCGAATCGACTTGAACGAGTCGAGCACGAGGCCGGCGCCGTTTTCCGAGACCCAATCGGCGTTGTAGCGCTCCTGCGGCATCGTCCACGCGTTGCGGACGACGATGACAGGCAGGCCCATCTGGACGGCTTCGCTGATGCTGCCGGGCCCCGGCTTGCCGATGAAGTAGTCGCCCAGTCGCAGGTAGTCGCGGATGCGTGGCGTGAAACCGATGACGACACGCGGTGCCGCCAATGGCAGCGCGCGCAGGCGGTCGGCGAGCGCCGTGTTGTGCCCGCAAATCAGGATGAGTTGCATCTCATTCAGTCGCTTGGCGATTTGCAGCATCGCCCTCGAACCGTGGCCGCCGAACATCACGACACCGGTCTGCCGATCCGGATCCAGGCCGAGCCTGCGCATGCCGGCCCGCCGATCGAACGGTGCGGTACTGTAGAATTCAGGCCGGATGATCATCCCGCTGGTCGCATGAATGTGCGCGTGGTCGTATCCGGCCTCTCTCGCCTGTTCTACCGCGCGGGGCGTTCCGCAGATCAAGTGTTGCGCCTGTCCGGGTTCGATCCAAAAATGGGGCGGGAAGTCGGCGAAGTCTGTCAGGATCGTTGCGTACGGCGCCTCGGACCGCACTTGCGCGAGAGCCGTGTACATCGCGCGGTTGAAGTTTGGCACCAGCGAGACGACCATGTCCGGCCGAGTCCTGCGCCAATGCGCCGCGATCCGAGCGACGAGGGACCGGTGACTTAGGCGGATCAAGCCCTGAAGTATGCGCAACTCCTGAGCGAAGCCGAGCGTCCAGCCGCGCGCAAGACGCGCATTGTAGTAGTGCTCCGGCTTCATTCCGGTAGCGCGGTGGAATACGTCGCGGGGATCGAGCACCTCGAACAGATTGACGAGCCGGATCTCCCATGGACGGCGCTGGCGGCGAATGACCTCGTCGAGCGCGAGGGCTGCGGCGCGGTGCCCGCCGCCTGCGTTGAAGTACACGAGATCGATCTTCGTCATCGCGAATCCTTGCGCCGCTACCCCGGGGCCGCGGCTGGCGCGAAAATGATGCGCCCGCATGATGACGGTTCGATGACTTTTGTGGGCGCGAATTACTGAATACTTGCAGGATTGCGAGTGACGGGGTCCGTCGTTGCAAGGAGATATTGAGTCACGCGCGTATGGAAGAGAGCGTACTCGTGATGCGGCCCGCCGGGGAACGATCGCACGCGGACGACGTACGACTCCTTGCGGCGATGGTGCGGACGCGACATTTTCTGAGCCTTCATGATTCTTGTTGAGGACGATAGGGCGCAGATTCGCCAAATTTAAGGTCACCTTGCAAGCGGGGCGGGTCCATGTGTAGGGAGGACAGCGGTCGTGGGGATCGAGACGCACGCCTTGTCGGACGCGCGCGGGCAATCCGTGGCGTCGAGAGCGTCGAGGAGTCGCGCTACCGGTGCATCGCCGAGATCGCCGATCATCGCGGCTGCCTTTCCATCGGCCTCGTCGCCGACGGCTCCTTGACCGGCCACGGCGGCGGGCTCGACCGCAAGCGCTGGCCGCTCGCGCTCGAGCAAGCATTTTCGCGCGGCTGCCGGACACTGCGTTCCGTGAAGCGACACAAAACTGTCAACGTACTGTAAAGCGTCGAATCTTTAATCGATTGGCGGATATGCAGACCAACCGGAAAAAAACACATGTTTTCATCGTCGATCGGGATATCGCGTGCGCCGAGTCCCTGCGTCAAGAATTGGTTGAAGCGGGCTACTTCGTAAGGATCCTGGCCGATATTGAAGATGCGATTGCGGCCATCAAGGAGCGTACACCTCATCTCGTGATCATCGACTGGAACATGCCGGGGCTTCAATTGATTCAAAGCGTGCAACGAATGCGAACGCCGGTTCGCGGGCGGATGATCATTCTCTCGGCGCTTTCGAGCGAACTGGATGTCGTGAACGGTCTCAATCTTGGCGCTGACGATTACATCGTCAAGCCGTTCTCGGCGCGCGAAATGATTGCGCGGGTATCGGCCGTGCTGCGCAGCCGACGCCTAGACGAGTCGCGCGGGAAACTCGCATTCGATGACCTCGTGCTTGATGCGGCGACGCAGCGGGTCACTGCGCGCGGTCGACCGCTGAGCCTCCGCGGCATAGAGTATCGGCTGCTCGAGTTCCTGATGGTGCACCAGGGACGTACGTTGAACCGGCATCAGCTGTTGACGCACGTCTGGGGCGACGATGCTACGATCGACGAGCGCACCGTTGACGTGAACGTGCAGCGGCTCCGAAGGGTTCTTGAGGGACCCGGATACGAGTCCTACCTGCAGACGATCCGCGGCTATGGCTATCGATTCGCCGTACCGATCGAGCCGAGATGACGGCACCGGTTGACGGATCGGAGCGCACTGAGCGCCGGTGCGAGCGCGGCGGGGGACCAGGCGGACTTGCCAGCCGCGGAATCGCGGACATTTAATTCTCCGTAGATATATGTCGCGTAACTAGCTTGAGTGTCAAGAAAAGTTCTCGCTTCCTTCACCCGAGTGTCATGCGTGCCGGCAATCGTGGCAAGCATGCTGCAACAAAGCCGCCTTGCACCGCTGAAAGTCCGCTCGGTGTTCATATCCGACGTCCATCTCGGTTTCAGGGGGTGCAGCGCCGAACACTTGCTCGAGTTTCTGCACGACGTCGAGATGGATTACCTGTTCTTGATCGGCGACATCATCGACGTCTGGAGCATGAAGAAGACGATGTTTTGGCCGCAATCGCACAACAACGTTGTCAGAACCGTGCTCGGCAAGGCGAAGCGCGGCACCAAGGTGATTTACGTACCCGGAAATCACGATGAAGTGTTCCGGGATTGCGACGGCGCGGTGTTCGGCAACCTGGAAATTCATCGCGAGTACGTGCACGTGGCTGCGGACGGCAAGCGCATGCTGCTGTTGCACGGCGACGAATTCGACAACATCGTGAAATGCAGTCCCTGGCTGGCGAAGCTCGGCAGCGATCTCTACGATTTGCTGCTTGCGGTCAACCCATACGTCAACTGGTGGCGCCGCAAGCTCGATATGCCGCACTGGTCGCTCGCCGCATACCTGAAGCATAAGGCTAAGACGGCGGTCGAGTACATCGGCAGCTTCGAAGAGGCGGTCGCCCAGGCGGCCCGCAAGCGCGGTGTCGACACGGTCGTCTGCGGCCACATTCATCACGCCGAGATTCGCGAGATCGCCGGCGTCACCTACTGCAACGACGGCGACTGGGTCGAAAGCTGCAGCGCGCTCGTCGAGGACATGAGCGGAATGCTGCGTCTGATCGATTGGCCGAAATTGCGGCAGCAGCGCCACGCCGCGCCCGTCGCAATGCCGGTCGGGCAGGCCGCATGAGATCGGAATCGAAGCGCGCTGCGTTCGTGCCGGCTCCGCCGGAACCGGCCCAGCTGCTCGCGGGAGCGGCGGCGATGCGCACGTCGATCAGGGATGCCCAAGAGCACTGGAGCGGGCCCTGGCATCGACTGCAGCGGCGGCTAGCGGAGCGCTCGCTCGGGGCGCTGTGCGAGCCGGCCGCGCGCCTGCGATCGCGCTTTGCACCGGCCCCGGAGCCTCCTACTTGGCTCGCGCGCGCACACACCGAACTCTCTCGCTTGGTCGGTCGGAGCCGCTAGAACGCGCGATCATCATTGTCGACCCCGGCTCGACGCGTCGCAGAATCGGCGGCTTCCGTCCCCGCGGTCGCTGGCATCTTGTAAAGAAAGCGCCAAGTAATTGTCCGCTAGTTGTCATCTTTAGACGGCAGCATTCGATCGAGTTACAGGATTAGCCCATAGTGCATTGATGAACACGTTGGATCTGTGTGCCGATACGCCGCTAGTCCAAATGACCGTATTGGTGCGTGATTGGTGTGCGGCGTACGAGGCCGGCATCGCGGCGCGCGCCGAGTACCAGACGCTCGCGCGCCGAAAAGACGCGGGTTCGGAGCTCATGGATCTTGCGCGGGAACGTCTTGATCGCGCCGAGGCACGGCGGGCCAAGGTCATGCTGAAGATCGAACGGCTGGAAGAGACGCTACTGAGGCAATCCTAGATGTTCGCGAGTGATTCGCCGGCAACTGCATCGGGCTCGGCGAGCGACGATCAGCACGCCGAACGACTCGAACGGTCCTGGTTTTCCGCAACGCAGGCGGTCTCGGCGGCGCGGGCCGAATGCGAGGCATTGCTCGAGACCAGCGAACGGCGCAAGGCGGAATGGAAGCAGGCGCGACTGCGGCTGCTGCAGCTAGAGGAGCTGCGCGATTCGCTCGGCGATAAGCTCGCGGCAATCGATGCCGGCGGAGCCACCGTCGCAGTGTGGTCGGTTGCGGCGCGTGGCCGGGCGAAATCCGCCGCGGCGTGAGGCGGCCGGGTCGCGCCGCCGCCGAACCGCCGACCGACCGCTCTGGGAGGTAACCCCGCCGCCGTTCGGTATTCCTGTGGGGCGCGAATTCCCAATCAATCGGCAACGGGAGTTTCGAATAGCCGTAGCTCCAATTCTCGAACCATCACGCGGCGGAGCGATAGTAGGAGGTTAAGATTTCGCCGAGGCGTCGGCGAAATTCGACGGATTCGCGGGGATCCTGGGGAACGGCCAACGGGACGATCGTTCGGTTCCCGAGTCCTTGATGGTTGCGCTCCAGATGATAGTGTTCGGTGCACTCGCGCAGTAAGCGGCGCAACATCCGCGGACCAATCGGGATGAGCTTGGCGAGGCACTCGTCCTTAATCGATCGGACGAATCGTTCCGCATAGGCGTTCATATTCGGCGATCGAGG
>VFSW01012439.1_pt1 | contig 11885 bp, 10 predicted proteins | sample 5358111 | NCBI WGS metagenome assembly VFSW01 (sample SAMN11554181, study PRJNA540505) | mine drainage metagenome | isolation source: sediment from site ElyBrook_90M | place: USA: Ely Copper Mine, Vershire, VT | collected 2017 | reverse complement strand
GGCCGGAGGTGGAGGTCGAGGCCCGGACACCCGCGAGCCCTCCCCCTATGGCCATAAGGACCGCCGCGGTCTCGTCTTCGGTCTGGACCACCACCACCGATCCCTTCGACGCAGCGGCCGCCTCCGTGCCGAACGCGTCGTAGAGGTCTATGGATTCGTGCTCTTCGAGGTACTCGCTCTCATCGCTCGCGGGAGTTATCGGATAGTAGGTCTGCAGCCTGCACCCCGCGGCGACCTTCGCGATGCCGACGGCGGTGGTCCCTCTGATGAGGACCAGTCTCTCGCTGCCGACTGGCGCAGGCGCGAACTTGTAGCCGAAGCTCCCCATGAAGTGCTCGGCCATGTAGGCGTAGGTCTCGTCGACGGCCGCGACGTTCATCGCGGCCGCCTTCGCCTTCGACTTGAACTGCTTGCGGATGGCATCACCCACGATCTCCTTGGGGAAGGAGAGCAGGGCGAAGGAGCCGGCCACAGAGAGCACGTTCGTCATCCTGGTCAGCGAGCTCATGGAGGTCTCCCCCAGCTTGTCGCCTACGCTCTTGAGGATGTCCATGTACTGAATCGGATAGATGTGGACGCCCCTTCTTCGCGCGACCTCGAGGACTCCGTTGATGGTGTAGGGGAGGCCGTTCTTGTCGAGGTCGGCCTTCAAGAACTTCGCAACGTTCGGTTCGATCGTCGGGATGTCCTGTATCTTGTTGTCAGCGACGCGTTGGTCGAATATTATTGCCCCGCCTTCGCGGACCTCGAACGCGTGGCGCGCGACCGTCTCGTCGTCGAAGGTCGCGAGCATGTCGACGGTGTTGACGTGCGACCTGAGGAACCGCCTGCCGAACCTCACCTGAAAGTAGCTGTGCTCGCCCTTTATGTTAGAATAGTACTCTCTGGTCCCGTAGACGTAGAAGCCGGCCGTGGCGACCGCCTTGGCAAAGATGCTGGCCGGGGTGTCCACCCCGCTCCCTTGCGCCCCTCCGATCATCCACGAAAAGTCGTCTCTTTCCATCGCGTTCGCCTCCATGCAATTATGAATTTTCGCCCAAGACGAGTGCTATAAGGCTATGGCACGTGGAATGCGGAATCACACGCCCGGCGCGAGGGTCTGGAACCGAGCCCCGTTTGGACGGTGGCGAGACGAAAGGCTTTTTGACCGCACTCCGCGTTCGAGTTTTGCGAGAGTAGCTAAGCCTGGTCAACGGCGGCGGAGCCGATGAGGCGCCGATACTCAAGATCAGTTGTTGCGTCGTGGCCAACAACGACGGAATGAGAAATCCGCTCGTTTAGGCGTTCGTGGGTTCGAATCCCACCTCTCGCACCACATCAAAGACTTCGGTGTCAGCCCTTCGGGAGGCACCAGGTCCAGGCGCGCGAGCCTAGTACACGAACGCGCTTATGGGCCTCGACAGCATGCTCTTCATGAACTCTCCCAGCTCCTCCTTCCTCTTGAACTCCTTCACGAGAAGGCGCTTGCCCGGGACGGGAGTCTTGCCGCCTTCCTTCCTGGCGTAGACCATCAAGGTGTAGGTGTCGTGAGGCGACCTCGTGACGAAGATGAACTGCCTCTTCTTCCCTTCGTAGTCGCCGAACGTCCTTATGCCGCTGTCTAGGTCGAGAAGGTCCACCTCCTTCATGAGACCGGGGAACGAATTCACTCTCTTCTCGAAGAACAAATGAGGCGCCAGAACCAAGTCCAGAGCCAGAGGGTACGCCATATGAGACTTGCGCTCGCGAAAAAAGGCTAACATAGAAGCCGGGGTCGCCGTGACGGCGTGAAGACGCGCGACCTCATGCTCTTCAACACGATGAGCATGAAGAAGGAGCCCTTGAAGGTGGTGCAAGGGGAGGCGCTCCGCATGTTCGTCTGCGGGCCCACGGTCCAGAGCTTCATCCACGTCGGTCACGCGCGGACGTACGTCTTCTATGACGTGCTGGCGAGGTACCTGACCCACCTCGGCTTCCGCGTGGACTTCCTCGTGAACATCACCGACGTGGACGACAGGATAACCGAGGCGGCGAAGAGGGACGGGGTGAAGCCCAGCGACGTCGTCCAGAAGTACACGCGGTCGTTCCTGGATGACTTGCGCGGCCTGAATGTGGGCTCCGTGACCAGCTTCCAACGCGTCTCCGACTATATCCAGGTGATGATCGACCAGGTCACCGTATTGATGGAGAACGGGTTCGCATATCTCGCAGACGGCGTCGTCTACTTTGACACCTCCAGATACCCGGACTACGGGAGGCTATCCCACCAGACGAAGAGCGAGCTGTCGCTGCGGCCGCTGGAGCTGACGCCGAACAAGAGGAACCTCCTGGACTTTGCGCTTTGGCGGCCGGTCATCCTCGAGGAGGGGAAGTGGGACAGCCCCTGGGGAAGGGGGTCGCCGGGTTGGCACATCGAGGACACGGCGGTGACCTTGACGAACTTCGGGCCGCAGTACGACATCCATGGCGGGGCGTACGAGCTGGTCTACCCTCACCACGAGGCGGAGCTCGCACAGGGAGAATCTCTGACAGGCATCAGGCCCCTCGTGAGGTACTGGGTGCACACGGGGCTGGTCAACTTGAGCGGGCGGAAGATGTCAAAGTCCGCTGGGAACACGCGCCTCGTCCGAGAGCTCCTCCGAGAATACGGCGCCGACGAGCTGAGATACTATCTGCTCTCGTGGCACTACAGGGACGACGTGGAGTTCAGCATTCCGCGACTGAAGAGCGCCGGCAAGGCGTACTCGAGGGCGGTTGCCAAGGCTGGAAGGCTGAAGGCCTTCGCTGCTAAGCGCACCAGCGGGGTAGCGCCTTCCACAGGCGCGGTCAGGAGGCGGCTCTCCCCGTTCTACTCTGCCATGGACGACGACCTCGACACGCCGAAGGCGCTAGAGTGGGTCGAGGATGAGCTCATTGGTGGAAGCTCGCCAGACACGGCTCGCGACTATTGGGCACTCCGGGTCGTCTCCGAGGTGTTGGGAGTGGACTTCCTTGCCAAGTCGTGAGGAGAAGGGGTACGAGCTCAACGAGGTGAGCTGGTGGGCGAAGTGGGCTGACGAGACTGTGTGGATCTCGAAGAACTGCTACGCCATCTTCTCGAGCGCCTTCAAGGACGAGTACTTCTACAACCGGGCAGGCTTCCTCGGAGTGGAGAGGGTTCCAGAGAAGGTCGTCGAGGCGATCGAGAAGGAGTTCGGGAGAAGGAAGCGGAAAGCGCCCTGCATCCTAGTGGAAGAGGGGCGCCCGTGGGACAGGCTGCGCACGTCTCTTTCGTCGAAGGGCTACGTGGTCGGCGACAGGATGCTGGTGATGGAAAGCAGGCCACAGGCCAAGAACAAGCCCGCCACGAATCCCGAGGTAGAGGTCAGCCTGGTCGGCTCCCGTGCAAAGGGGAACGGGTTGCAAGAGTGGACGAGGACCTATCTCCAGGCGTTCTACGGCGACCAAAGACCGAGTGAGAGGGTCAACAGAATCATGCGCAAGGTCGTCAAGGACAAGAAGGCGACCGTCGTCTTGGCGAGAATCGGGAAGACCGCAGTCGGATGCGCTGCTTTGTACAGGACGGCGGGGGGAGTGGCCGGGGCCTACTGCGTCGGAACCGACCCGCGCTTCAGAGGGAGGGGCGTCGGCGCCACGATGTTGAAGACGATACGCGAGCTCGCCGAAAGCGAAGGCAGGCGGCGGGGCCTGCAGACCATGGCCTCGGACGCCGTTGAGGGCTTCTACCTCAAGCAAGGGTGCAGGCTGGCGTATACCAAGAGCGTGTTCGCGCGCCGGCCCCGGAAGGCCGCGGTGGACGACGGCCTTCCCTCCGGAGAGACATTCGGCGTCATGATGGACAGGGGCGCGACCGCAGGGACCACCGTGCCGTTCGCTGAAGTCTTCTCGGGATTCGAGGCGATTGAGGCGGTCAGGCGGCTCTTCGGCTCTGACACGGACGAGGTGATCTCGAAGCTGAAGGTCTCTTTGGACTCGCCCAGGGGCTACCTTCGAGTCGACGGCGAGACCGGGAACGTCATAATCAACCCGGAGTACCTCAGGGCGGGCCACGAGAGGCACCTCTACCTCGACGTGATACACGAGCTCACCCACGTGAAACAGTTCAGGGAGGGGAAGGAGCTCTACGACAGAAGGTATGCGTACTTCGAAAGGCCCACCGAGATAGAGGCGTACCAGGTGGCCGTCGATGAGGCCAAGAGGATAGGGATGGACAAGGAGGAGATAATCGACTACCTGAGGGTCGAGTGGGTGACGGAGGAAGAGTTCCAGAGGTTCGTGTCGACGATGCGAATCTACGAAGGTTGATGCCCGGGCGACCGGTTTATACGCCTCCGAGGATTTTTGGCCGTTCGTGCTGAGAGCCATCCATGTGGTCTATGCAGGCTGGTGCCCCCACTGCGTCCCGACGACCGTGGGGCCGTTGCAGTGGGCCGCGAAGGAGCTCGGAGTGCCTTGCATCCTGCACGACATAGACACGGACGACGTCAAGAAGGCGGACGAGCTGGTGAAGAAGTACGGGGACTGGACGCCGGACTACCTGATACCGCAGGTCTTCCTTGAGACGGACGACGGCAAGATTGGGCACGTCCTGACGGGAGACCCCCGAGGCGTCCAGTTCACCGGAAGGATGGTAGAGGCGTTGTTGAGGGGCAGACTGGCCAGGCAAGAAGTTTCTCGGTAGTCGGTCGGGGCGCGACCAGGCTAGGAGACCAGAGTCCCGACCCTCTCGCCGATCAGGGCCTTGCGCACGTTCGAGGGGAAAAAGCCGTTGGTGACGACGAGCGTCAGCCTGTGCTTGGCGACGAACTTCGCGGCGACCGGGTCCACGATGCTGTGGATCCCGGGCCTGTGGTGCGTGCCTCCAAGTATCCTGACAAGCTCCTGATACGACAGGTTGTGCAGGAGCTTCGCTTCCTTGTCCGTCCTCGGGTCCGCCGTGTAGACCCCGTCCTGGTCGGATGCTTTCACGAGCAGGTCGGAGTGCCAAGCGTCCCCTAGTATCGCGGCGACCGTGTCCGTCGTGATCCCGGGCCTCAGCCCTCCCATCACCCCGATCCCATTCTTCTCCAGTTCGACGATCATCCCTTGTATGGTAGTGGACACTCGCTTGACGCCGAGCTTCATGGCCACCAGCTTCGCGTTGAGGCGGGAAGCGTCGATCGCGATCATGTCTTGCCCTTCGCGCGGCAGTAAGAGCTCCTTGGCGGTGGCGATGTAAGCGCGCGAGATAGGCCCGCCCCCGACGACGACCCCGATGGAGATCCCAGCCTTCCTGGCTTCAGAGATTACCTCGGCGTACCCCTTGAGGAGCTTCGCCTGGGGAGGGGAGCCGAGTACAGACCCTCCTATGCGCAGGACGATCTTCTTGCCGGTGGGGGAAGCCATGTGGAGGAGCCCCGTTGCCGGGGTAGTTTTTATAAAGGTGAATGTCGTTGATCGACCATTCCCGATGGAGCCTAGAGGCAGACGCGCGGCATCTTCCAGCCAATTCGCTAGCTGACTCACCGGAGGTCATCCTCATTGTTAAGCACAAAGGGAGATTCTGTAAGATTATACAAGATTCGGAAGGTCATCTCGGAGCTTTCCGGCAAGGAGGGGCGGGGGACCGAGCTGGTCTCGTTGTACATCCCCCCCAAGAAGCCCATGCACGAGGTCATCGCCTACCTGAGGAACGAGTGGGGGACGGCTGGGAACATAAAGTCCGACACGACGCGCAACCACGTCCAGGACGCCCTCACCAAGACCATGCAGAAGCTCAAGCTCTACAGGGAGACCCCAGACAACGGGCTGGTCATCTTCTGCGGGGCCCTGATGACCAACGGCCCGGGTAGCGAGGTGATCGTGCTCCGGGAGATAGTCCCGCCGAAGGCCGTCAAGAGCTTCCTCTACCAGTGCGACGACCATTTCCACATCGAGTATCTCAAGGACATGCTCAGGGAGGAGAAGGTCTACGGGATCCTCGCGATAGACGCGAACGACGTAGGGATCGGCATACTCTCAGGGGAGAGTTTCGAGATTGTGAACGTGATGACGTCGGGGATCTCCGGGAAGACGAGGAAGGGAGGGCAGAGCGCTCGAAGATACGAAAGAGGGAGGGAGATGGAGCTGACTTACTTCTACCACAGGGTGGCGGACCACGCGAACAGGATATTTGTCGAAGAGTACAAGGTCACTGGTCTGGTCGTCGGCGGCCCGGGCTTCACAAAGGAAGAGTTCCTGAAGACGGAGTTCCTGAACTACCAGTTGCGGAAGAACATCGTCGCGATCATTGACACAGCCTATTCTGGACGCGAGGGCGTTAGGGAACTGGTCGACAAGGCGGCTGACAAGCTTCAGGACGTGAGGCTCTTCGAGGAGAAGAAGCTGGTCCAGCGCTTCCTGGGGGAGGTCAACAAGCCGAACGGCGTAGCCGCGTATGGTCTACCGAGGATAATACAAGCCCTCGACAAGAGCAACGTGGAGACAATCCTGGTCGCGGACGACGTCGACATGCTGAGGATCACCGCGACGTGCAAGAGCTGCCAGACCATGAAGGAGAAGTTCGTCCCGAACTCGAAGAAGACCGAGGCGACTCAGGAGATAACCTCGGAGCTGTGCGCTTCGTGCGGCTCGAAGGACTTCGTGGTCGACGAGACCGACATCGTAGACCTCCTCGAGGAGAGGGCCATCCAGGTGGGCGCGAAGGTCGAGGTGATATCCTCTGGCACCGAGGAGGGGGCGATGTTGAAGTCATTCGGCGGCGTGGCCGCGTTCCTGAGATACAGGCCCGTCGGCGAGTAGCCGAGCGAGAGAATCCACAGCGAAGGGCCTGTGTTAGGCAAGAGGTCAGAATCGGTCGATAGAATTGCTCAAGAAGGGCGATTGCGGAAAACTCGGCTCACAAGCCGTAATAGTCGGATTCTCGGTTCCGCAGAGATATGAATGAGCGGCCAAAGAAGGGGTTTGGATTAGCCGTGTCCGTAATTGTGGCAGCGCTAATAGTTTCAGCGAGCGTGATATTTGCTGCGTCGCCCTATGGGCTTGGAGCAACGAGGACAGTGACTTCGGTCGAGACATCCACGATAGCGCTGCCGTCGAGTTCGATTCCGTTGTATAAGGTGACCTTCAACGAGAGTGGTGCTTGCGGCGGTGTTTATGTCGATAAGTGGGCTGTCACGATAGGGAATATCACGATAGGCCAACCTTCGGGTGTAGCGCTTCCGATCACCCCTGAGAACCCATCCGAGGCCTCGGGCGCCTTCAAGGACATATCGCAGATTATCTTCACCCTGCCAGACGGCAGCTATCAATACGAAATTTCTGGGGGACTGTCCACCACTGCCGGACTCCCAAACTGCAACCTGGTTGTCAATGGGTCAGATGTGCTTCTTCCGGTGGATGGACCGTTTATTCCGTGTGTTGGCTGAAATCAACCAAATTGGAAACGCAATTTTGACACCCTGATAACTGGACTGTGTGCAAATTTGTTCATCGAGTTGTCGTGGCCTGCTGTAACCATTCGTAGTCTCCCTTTAATCCATATGTGAACGGCAAGAGTGATTCTGGACTCCGGCTTTCGACCGCCGCTTTGAAGGATTCTACGTACTTCTCATAGGCATCCATTAATGGTATTTCGCATTGGTTGTAGAAGACCAACAATCTGTCGGCTGTCTGCCCGGCTCGTTCAAGCTTCTGGATGCCGAGGTCCGAAGGAAAGTAGAATCTTACCCCCTGACGCCCCCTTGCACCGACAAAATCGTCTTGCGTGACTTCGTGTCTTGCACACATGTCCAGGAGAACTTCTCTGTCGGCCAGCTTGAATTGGTCGGAAAGGTCAAGCAGAAGTCCAATCGCCTGCTTCCTTGTGGCTACGTGAATGATTCCTTCGAAACCATCCCAGCCCAAGCCTTGCCTCGCATTCACGAGCCTGCATTTCAAAAGCCGACGCTGATGCAGGTAGTTGATTCCGGCATTAACTACGGAATATCCCCTTGCCCTCGCTCTGAAGCTTAGAACAATCTCTCTCACGAATCGGTCCCTCACGCGGCTCCTGAAGTCCAGCCCGATGATTCTCAGCCTCAATTTGTAGGCCTTCCAATACTGATGGCTCACGCGTGCTTCGTAAGCCAAGAGCACATCGAGGTTGCTTGGACGAGGATCTTGCTGGAACCTAGTGTTTTCGAGGAGTTGCCGGCTTATGAGTTCGGGCTGCAACTGCCGACCTTGGATTGTCAAGATTCTTCTCGTTGCGATTATGATGCTGCGCATCAGCGACTCGGCAATGACCTTGGGCACGCCCTCATCGCGGATTCCACGTAACTTCTCCGCAAAGTCGGGCGGCAATTGTTTGCTCGGACCAGGTGCGCTCTGAACCAAGCTCCTTCTGAACACATGCAATCTCTTGCCTTGCAGGCTTGCAGCTTGTTCGTCGGAAAGCGCTCCGTAGTCAACTACGGCGTAAGTTCGGGTGTATGGTTGGAAGCTCTCGACCCCTTCCTTTCGGACAGTCATGCCTTCAGGACCCACCAATACCTTTTCAGCTGGATAGAGGACGATTAGGTCTCTCTGCGCAATCGGCTGCTCATTCTCCTCGGGATAGCGGATTGCGAGGGCCCTGCTGGGTGGACGGACGCCGACTATCTTCGAATATCGGTCGCTGAATATCTGCTCGTAATTGTAGAGGACTAAGATTCTGTCCTTGACAGGTTTGTATCTCGTCCCACAGCTCGCGCATTGCACCACTTTTGCCAAAGGAACGTCGATGGTCGTCCCGCAGCCCAGGCACTCTTCAGGTGCGTTTCTTACCGGAAAATCTTTCTTCTTCGGCGCAAAGTAATCGCATGCGGTGGCTTTTGGTCCCATCCCGGAGAGGCCGTACCTGAGCTTCTCATGCGCCATCCTCGGGAGCTGGTCCCATCTAGAGTGAATCGCGTTGCCGTCGAATCTGTTGACCGCCCACCACAACCTGCATCTTCTGTATGTCTTGACGTAGAACGCGCACTCGCCGCACCTACTCTCCAACCAAGCTAGCTCGTCTCCGTCGCCTCGTTTCCGGTATACGTGGACCGGCCTGCCGACGCCACGGACGTAGATGAGCCTGGTCAATGACTTTTCTTTGACCATCTCCTCGAGAATCCTCCGAATTCTGGTCGGGGAGCTTCCGTCGATGGCGTGCCTATCCAGTGCATTTCTGTCTGCGTCCTTGACTGTAATCCAATCATGATTTTCAACGAACTCGATAATCAGTTGCCGGATGATGTCTTCTTTTTCCTGTTCTTTCTCCTCTTTCCACCACTCTGGAGGCTCTTCGTTTCCTTCCGCTTTGGACTGGGAAGCCTGTTCTCGCTCGAATAGGATCCTCAGTTCTCCCAGGCCTGCTTGCGAATAAGGGATCTCGCGCTCGACCAGTAACATTCCTTGACGAGTACAGGTATAACGGCCTTTTCTCTCCTTGACGAGATTTTCTTTGACCAACCTCCGAAGCGTCTCGTCAATTGGGATGCCCTGGGATTGGAATTTGTACCACCAGGACGAGTATGGCAGGATCCTGAGCACGTCCGGCACCGTCAGGTGCCTTCGATAAAGCAGAGACAGCAGGAGTTCGACGAGCCATGTCGTAGGATCCGACCCCTCTTCATGAATGGAGTTGGCGAGCTCCGTGAGTAGCAAATGGGGCTGTGGAATCATCCTAGTTGAAACCTGAACGGCGTCTTCCGTCTCCTGTACGACCACCAAACCTCTCCACAGCCTGCCCGCCAGAACCTTTGCGATTCCGCCGTCGGTAATTCCTTTGGCTCGAGCGCCCTCGATTGCCTTCTCAGGTGAGACGAGCACGATTGTCCGGCCGCTCACCGCCCTGGTGCTCTGGTAGCAAAGACTGTCAAAGCTGAAAATCTCAGTGTGAGCAAAAACGAAGAGGCCTTCCTTGATTGCTTTCGCATGTCTTTCTTCGCTTGTCACGAAGAAGAGGCGGTTCGATCTCAACTGCACAAGTAGAGGATTCCGTAAGTCTTCTACGAGTCTGTCTCGCCTAGCGGTGATGATTGTGGCGTCGACCAATTTTGGCTGGCTCTTGGAGACTTCTCGCCGTCCAACGTAATAGGGAGCGTAGCTAATTAAGCGGAAATGCTTGGCCCTAAATGGCGTTAATCTACCTCTATTTGCCTAGCCGAGCACAAAATAGCCTTTGTTATAGTGGAGATTATATAGTGTTAGCACCTTAGGTGCTGGTGTAACAGCGAACGTCAATCGAATGGATGAGACGGACCCATGCGATGATGCCCCTGACGCCTCAGGAGGAGGGCGTCAAGAGGTTGCTTCTCGAGATACGTCTGCCTCACGAGGCGCATCACGTCTTCGACCTGAAATCAAAGGGGAGGATGTCCGTCGACTTCCTGGTCTTCATCGGCGCCGGGGTCGTGATCGAATGTACAAGATGCTCGACGAGGAAGAGCCGTGCGCTCTCCGAGCTGAGAAGGCGTTCCGCTTTCATAGACTATAGGTTCGCGTTGCTCAAGGGGTCGTTCCCTGGACTTGCGTGTGTAGCGTTTGTCGAGGCCCCCAATGAGGATCAGGAGCGCCTCGCAAGCCAGCTCAAGTCTATTCTAAGGAATTCGGACTTCTTGTCTGTGTCATACGACGAACTTCGAGACGAGCTACGGAGGAGTATCGGAGGCAATCGCTGATGGGATACTCCGATTGGAAGCAGGTGGCCGGATATTTTGATGGCGACGGGACCAATAACTTTACACCGCGAAAATGGGTCATTCATCCGAACCTTGGCTTCTGCGACAATTATTTGCCACACATCAAGATGCTACGCGACTTCCTCGTCTGCCTAGACATCAAGACGTGGGCTCTCTTCCACGGCCCCGGCGAGGCGTGGAAATTCGGTGTAGGACAGGCGGAGAGTGTGTACGTGGTGGCAACCTCGATGCTGCCTTACCTCTTCAAGAAGAGAGATGAGGTCCGGGCGATGGTCGATTACCTCGACAACAGAATTACAGCTAACCAAATGGTCGAGGTCTTCAATGAGAGTGTGAGGATAGGTAATAGGGTGGGCAAGATCAAGACAGTGGACATCCCCTACACTCGGAAGGAAGGCCAAGCGCTTGGAAAAAGGGCGGTCAGCGAACATAGCAAGAAACTTTGCATAACGAACAAGATTCTATCAGACGTGGTGCTCGACCAGATAAGAGAGGCGATAATATCAGGGGCTGCAACAAACGGAGAGCTAGCCAAGAAGTATAGGGTCAGCCCCGCAACAATAACCAGAGCCGTATTCGGACGAAATGAGTCTGGTGAGTCGAATGGCTGACATTCAAGAGAACCCCTACAATGATTGGAAACAGGTTTCTGGTTATTTCGATGCAGATGGTAACGCGGGCTATGAGCCTGGTAAGTGGGTTCTCTTCCCAAGATTGAGTTTTGTTGATAATTTTCGCCCGCAGATTATGATGGTACAGGGATTTCTGATCTCTCAGGACTTGAAGGTGTGGGGCAATAACGAAGCCGCTGGAGGCGCGTGGAAGATCGGAATGGCCAGGGCTGAAAGCGTTTACAAGGCAGCGATTATGATGCGACCTCACCTTCACAAGAAGAGAGAGGAGATCGGTGCGATAATCGATTACCTTGATAGTAGGATTACAGCGAACCAAGTGGTCGATGTCTTCAACCAGAGTGTCAGGAAAGGTAATCGGACAGGAAAAATCAGCTTTTTTGACATTCCTTACACCAGAAAAGAGGGTCAGGCCCTCCGGAGGCTCGAGATGAAGGAGAATATCGCCAGCTCAAGAGCAAAAGACGCGATAATAACCGCCGATATTGTTGAGCAGATAATGAGGGCTATCTCTTCAAGCGCGGCAAGCGAGGAAGAGCTGGCGGAAAGATATGGAGCTTCAATCGCGACCCTCGGCAGAGCGTTAAAG
>VFSW01012438.1_pt1 | contig 11886 bp, 7 predicted proteins | sample 5358111 | NCBI WGS metagenome assembly VFSW01 (sample SAMN11554181, study PRJNA540505) | mine drainage metagenome | isolation source: sediment from site ElyBrook_90M | place: USA: Ely Copper Mine, Vershire, VT | collected 2017 | reverse complement strand
GGGGCGGGCTGAGGCTGTTGGAAATTGTATACCTGGCGGCGAAATCGCCGCCGCTGCCGCGGAGCGGGGGTTCGGGCGGGGAGTGTGTGCTGGTGACGTTCCTGTTTCTGGTGGGATCGGGGATGTGGGCGGCGCGGCATTACCACGGCTGGTTCCCGGACGGGCCGGCACTGCGCGGGCTGGTAGTGAATTTCGGCGAACCTTTCGATTATCCGCTGGCGCCGGTGGAGAAAGCGTGCGGTAAGGCGCCGAAGCTCATTTTGGAAAATTTCCGCGGCAACGCGCGGATCACGGGCGTGGACAACGCCGACAAGATCCAGGTGGCGGGGCGGAAGACGATACGAGCCATGCAGCGCCGGGACGCCGACGCGGCCGATCACCAGACGCCGCTTGAAGTGCTCACGGGCAAGGACAACGAAGTAATCGTCCGGCTGAACCAGGACAAGGCGAACGATCGCATGCGGGTGAGCCACGATCTGGACATCACGCTTCCGCGAGGGGCGAGCGTCGAGTGCCATGGGCGGTACGGGGACTTTGACGTGCGCACCGTGGACGGGAGCGTGGACATCGACAGCGACAACGCCGGCGTACGACTGCAGGATATCGGCGGGAACGCGCGGGTGGATCTGCGGCGGAGCGACATTGTGCGGGCGGTGAATGTGAAAGGAACCGTCGATATCCGGGGGCGGGGCCAGGACGTGGAACTGGAGAATATTCTGGGCCAGGTGAACCTGGAGGGGACCTACACCGGGCAGCTACAGTTCCGCAAACTTGCGCAGCCGCTGCGGTTTGACGGGGCACAGACGGAGTTGAAGGTGGCCAAGCTGCCGGGCGAGATCCGGATGTCGCCTGGCGACCTGGTGGAGAACAATGTGGTAGGGCCGATGGTGGTGAATGCGCGGTCGCGGGACATCGAGATTTCGGCGTTTACGCAGGCGCTGGACCTGACCGTGGACCGGGGCGACGTAGATTTGCGGCCGGGCGGCAGCGCGATGCCGAAGCTGGACGTGCGGACGCATTCGGGCGATATCGATCTGAGCCTGCCTGAGGGAGCGCGCTACGACCTGAAGGCGCAGACCGATCATGGCGAGGTGCACGACGAGTACGGAAATCCGATGAAGACGAGCGAGCTGGGCGATGGTGGATCGATCACCGGCGTGTCGGGCAGCGGGCCTTCGATGCGGCTGACATCGGACCGGGGCAGCATTACGGTGCGGAAGGGCGGCGCGGAGGCGATGAGCCCGGCGGCCGAACCGCCGGCACCGCCCGCTCCGGCGGAGCCTCCGGCCAAGGTCCGCGCACCGCAGGCGCCGCGTTCCGGCCCTCCGCCGAGTCTGCCGACGACGGAGTAAAGCCTGCCGCCCGGCGCGCCTGCCTAACCGGCGCTTGGTTCGGGAGCCCAGCGCCGCCAGGCGATGGATTCAAGCGTGGGCTCAAACAGGTTCGGGTGGAGCATTTCGGCGAGCGCGCGGAGCGAATCGACCACGCGCGGGCCGGGACGGTTGAAGTACTGGTTTCCGTCGGCGAGAAAGACGCGATTCCCGGCGACCGCGCGAAGGCGGCTCCACTCAGGGCGTGAGGTGAGCCAGTGCATCTCGGCCTCGGTGCGCCGCAGATCGAAGCCGCAGGGGGCGGTGATGACGACGTCGGGATCGGCCACGGCAAGCTCCTGCCAGGACAGAGCGGGCGAGTGGCGGCCGGGATTTCCGAAAATATCGTTGCCGCCGGCCAGTTGGATGAGTTCGGGGGTCCAGTTGCCGGCAGCCATGAGCGGCTCGTGCCATTCAATGCAGGCGACTCTGGGTCGATCCGAGCCGCCGGCGCGTCCGGAGATGGCGGCCATTTCGCGCCGGAGAGATTCGATCAGCTCGACGCCGCGCTCGGTGTAGCCGCAGGAGCGGGCGATTTCAAGAACTCCAGACCAGATGTCGGCGAGCGAGTTGGGTTCGAGCGAGATGACGACGGGGTGGGTGGTGACGGCTGTGGCGAGAGCGCGGCGGACTTCCTCGAGGTTGACGGCGCATACCTTGCACTGGGACTGGGTGATGATGTGGGTGGGGAAGAGGCCCTCGAGAGTCTCCGGGAAAATCTCATAGAGCGAAGCGGCGTTGCTCAGCTTGTCCTTTACCAGGCTGTCGATCTGGGCGCTATCGCCGTCGACGGCGAAGGGGGGACGGGTGCAGACGGGAATACGAAGGACGGCCGGCGGGAAGTCGCACTCGTGGGAGCGGCCGACCTGGAAGCGGCCAAGGCCGAGGGCATGGACGATTTCGGTGGCGCTGGCGATGAGGGAAACGATGCGCGGCATCACATGCTCCGGGTGGTCGGGCGTGGGGCGAGCGAGGCGGCTCTGGTAGGCTCGAAGGTGGTGCGCGGAGCCGGGCCGCGGCGATGCCCGGCATGCGCGCCGGCTGGGGTCCGCACCTGCTCGGCGTCATCCGGCTGGAGATGAGTTTCGTTCACTCGCTGATGAAAAACGAAAAGACACGAACGTCGCCAATGCCCGAGCCCGGCTCGGATCACACGCCGACGGCAAGAGGGACGGAGATCGCGATCGCCTCCGGCGCGGCCGCCGGCTCGGTGATGTATCTGTTCCGGTCGTTCCTGTTCACCGGAGGGAGCCGGCTTGCAGGCGACCATGGCGACGCCCGGTTGTACGTGGTGATTCTGGAACACTGGCTGGCAGTGGCGCGCGGCCTGGCCCCGGTGCGCGATCCGAATTTTTTCGCTCCCTATCATGATGTGCTCGGTTACAGCGACACGTTGTTCCTCTACGCTCCGTTATTTGCGGCGGCCCGCATCCTCGGTTTCGATCCCTATCTGTCGTTTGAGTTTACGCTGATTGCGGTCAAGCTGCTGGGCTTCGCCGGATTGTACCTGCTTTTGCGGGGGAAGCTGGGTTTCTCGACGATGGCGGCCGTCGCTGGAGCGAGCGCCTTCACGCTCGCCAACATTTCGGTCACCACGTCGTCGCACCCGCAGTTGTGGATGATGGCGGTGTTTCCGATGATCGCCTGGCTGGTGTTGGACTACGGCCAGTGGCGATTCGCGGGCCGGCCGAGACGGGCGCGATGGTCATTGTGCGGGGCGGCGTTTCTGTTGGGCGGAACGATATTCAGCTCGTTTTACGTCGGATTCTGCGCCATTCTGGGCGCGGGAACCGGAGGCCTGATCTGGCTGATGCTCGAAAAGCTGCCTCCCGGCGGGAGACCGGTGAACCGGGAGCGATGGCGGGCGGTGGCCGCCGATGCAGGCATCGCGGCGATCGCTTTTCTGTTCTGGATGGGGCCGTTTTTCTACGTCTACCTGCCGGTGCTGCGGCAGACCGGCGGGAGGCACTACCCGGACGCGTATCAGTTCATGAAGCAGTGGAACGACGTGTTCGATGTGGGAACGCACAATCTCGTATGGGGCGGGACGCTGGGCGAGTTCTACCGGAAGCGGCTGCCGCTGTTCGGCGAGTCTTCCGAGGGGTTGACGCCGCTGATGGTTCTGTTCGCCGTCGCGGCCTGGGGCGTGGCGATGCGCCGGTGGTGGCAAAGGGAACATGACGCGATGACCAGAGACAGGCGGCTGGCGAAGGCGTTGGTGGTTCTGGGCTTGACGAGTGCGGCGTTGTACGTGTTGACGGTCCGGGTGGGAATTCATTCGTGGTGGTGGGTGGTGTATCACGTGGTGCCGGGGGCAGCAGGGATCCGGGTACCGGGGCGGATGAACTTGGTGGTAACCCTGGCGTTGATTGTGATGTGCGCCTCAGCCGTCGAATGGATGCAGAGAAGGGGATGGCGCGCGGCGGCGGCGCTGGTGGCCGTGTTGATGGTGACTGAACAGGTGAACTCGTACGACATTGGCCGCATGAACAGATTTGACGAGAACGCGTATCTGAGCCGGTTGGGCGCGGCACCGGCGGATTGCCGGCAGTTTTTCGCGCTCACACCGCGGAGGCCGGAGGTTCCGGTGATCGGCGAGGTGGACGCGATGATGCTGGCTGCCGAGCGGGGGGTGGCGACGGTGAACGGATACAGCGGATGGCAGCCGCCGGGGTGGAATCTGGACGACTTCGGGCCGGGTTATGAGGCGCGGGTGGCGCATTATGCGATGCGCGAAAATTTGCTCGACGGTATGTGCACCGCCGACCTCGGCTCAGGCCGGTGGCTGGACGTACGGGCGACGCGGGGACTGCTGGCGGAGCGGCTGGCGCTTCCGGCGGATGGGTTTCTCAGCTTTCGAGCCGGCGGTAGCGCGCCGCAGTACGAGCTATCGGGTTGGTCCGGAGCGGAGGCCGCCGGCACATGGACGCTGGGGCCGGAGGCGAGGCTGGCGTTTATGGTGGCACCGGGACGGCCGCTGAGGCTGCGGGCGGAGCTCCGGACACTGGTGCGGCGGCCGGCGGTCAAGGTGCGGGTGATGGCCGGGAACAGGGAGGCGGCGGTTTGGCAACTGCGCGGGGGATTTGAAATTGAGAGCGAGGAAGCTTTGATTCCGGGCGAGGCGCTGAAAGAGACGCTGGGGGTGATCTCGCTGCAGATTGACAAGCCGAGGTCGCCGGCCGAACTGGGGCTTTCCGGCGACACGCGGCCGCTGGGAGTGTTTGTGGAATCGATGGAGATCGTCCCGGGCGGCTGAATGCCGGTACCCGGCGGGTCCTGATACAATTCTCCAGGCGATCAGGGATCGAGGAAATCAATATGCTCAGAAAACGTTCTGGAGTGATTTGGATGGCGGGAGCGGCGGCGGCCGGATGGATGGCGCTGTGCGGCGTTGGCGGGGCCCAGGATGTGGGGCAGCCTTATGCGACGCACGTCAGCCCGAAATGGAAAGTCAGCGACCGGAGCCGACCCATGGCGGTGACGGTGACGCCCGGAACGCCAAGCACCGACGCCAAGGCCGGCACGGCGCCGTCGGATGCGGTAGTGCTGTTCGGCGGTAAAGACCTGTCGCAGTGGGAAGGTCAGCACGGCGGGGCGGCTCCGTGGAAAGTCGGTGACGGGTACTTCGAGACCGTACCGGGCAAGGGCGATATCCGCACCAAGCAGCCATTCGGGGACTGCCAGTTGCACGTGGAGTGGGCGACACCGAATCCGCCGCATGGTAAGGATCAGGACCGGGGCAACAGCGGCATTTACCTGATGACGTTGTATGAGCTGCAGGTGCTGGATTCCTACCACAGCACGACGTACGCCGACGGGCAGGCGGGAGCGATTTACGCTCAGTTCCCTCCGCTGGCAAACGCCAGCCGGCCGCCGGGCGAGTGGCAGGTTTACGAGATCATTTTTCACGGACCGCGGTTCTCTCCCGACGGCAAGATTCTGAGGCCTGCCTCGGAAACGGTGTTTCACAACGGGGTGCTGATCCAGGACAACTGCGTGCTAACCGGGCCGACGACGTACATGGGCCGGCCGGCCTACAAGCCGCACGCGGAGAAGATGCCGCTACAGCTTCAGGATCACGACCACCCGGTGCGTTTCCGGAACATCTGGATCCGCGAGATTCACGAACCCGCGCCGTAGAGGTTGAGAAGGCGCGCCAGAGCGTCTGCGGCGGCGGAGAAGGATTGGCCTTGGGCCCACGCGCGGGCAGCCTCGCCCATGCGGCGGCGTTCGTCCGGGCTCGCCAGCAGGGAGACGAGAGCCTCGCGGAGGCCGCGGATGGTTTCGCGGCGGCTGCCGATGGGCACCAGGCGTCCGAACTCCGGACGCATGACGGCGCGCGCGCCGTGGTGATCGAGGCAGAGAGCGGGACAACCGGCGCGGAGAGCCTCGAGCAGGGTGAGGCCGTAGCTTTCGTGCCGCGAGGGGAAAACGTAAAGATCGGCAAGGGCGAAGAAGGCGTGTTTGCGGAGGCCACAGACGTAGCCGGGAAAGACGACGCGGGTGCGCCGCAAGCGGGCGGCGAGAGCCTGCAGGCGAGCGAGGAAACGGCGGCCCTGCATGTAGGCGGCTTCGCCGCAGATGAACAGCCACAGCGGTTGGGCGGTGTGATCGGAGCGGCGTTCGGATTCGATCAGAGCCTCGAGCAGAAGATCCTGGCCCTTTTCGGGTGAGATCCGGCTCAGGGTGAGGAGGACGCGGGCATCGTCGGGGACGCCGAATTCTGCGCGGAGAAGACGTGCGGCGGCGGCGGTCTCCGATGGCGGGGGAGCGGCGCCGGCGACGCCCCAAGGCAGGACCAGAAAGAGGGAGTGGGGGAGGGAGGGGTAGCAGCGGAGCATGAGGCCGCGCAGGGCCTCGGAGGGGACGACGGCGGCGCGGGAGTAGCGGAGGCTATTTTCCTGCTGCTCGAAGACGAGAGCGGCCATGGAGGGAAGGATTCGGGCGGCGGGAGAATTGCGGAGGCGGCGGTACCAGCGGGCCAGCGTCTCGGGCGCGAGGAGCGAACGGCCGTAGATGGCGGCGACGTAGGCGACGACGTCGACGTGGTAAATGGTGACAATGGGGAAGCCGGCGGCGGCGAGGCGGGGGAAATCGGGACCTTCGGAGACGTCATTGACCAGGACAGCGGCGCCGGCGGGGTCGTTGCGGAGGACTTCGGCGGTGGCGGCGGCGGAAAACTCGCGGCAGAAACGGGCGTAAGCGCGCTCGCCGAAAGCTACGAGGTCGCGGGCTGAGGGCGCGCCGGGACCGAGGATGGCCGGGCTCACCAGTTGTACATCGAACGGGCGGGTGCGGCGCCACTCATCGAGCAGCATTTCGCAGACAGCCGCACCTCCGCCGAGCGGAACGGACTGGCCGGAGTAGCCCCCGTGCGCGGCGAGATAAAAGACGCGCCGGAGCTCGGCCGGGGGGCTCACGGACTCAGCCGGCGATGGCCAGATAGCGGAAGCCGAAACCGGTGAGGCGGGCACGGTCGAGAGCATAGCGGCCGTCGAGTACGATGCGGGTGCGCATGCGCTCGCCGATGTCCTGCCAGTTCAACTCGCGGTATTCCTGCCATTCGGTGACCAGCACGATCGCATCAGCGCCTTCGGCCACCTGCTCGGGCTCACTACAGCAAATGACGCCGAGGTCGGAGTGCGCGGCGCGGAAGCGGTCGAGCGCGACGGGGTCGTGAACCTTAACCTTGCAGCCGCGGTCGACGAGGCTTCGGGCGATATCGAGGGCCGGAGCTTCGCGGAGGTCGTCGGTGTTGGGCTTGAACGCCAGGCCGAGCAGGCCGATGGTGCGGCCTTTGAGGATCTTGAGTTCGGCGAGGAGTTTATCGACGACGAGGTCCCGCTGGCGCCGGTTGACTCGGCGGGCGGCTTCGACGATGGAGAGACTGAGGCCGTATTCGGCGGCGGTGGAAACAAGCGCTGAGGTGTCCTTGCCGAAACAGGAGCCGCCCCAGCCGATGCCGGCCTGAAGGAAGCGATTGCCGATGCGGGCGTCGAGGCCGATGCCTTTGGCGACCTGCTGAATATTCGCTCCTACGCGCTCGGCGATCTGTCCGATTTCGTTGATGTAGCTGATTTTCAGGGCCAGGAACGCGTTGGCGGCATATTTGATCAGCTCGGCGGAGGCGAGATCGGTAGAGACCAGGGGTACGGCGCCGAGCGCTTCGGGACGGGGCAGGAACGAGGGCGCGGGGAAGGTTTGATCGAGGAGCGGGCGGTAGAGCCGGTAGAGCACTTCGAGCGAGCGGGGATCGTCGGAGCCGATGACTACACGGTCCGGATAAAGGCTGTCGTGAAGCGCGGTGCCCTCGCGGAGGAACTCCGGGTTCGAGGCGACTGAGAAACGGTGGTCCGACTTCTGGTCGTGATGGGCGGCGAAGGATTCGCGGACCAGGGAACCGACCCAGTTTCCGCTGCCGATGGGAACGGTGGATTTGTTGACCACAACCATGTGCTCGCCATCGAAGTGGCGCCCGATGCCTTCAGCGGCGGCGCGGACGTATTGAAGATCGGGACTGCCGTCGCGCGAAGGCGGAGTGCCGACGGCGATGAAGACCACGTCGGCGCCGGGAATGGCCACCGCATAGTCGGTGGTAAAGCAAAGATTGGCGCTCGCTTGGGCGATGAGTTCGGGAAGATAGGGCTCAAAAATGGGTGTGCCGCCCGATTTCAGCAATTCGATTTTGCGCGCATCGGTATCCAGGCACTTAACCTTATGACCGAGATAGGCAAGGCAGACTCCCGTGGTGAGGCCCACGTAGCCTGTGCCGATGATGGAGACATTCATATAGAACAGGAGTAACTTACTACGCTAACAAATTGGCCTGGAGTTGGACAAATTCGAAATTTCCGTTTAACCTGAAGATCGCAAATGACGAACAGGAGAAGAGACATGAGAATCCTCGCTTGTGCGGCCGCGGTGTGCCTGATGACGGTTCCGGCGGCATTGGCTTCCGATGCCACCGAGGCGCTGGCGAAGCACTGGAAAACGTCGAAGGAATACACGCTGGCAATCGCCGAACAGATGCCGGCGGAGTCCTACAACTTCAAGCCGAATCCAGCCGAGATGAGCTTCGGCGAACAGATGGCGCACATTGCCGACGCCAACGGATACTTTCTGTCGCTCCTGAGCGGCGGCAAATCGCCGATTGGGAAGCCGGCCAACTTTGACAAGGCGACGGTGATCGACCTGTTGACGAAGTCGTTCGACTACAGCATTCAGGCCATTGAGCATGCTACGCCGGAGGCGTTGAAGAAGTCCTACAAGACGCCGGACGGGACGATGACGGGCATGAGCGTGATTTACTTCGCCATGGATCACACCACACATCACCGGGGCCAGTGCGTCGTGTATTTGCGGTTGAAGGGCATCACGCCGGCTGAATACCGGTATTGAGCGAACGCATCGGGCGAAACCGGCGGGCGGTCCGGCCGCGTCCCACAATGCAAGTGAATCGGGCGGGACGAGCGTCGGTGGTGTGGCTATGGGGCGTGGCGGCGGCGCAGGTGCCCATTTCCGGACACGTACAAGCATATTTCCGCTCGCAGGTGGAAGTGGTGACGGTGGACGCGCAAGTGCTGCCGGCAAGCAATGAAAAGAGCTCGCGCGAAACGGAGGCCGGCCTGCTCTCGGGCCGTCCGCTCGACCACCTGGACCGGCACGACTTCGAGATTCTGGAAGACGGCGTCCCGCAGGAGATCACCTACTTCAGCCAGGACGCGCTGCCGCTGTCGGTGATCTTCCTGTTCGATCTCACCGACACCGTGCGGCCGGTGTTGAAACCATTGGCGGCGGGCGCGCTGAAGGCCCTGGATCATCTGAAGCCGGAGGACGAGGCGGCGGTGATGGTGTATGCGGCCTCGGCGAAGCTGGTCAGCGGCTTCACCCGGGACCATAAGCGGGTGACGGCTGCGATCGCGGCGGCAAGCCGGATGAAGAGCGGCGATGCGGCGTTTTTCAACGAAGGCGTCTATCAGGCGGCGGCCGAATTGGGGCGTTCGTCGCCGGCCGGCAGCCGGCGCGTCGTCATATGGCTCACCGATAATGTTCCGAACGTTCCCTCCGACGGGATGAGGAATGAACACGGCCAAAGCGTGCCGGCCGGGCAGTTGCACAGCGAGGCCGACGCGATGCGGGAGTTGGACCGAACCGGCTCCGTGGTGTGCAGCCTGCTGGCCAAGAGCGGGCTCTCGAAGTTTATGGAGGTGATGGTTTCGAAGAATCCCATGCTGGCGCCGGCGCGCAAGAAGTTCCCGCCGGGTGACGTTTTCCATTATGCGGACGAGACGGGGGGCGTCGTGGTGAAGGCCAACAAGGAGGACATCAGTTGGCGGCTGGCGGAGCTGATCGACCTGCTGCGGACGCGCTACAGCCTGGGATTCCGGCCGTCGGAGGAGCGGCCCCCGGGCACCTACTGCGCGCTGAAGGTGCGCCTGACGGCGGAGGCGGCGCGGCGGGAGGGCGCGGTGGTGGTGAGGGCGCGGCACGGCTACTACCGTTGAGACGGCGCAAGCTTCGAGCCGGCGGTTTGGCGTAGAATGGCGTTCTATTTCGTATCCGCCAGGAGCCCGCTTGCACCGATTGACCGCCGTCGCATTTCTGCTCGCCAGTTTCACTGCCCTGCCCCGGGATCTCACACCTGAGCTTTATTCGGAGATGCGCTGGCGCATGATCGGGCCGTTCCGCGGAGGCCGCACGGTGGCGGCGGCGGGCGTGCCGGGCGAGCCGAACGTGTTCTATATCGGTGCGGTGGATGGGGGAGTCTGGAAGACAACGGCCTACGGGCGCGTGTGGAAGCCGGTGTTCGACGCCCAGCCAACCGGATCGATCGGAGCGTTGGCTGTGGCGCCGTCGGAGCCCAACGTCGTATACGCGGGGAGCGGCGAAGGACTGCAGAGGCCGGATCTGTCGGTCGGCGACGGCATTTACCGCTCCGACGACGCGGGAAGGACATGGCAGCACCTTGGATTACGCGAGGGCCAGCAGATTGCGGCGCTGCTGGTGGACCCACGCGACGCGCACCGGGTTTTTGCCGCCGTGCTGGGGCACCCATACGGGCCGAATGAACAGCGGGGCGTGTTCCGCTCGAACGACGGCGGAGCGAGCTGGGAGCGAATTCTGTACCGCGACCAGAACACGGGAGCGGTGGATCTGGCCTTCGATCCGAAGAATCCGGACGTGATTTACGCCGCGTTGTGGGCGGCGAGGCAGGGTCCGTGGGAGAACGGGGAGTACCAGGGCGAGGGCAGCGGGCTGTACCGGTCGGCTGACGGCGGGGCGACATGGACGCAGCTTCACGGAGGGCTACCGGGAACGGACCAGGGGCTCGGGCGCATCGGGATGGGCGTGGCTCCGAGCGACGGCAATCGCATTTACGCGCTGGTGAGCGCCCGCGACGGCGGGTTGTACCGGTCCGACGACGCGGGCAACACGTGGAAGCGGGTAAACGGGGAAACGCGATTGTGGGGCCGGGGCAACGACTTCGCCGGTGTTCGCGTGGATCCGTCGGACAGCGACGTGGTTTATGTGGCGAACACGTCGACGTACCGTTCGACCGACGGCGGGGCAACGTTCACGGCCATCAAAGGAGCGCCGGGCGGGGACGATTATCACACCATCTGGATCAACCCGCGCAATCCGCGGATCGTTCTCCTGGCGAGCGATCAGGGCGCGACGATCAGCGTGAACGGAGGCGAGACGTGGAGCTCGTGGTACAACCAGCCGACGGCGCAGTTCTATCACGTCAGCACAGACAACCGTTTCCCCTATTGGGTTTACGGCGGGCAGCAGGAGAGCGGCTCGGCGGCGGTTCGCAGCCGGGGAGATTCGGGTGAGATCACATTCCGGGACTGGCATCCGGTGGGGGTGGAAGAGTACGGCTACGTGGCGCCGGACCCGCTGCATCCGGGCATCATTTACGGAGGCAAGCTGACGCGCTACGACGAGGCGACGGGGATGGTGCAGGATGTGGGTCCGGTTGTGCTGCCGGATGTGAAGGTGCGCTTTTTGCGGACGGCGCCGGTGTTGTTTTCCCCGACCGACCCGCACACGCTTTACCTGGCGGGGAACGTGCTGTTCAAAACCGTCAACGGGGGTCATGACTGGAGCATCATCAGTCCGGACCTGAGCCGGGCCGAGTGGGACGTGCCGGCGCCGGTGGGCGTGTTTCGCGATGAGGCGGCGAAACGGGACCGGCGGAGGCGCGGCGTCATCTACACGATCGCGCCGTCGCCCCTGGATGGGAAGCGGATCTGGGCCGGCACCGACGACGGCCTGATCCACGTGACCACAGACGGAGGCGCCCACTGGAGCGATGTGACGCCGCCGGAGCTGACGGCATGGAACAAGGTATCGCTGATTGAGGCCTCGCACTTCGACGCCAATACGGCGTACGCGGCGGTGAACCGTATCCGGCTGGACGATCTGCATCCTTACATTTACCGGACCGTGGACGGAGGAAAGACGTGGAAACGCATCACCAGCGGGCTGCCGGACAACGAGCCGGTGAACGCGG